>Ga0210385_10000051_pt1 | contig 166320 bp, 161 predicted proteins | sample IncBWH26OmetaG_FD_160107 | JGI IMG/M metagenome (GOLD analysis project Ga0210385, IMG submission 160107) | Forest soil microbial communities from Barre Woods Harvard Forest LTER site, Petersham, Massachusetts, United States - Inc-BW-H-26-O ...
TGTTTACGGCCAGCAGCCATATTATGGCCAGCGCACTTACGGGCAGGGCTACTACGCCCAGCCGTATTACGGACAGCAGCCACAGCCCTACTACGGGCAGCAGCAGTATTACGGACAGCCGCAGCCCTACTACGGGCGCTAGTTCACGCCGTAGTGAGCGCCTGACACCCATACGTCGCGTTTCCGCCGCCAAAAATGGAATAGGCTTCGGCGTCCGCGGTTAATTTCCGCGGACGCAATTTTGTCAGTTGGAGGAACCACAACAATGTCGCTTGCTCATCGTCTCGGCCTTGCCGCCATCGCCTGCCTGTTCGCCGCGCCGCTGCCCGCCGCCGCCGCGCTCATCATGCACAAGGACCTGTCCCTCGATATCGCCAAGACCATCGCCGAGGGCGCGATCGCGGCGTGCAACGCCAAGGGCTACGGCACGTCGGCCGTGGTCGTCGATCGCGACGGCATGACGATCGTGGAGATGCGCGCCGATACCGCCTCGCCGCACACCATGGAGAACGCGCGGCGCAAGGCCTATACGGCGATGACCTTCAAGCAGCCGACCGCGGAATACGCCAAAAAGCTGTTGGATCCCGCGTCGGTCGCGCACCAGCAGGCGACTTTGCCGAACGTCATCGCCATCCCCGGCGGCCAGCCGATCAAGGTCGGCAATGAGGTCGTCGGCGGCATCGGCGTCTCCGGCTCGCCCGGCGTCGACGACGATTGCGTCAATAGCGGGTTGGAGAAGGTGAAGGACCAGTTGCAATAAGTACCCGTCATTCCGGGGCCTCGCGCAGCGAGGAACCCGGAATCCATAACCCCTGTCCTGCCGAAGAATCTCAGCGCAGTTTCTGCGCGACATGTGATTATGGATTCCGGATAACCGCGGAGCTTGTCATCGGGCCGGCCACTTCGGGCCGGACCCGTTGGCGGTTTCCGGAATGACGCATTACGGCTTCTGATATTTCAGCACGAAGGCATCGACCGGCGCCGGCGGCCGCAGGCTGGAGAAGTCGTGGGTGTCGCCGGGCACCCTCCAGAAGTCGGCTTCGGCGACGAATTTGAAGCCCGCCGCTTCGAGCTCCTTGCGCACCACCGCCTCATCGATGCGATGCAGCGACTTGCCGACCGAGATGTCGGAGCCGGGCGCGGCCGAATGGTCGGCCAGCACCAGATAACCGCCGGGCTTCAGCGCCGCGAACATCTTGCGGTCCATCTGAGCACGATCGACGTTCATGTAGGTCGTGTCGTGGTAGTAGAACAGGAACGTGATCAGATCGAGCGGCGGCATGTCGGGCGCGATCGGATCGTCGAACGGCCGGAAGTCGGCGACCGCGTTGCTCATCGCCGGCGTCTTCAGTCGCGCATTGAAGGCATCGATGGCCCGCTGCGGTCCGTCCGCCGGATATTGACCGTACGCCTTGCCGTTCGGCGCCACCGCGCGCGCCATCAGTTCGGTCGAGTAGCCGCCGCCGGCGCCCATATCGAGCACCGTCATGCCGGGACGCGGGGCGGCGAATTTGAGCAGCGGCAGCGGATCGCGGCGCTTGTCGGCTTCGCGGTCGGCATCGCTGCGATCGGGCGCGGCAAGCAGCGCGGCATAATCGGGCGTGGCTTGCGCCCGCGCGTCGCGCGCGCCGACGGCGATTCCGACAACAACGACAAAACTCAAGGCGAGCGCTGCGGCGCGATCTGCAAACATCTCATTCTCCCGGCACAGGCATGATGGGTGGCGAGCATGAACCCGTTACGACAGTTACACCAGGGCACCGCGCATTATTCCAGCTGCAGCCCTGCTTGGCGCGCAATTCCTACTTGGCAGTCATGATGCGCGCGATCATCGGCTGCCACTTGTCGATCTCGCTCTGAAAATATTGCGTGACCTCGGCGGGACTCATCGCCTTGGTCTCGATGGCATCCTGGTCCATCAGCTTGCGCATTTGCGGCCGGTCCATGGCGTTGACGACTTCGTGATTGATGCGCGTGACGATGTCCGGCGGCAATCCCGCCGGACCGGACAGAGCGAACCAGGTGGTCGCGACCAGTTCCGGAAACCCAAGCTCGCGGAACGTCGGCACGTTCGGCAGTTGCGGCAGCCGTGCAGAGGCGGTCACGACGAGCGGCAACAGCGCGCCTGAGCGAACCTGCTCGCTGACGCTGGAATAGGTCAGCATGCCGACCTTGACGTGACCGGCAATGAGATCGAGCACCGCATTGGCGCCGCCCTTATAGGCGACGTGGATCAACTTGATGCCGGTTTTGCCGGCGAGATATTCGGCGACCCAGTTGCCGACCGTGCCGACGCCGGCGGAGACATATTCGATGCCGGCGCTTTCGCCCTTCGCCCGCGCCATGAAATCGGCGAACGAGCGCACGCCGAAGTCCGGATGCACCACGAACGCGTTCGGCGCGCCGCCGAAAAACGCGATGTGGGTGAAATCGCGCATCGGATCGAAGCTGACATTCTTGTTCATCGCCGGCCCGAGCACATGGGTCGGAATACCGGAGACGACCAGCGTGTAGCCGTCGGGTTTTGCCCGCGCGACCTCCTCGGTGCCGATCATGCCGCCGGCGCCGACTTTGTTCTCGACATAAAACTGCTTGCCGAAAGCTTTGCCCAAGGCGTCGGCATAGAACCGGCCGAACGTATCCGCCGCGCCGCCAGCGGAAAACGGTACCACGATACGCACCGGCCGTTCCGGCCACTCGTCGGCCCTGGCGGCAATTGAGGACAGCGCCAGCACACTCGTAGCCAATCCGCCGACAACGACGCGCCGATCCATCATCCGGCTTACTCCCCTTCCCACGGCTCCGATTTCATATGACATTCGCCCGGCAAAAACGACCTAAAGGGGCCGTCGCGCATGCCGTGGAAAAGCCTGTGGAATGGTTCTGCATGACATCACGGATAAAGGTGTATTGCGCTGTGGATAGATTGGACCGGGCGACGCCACGATCTGCCGGCGTTCGGGCCTTGTGAAATCCGGGCAAAGCTTCGAAAGCTTCTGACAGAACAATGCGTTCGGATACGCCTTCAACCCACAAACCAACTGTCGTTGGCTTGCTCGAAACCGATGAACAATCGGCGCACCGCGTTGCGGATCTCTTCGCCGAGAGCTTTGCGGCGGACAAAGTCGCCGTCAGCCTTGTGGATAACGGCGCCGGCCGTTGGCGGGTGGCGATGTATTTTCGTGCCGCGCCCGACGAGACCATGGTGCGCCGGCTGACCGCTACGGCGATAGGAACCGAAGTGGCGAAGACACTGCGCTTCGAGCGCGTGGCCGCTAAAGATTGGGTGCGCGAAAGCCTCGCCGGATTGGCGCCCGTCACCGCCGGCCGCTTCACCGTTCACGGCGCCCACGACCGCGCCCGCATCCCGTTCAATCGCATCGGCATCGAGATCGAAGCGGCGCTGGCTTTCGGCACCGGCCATCACGGCACCACGCGCGGTTGCCTGCTCGCGCTCGATTGGCTTTGCAAATCGCGCGGCGGCAACCAACGCATCCTCGACCTCGGCACCGGCTCGGGTGTGCTCGCTATCGCCGCGGCCCGCGCCTTGCGGCAGCCCGTGCTCGCAACCGACATCGACGGCGATGCCGTGCGCGTGGCACGCGCCAATGTCGCCTTCAATCGTGCCGGCGGCTTCGTCGCGGTGGTGAAAGCGGCCGGCGTCACCGCAGCAAAACTTCGCGAGCGCGCGCCCTACGATCTCGTCCTTGCCAATATCCTGCTGCGGCCGCTGCAACGCCTCGCCGCGCCGCTCATGCGGCTCACCGCGCCCGGCGCGCGCGTCATCCTGTCCGGCTTGCTGGCGTCCCAGGCCAATGCCGCAATCGCCGCCTATCACGACCTTAAGCTCGAACGGCGCATCGATCTCGACGGCTGGACCACGCTGGTCTTGATCCGCCGCAAGCGGCCCGGCGCCAGCGTTGCCGGACGCCGCTTGGGCTAGACCATGGTTCGATTCGACTGAACCGGACTCCACTTTTCGGGATCACGCCCTAGATTGCAGCCATGTTCGAGGCCCACTTCCAGTCGTTCGAGGATCGCGGCGAGCGCGCGGCAAGCGCGCCGCGGATCGCGGCGCTGCGGGCCGAGCTTGCCAAGCGCGGCCTCGATGGTTTCATCGTGCCGCGCGCCGATCGCTTCCAGATTGGCAATGTGCCGCCGTCCGACCAGCGGCTGGCCTGGCTCACCGGCTTGAGCAGCTCGGCCGGCATTGCCATCGTGCTCGCCGACCGTGCCGTCGTCTTCGTCGACGACCACAACCGGGTGCGGCTGCGCGAGGACATCGACAGCGCTGTTTTTTCCGTCGAACACGTGGCCGAGAACCCGCCGACCTTGTGGATCGAAAACAATGTGCCGGAAGCGGCCAAGCTCGGCTATTCGCCGTGGCTGCACACGGTCGAAGGCGCCGAGCGGCTCGCCAGAGCCTGCGCCGCGGCGCGCGCCATGCTGGTTCCGGTCGAAGACAATCCGGTCGACGCCGTGTGGACCGACCGGCCGCAGCCGCCGCTCGGCGCCGTGGTGCCGCACGATCTGCGCTATGCCGGCGAGACGACCGCGGACAAGCTCAAGCGCCTGCACGCCGCGTTGGACAAGTTCTCCGTCGACGCGCTCGTGGTCTCCGATCCGCAGGCGGTGTCGTGGCTGTTCAACATTCGCGGCAGCGACGTGCCGCACACGCCGGTGGTGCTGGCCTTCGCCATCGTGCACAAGACCGGCCGACCGGCGCTCTATGTCGATCTACGCAAGCTCGGCAACGATGTGCGGGCCCGCCTCGAGGAGATCGCCGAGGTGCGCGCCAACGCCGCCTTCGAGCGCGATCTCGCCGAGCTCGGCAAGGCGCATCGCGCCGTGCGGCTCGATCCCGCGACCTGCGCCGAGGCGATCGCGCGCCTCGTCGTCGAGAACGGCGGCGAGATCGTGCGCGGCAGCGACCCGATCGTGCCGATGAAGGCGGTGAAGAACGCAACCGAGATCGCCGGCGCCCGCGCGGCGCAACTGCGCGACGGCGCCGCGGTGACCAAATTCCTCGCCTGGTTCGACCGCGAGGCGCACCGTGGCTTGACCGAGATCGACGCGGTCGAGGCGCTGGAGAGTTTCCGCCGCGACAGCGGCCTCTTGAAGGACGTGTCGTTTCCCACCGTCGCCGGCGCCGGGCCGGACGGCGCCATCGTGCATTACCGGGTCACCCGCAAGAGCAATCGCCGCATCGCGCCGGGCGAGCTGTTCTTGATCGATTCCGGCGGCCAATACGAGGACGGCACCACCGACATCACCCGCACCATCGCGGTCGGGCCGCCGAGCCCCGACATGCGGCAAAAATTCACCCTCGTGCTCAAGGGTCATATCGCGCTGGCGCGAGCCGTGTTTCCCGACGGCACCTCCGGCGCGCAGCTCGACACCTTGGCGCGGCAATACCTGTGGCAGGCCGGCGTCGATTTCGACCACGGCACCGGCCACGGCGTCGGCAGCTATCTCTCGGTGCACGAAGGACCGGCGCGGATCGCGAAATTCGGCGGCGCGGCGCTCAAGCGCGGCATGATCCTGTCCAACGAGCCGGGCTATTACCGTCCCGGCGCCTACGGCATCCGTATCGAGAACATGATCCTGGTGACGGAAGCATCCCTTGTGATCGGCGCGGAAAAGCCGCTCAACGCCTTCGAGACCCTGACCGTGGCGCCGATCGACAGCCGGCTGGTCGAGCCGGCGCTGCTGACCGCCGACGAGCTTGCCTGGCTCAACGCCTACCACGCGCGCGTACGTGATGTGCTGGCAGCGTCGCTCGACGCCGCCACGCGCGCCTGGCTGATCACCGCGACGGCGCCGCTCGGGCTGCGGTGATGCCGGTTTTGCGGCGTGGAACTTTTGCGCCGACATGACGTTTTTCCTCGCGGGTTGGCTAGGTGCGAGGAAACAACATGCTCTCAACCATTCTCATCGTCATTTTGATTCTGTTGCTGATCGGCGCGCTGCCGACATGGCCCTATAGCTCCGGCTGGGGCTATTACCCCGGCGGCGGGCTCGGCCTGGTCCTGATCATCGTGGTGATACTGGCGCTATCAGGCAGAATCTGAGCGCCCGCCGAGTTTGCTCGGCCGTCATTGCGAGAAGCGTAGCGACGAAGCAATCCAGGACTCTGAGCTGGATTGCTTCGCTGCGCTCGCAATGACGCGTAATCTCAACTAATGAGCTTCGCCCACTCGTCCTCAGTCAGGACTGGAACGCCGTGCTTCTTCGCCTCTGCGAGTTTAGAGCCGGCCTTAGGGCCGGCAACGACGTAATTCGTTTTCGCCGATACCGATCCAGACACTTTCGCGCCCAGACGCTCGGCCGACGCTTTTGCTTCCTCGCGGGTCATCTTTTCTAGAGTGCCGGTGAACACGACAGTTTTGCCGGCTATGGCCGAATCAGTCTTTGGTTTCTCGGCATCGAGGATTTTTACTTCCTTCGTCAGCCGCTCGACGATGCCGCGATTGTGGCTCTCACCGAAATATGCCCTGATGGCTTCGATTACAGTTTTGCCGATTTGGTCCAACGCGTCCATTTCGGCGATCGTTTCCTCATCGCTCTTGGCCACTTTCAGGCAGGCCTCATGGAACGCCTTCCAAGATCCATAGCCCCGCGCCAACGCCAGTGCGGTCGTTTCGCCAACATGGCGGATACCGAGCGAAAAGATGAATCGCTCCAACGCGATTTCGCGCCGCTGCTCGATCGCATCGAATAGGTTGCGCACCGAGGTTTCGCCGTAGCCTTCCTGCTCTTCGAGCCTGATCTCCTTGTTGCGCTTGGGCAATTCAAAGATGTCAGCCGGCTCCTTGACCCAGCCCTGTTCGAAGAAGAACTCGATCTGTTTCTCGCCGAAACCCTCGATATCGAAAGCACGGCGTGAGACGAACAGCTTTAGATGTTCGATCTTCTGATAGGGGCAAGCGAACTCGCCAGTGCAGTGGGCGCGCGAGCCCTCCTCGCCAGTCGCGGTCTCCTCGCGCACCACGTCGGTATGCAGAGGACAGGGGCACTTTTTCGGGAAGTGATAGGGCTTGGCGGTCTTCGGGCGCTTGTCGATTACAACGTCCACCACTTGTGGGATGACGTCGCCGGCGCGCTGGATGATTACGGTATCGCCGATGCGAATGTCACGGCCCTCGCGCAATTCCTCGCCATCACCGCCAATGCCCTTGATGTAATCCTCATTGTGCAGCGTGACGTTTTGCACGATGACGCCGCCAACACCGACCGGATCGAGCTTACCGACCGGCGTAAGCGCACCGGTGCGCCCGACCTGGATTTCAATGTCCTTGAGCACGGTGATGGCACGCTCGGCCTGAAACTTGTGTGCGATTGCCCAGCGCGGCGAGCGCGACACAAAGCCAAGCCTTTCCTGCCAGTCGAGGCGATCGATCTTATAGACGACACCATCAATATCGTATTTGAGTTCTGCGCGTTTCTGTTCGATTTTGCGGTAAAACGCAAGTAACTCTGCGACCGACTCGCAAATTCGGGTCAAAGGATTAATTTTAAATCCACGAGAGGCAAACCATTTTGCCATGCCGGACTGGGTGTCCGCTGGCATCTCAGTCATCTGACCCCAAGCATAAGCAAAGAAGCGAAGCGGACGTGAGGCGGTAACGCTTGGGTTCTTCTGTCTTAACGATCCAGCGGCGGAGTTACGCGGATTTGCAAAAACTGGTTCGTTCGCCGCTTTTTGCCGTTCATTGAGTTTAAGAAAATCGGCTTTGGTCATGTAGACCTCGCCGCGCACCTCACACACTGCTGGTATAAGATTGCCTTTGAGACGCTGCGGTACTTCTTTCAGTGTTTTGATATTAGCTGTGACGTCTTCGCCTTCGCTACCATCGCCCCGAGTGGCGGCGGTAACGAGTTCGCCCGCCTCATAACGGAGCGACATCGACAATCCATCGATTTTCGGTTCCGCGCTAAAAGCAACTTTCTCATCTTCGCTCAGTTTGAGAAAACGGCGCACGCGACTGACGAAATCGAGAATGTCCTCCTCCGCAAATGCATTGTCGAGGGAAAGCATGGGCACCGCATGTCGAACCTTCTTAAAGGCTTCAGACGGTTTAGAACCAACTTTTTTATATTCTGGCAGCGTCGAATCTATCTCTCGAAACAACTGAATAATTGATTTTATGGCGTCGTATTCGGCATCGGTATATGGCGTCGTCAAACTATCGTATTGCTGTTCCAATATGGACGAAAATGATTGTATGTTTGCGTTTGCACTCTGTAGCCCCGAAAAATTTCCATGAGCAATTGCGTTTCGAAGATCACGTAGACCACTTATGTTTGAGATATTCTTAAACTGAGCTTGATGAAAGACACTGAACATTTGGTCCAATGTACCCTTAGGTAAGCGAGCAATTGCTCCCTTCAAAGTGGAGGGACTGAATTGAGGAACAAATTTTCCAATATCTGCGATTAGGAGCTTAATCTCTTTCGCTATGTCTTTTGGAATGGCAGGTTGAGTCACTGGGAAAAGAAAGTCTTCGTTCTGTTTTTTCATTGTCCGATATCTATTGCATTGCGATGAATCGAGAATGAGCCCACGGTGCCTATCGGCACCCAGCGTGTCGCCGCGCGGTGAATTTTGCCCCGGCGTACCCCGAGTTGTCTAGCCGTCCGAATGCGCGTAATTTGGCATCGGGTTCCCGCAGACCAAGGGGTACAATGCCATGACGACACGATCGATTTTGCAATACGTCGTACCCGCACTGGCATTTGCGCTTGCATCGCTGCCGGCCTCCGCCGCGACGGTGCGCATCTACGTCACCAACTCGGCTGGCGACAGCATCCATGTCATCGATCCGGTCACCAACAAGGTGGTGCAGGAGATCAAGGACGTCGTCGGCGCCCACGGCATCGCGTTTTCGCCCGACGCCACGCGGGTCTATGTCAGCAACGAGGAGACGTCCACGCTGGATGTGTTCGACCGCAAGAGCGGCAAGTTGATCAAGAAAGTCGCGCTATCGGATCATCCGAACAACATTTCGGTGACCAAGAACGGCGACCGCATCGTCGTCGCCATCGCCCGCGGCCGCGGCGGGCTGGATATTGTCGACGCCGCGACGCTGACCTTGAAGACGACGATCTCCACCAATGGCGGCCGGCTGCACAATGTCTATGTCACGCCGGACAACAAATACGTGGTCGGCGGCTCGATCCCGGCGAAGACCTTCTATGTGTTCGATCTGGAGAAGGAGCAATTGGCCTGGGCGATGCCGATGGATCTCGGCGTGCGCTGCATGGCGATCGAGACCAATCCGGACGGCTCGACCAAGCGGGTATTCGCGCAGATGTCGACGCTGAACGGCTTTTCGGTGATCGATATCGCCGAGCAGAAGGAAGCCGCGCGCATCAAGCTGCCCAGCGTGCCGCAGGAATTCGATTCCGGCGGCTACCGGGACAACGAGCCGTCGCACGGCATCGGCGTCGCGCCGGACAACAAGACGCTGTGGGTCACCAGCATCCCCAACAACGCGGTATACGAATATTCGCTCGCCGACCTCAAGCTGATCGGCAAGGTCGACCTGCCCAGCGAAACCATCGCCGGCCGCGCGGCACCGCTGTCCGCGGGAGCCAACTGGGTCACGTTCACGCCGGACGGCAAGGAACTGTTCATCTCCAATTCGGAGCTGCGCTCGGTGTCGGTGGTCGATACCGCGGCGATGAAGGTCACCAAGGTCATTGCCGTCGGCGAAGTGCCGAAGCGCAATAATACGCTGGTGATTCCCGACGACGGCGGCCACGCCACCAAGCCGGGGCCGAGCAGGCAGGCCGCGGCGCAGTAGCCTCACTGTCATGCCCCGCGAATGCGGGGCGCCCAGTATTCGGGATCGCGCCAGAATTTTTTTCGGCGTCAGCGATTACTGGATCGTCCGCCTTCGCGGATGATGACACGCGCTATTTCTTCCCCGGCGCCAGTCTCGCCACATTTTTCTGCTCTCGTGGAAGAGCTAAGAGCGACAGCAACAAATGACGAAGCCAACTGTGACGCAGGAGCACAAAAGCCATGGGTGAATCACCCTACTCCTACACAACGCACCTCAACATCAAGTTTGACCCGCTCAAGCTGATCGACGTGTCTTCACTGGCCAAGGACGTTACGGACAAATGGTATAACCAGACACTCTGCAAGGTAAATGACTCCGTCGTGCGTCTAGGCGTCATGCAAGGCGAATACCACTGGCACAAGCACGATAGCGACGATGAGTTCTTCTTTGTGCTAACCGGAAAATTCATTATCGACCTCGAGGGCCGCTCGGTTGAGCTTCTGCCCAATCAGGGCTTCGTTGTGCCAAAGGGCGTCGTGCACTGCACGCGAGCCCCGGAAAAGAGCGTCATTTTAATGGTCGAAACGGCTGCAATCGTGCCGACTGGGGACGCTTGATCTCGAAGAATTCAAGAACAAGCGCGCGCCCTAACCTGTAGCGAGCGTAGGGTGCGCTAAGGCGCGAAGCGCCGTGCCCACGTCTGAGGTTCGGCGCCACCGTCTGCGTGGGCTTCGCTTCGCTCAGCCCACCCTACATAGGAATATTCTCCTTGACACGGCGTCCCTATTTCCGTTACACAGCGAGTCAATTCGCTCAGTAAGGACGCCAGCCGGTGATTCCAGTTGGCAGGAGCGAAAGCGGCTCCCGCGGGCGTGGCCTCATCAGCTGCGCTCCCGGGCGGCTCCGGCGGATACGCCCGTCCGGCACTACGACCGGTACTGCGGGGGCAACCCGCTGCACTTGGGGACGGCCGGGAGCGGGTAACGCCCGCTCCTACCTAGTTCCGTCCCAGGAAGCGCGTAGCTGGAGTTGAGCGGCGGCGTTCGGTCGCTGCCGCAAGCGCCGCGGTGGAACGCCGACAGACGAGCGCGCTGCGCTTCAGCGCGCGCCGGGCCCGAAGCGCGGGCGAGTGGCGACATTCGTTCGCGTGGCACGGTCAGTAACCCCTGCGTCTGTCGGCGCTCCGCCTCCTTAGCTTTTTTGCAGTGAATGAAAACGGCGAAGGTGCGAAGAGCGCGATTGCGGTACGGCAGCGGCCGCTCGCAATTTGCTGATCGCAATCCGCTTGGACTGCGCGCTGGTATCGCGAGAACTTTTTCGTTCGTCATTGCCGGGCTTGACCCGGCAATCCATGCGGCAACGTCGCTTGCGCAGATTCGCCGCATGGCTTGAGAAATTGCAAGTCAGCATGGACCACCGGGTCAAGCCCGGCGGTGACGATGGAGACTTCGACTATGCCATCATCGCGCAAAAAACCGCCGGACCAGGCAGCGTTACTTCTTCGCCGGCCCGAGCGTCGCGCCTTGCGCCCATTGGGCGATGGTCTTCCAGTTGGGATCGTTCTTGCTGGCGAATTGCCGGCCGCCGGAATGGAACGCGTCGCCGCCGGCCTCGGGTGCCAGCGGATGGGTCAGGATTTTGGCGGTCAGCGGATCGTCCACCGCCTGGACGATTTTTGAAACCGTGTCGAAATTCTTGCGCGTCTGTTCCTCGGTCCAGGTCGGCTGGCCGTCGGGAAGCTTTTCCAGGCGCAGCATGTTGTTGGCTTCGGCGTGGCACATCACGCAGGGCGCGTGGCCCGGCCGCTTCAAGAGGAAGATCGGCTGCACCTTGGCTTTGTAGAAGTCGTAGTCGAGGGCGCCGGCCGCGGGTACGAGCGATGTGCTCGCCAGCGCGAACGCAGCAGCGGCAATGATGATGCGAACAGACATCGTATTCCTCCCCGGACGAACAGGTTCTGACGGCTTACCGCAAGCTTTTGCGCAATCTAGCAGACGCCGCGTTGGCGCGCGACGGCGATCAGCTCGCGGCGCGGATCAGGCGCTCGGCGGCGGCGCGGGCTTCGGCGGTGATTTCGGCGCCGGCCAGCATGCGCGCGATCTCTTCCCGGCGCCGCTCGTCTTCAAGCTCGACCACACGCGTTGCCACCCGCTTGCCCTTGGCGAGCGCGTCCTTGGTGATGAGGTAGTGCCGGTCGGCGCGCGCCGCGACCTGCGGCGCATGCGTCACCGCGATCACCTGGACGCCGGAGGCAAGGCGAGCGAGCCGCACGCCGATGGCGTCGGCAACGGCGCCGCCGACGCCGGTGTCGATCTCGTCGAACACCAGCGTCGGCGCCGAGCCGCGGTCGGCCAGCACCACTTTGAGCGCCAGCAGGAAGCGCGCCAACTCGCCGCCGGACGCGATCTTCATCAGCGGCCCCGGCCGCGTGCCCGGATTGGTGCGCACCCAGAACTCGAGCCTGTCGAGGCCGTTGGGGCCTTCGTTCTCGCTTTCGATCTGGGTGGAAAATTGCGCGCGTTCGAGCTTGAGCGGCTTCAATTCTGCGTTGACCGCCTTGTCGAGCTTTTGCGCGGCGCGGCGGCGGCCGGCGGAGAGCGCTTGCGCCGCCTCGCGGTAGCGCGCCGTGGCCGCTTGCGCTTCTTGTTCCAGCGCCGCGAGGCGTTCGGCGCCGGCGTCGATCAGCGCCAAGTCGCCCTGATAGCGCTGCCCGAGCGCGGCCAGGTGATCGACCGGCACATTGTATTTGCGTCCGGCGGCGCGCAGCGCGAACAATCGTTCCTCGATGCGCTCGAGCTCCTGCGGGTCGAAGTCCGCCACGCGCAGCGCCTGTTCGAGATGGCTGCGCGCCTCGTCGAGCGCATTGAGCGCGGCGTCGATCGCCCTGACCACCGGCTCGATCAGCGCCGGCGCCTGCACGGCGCGGCGTTCGAGGCGGCGCACCGCGGTCGACAGCGGCGGCACGGGAGATTGCGGACCGGTGACGCTGTCCAGCGTCGAGCGCAAATCCTCGGCGACCTTCTCCGCCTGCATCATGGCGGCGCGCCGTTCGGCGAGCGCCGTCTCCTCGCCGGTTTCGGGCGCGAGACGGCCGAGCTCGGCGACGGCGTGGCGCAGCCATTCCGCTTCGCGGCCCGCCCGCTCGACTTCGGCGCGATGATGGGCCACCGCCTCCTCGCGCGCGCGCCGCTCGTCCCACAGCCGGGCCACTTCCGCGGCGTCGCCTTCGATGCCGCCATAGGCGTCGAGCAAAGCACGATGGGTCGCCGCGTCGACGAAGGCGCGCTCATCGTGCTGGCCGTGGATTTCGACGAGCGCCGCGCCAAGCGCGCGCAGCACCTGGACGCTGACCGGCTGGTCGTTGACGAAGGCGCGGGTGCGGCCGTCGGCGAATTGCACGCGCCGCACGATCAACAACTCGTCCTCGCCGCCGAGATCGTTCTCGGCTAGCAGCCGGCGCGCCGGATGATCCCGCGCCACATCGAAAGCGGCGATCACCTGACCCTGCTCCGCGCCCTCGCGCACCATCGCGGTGTCGCCGCGGGCGCCGAGCGCCAGCGCGAAAGCATCGAGCAGGATCGATTTGCCGGCGCCGGTCTCGCCGGTCAGCGTGGCGAGGCCGGAGCCGAAATCGATGTCCAGGCGATCGATCAGGACGATGTCGCGAATGGAAAGGCGAGCCAGCATGATGTCAGAGCGTGGATGACAGATGACGGACGGCGGACTCTATTCGCGATTCTGTGTCCTGTCCTCTGTCATCCGTCGTCGGACTTGGCCAGGCCGACTTTCTTGAAAGCCCGGCTGATCCAGGAATCCTTATTCTCGTTCGGCTCGCCGCCGGCGGTCTTGAGAAGCCGATAGGCGTCCTTGTACCAGGTGCTGTCCGGGAAATTGTGGCCGAGCACCGCGGCGGCGGTCTGCGCCTCGTCGATGATGCCGAGCGAGATATAGGCTTCGGTCAGCCGCTCCAGCGCTTCCTCGACGTGGCGCGTGGTCTGGTATTGCGTCACCACGACCTTGAAGCGGTTGATGGCGCCGATGAAGTCGCGCTTGTTCATGTAGAAGCGGCCGACCTCCATTTCCTTGCCGGCGAGCTGGTCGCGCGCCATGTCGATTTTTTTCTTGGCGGCGGTGGCGTATTCGGAATCCGGATAGTTGCGCGCCACCTCTTCGAGCGCGCTGATCGCCTTGTCGGCGCGGGCCTGGTCGCGGGTGACGTCGAGGATCTGATCGTAATAGGACGACCCGATCAGGTACTGGGCATAGGCCGCGTCGGGACTGCCGGGATGCAGCGTCACATAGCGCTGCGCCGAAGTGATGCAATCGGTGTATTCCTTGGCCTGATAGTACGCGTAAGCCGACATCAGCAGCGCCTTGCGCGCCCAATCCGAATACGGATTCTGGCGGTCCACCTCGTCGAATTTCTTCGCCGCTTCCTTGTAGTCCTGCCTGTTGTTGAGCAGGAACAGGCCCTCGTTATAAAGCTTGTCGGCGGGCGTATCGGGGACGAGATCGTCGTCTTTGTTGAAAAGGCTGCAGCCCATCGCCGGCGCAACGACGAGCGCCAGCGCCAGCCAACCCGCCAGCGCACGCATCCTGTGACCGGACTGGCCCGATCCTCGTAACCGCAACGTCATGAGATGGTCAGAGTCCCGTCCCGCCGATAGCTCCACCTTATGCCGCGCCGTACGCGCGTCCAAGGGGAGCAACCCCTAAGGCCCGACGATAATACGCCAATTATGCCCGGCAATCGGCCGGGATTAAGGCGAAAAAGTTAAGGGAATTCAAGAGACGTCCGGCCCGTAAGCGGGGGCTAGTCCGGTGCTGAGATCGGCACGGCCGCGGGCGCGACGGACCGTCTCCGGGATCTCGACATAAGTCCAGGCGCTCTGGTCCGCCATCAGGGCGGTGAGGACGGCGTGGTTGAGCTTGTGGCCGCCGCGCTTCGAACGATAGGCGCCAATGAGCGGGGCGCCGGCCAACGCCAGGTCGCCGATGGCATCGACCGCCTTGTGGCGCACGAATTCGTCGGGGAACCGCACGCCCTCGGCGTTAAGCACCCGGTTTTCCGCGACCACGACGGTATTCTCGAAGGAGGCGCCGAGCGCATAGCCCGCGCTCCACAGTTTCGCCACGTCGCGCATGAAGCCGAACGTCCGCGCCCGCGACAGCTCGCGGCGGAACCCTTCCGGCTCTACGTCCATGGCGAAAATCTGGCGGCCGATCTGCGGATGATCGAATTCGATTTCGGTTTCGACGCGCAGACCGCGCGCATAGGGCCGCAACTCGCCGGAACAGCCGTTCTTGCCGACTTGGACCGGTTTAAGCACTTTGACGTAGCGCCGCGGCGCCGCAAGCGTTGCAATGCCGGCCTGATCGATGGCGGCGACAAACGGTTCGGCGCTGCCGTCCATGATCGGAACTTCCGGACCGTCGACCTCGACGACGACGTTGTCGACGCCGAGACCGTGCAGAGCCGCAAGCACATGTTCGGTGGTGGAAACCGCCGGACCGGTCTCATCGCCGAGCACGGTTGCGAATTCGGTCGCCGTCACCGAACGGTAATCGGCAACCAGCTCGCGGTCGCGTTGGCCGTTCTGCCCGGGCCGCAGGAAAACGATGCCGGTATTGGCTTCGGCGGGGTGCAGAGTCAGGGTGACCGGTGAACCGGAATGGACGCCGATACCTGCGACGGTCGCGTCACTACGCAACGTCGTCTGACTACCGGCTAGCATGCCCCGCGTCATGCGGTCGTCCCACAACTTACGGCCCAACTGCGCGAGCAGGAAACACGCGACCAGTTATGACCCACCCCAACTTGAGAGGTATGCAGCTTGACCTGCAGGTCCGGGGTGGTCCACCCACTGGCCAACCGGAACTTGGATTACCAAGAACTTGGCTGACCGAACGCGACCCCCAAAACCCGACCCCTCCGACGGCCTTAATGTACCGGTGGGCGGTCCATAGGCCAACTCACGCTTTCTTACCGACTGTTACCATGTTCTGGCCGCACTCTTGCCGGCTTGGCCGCAAAAGTTGGCGAAGCGGTGCGGGTTCCCAGGCATGAGATTTTCTTTTGCCGTTGCATCGCACCATGCGGCTGCCGGGCGGGCGGCCACGACGATCGTGGCACCACCGAAAATTCAATGACTTAGTCCGCGGCTGGAGGCCCAAGCGGAAATTGCCCCCGGTCAGGCGCAGACGGCGCCGGCGCCGCTTTTTGGCGGCGCCGGACCGGCCTCAGTTCGCTTGCCGGCGCAGGAAGGCCGGGATGTCGAGCTGGTCCTCTTCGGACTGGTTATGCACAGGAGTCTGCCGGCCGTGTTGGTCGAGCCCTTGGGGGGCTCCTTGGAGCGCCGGACGCTTGGCATATTCCGAAACCGGCTCCGGGCGCGGCTCCGGCATGCGCGGCATCGGGCGTCCGGCCAGGCGCTCCGCCGGCGGCTGCAGATTTGGCGGCGCGCCGCGCGGGCTTGCCTCGGCGTCTTCCTCCTCGTGCTGGCGGCGGCCGAGACCGACCGAGGCCAGCCGCTGCAACAGCGATTTGCGCTGGCCTTCGGGATGCTCGGCCGGCGGCAGCTCGCCGCGACGGGCGCGGATTTCATTCTGCGCCGGAACCGGCAGCTCATCGATGCGCGGCATGCGCGGCGTGCGCACCGCCGGCCGCTCCGGCTGCGGCGGAATGAAGGCCTCCGGTTCGCGGGTGTCCGGATTGCTCGCCGGCGGATCGATGAACAGCGAGGGTTTTGGCGCCAGCGAACGGATCGCGACATCGTCGCTGCCGCCTTGCGGCATGATCGCCGCCGCGATGGCGGCCTTCGCCACCGACGCGATCGACGCGTTGACGGACGCGGGCGGAGCAACCGCGGCCGCGGGCCGTGCCGGCTGCTGCGCCGGTTCGGCACGCTCGGCGCGTTCCTGGCCGCGCGCATTGTCCGCGCGCAGCCGGTGCGTCACCTCGGCGATGCGCTGTTCGGCTTGCGGCAAGGCTTGCTTGTGCGTCAGCGCCTGATCGATACCCGTGGCGACGACGGAGACGCGGATGATGCCGTCGAGGCTCTCGTCGAAGGTAGCGCCGACGATGATGTTGGCGTCCGAATCGACTTCTTCGCGGATGCGGGTCGCCGCTTCATCGACCTCGTAGAGTTTCAGATCGCGGCCGCCGGTGATGGAGATGAGCAACCCGCGTGCGCCCTTCATCGAGGCATCGTCGATCAGCGGATTGGAGATCGCGGCCTCGGCTGCGGTGAGCGCGCGCTTGTCGCCCTCGGCCTCGCCGGTGCCCATCATCGCCTTGCCCATCTCGCGCATCACGGCGCGCACGTCGGCGAAGTCGAGGTTGATGAGGCCTTCTTTCACCATCAGATCGGTGATGCAGGCGACGCCGGAATAGAGCACCTGGTCGGCCATGGCGAAGGCATCGGCGAACGTCGTCTTCTCGTTCGCCACCCGGAACAGATTCTGGTTCGGGATGATGAGCAGCGTGTCGACGCATTTCTGCAATTCGCCGATGCCGCCGTCGGCGGTGCGCATGCGGCGCTGACCTTCGAAATGGAACGGCTTGGTGACGACGCCGACGGTGAGGATGCCGAGCTCGCGGGCCACCTTGGCGATGACCGGCGCGGCGCCGGTGCCGGTGCCGCCGCCCATGCCGGCGGTGACGAACACCATATGCACGCCGGCGAGATGATCGCGGATCTCGTCGATCACTTCTTCGGCGGCGGCGCGGCCGACGTCGGGCTGGGAGCCGGCGCCGAGACCTTCGGTGACCTGCACGCCCATCTGCACGATGCGCTCGGCCTTCGACATGGTGAGCGCCTGGGCGTCGGTATTGGCCACGACAAAATCGACGCCCTGCAAGCCGGCGGTGATCATGTTGTTGACGGCATTGCCGCCCGCGCCGCCGACCCCGAACACGGTGATGCGGGGTTTGAGCTCACGGATATCGGGGATGTTCAGATTGATTGCCATGGTTGCCTCTTCTTCCTTGCGCGGGCGCTATCGACACCCTGCCCCGACCGGTCCGCCACCGGCCGTTGTGATGGAGTGACTTCGTTTCTGGGGGCCATCAGAAACTCTCGCGAAGCCATTGTCCGACGCGGGCGAAGTAGCCGCCCGTGCCTGTCTTCGGGTACCGCCGACGTCGCGGTTCGAAGTGTTCAAGATGTGCCGCCTGCGGATAGACCAGGAGGCCAGCGGCCACGGCGAAGGCCGCGCCTTTGGCTGCATCCGGCAGGCCGGCAATACCGAGCGGGCGCCCGACGCGCACCGGCCGGTTGAGAATGCGGGCGGCAAGATCGGGCAAGCCGGTAAGCTGGCTGGCCCCGCCGGTGAGCACCACGCGGCCGCGCGCTTCCGCGGCGAATGCCGACGCCGCGAGCCGGTCGCGCACCATTTCGAGAATCTCTTCGACGCGCGGCTTGACGATCTGCACCAGCGTGGCGCGGGACACGAATTGGGTCTGCTCGCGCTCGTCCTCGTTGATCGGCGGCACCGTGATCATGTCGCGCTCGTCCGAGCCGCCGGCGAGCACGCTGCCGTAAAGCGTCTTGATCCGCTCGGCGTCGACGATGCGGGCGTTGAGCCCACGCGCGATGTCCATGGTCACGTGCTGGCCGCCGAGCGCAAAACCATCCAGATGAACGAAGCGGCCGCCGATGAAGACCGCCATCGTGGTGGTGCCGGCGCCCATATCGACGACGGCGGCGCCGAGATCGGCTTCGTCGTCGGCCAGAACCGAGAGCCCGCCGACATAGGGGCTCGCCACCATGGCCTCGACGCTCAGATGACAGCGCTCGACCGCCAGCATCAAATTGCGCGCCGCCGCGATGTCGGTCGTCGCCACATGCATGTCGACGCCGAACCGGCCGCCGAGCATGCCGCGCGGATCGCGGATGCCGTCGGCGCCGTCGATCGAATAGCCGACCGGCATCGAATGCAGCACGGCGCGGCCATCCCTCTGCGAATGCCGGCAGCCGGCGGCGAGCACGCGGGCGATATCGCCCTCGGAGACGCCGGAGCCGACGATATCGACGTCGGCGGCGAATAATTCGCCGGACAGGCGCCCGGACGAGATCGGCAGGATGACCGACTCGATCTCGACCGAGGCCATGCGTTCGGCGGCATCGACGGCTTGCCGGATGCCGTCCTCGGCTTGCGCCAGATTGACGACGCCGCCGGCCTTCATGCCGCGCGCGGCGGTATGGCCGAAGCCGATCACCTCGACGGCGTGGCTCCTTCGCGTCAGCACTTGCTGCGGCCCGTGCGGCCGCAACCGCGCGATCAGGCAGGCAACCTTGCTCGAGCCGATATCGAGCGCGGCGACGATGGCGCTGCGATGCGGCGAGATCGGTTTCATCTTCGGGGTGAGGCCGTAATGGAGCGCGCTCATGCGTCGCCCCCTTTTTTCTTCTTCTTGTTGGCCGCAAGGGCCTCGTCGCGCGCCTGCGCCGCGGCGTCCGACAGCCGCACGCTCACACGATCCGGCAGCCGCAGATCGACCATGGTGATGTCGCGCGACAACAACTTCTTGTCGCGATCGAGCGCAACCAGCCGATCGAGCGCCGCGGCGACGTCGGTTTCCGGCAGCCGCACGTCGATGCCGTTGGCGAGCCGCAAATTCCAGCGCCGCTCCGCCACCAGGATCGAGGCGCGCAATTGCGAGCGGATATCCGGATAGCGATCGAGAACGGCGAGGAAATCCTTGGCGGAGCGTTCCGCGCCTTTGCCGACCACAAGCGGCAGGCCGACATAGCGGCGCTCGACGAACGGTTCGAGCACCGTGCCGTCGGCGGCGATGACGCTGACGCGGCCGTCCTTCTGCCAGATGGCGAAGGCCTGCCGTTCGGTCACCGTGATCTGCAGGCGGTCGGGATAAAGCTTCAGCACCGCCGCATCGCCGATCCACGGATTGGCCATCAGCCGCTCGCGCGCCGCGTCGGCGTCGAGGAACAGCAGCGAAGCGCGGCCGGTGACGCCGGCGGTGGTGAGGATTTCTTCGCGGCTGACTTCCTTCGAGCCGGTCAGCGAAATCGCGGCGATCCGCAAGCCGACCGAATTCGCAACCGTATCGCGCGCATCCTTGAACCAAGTGATCAGGTCGGGAAGGTGCTGGCCCTTGACGACGCCATAGCCGAGTGCGCCGGCCAAGAGCAGCACCGAACCGGCAATACCGAAGCCGGACGGCAACCGCTTCAACCGCGAACGCCATCGCCCGGCGAGCCCGCCACGGGCCAGCCAAAAGAAACGGCGGCGAGGCTTGGCGCCAACATGCGCGTGGGCCGGCTCATCCATCGACGGGCCGACCTCCCCCACCTCTGATACCCCCGACCGCATCAGCGATTGGTCGAGGCGTCCTCCACCATCCATCGCACCAGCTCATCGAACGTGATGTCCGCATACGCCGCCAGCTCGGGCACGAGCGACGTCTCGGTCATGCCCGGTTGTGTATTGACCTCTAGACAGACAAGCTCACCCGATCCCCGATCGTCGTAGCGAAAGTCCGCGCGGCTCACACCGCGGCAGCCAAGCGCGTTGTGGGCAGCCAGACTGAGTCTGCGGACTTCCTGGTAAACATTTGGTAAAATTTGCGCCGGCAGCAGGTGTTTGGAGCCGCCGGCGGCGTATTTTGCCTCGTAATCGTAGAACCGCGTCGCCGGCACGATCTCGATGACGTCGAGCGCCCGATCGCCGAGCACGGCGCAGGTCAGTTCCTTGCCCGGGATGTAGCGCTCGACCATCACCCGTTCGCCGAACGGCCAATCGCCGCGAAAAAGCTCCTGGGGCGGGTGCGGATGCGCCTCGGTGACGATGAAAACGCCGACGCTCGAGCCTTCGGCAATCGGCTTGACCACATAGGGCCGCGCCATGAGATGGCCTTTGGCCGCCTCGAACCGCGACACCACCCGGTCGTCGGCAACCGGCACGCCGGCGGCACGGAACAGGATTTTGGCGAAATCCTTCTGCATGGCGACGGCCGAGGCCATGACGCCGGAATGGCTATAGGGAATGCCGAGAATCTCCAGGACGCCTTGCAGCGTGCCGTCCTCGCCGGGCCGGCCGTGCAGCACATTGAGCGCGATATCGGGCTTGGCGGCGGTCAGCGCCGCGGCCACATCGGGGGTCACATCGATCGGGGTGACGCGATAACCGAGCCGGTTGAGAGCGTCGGCACAAGCCTTGCCGGAGCGCAGCGATACGTCACGCTCCGCCGACCAGCCACCCATCAGGACGGCCACGTGCTTTGCCATGCTCAGCTAGTTTCGCTGATTCGCATGGCTCACGAATAGAATCCACAATTGGCGAAAAATCGAGAGTTTTAGTGGCCGGCCGACCCGGGACGGCGAAGCCGTCATAGAGCCGAGAAGGCGAAGCCGTCGTAGAGCCATGCCAGGCAGTCGAACAGGTGCGCCTCGTCCCAATCGGCCACGGTGGCATTGCGCACGTCCCGGGCGATGCCTTCGTCGAGGTGATAAAAATCCCACAGCGACCGGGATTCGAGCTGCACCCGCGCGGTGCGCAAGAGCCGCGCCGCCTCGAAGCGGCGGAACGCGGCCTGATAGTCGCCGTCCGCGGCGTGGATCGCCTCGGCAAGGCAGAGGCCGTCTTCGATCGCCATCCCGGCGCCTTGCGCCAGCGACTGCAACGGCGCGTGCGCGGCATCGCCAAGGAGCACGATGCGGCCGTGGTGCCAGTGCCGCACCGGATCGCGGTCGCCGATCGAACGGCGCCAGCGCAAATCCATCATGCCGATCAGCGCACGCATCGACGGATGCGTATCGCGGTAGGCGTGCTCGAGCTCGGCACGCGCGGCCGCAGCGTCCAGTCTCTCGGCATGGGGCGTGGTGCGGAACACGTTGACGACGTTGAACTCGCTGCCGTGACGCAGCGGATAATGGACGATATGCAGGCCCGGTCCGCTCCACAGCACCACGCAATCGCGCGGCACGTCGGCCTCGAGCTCCGCCATCGGCACGATGGTGCGCAGCGCCACATAGCCGATCGGCCGCGGCTCGCCGTCGCCGATGAGCTTGGCGCGGAACAGCGAGCGGACACCGTCCGCGGCGATGAGCGCGGCACCGCAGAAGCTGCGACCGTCCGCCGTCGTCACCGCAATGCTTTCGCCGCGCTCTTCGAAGCCGTTCACCATGGCTTCGGCAACAAGCTCGATGGCGTCGTTCTGCCGGCAGGCATCGAGCAAGACATTATGCAGATCGATGCGATGGACAATGATGTAGGGATGCTTGAAGCGGGCGCGGAACGACGCTCCGGTCGGAATCCGCACCAGCTCTTTACCGGTCAGCGCATCCAGCATCAGCACCGCCGGCGGCGAATCCGCTACCGCCATCACCCGCTCGGTCAGGCCGATACGATCGAACACGTGAAAAACATTGGGCCCGAACTGGATGCCGTAGCCGATGGCGCCGAATTCGGCCGCGCCTTCGAGCACGCGGGTCGGTCGGCCGCGGCGCGCCAACGCCAGCGCCGCGGTCAGCCCGCCAAGCCCACCGCCGACGATGAGAATGGGTTTATCCGCCATGGGCGCAGATTAGGCCGTGTGCCCAACAATTCGAAATGGGATGAATGAGCGTCGGGCTCGCGCAACACGCGGATGTCCGGCCGTGACGGCTTTGCTCGACAGCTTAAGACTCGCCAAACACCTTGGTTGTAGACCAGGGATATTGCAAATTTGGCTGGCAAAACGCCTATTTCTAGTTACAATTTATTGGGGGCCGGGGGGAGAACCTATGGGTCGTCTCGTTTTTGCTTTAGCCGCTCTTGCGGTCTGCTTCCTTTCACCTGCGCGGGCGGCCGATCTGCCGCCGGCGCCGATGCCACCCCTACCGCCCGCCTCGATGGCGCCGCCAATATGGAGCGGCCTGTATATCGGCATCGATGGTGGTTGGGCCGGCGGCACAGGCAACCAGATTGCGGGCGTTGGCAGTGCCACCTTCGGAAATCCGTTCAGCACCGGCGGCGGAATGCCGGGAACGGTCGCCGGCATCAGCACCAACGGCGGACTCGTCGGCGGCCATATCGGCTACAATTATCAGGTTTCGAACCTGGTCGTCGGGCTTGAAGCCTCAGCTGCCTGGGCGAGCATCAATGGCACCACCACGATGGGACTGACGTTCCCGAACGGTGCCATGTCAACGGCCACCTGGAGCACGAAAGTCAACTGGCAGGCCACTGCCACGCCACGGGTCGGCTTCGCTTACGGCAACTGGCTCGCTTACGCAAAAGGTGGTCTGGCCGCGGCCGGCGATCACGTTTCGGTTGCTCAACTCACGGGTACTGGTGGCGCCTTCTCCGCAACGCAACAGCGCGCCGGTTACACGGTCGGCGCCGGAGTTGAATGGACCCCGAATGGAAGCTGGGTCCTCGGTATTGAATACGACTATCTCAACTTTGGCAGCAGCCAGAACTATGCCGGCTTCGGCCTGACGAACTCCGGACTTGCCGGTGCCGGCTTCGGCGCAACCAGCCGATTCTTCAGCGAGAACGTCGACCTCAATTACAGCGAAGTACTCGGTCGAGCCTCCTACAAATGGTGAATGGGCGCGATCACTTGCCTTTGAAAATCGCCGGGTGCTTTTCGTTGACGGCCGAAATGCCTTCGCGGCGTTGACCGCCGCCGACGACGAGAATGGATCCGCTCCGATATCGCTTCAGCGCATATATATTCGCTAATACTGCCCATTCGGCTCCAGCCCGAGCATATATTGCCCGAACATGCTGCCGCTCGAATCCCAGTTCAGGCTGATGTGCGACGTGGCGGCGTGAGCGTCGCGCCAAAAACGCTGCAAGGGATGGTCGAGATAAAGCCCTTGACCGCCGCCGGTGACGACCAGCGCATCGATCGCCTGGACCGCCAGCCGCGCACAGAACGCCTGGTCGCGGCGATTGCGCAACCGCACGTCCATGCTGATGGCTTCGCCGCGCGCGACCGCCTCGTAAGCCTCGGCAAGATCGCGAAACATCAAGACCCTGGCGGCGTCGATGCAGGCGGACGCCTCGGCGGCGCGAAGCTGCACCGTGGTCAGCTCGGCGAGCTTCCGATTGCCGCCGTAAAGCGCGCCGCGCGAGGTGCGGACCTTCGCCATGCCGAGAAACGCCGCCAGCGCCCCTTCCGCCATGCCGACGACGGGCGCGACGATCGCGATCGGCAGCACCGCCAGGAATGATTGTTTGTAAAGCGGATTGGTTTGGGCGCGCATGCCGGGCGCAGTGGCGTTGCGAAGCTCGGCGAAAGTTACCGCGCGGTGGGCAGGGACGAAGGCATTATCAGCGACGATGGTCTTGCTGCCGGTGCCGGCGAGCCCCATGGTGTGCCAATTGTCGTCGATGGTGATGTCTGAGGTGTGCAGCACGAAGAATCCCGGCAATGGCGAGCCGCCGGGTTGCGGAATCATGCCGCCGAAGAATTGCCACTGCGCATTGTCGCAGCCGCTGCAGAAGTTGCCCGCGCCTGAGACCTTATAGCCGCCGTCAACCGCGACGGCTTGCGCGATCGGCGTATAGGTGCCGGCCGAAAGCGCCGCGCGGTCGTGCCAGATCTCGTCTTGCGCCTGTTGCGACAGGCAAGCGATCAGCCATTGCTGCGAGCCGAGCAGGCCGAAGACCCAGCCGGTCGAGCCGCAGCCGCCCGCAATCGTCATTTGGACCTGCACGAACACGTCGAAGCCGTACTCGAAACCGCCGAAAGCGCGCGGCTGCATGATGCGGAACAAGTCGGCTTGCCGCATGCGCGCGATCATGTCGTCGCTGACGCGGCGCGCGGCTTCGGTCTCGCGCGCTCGCTCGCGCGCAACGCCGGCAATCTCCCGGGCGCGTGCCAGGAGTTCGGCAACGTCGGGCCTTTGCGCAGATGACATGATCCTACCAGCCCCTCAGAAGACGCCAACCCGCCGCATCCCGATATGCGGAAGTGTTTGCTGCCGAAGCTTAGGTCGTTGGCTTGCCGCGGGCAAACGCGCAAGTCCGATTGGCCGCGCTACGGCTCGGCGGTTCCCTAAGAGGCTGCCCGAGCGGCGGGCATCGGCAAGGTCAAATGAAAGACCGTGCCGAATGGGTTTCCGGACGATGCCCGGAGAGCGCCGCCGTGGGCCTCGACGATGGAGCGGCAGATGGAAAGGCCCAATCCCATGCCGTGGGACTTGGTCGTAAAAAATGGATCGAAGATGCGGTCGCGGTGCACTGGATCAATGCCGATTCCGGTATCCTCAACGGTAATCGTCAAGCTTGCCTGCGGATCGAGGCTCGACGCGATGGTCAGGCACCGTTCCCGCCCGGTTACCGAGCTCATGGCTTCGATGGCGTTCATGACGAGGTTGAGGATGACTTGCTGCAATTGCACGCGCGTCGCCATCACCTGCGGAAGGCCGTCGCTCATATCGTTGTGTAACAGGATCTGGTGGGTTTCCAATTCACCCTGGGTGAGCGCGAGCACCTCGCTGACGAGCTGACGCAAATCCACCACGCTGGTCTTACCGGAATCCTTGCCGAACATGGCGCGGATGCCGTCGATTACCTCGGTGATGCGATGGCCGGCTTTCACGATCTGATCGAGATTCGCCCGCGCTTCCGCGAGATTGGGCTCCGCTCTCTTCAACCATCGCAGACCGGCATTGGCGCTGGTGACGATGACAGCCAGCGGCTGTTTGATTTCGTGGGCGATCGATGCCGTCATGGCGCCCATGGTGGTTCGCCGTGACGCGTTGGCGAATTCTTGGCGCAGCGTGTGCAATTGTTCCTGGGCTTGCTTGAGACTGGTGATGTCTCTGCCGGTCGCATAGATCAGCCCGCGATCCGGCACGGCGAACCACGACTGCCAGCGATACGACCCGTCCTTGCAAACCATGCGGTTTTCGAAGTGCCGTGTCTCCCGCCCGGCAACCAGATTGTCGCGCGCGAGAGACGAACGCGCGCGGTCGTCGGGATGCACCAGGGAAGCGATACTCTTGCCGATCAAATCGTCGGGCGACCAGCCTAGCGTAGATTGCCAGGCCGGATTGACGTTGAGGATGTTGCCGCCCGCGTCGAAGACGACGAGAAGGTCCTGGGACAGGTTCCAGACCCGATCCCGCTCCTGGGCCCGTGCCTCGACCCTTTCGGCCAGATCCTTGTTAAGATCACGCAACCGCTCTTCGCTGGCGGCGAGTTCGGCTTCGGCACGCTTGCGCTCGGTGATCTCCTCGGCCGCGACATTGATGCCGATCACCTCGCCGCTGCGGTCCTTCAACGGGTGCCAATAGGTGATCCAAACGCGATCGCTGTTCGATCCGTCGGGCCGCTGGCCGTTGACTTCGATGCCGGTGATAGGCGCGCCCGTGTCCAGGATGGTCTTGACGATAAGCTCCACCTGCGCGGCGACTTGCGGCACCGTTTCGCGCACCGATCGCCCGAGGTGCTCGGCAACGGAGATGCCGCAAATCTCCGTCAGGTGTTTGTTGATCATCACGTAACGGCAATCGGGGCTGAGAAAGGCCAGGCCGATCGGCGCGGTCTCGTAGATCAATTGCAGTTCGGGCGAGTGCGCGGGAGAACCAGCGGGAACGGAATGATCGATGCCGTATGCCATGGCCGTCACCCGGATTCATTGCATAGCCAGCGCGGATGTCAGCCGAGGATTTGCGCGCATCGCTGACGGCAAAGAACGGATTTCGTCTCCCCGCGTGAACAGACGACCATGATCTACCGCTTTTGCGGCCGGCAAAAGCGCAATCTCAAGGCCCCGGAGGCTCAATCAGCCTGATATGCCGGGCTTTCTATCAAATCTATTTGATAACCGATCGGCAAAGTCGAGTTGGACCGTGGTCCAATACATGTCGCCGTTACCAGTGGCCGCCTGCAATTGTTGCACCGCCGCGCGGCGGCCTGCATGATCGGAATATGACCCTTCGGCTTTTTGCTGCGGTACTCTTGCTCGTGCTGGCCAGCACGACCCTACGGGCCGCCGAGCCGGCGCCGCCGCCGCCGGCAGTGGGCTTGAGCGAGAGCGCTGCCGAGGAAAGAGCTGCGCTTTTTGCGGCGCTCGCGGCGGCGAAAAGCGACGCCGAGGCGCGCGAGATCGAGGAGCGGCTTTGGGCCTTCTGGCGCAGCTTCGCCGACGACGAATCGCGGCAACTGCTGGAGCAGTCGCGCGAGGCGCAGCTGCGTTTCGATTACGCCGAAGCGCTCATTTACAACAAAGCCGTGGTCAAGCACGCGCCGCAATTCGCCGAAGGCTGGAACCAGCTCGGCTATGTCTACTTCCTTGCCGGACAATACGATGCCTCGCTGGAAGCGATCGAACACGTTCTTGAACTCGAGCCGATGCATTACGCGGCGCTGGCCGGCAAAGGCATTATTTTGTACTACGCGGGCAAAGTCGAGGAAGAGCAGGCGCCGCTCAAGCGCGCGCTGGCGATCAATCCGTGGCTTAAGGAACGCAATCTGATTGGCAAAGCCTCGCTCCCGACGCCGTGAGCGCGCCGCGGTCAACCGGGCGGCGCAGCGACGCCGATACGCTCGATCTCCCATTCCAATTCGATGCCGGAATTTTCTCTGACGCGGCGGCGCACGTTTTCGCCGAGCGCTTCGATGTCGGCCGCCGTCGCGCCGCCGCGATTGATCAAAAAATTGCAATGCATCTCCGAAACCTGTGCGCCGCCGACTTTCAACCCACGGCAGCCGGCGGCCTCGATGAGTTGCCACGCTTTGCGGTCTGGCGGGTTCTTGAACGTCGAGCCGCCGGTGCGGCTTTTGATCGGCTGCGTCGCCTCGCGGGACTCGGTGATCTTGTCCATCTCGGCGGCGATGACCGCCGGATCGCCGGGTTCGCCCTGATACAGGGCTTCGGTGAAGATGTAATCGGCGGGGACGCCGCAATGCCGGTAGGTGTAACCCATGTCGGCGTTACGCAGCACATGCATGCGGCCCTGCCGGTCGACCGCGCGCGCTTCGACGAGCGCGTCCTTGGTCTCGCGGCCATAGGCACCGCCATTCATGCGCAGCGCGCCGCCGACGCCGCCGGGAATGCCGCGCATGAACGACAGTCCGGCGATGCCGGCCTCTTGCGCCGCGCGCGCGACTTTGACGTCAGGCACGGCCGCCCCGGCGCGAACGCGCGTGTCCTCGATGGTGACATTGCCAAAACCGCGGCCGAGCCTGATCGCCACGCCCGGCACGCCGCCGTCGCGCACGATGAGATTGGAGCCGAGCCCGATGACGGTCACCGCAATGTCGGCCGGCAGATTGGCCAGCGCATAGCTAAGGTCCTGTGCGTCTTCCGGCATGAACAAAACCTGCGCCGGGCCGCCGACGCGAAACCAGGTCAATTCCGCCAGCGATTGGTTTGCCAACAGCCGGCCGCGCAGCGCCGGAATTTTGGCCTTCAGCTCGGCGACAATGTCGGGAAAGCTCATGAGGCTGCGGCTGCCACCGTGTCGAGCCAAGCCGCCAGCACTTTGCCGCCAAGCTCGCGCGTCGCCGGCCCGAGCGTTTGCGCTTGCCGGCGCACCTCGCGCGGATCGATGCCGGCCTTGCCGAGCTCGACGGTATGGCCGACTAACCAAGCCTCAAAGCGCGCGGGCTCGGTCTCCAGATGAAATTGCAGCGCGAGTTGCGATGGCGTGCGGAAAAACGCCTGCACCGGACAATGCGGCGTCGAAGCGAGCCGCTCGCAGCCCGCCGGGAGCGCACAATTATCGCCGTGCCAATGCAGCACCGGACTTGCGCCGAGCGGCGCCAGCACTGAGGTTTGGCCGGCCGCCGTCAGCGTCAACGGCGCCCAGCCGATCTCCTTGACCGGCCCGGGCTCGACGCGCGCGCCGAGCGCCGCCGCCATCATCTGCGCGCCGAGGCAGATGCCCAGCATCGGCTTGTTCGCAGCGAGGCGCGCGGCAATGGCAGCAATTTCTCCGGTGATGAATGGATAGGTCTCGGCCTCATAGACGCCGATCGGACCGCCAAGCACGATCACCAGATCGGGCGCGATCAGCGTTTCGCTGTCGAAACGCTCGATGCCGGCGTCGTGATAGCGGACCTCGTAGCCGCGGGCGGCGACCAGCGGACCTAAAAGGCCGAGATCCTCGAAGGCGACATGACGAACCGCAAGGCAGGCTTTGGCCATGGCAACTACATTAAGTGGCGCATGATCTTATCGGAAAACCGGTATCCACTTTTCCGGATCATGCGCTAGGTTGCCGCTGCCAGCTCGCCGGGCAGTGCATAGGCCCATTGCGTGATCGAACCGGCGCCGAGACACACCACATAGTCGCCCGGCTTCGCCATGCTGGAGACCAAGAGATGCAGCCGGTCCGGGCTGTCCAGCGCAAAAACCTGGCGATGACCGTGATTGCGCACGCCCTGCACCAAGGAGTCGCGGTCGAAGCCCTCGATCGGCGCTTCGCCGGCCGAATAGACCGGCGCGACGATCACCGCGTCGGCATCGTTGAAGCAGGTGCAAAATTGCTCGAACAAAGCCTGCAGCCGCGTATAGCGATGCGGCTGCACCACGGCGATCACTTTGCCCTTGGTGGATTCGCGCGCCGCCCGCAGCACGGAAGCGATCTCGACCGGATGGTGGCCGTAATCGTCGACGATGGTGACGCCGTTCCACATGCCGGTGCGGGTAAAGCGCCGCCGCACGCCGCCGAAATTGGCCAGCGCGTTGCGGATCACGTCGTCGCCGATGCCGAGCTCGTGAGCCACCGCGATCGCCGCCGTGGCATTGAGCGCGTTATGCCGTCCGGGCATCGGCAGCGCGACGTTCTTGATCTCGTGCAAAAAACTCCCGGCGCGGTCGCGGAACACGATGGTGAACAGCGAGGTGCCGCCGGCATGGGAGACGTCGACCAGCCGCACGTCGGCCTGCGGGTTCTCGCCGTAGGTGACCATGCGGTGATCCTCGATGCGGCCGACCAGGCTCTGCACCACCGGATGATCGGTGCACATCACCGAGAAGCCGTAGAACGGCACGTTCTCGACGAAGGCGCGGAACGCATCCTGCACCGCCTCGAAGGTCTTGAAATGATCGAGATGCTCGGGATCGATATTGGTGACGATGGCGACATCGGCCGGCAGCTTGAGGAAGGTGCCGTCGGATTCGTCGGCCTCGACCACCATCCATTCGCCGGTGCCGAGCCGCGCATTGGTGCCGTAGGCATTGATGATGCCGCCGTTGATCACGGTCGGATCGAAGCCGTCGGCGTCGAGCAGCGCCGCCACCATGGACGTGGTGGTGGTCTTGCCGTGGGTGCCGGCGATGGCGACGCAGCTTTTCAGCCGCATCAGCTCGGCCAGCATCTCGGCGCGGCGCACCACCGGCAGCCGTTCGGCGCGCGCCGCGACCAGCTCCGGATTGTCGGGCTTGATCGCCGAGGACACCACCAGGACGCGGACGCCGGTCAAATTCTCGGCCGAATGCCCGATGGAGATTTTCACGCCCTTGTCGCGCAAGCGCTTGACGTTGGCGCTCTCGGATTGGTCGGAGCCCTGCACCATATAGCCGAGGTTCACCATCACCTCGGCGATGCCGCTCATGCCGATGCCGCCGATGCCGACGAAATGCACCGGCCCGATGTCGTGCGGCAATTTCATGATCGCTCCAGCATCTCTTATCCCCTCCCCCTTGTGGGGAGGGGAAGGGGTGGGGGTCGAGAGGTTTAGCGCGGGCGTCGACGCCTGCGAAATGCCCTCCCGACCCCCACCCTACCCTCCCCACAAGGGGGAAGGAAAAGTTACTGGTTTGCGCCGTTCGCCGCCACCTTCAGCACCAGCTCGGCGAGCCGGTCGGCGGCATCGAGCCGGCCCACGGAACGGGCCGCCGCCGCCATGGCGGTCAGCCGCTGCGGCGCCGCGGCGAGGCTCGCGAGCTCGGCGGCAAGCCGCCGCGGGGTGAAAACGTCCTGGGTGAGCCGGATGGCGCCGCCGGCCGTTTCGAGGACGCCCGCATTGGCGAATTGGTCCTGGTCGAGCGCGTGCGGCAGCGGCACCAGGATCGACGGCCGGCCGATGGTGGCCAGCTCGGCCACGGTCGAGGCCCCCGACCGCGACACGACCAGGTGGCTTGCCGCCATGCGCACCGGCAAATCGGCGAAAAACGGCGCTATTTCCGCGGCAACCGCGAGCTTGGCATAGGCGCCGCGCACCCGGCCCAAATCCTCGTCGCGGGCCTGCTGTACGATCGCAAGCCGCGCCCGCAGGGCCGGTTCGAGAAGCCCGATCGCGGCGGGCACGATATCGGCCATGACCCTGGCGCCCTGGCTACCGCCGAAAACCAGGAGCCGTAGCGGATCCCCCGGACCCGGAAAGGGGACAGCCGCGGCCGCGACGACCGCCGGGCGCACCGGATTGCCGGTCAGCGTCGCCTTGGCGGCCAAATCCGGCCTTTGCGCGAATATATCGGGGAACGAGGTGGCGATCGCGGCGACGCGGGGCGCCAGAAACCGGTTGGCGCGCCCGATCACCGCATTGGCGTCATGGATCAGGCTCGGCACGCCGGCCCAGGCCGCCGCCAAGACCGGAGGCACCGTCGGATAGCCGCCGAAGCCGACCACCGCGGCGGGCTTCAACTGGCGAATGAGCGCGCGCGCCTGAAAATATCCGCGGCCGAGCTTGGCGGCGGTTCGGCCGAGCGCGATCGGGTTGCGCGACGCGACGGTGGCGCTTGCGACCACATGGATGGTTTGTTCGGAAAAGGCGCCGCCATAGCGCTCGGCGCGCCGGTCGGTGACGAGGTGAACCGGAATGCCGCGCTGTGCCAACGCCGCCGCGAGCGCTTCGGCCGGAAACAAATGACCGCCCGTGCCGCCGGCCGCCACCAGCACCGGCGCCCGGCCCGGCGCCAACATCAGGCCGGACTCCCGCCGAGCACGATTTCACCAGGCAACTGCGCGCGCGGCCGCTCCCGCGTCAGCGCCACCAGCATGCCCATGCCGTAGGCCAGCGAGATCAGCGACGAGCCGCCATAGGAGATGAACGGCAACGTCATGCCTTTGGCCGGGATGAGATGCAGATTGACCGCCATGTTGATGGTCGATTGCATGCCGAACAAAATCGCCAGCCCTGCCGCGGCGAAACGAATGAACGGATCTTCCGTGCGCATCGCCTTGGTCAGCGCGCGGATGACAATGAACGCGAACAGCGCGACCAGAATGAGGCAGAGCACGACGCCGAATTCTTCCGCCGCGACCGCGAAGACGAAGTCGGTATGGCCCTCGGGCAAAATGCGCTTGATCGTACCCTCGCCCGGCCCGCGGCCGAACCAGCCGCCGCGAATGAAGGATTCGGTGGCGATATCGATATTGAAAGTGTCGCCGGACGCCGGATCGATGAAGCGATTGATGCGCTGGGCCACGTGCGGCACGGTGAAGAACGCCGCCGTCAGGCCGAGGCCCGCGGTGGCGGCGAGCCCGATCACCCAGATGAAGCGCATGCCCGCCATGTAGAACAGCGCGCCCCACACCAGCGCGATCAGCATGGTCTGGCCGAAGTCGGGCTGCATCACCAACAACGCCACCACGGTGATGAGCAGCATCAGCGCGAACGTGTTGGCCGGCATCTCCGGGCGCTTGGCCGATTCACCGAACAACCAGGCGACCAGGACCACGAAGGCGGGTTTCAAAAACTCCGAGGGCTGGATGTTCATCCCTAAGATCACCAGCCAGCGCCGCGCGCCTTTGATCTCGGCGCCGAAGTAAGGCGTGATGGCGACCAAAGCGAGACTGACGATAAAAACGATGATCGAGACCTGGCGGATTTCGCGCGGCGACAGAAACGACGTCGCGATCAGGACGCCCGCGGCGGGGATGAGAAACAGCACCTGGCGATTGACGAAGTGAAATGGGTCGAGCCCGATGCGCGTGGCGACCGGCGGGCTCGCCGCCAGGCACAGCACGATACCGCCCAGCATCAGCGCGCCGAGCGCCGCCAATGTCAGCCGGTCGACCGTCCACCACCATTCGGAAAACGGCGTCGGTTGCGCCCGCGAGGCCATGGCCCTCCCCAAGAGAAGTCCCCGCCTAGTGGTGACACCGCCTTGGTTTAAAGGGGATTAAGATTCCCCGTCATTCCGGGGCCGAGCGAAGCGAGGAGCCCGGAATCCATAATCACAGAAGGAGCAGAACAGGCGCCGAGTACCGTGCTGAGACGACTGTGGTTATGGATTCCGGACTCGCCGCTTCGCGGCGATCCGGAATGACGGGCGCGGGCTACCTCTTGACGGGCACCAGCCCCGGCAATGCCCGCACCAAATCCCGGAACGCGTCGCCCCGGACCTCGAAATTGCGGTACTGGTCGAACGAGGCGCTGGCCGGCGACAGCAGCACCACCGGCTCCGGGACCGTAGAGGCCTCGGCGTCGCGGGTGGCGGCGGCCAGCGCCTTGTCGAGCGTGCCGTCGATCTCGTGCGGCACGCCGGGCGACAGCGTTGCGGCGAATTCCTCGGCCGCCTCGCCGATCAGGTAGGCCTTGCGGATGCGGGGGAAGAAGCCGCGCAGCGACTCGATGCCGCCGGTCTTCGGCTTGCCGCCGGCGATCCAAAAGATGTCGCTGAAACAGGCCAGCGCCTGGGCCGCCGAGTCGGCATTGGTGGCTTTGGAATCGTTGACGTAGAGAACGGCGCCGCGGCGGCCGAGCTCTTCCATGCGGTGGGCGAGGCCAGGGAACGATCTTAGCCCCGCCTGGATCGCCGCCGGTTCGAGGCCGAGCGCCAGTGCCGCGGCGGCGGCGCAAGCGGCGTTCTGCGCATTGTGCTGGCCGCGCAGCGAGCCAATGCCGCCAAGCTCGGCGATCGGCGTGACGCCCGAAGCTGTGGCCCGCATGATGCGCCCGTTCGCGACATAGATGCCGTCGGACAATTCCTGTCGCACCGAAATCCTGACAACGCGCTCACCGGCGCGCGCGAGCCGGTCGGCAATGGCGCGGCACCAGTCGTCATCGACGCCGACGATGGCCGTGCCGTTGCTCGGCACGCCGGCGACGAGGCGCTCTTTCACCTCGGCGTAGTGCGCCATGGTGCCGTGACGGTCGAGGTGATCCTCGCTGAGATTGATCAAAATGCCGACCGAAGGATCGAGCGAGGGCGCGAGATCGATCTGATAGGACGAGCACTCGATGACGTGGACGCGGCCCGCCAGCGGCGGCAGCAGCGACAGGATCGCGGTGCCGATATTGCCGCCGAGCTGCGCGTCCATGCCGGCCGACGCGGCGAGATGCGCGATCAAAGCCGTGGTGGTCGATTTGCCGTTGGTGCCGGTGATGGCGACGAACGGCGCGCCGGGCGCAAGCTTGCCCCGCTCGCGGCAGAACAATTCGATATCGCCGATGATCGCGACACCGGCTTGCCGTGCCAACTGCACGATCCAATGCGGCGCGGGATGGGTGAGCGGCACGCCGGGCGCCAGCACCAGCGCCGCGATCTTGGACCAGTCGACGTCGCGCAGGTCGGCGGTCGGAATGCCAGCGGCGTTGGCCTTGGCGACGCTCTGCGCGTTGTCGTCGTAGGCGACGACATCGGCGCCGCCGGCAAGGAGCGCGCTGGCGCTCACCAGCCCCGAGCCGCCCAGACCGAACACCGCGACCTTTTTCCCCGCGAAGGTCGTAACCGGGATCACGTCTACCTCAGCTTCAGGGTCGACAGCCCCGCCAGCGCCAGCACGACCGAGACGATCCAAAAACGAATGACGATCTGCGGCTCGGTCCAGCCCAGTTGCTCGAAATGATGGTGGATCGGCGCCATCTTGAAGATGCGCTTGCCGGTGAGCTTGAACGACACCACCTGCACGATCACCGACACCGCCTCGAGCACGAACAGGCCGCCGATCACGGCGAGAACGATCTCATGCTTGGTGGCGACCGCGACGGCGCCGATCATGCCGCCGAGCGCCAGCGAGCCGGTGTCGCCCATGAAGATCGAGGCCGGCGGCGCGTTGAACCACAGAAAGCCCAAGCCGGCGCCGAGTACCGCGCCGCACAGCACCGCAAGCTCGCCGGTGCCGGCGACATAATGAATCTGCAGATAGTCGGCGAACACGGCGTTGCCGGAGAGATATGCGATCATGCCGAAACTCGCCGACGCGATCATGACCGGAACGATGGCAAGGCCGTCGAGACCATCGGTCAAATTCACCGCGTTGCCCGCGCCCACCATGATGAAGGCTGCGAAAAACACGAAGAACCAACCGAGATTGAGCACCACTTCCTTGAAAAACGGGAATACCAGCGTCATCGAAATCTGCGTCTGGCCGAGCCGGACCAGGGCGATGGCGGCAAGCATGGCGATGATGGCTTCGATGCCGAGCCGCGTGCGCGCCGAAAAGCCGTCGGAGCGTTGCTTCTTGACCTTCAGATAATCGTCATAGAAACCGACGAAGCCGAAGCTGAGCGTGACGCCAAGCACGATCCAGACATAGGGGTTGGCGGGATTGGCCCACAGCAAGGTCGAGACCAGCATGCCGGAGAGAATCATCAACCCGCCCATGGTCGGCGTGCCGGCTTTGGCGATGATGTGCGATTGCGGCCCATCGCTGCGGATCGGCTGGCCCTTGCCCTGGAACAGCCGCAGCCGGTCGATGATCGTCGGACCGAACAGGAAAACAAAAAACAGCGCGGTGATCACCGCGCCGCCGGTGCGGAACGTGATGTAGCGGAACACATTGAGGACAGAGAGCTTGTCCGACAGATCGACCAGCCAATAAAGCATACCCTCAACCTTATGCGGACGCTTCGGCCCCCTCCCGACCTTCCCCGGCAAGCGGGGGAAGGTCGGGAGGGGGTGGATACACCCGTTGCAGCGCCTTGACGATGGGTGCCATGCGCGAACCGTTCGAGCCCTTGACCATGACGACATCGCCGGCACGGATCGCGGGCACCACTTGGGCTTCGAGCGCGGCTGAATCCTCTGCATAGCCGCCGCGCTGGCCGGCGGGAAGAGCCTGCCACAGTGAATGCATCAGCGGGCCGCAGCAGAATACCAGATCAATGGCATTGGCCGCGACCGGCGCGGCGAGGCCGCGATGCAGCGCTTTGCCCTTCGGCCCCAATTCGAGCATGTCGCCGAGCACGGCGATGCGCCGGCCCTGCGGCCCGATCGGCGTTTGGCCGAGCAAGGCCAGCGCGGCATCGACCGAGACTGGATTGGCGTTATAGCTCTCGTCGATGAGGAGCGCCGCGCCGCCGGGCAGATCGAGCTCGATCGGCGCGCCGCGTCCAGAGACGGCCTCGAACTCCGACAGCGCCAGCGCCGCCAGCGCGAGATCGGCGCCGACCAGTTCCGCGACCGCCAACACCGCAAGCGAATTCATCACCAGGTGGCGACCCGGCGCGCCGATCTTATAAGTAAGCGCGGTGCCGAGGATATCGGCTTGCACGGTCGAGCAACGCGAATGCAGCACGCATTTGATCAAGCGGGCATCGGCCTTGGCGTGTTCGCCAAACGACACGACGCGCGCCGCCTTGGCTTCACTGGCGCGGCGCGCCAGATGTCCGAATTGCGCGATGTCGCGGTTGAGGACGGCGACGCCGCTGGGCTCGAGTCCCAGAAAAATCTCCGCCTTGGCGTCGGCGATCTTGGTGAGCGAGCCCAGCGATTCCAGATGCACCGGCGCGATGGTGGTGATCAGCGCCACGTGCGGGCGGGCAAGCCGCGATAGCGGCGCGATCTCGCCGGCGTGATTCATGCCCATTTCGAGCACTGCATAGCGTGCATCCGCGGGCAAGCGCGCCAGCGACAACGGCACGCCCCAGTGATTGTTGTAGGACGCGGCCGAGGCGTGAGTCTTGCCGTCCTTCGACAGCGCTAGCCGCAACGCTTCCTTGGTGCTGGTCTTGCCGACGGAACCGGTGACGCCGATCACTTTGGCGCCGGTGCGCAACCGCGCCGCGGCGGCGAGATCGCGCAACGCCGCCAGCACGTCCGGCACGACAAGGAGCGGCGCATGTTCCGGAAATTGCCCGCGCCGATCGGCGGCGACAACAGCCAGGCCGGCTTTGGCCGCAAGCGCCGCGGCGACGAACGCATGGCCGTCGCGGTTGTCGCCTTGAATCGCAAAAAATGCTTCGCCGGGCGCGATGGTGCGCGTGTCGATGGAAATTCCGGAAATCGATTGCGGCAGCGCGCCGTGCCGCTCGGCGCCCATCGCGGTCGCCATTGCCTCGATGGTCCACAGCGCGCTCACGCGGCCAGCTCCTTGAGCGCCGCAGCGACCGCGTCGTGATCGCTGAACGGTACAATCCGGTCGCCGATAATTTGGCCGGTTTCATGGCCCTTGCCGGCAATCAACAGGACATCGCCATGGCGCAATTCGGCGATGGCCGCGCGGATGGCGTCGCGCCGATCGCCGATTTCAACGGCGCCGCGCGCTTCTGCCAAAATCGCGGCGCGGATGGCGGCGGCATCCTCGCTGCGCGGATTGTCGTCGGTGACGACGACGCGGTCGGCCTTTTCGGCGGCGATGGCGCCCATCAGCGGCCGCTTGCCGCGATCGCGGTCGCCGCCGGCGCCGAATACCACCACGAGTCGGCCGGTCACATAAGGCCGTAACGCGTCGAGCGCTTTGGCGAGCGCGTCGGGCTTGTGCGCATAGTCGACGAAGATAGGCGCGCCGTGATTCGAACCGACAAGCTCGAGCCGGCCCTTGGCGCCTTTGAGATTCTCCAGCGCCGGAAATACCGCAGCCGCATCGCTGCCGGTGGCGATGGCGAGGCCTGCGGCAACGAGCGCGTTCTCGACCTGGAATTCGCCGACCAGGGGCAAGCGCACGGCAAAGCTTTTGCCATCGTGTTCGAGCCGCAGCACCTGCGCAAAGCCGTCGATCTTGGCTTCGACGAGGCGAATGCCGGTGCCGCTGCGGCCGACGCTGAGGATCGACAAACCGCGCGCTGTTGCGGCGGCGAGTACCGCGTCGGCGTGATCATGGTCGACATCGATGACGGCCGCGGCGCCGCGATCCAGCAGCGTCTCGAACAGCCGTAGCTTGGCGGCGAGATACGCCTCGAAATTTTGGTGATAATCGAGATGGTCGCGGGTAATGTTGGTGAAACCGCCCACGGCGATGCGCAGGCCGTCGAGCCGGAATTGATCGAGGCCGTGCGACGATGCCTCGATGGCCAGATGGGTGACGCCGTCGCCTGCCAGCGCATCGATCGAACGATGCAGTTCGACCGGATCCGGCGTCGTCAGCGAACCGTAAGTTTCGCCGCGTGGTGAGACGATGCCGACGGTGCCGATGCTGGCGGCGCTAAAACCCAGCGCGCTCCAAATCTGCCGCGTGAAGGCCGCGACCGAAGTTTTGCCGCTGGTGCCGGTGACGGCGGCGATGGTTTTGGGCTGGCGCGGATAAAATTTCGCCGCGGCCAGTGCCAGCGCGCGCCGTGCGTTTGCAACACGCACGAATGTCACGTTCAGCGGCGCGGCCGGTTGATGTTCCGCAACAATCGCAACAGCACCGGCCGCGATTGCCGGCGCAATGAAACGCGCGCCGTCGGCCTTGTTGCCGGCAATGGCGACGAAGACGTCGCCGCGTTTGACGGCACGGCTGTCCGCCGTGACCCCGCCGACGTCGAGATCGGCGTGGCGCGGGTCGATGTCGGCGTCAGGAGGCAAAATCTCGCGAAGCTTCATCTCAAGCTTCTTGGTGGCTCGGTCGACAATGCGGCCAAGGCCTTACCTGCTTTCCTTCAGCGAGGCCAGTATCTGCTGATCGGCCGGCGGCAGATCGAGGCGCGGCTCGATGCCAAGGAGCGGCGCGATGCGCGCCACCACGGCGCCGCCGGTCGGCACCGCATTCCAGCCCGACGTGGTGAAGCCGTGGGTTTCCGGCAGCGCCTTCGGCTCGTCGAGCATGATCAGGAGCACGTAGCGCGGCTGGTCGGCCGGCAGCACCGCGATGAAATCGGTGAGCACCCGGGTCTTGGAATAGCGGCCGAACACGACCTTGTCGGCGGTGCCGGTCTTGCCGCCGATGTAATAGCCGGCGACGTCGGCCTTGGACGCGGTGCCCTTCTCGACATTGAGCCGCATCAGATAGCGCATCATGGCGCTGGTCTCGGGCTTGATGACGCGATGGCCGAGCGCCTGGGCCTCGGCCTCGGTGCGCTTGAGGAACGTCGGCGGGATCAAAATACCGCCGTTCATCAAGGCGCCGACACCCATCACGGCCTGGAGCGGCGCGACCGACAGGCCATGGCCGAAGGCGATGGTGATGGTGTTCAGCTCGCCCCAGCGCTTCGGCACGATCGGCTCGGCGCTTTCCAATTCGGTGCGCAGGCGGTCGAGCTGGCCCATTTTTTTCAGGAACGCCTTGTGCGCGTCGACGCCCATCGACATGGCAATGCGCGCGGCGCCGATGTTCGACGAATAGGTGAAGATTTCCGGCACGCTGAGCGAGCGCTGCATCGGCTCGAAATCGTGGATGTCGAACTTGCCGTAGTGCAGCGGGTTATGTGCGTCGAACGATGACTTCAATGTCACCTTGCCGGAATCGAGCGCCATGGCGACGGTGAACGCCTTGAACGTCGAGCCCATCTCGTAGACGCCGGTGGTCAGGCGGTTGATGAGGCTTTGATCGCGCGGATTGTGCGGAACGTTCGGGTCGTAGTCCGGCTCCGACACCATGGCGACAATTTCGCCGGTGCGGACGTTGAGCACGAGACCGGCTGACGCAATGGCGTGGAATTTGTCGCGCGCCTTGACCAGCTCGTCGCGCAGCGCGTGCTGCACGCGCAGGTCGACGGCGAGCTGCACCGGCGTTTGCAGCCGGTCGGTCGCGAGCCCCGCCAGGTGCAGCGCGGCGAGCCCCTGGTTGTCGAGCCATTTCTCGACGCCGGCGGTGCCTTGATTGTCGATGTCGACGCGGCCGAGCAGATGCGAAACCTCGGCGCCGTTGGGATAATCGCGCTTGTTCTCATTGAGGAAGCCGATGCCCGGCAGGCCCTGATGATAAATTTCGCGCTGCTGTTCCGAAGTGATGTCGCGCTTGAGCCAGACAAAGCCGCGCCGCGACGACAGTCGCTCGCGCAGCTCGGTGGCGTCGAGATCGGGCAAGTCCGCGGTGAGCAGCTCGACCGCCTCGTCGACGTCGATCAGCCGGCGCGGCTCGGCGTAAAGGGAAGGCACGCGCACGTCGGTCGCCAACACCTCGCCATTGCGGTCGAGGATATCGGGACGCGCGGTGGCGATGGCGTCGCCGGAGACGACGCGGTGGGCGACGCGGCCGTCGGAGACGGCGGCGAACATCACGAGCCGCACGGCGATGATGCAATAGACGATGGCGAAGGCGACGATCGCCAATCCGACCCGCGCCCGCGCCTTGGCGGCGCGATTGCTGTTGCGCCCATAAAGCAGGCTGCGCAGAAGCCGCCGCCGCCAGGGCTCGGCCGGTGCAACGGGGAGGGTTTCCGCGGTCGCGCTCATTGGTTTAGCGCTCCGCTTGGCGGGCTCGGCGCTCCGCTCAAGTCGTCAGGCGACGTTGCGGCCGGCGCCGGGATGGTTCCCGTCACCGTTTCGGGCGGATCTAAATTGCCGATCATGCCGCCGATCGGGTCGTCATTGGCGGCGCGGGCGTCATCGGGCGGGCGTTCGGGCAAGCGATCGAGGCTGTCGAATTGGGTCGGCGCGATTGGTTTGAGCGCAAGAAAGCGCTTGGCCAAGCTTTCGATGCGGCCGGGATTGTCGAGCTCGCCCCATTCGGCGCGCAACGCGGCGATGCGGTCGCGCTCGCGCCGCACCTCGATGCGTAGTTTTGCCAGATGCTCGGCCTGCACGGTGGAGTCGAACTTGATGCGGTAGACGTAGGCCGCGGCAAGCACGAGCGCGCCGATCACCACGATATTGATGACGCGGAAAATCATGGCCGCCCCCGCATGATGTCCGTGAGCGAAGGCAGGCGAGGCAGCAGATGATCGATTGCCGCCGAATGCGGCGGCGCAGCGGTGCGCTCGGCGGCGCGCAGTTTTGCCGAGCGGGCGCGCGGATTGGCGGCGACCTCGGCCTCGTCGGGCGTTTCCGGGCGTCGCGTCAGCACGGCAAAACTCGGCGGCGCCGCCACCAGTTCCGGCCGATGCCGCGAGCCGGCCGGCGCGCGGCTGCGCTCGGTGAGGAAGGTTTTGACGATGCGGTCCTCGAGCGAATGGAAAGCGACCACGACCAAACGTCCGGAGGGTTTCAGGACTCGCTCGGCGGCGGCGAGGCCGCGCGCCAATTCGCCGAGCTCGTCGTTGACGAAAATCCGTAAACCCTGGAACGTGCGCGTCGCCGGATGAATGGCGCTGTCGCGCGAATGCACGACGCGCGCGACGATCTCGGCCAGGGCTCGCGTCGTGGCGATGGCGCGCTCGCCGCGCGCCTTGACGATCGCCCGTGCGACGGCGCGCGCATGACGCTCTTCGCCCAATATCGCGATGATAAGCCCGAGCTCGCGCTCGGTCGCACGCGCGACGATGTCGGCCGCGCTCGGGCCGTCACGGCCCATGCGCATGTCGAGCGGCCCGTCGAGGCGAAACGAAAAGCCGCGCGCGGCATCGTCGATCTGCATCGACGAGACGCCGACGTCGAATACAATACCGTCGACCGCAGCCGTGCCGCCGACGATCGCTTCCAGGTTAGAGAACCGGTCCTCGACCAGATCGAGCCGGCCTTGGGCTGCCTCGACCAGGCCAAAACCCTCAGCGATAGCGCTCTGATCGCGATCGATACCGATGACGCGGGCGCCGGGCGTTGCCAGGATCGCTTGCGTATAGCCGCCGGCGCCGAAGGTGGCGTCGACGTAAAGTCCGCCGTCGCGAACGCCAAGCCATTCGACGGCGCGGCGGCCGAGCACGGGAATATGACGAGCCGGTCCGCCAGCGACAGCATTGCCGTCGCTGCCCGTCATTCTTCCCGCGCTCCGAGCGGTTTTTCCGCCGCCATCCGGGTGCCCGGCACTTGCTTGAAGGCACGGACTTTCGCGGTGGCCTCCGCGAACTCCTGGCGAAAGCGGCCGGGCTCCCAGATCTGAAATTTGTGGCCGAGACCGACGAACGACACCGTATCGGCAATCGCCGCATGGGCTTTCAATGTCTCGGTGAGTTGAACGCGGCCCTCGCCATCGATCTTCAGCGTCTCGCTGGTGCCATAGAGCGCCAGTGAGAACTGCTCGCGCCGGTCCGAAGAGGGCGGCAATCCCGCAATCAGCGCTTCGATCTTGGTGAGCAGCGCATTGCCGCCGGCATCGAGCGCCGGCCGGTCGGGAGCCGGATAGCAATAAAGGCCGTTGAAACCGTCGCGCGCCAGCACGGCGCGGAACGGTGCCGGCACCGAGACGCGACCCTTGGCATCGAGGCGCAGCATGTAGTGGGACACAAACCGGTCCATCTCGCTCCTCGTCGAGTGGCAAACCCCCCTGCCACGCCAACGGGCTTACGCCCACGCCCTGGGCGCCCTCGCCACTCAAGGCGCGGCCCAGGCCGGATGTCAGGGTCGCAACCGATGGTGGGAACAAATGGGATACCATGGGACAATATGGGCGTCAACGGACCTGCCCCAACTGAAGCCGCAGCTCCGCTCGATACCGATTAACAAGGTGTAAGCTTAAGGAATGGTTGAGAGATTGCGGCGATTGCGCCGCGGGCAATAGCTCGGCCTGACGCGCACTCACTCTGCCCCCCGGTGCCGGTCGGCAGAGCAATCCTGTCACGCGCCGAACTCTTGATCCGACTCCGCGTTGCCGCAACGTGCATGTCGCCCGCGAAGCGAACACGTTGCACGTATGCAACGACTCCCGGCTATCTTCGCGAACGCCTGTGCACAACTGCAAATCGGCTTGTGAGCCGCGCGCGCTGGCCTAGTGTCATCGCAGTGTCACGTAGTGTGTTTCCGCCAATGTCACGTCGTGTGTTTCCGTCCGACTCTTGCGTCGTTGCCGACGTCATGCCGTCGCCGAATTTCGGCGAGCGCAAAGACGGCCGGCGGCCGGATATGATTGTGCTGCACTATACCGGCATGACGGATGCCGCTGCGGCGCTTGAGCTTTTGTGCACGCCGGCGAGCCAGGTCTCCTCGCATTATTTCGTGTTCGAAGACGGCCGCGTCATCCAGATGGTGCAGGAGAATAAGCGTGCCTGGCATGCCGGCGTTGCTTCGTGGGCCGGCGAGACCGACATCAATTCCTGCTCGATCGGTATCGAGATTGCCAATCCCGGCCACGAATTCGGCTATCGCGATTTTCCCAAGCGGCAGATCGCGGCGGTGACCGCGTTGTGCCGCGGAATTCTCACCCGCAATACGATTGTGCCGACGCGCGTGCTCGGCCATTCCGATGTGGCGCCGGCCCGCAAGCAGGATCCGGGCGAAAAGTTTCCCTGGCGCATCCTGCACGATTCCGGCGTCGGCCATTGGGTCAAGCCGGCCAAGATCACCGACGGCCCGCTGCTGGCGCTCGGCGATCGCGGCGACGCCGTCACGGCGATGCAGCGGTCGCTCGCCGAATACGGTTATGGGATCGCGGACAGCGGCACTTACGATTCCACCACCCATGAGGTGGTGACGGCGTTCCAGCGTCACTTTCGTCCCGAGCGCATCGACGGCGTTTGGGACGCATCGACCCGGACTACCTTGCAGGATTTGATCGCCCATCGGAACCGGCCGCGTACCGTCGCTGCGCGTGTCATTAACTTCGATCGCCTGGTGGTCGCCTCTTAGAGGCTGCCCTCTTGACCGCGGCGGCCAACGACCCCATCCCTTCCTGCGTCAGTCGGCCGGACGGCCGCTCCGGCAAAACCGAAAGGTTGTCGGAGAGGGAAAGTCCGGGCTCCATGGACAAACGGTGCCGGATAACGTCCGGCGGGTGCGAGCCCAGGGATAGTGCCACAGAGAACAGACCGCCTTCTTCGCCTGGCAACAGGGGGAGACGGTAAGGGTGAAACGGTGCGGTAAGAGCGCACCGCGCTGGCGGTAACGCCGGCGGCACGGCAAACCCCACCGGGAGCAAGACCGAATAGGAACGGCGCGAGGTCTTCATGCGCAAGCGCGGAGAGCTTCGGGATCGTGTCTAGATCTGGCCGTTCGGGTAGGTTGCTGGAGGCGCCGGGTAACCGGCGTCCCAGAGGAATGGCCGTCACGTATGCGGGTACGCCTGCATGCCATCCAGAACCCGGCTTATAGGCCGGCTGACGTGTGACTAAGGGCGCCCGGCGGAACCCCGTCGGGCGCCCGCCAAGTTTTCGGGCCCGGTTGGCACGGCATTTGAATGAAAATCGGGGAGGACGGCGAGGTTCGAACTTGCCGTACCGAGGCGCCTTTCGGACGAATTTTCTATGAAAATGCCAGAATCAATGCAGTTATTGCAAAATAGCGCATCGCAATTGCCGTTGAAGGTAGAAAATTCTATTTGCTGCAGCATGTCGAGACTGTCCGCATGATCCGCACCCCCGCCGAGATTCGCACGACCCGCATCGGCGCCTTGGCGCGCCTGCCGGCGTTCTTCGCGCTGGACAATAAGCGCACGGTCGTTGCCGGCGGCAGCCCGGCGGCGACGTGGAAAGCCGAACTGCTCTCGGCCGCCGGCGCGAATGTCGAGGTTTTTGCAGCAGCACCCAGCGAGGAAATGCTGGCGCTCGCCGCCACTCCGCCGCGCGGCGCGGTTCTCCTGCTTGATCGCATTTGGACTTCCGATGACTTTGCCGGCGCCGCGCTCGCCGTTGCCGATTGCGTCGACGACGAAGAAGCAGCGCAGTTCGCCGCGGCAGCGCGCGCCGCTAGCGTGCCGGTCAATGTCATTGACCGCCCGGCGTTTTGCGATTTCTCCTTCGGCGCCATCGTCAACCGCTCGCCGCTTGTCATCGGCATTTCCACCGATGGCGCTTCGCCGGTCTTCGGCCAGGCGATCCGCGCCAAGATCGAAGCGCTGATCCCAAAGGGCTTTGCGCGCTGGGCCGACGCCGCGCGCGCCTGGCGTCCGCGGGTGCAGGCCCTGGCGCTGCCGTTCCGCGGCCGACGCAATTTCTGGGAACGATTTACCGAGCGCGCGGTCGCGGCGCCCAACGCGGCGCCCACGGATGCGGACCTCGATGCGCTGCTCAAGCCGACCATGGCGCAGAACACCGGCTCGGTTATTCTGGTCGGCGCCGGCCCCGGCGATCCGGAACTGTTGACGCTACGCGCGGTGCGTGCGCTGCAATCCGCCGACGTGATCCTATTCGACGACCTCGTGGCACCCGACATCCTCGATTTTGCCCGCCGCGAAGCCAAGAAAATGCTGGTCGGCAAGACCGGCCACGCACCATCGTGCAAGCAAGACGACATCAACGCGCTGATGATCGCGCTCGCCAAGGCCGGCCGCCGCGTGGTGCGGCTCAAGGGCGGCGACCCGATGATTTTTGGCCGCGCCGACGAAGAGATTTCCGCCTGCCGCACGGCGGGAGTTGCGGTCGAAGTGGTGCCCGGCATCACCACGGCGCAAGGCGCGGCGAGCCGGCTTCTGGTCTCGCTGACACGCCGCGGCAAAGCCCGCCGCGTGCAATATCTCACCGGACACGGCCGCGATGGAAAACTCCCCGCCGACATCGATTGGGCGAGCGTCGCCGATCCGGCGGTGACCACCGTCGTCTATATGCCGACCAAAACCCTGCCCGAACTCGTCGCCAATGCCGTGCAGGCCGGCCTCGATCCGGCGACACCCGCCGTCGCCGTCGAGCGCGCCACGCGGGCCGACGAGCGCGTGATTGCCGCGACGATCGCCGATCTGCCGGCGCGGCTTGCGGCCGAGGCGTTGTCGGGACCGGTCATCGTGATGATCGGGCGTACGCTTGCGGACTACGTCGCAGCGGCCGCACGCGGCGAGCCGGAGAACTGTCAACTCCGCGCCTGACGCGAGGCGATGATGTCTGCGATCGCCTCAGGGCTTTCGCCATCCTCGTGAGCCAGCCCTTCAAGCACGCCGGCAACGTCCTGCGCCGGGCGGTTCTGGCTCATCTTCCACTTGCCTTCGAGCTTTGTGATGCGCAGCCTGAAGCCGACGATGGCCTTGAGCATTTGATCGACGAAATTCGCCGGAGCGTCGCTGACGGCCCAAGGCGCCGCACGCGGCGTCTCGTGGGTGTCGGTCATTTGGCCGACGTGAGCGCGCAACTCCTCGGGATCGTCGAAGAAGCTGAGCGTGCCGTAGGCGTGAATGGCGAGATAATTCCACGTCGGCACGACTTTGCCGGTCTGTTGTTTGGTCGGATACCACGACGGCGTGATGTAGGTGTTCGGCCCTAGAAATATCGCCAGTGCTTCAAAACCCGGCTTCACGCGCTGCCACTGCGGATTGGCGCGCGCCAGATGTCCGAGCACCGTGCCGAGCGGCGCCGGCTCCGGGTCGAGCAGCAGCGGCAGATGGCTTGCTTCCAGTTCCTGCTCGCTCGACGTCACCAGGGTGCCAAAACCATATGTCCTGATGGCGTCGTGCAAAACGGCAACGCGGTCTTCCTTGAAGTGTGCCGGCACATACATGGCTGCCTCCGGCCGCTGTCGTAGTCCCGGGCTCCGAATTCATCAAGAGACCGGACGCTTTGTCCGCCGCACCGCGAGTGTGGTACGGTCGCGGCATCAGCGTTAAGGACATCGCATGCTCGACCAAGCCGACGAAGCTCGCCGCGCGCGTACGACGCGGCAAGGGCCGCGCCTCGATTTCCAGGATCACCTCGCCGATCTCGAAGCCGCCGGCCTCGTTACGCGCATCGACACCCCGATCAACAAGGACACCGAGCTGCATCCGCTGGTGCGCTGGCAATTCGTCGGCGGCGTGCCGGAGGAAAAACGTCGCGCTTTCGTCTTCACCCACGTCACCGACGCCAAGGGCCGCAAATACGACATCCCGGTCGTGGTCGGCGCGCTGTCGGCGTCGCCGGAGATTTATGCCATTGGCATGGGCCGCAAGGTCGAGGAGATCGGCGACGCCTGGTTGGCGGCGATCAATCATCCGATTGCGCCGGTCACCGTGACGTCGGCGCGTTGCCAAGAAGTGGTCATCGCCGGTGACGATCTGAAAGCCCCGGGCGGGCTCAACGCGCTGCCGGTGCCGGTATCGACGCCGGGTTTTGATTCCGCGCCGTATCTGACGGCGACTTTGTGCGTCACCCGCGATCCCGACAGCGGCGTGCAGAACATGGGCACTTATCGCGCGGCGTTGAAGGCAGCCGATCGCCTCGCCGTGCGCATGGTGGCGCGCGAGGCAACCGGCGCCGGCGGCTTCCGGCACTGGCTCAAATACCGCGACCGCGGCGAGAAGATGCCGATCGCCATCGTCATCGGCGCGGCGCCCGTGGTGGTGTTCACCGGGCCGCAAAAGCTCGCCATCGATCTCGACGAGCTCGGCGTCGCCGGGGGGCTTGCCGGCGAGCCGATCCGCGTCGTCAAGGCCAAGACCGTGGACCTTCATGTGCCGGCCGACGCCGAGATCGTCATCGAGGGCCTGATCGATTGCCAAAAACTCGAGCCCGAGGCGCCGTTCGGCGAGAGCAACGGTTACGTCGCGCTCGAAGCCTTCAACATGCCGATGCAGGTCACCGCCATCACGCGCAAGAAGAAGCCGGTGTTCTGTTCGATCATCAGCCAGGTGACGCCGAGCGAATCGAGCGTCATCAAGAAGGTCGCCTATGAGCCGCTATTTCTCGCCCACCTGCGCGACCAGTTGGCGATCAAGGGCGTGCTGCGCGTCGCCATGCACGAACGGCTGACCAATTTGCGGCCGGTGATTTTCGTGCAGATCAAGGCCGAGACGCCGCGTACCGAAGTGTGGCGAGCGCTGCATGGCGCTTCGACGCTGATGTCGAACTGCGGCAAGATCGTCGTCGCGGTGTCGGACGACATCGATCCGCAAAGCGTCGACGCGGTGCTGTGGTCGCTGGCCTATCGCTCCAATCCGATCGAGGACGTGCAGCTTGTGCCCTATCGCGGCGGCGTGCAGGGCGCGCAATACGGCCCCGAGCAAACAGATTCCAGCATGCTCGTGGATGCCACCCGCAAGCGCCCGATGGCGCCTTTGGCTTTGCCGACCCGCGAGCACATGGAACATGCGCGCGCATTATGGGAGCGGCTTGGCCTGCACCCGCTCACCGTCACGTCGCCCTGGCACGGCTATCATCTCGGCGACTGGACTGAGACTTGGGAGAAATTCGCCAAGCGCGCCGCCGCCGGTGACTGGGAAATGTCCGGCCTCGAGACGCTCGCCCGCCAGCGCGGCGGCGTGATGCCGGAAACCTCGGTGCGGGCGGTGGAGAAACCGAGCGAGTAAAATCGAACTTGGGAGCTAAGGACAGATGGCACGCGTTCCCTATTTCGATCGCGGGGATTTGCCGCCCGAGCATCAGGATTTGCTCAACCGGCCGATCAATCTATTTCGCGCTCTGGTCAACAGTCCGGGCGCCGCGCGCGGCTGGAGCGGGATCGGCCACTACATCCGCCACGGCTCCAAGCTCGATCCGCGGCTGCGCGAGCTGGCGATCCTTCAGGTCGGCTATGTTGCCCGATCGCCCTATGAGTATTCCCATCACATCAAGATCGGCCACGATTTCGGCGTCAGCGACGAAGACATCCGCGCCATCGCCGCCGAGACGCAAGGCCGCGCCACCGATCTGGAGCCGCTGGCCAAAACCGTGCTCAAGGCGGCCCGTGAAATGTCGACGGAACTGGCCATTTCCGACGCCACCTTCGCGCACTTGAGCGAAAAACTCGACACCGAGTGCCTCACCGACCTGGTCCTGACGATTGCCTTCTACTGCGCCGTGGTGCGCGTGTTGGCGACGCTGCAGATCGACGTCGAGGACGAATATCTGCCCTATCTCAAGCAATTCCCGCTGCCGCCCGCCCCCGGCCACGGCGGCGCATAGCAAAAACGTCCCGGCCAAAGAACGGTTGCGCAATCCCACCCCGGCCGCCTATCTATGCCGTAAATGGACACCGCAACCGCACCAGCCACCGCCGCCGGGCCGACGGCCGCCCACGGCCTGATCGACGCTCGGTTGAGCAAGATCGAGGACGTCGCCCGCGACACCAAGCTGTACACGTTCGAGCGCATCGATGGCGGCAAGCTGCCGCCTTACAAGCCCGGCGCCCATATCGACCTGCATCTGCCGAACGGGCTGTTGCGCCAGTTCTCGCTGACCGTCCCGGCCTCCGATCCGGACAGCTACACGGTCGGCGTCAAGCGCGACGAGAACAGCCGCGGCGGCTCGCGCTATATCATCGAGCAGATGAAGGTCGGCGACCAGATCAAGATCAGTGCGCCGCGCAACAATTTTCCGCTGGTCGAGAAAGCCGAGCACGTCGTGCTGTTCGCCGGCGGCATCGGTATCACGCCGATCTGGTGCATGGCACAGGAGCTCGCGGCGCTCGGCCGCTCGTGGAAAATCCATTATGCCTGCCGGTCGCAAGCCGACATGGCGTTCTTGAACGATCTGAAGAAGCTCGATCCGAAATTCGTGCATCTGCATTTCGACGACGAGGCCGGCGGCAAAGTGATGGACCTCGTGGCAGCCGTCGCTGAGGCGCCGGCGGAGGCACATTTCTACTGCTGCGGCCCCAATCCGATGCTCAAAGCCTTCGAGGCTGCGGCCGCAAGCCGGCCGAAGGCGAACGTTCACGTCGAATATTTCACGCCGAAGGAAGACGCCGCGGCGGCCGACAGTCTGGGCGGCTTCTGGGTCGAGCTCGCCAAGTCGGGCGAGGAATATTTCATTCCGCCGGGCAAGAAAGTGCTCGAAGTGCTGTTCGACGCTGGGGTCGACGTCGATTATTCCTGCGAGCTCGGCATCTGCGGCGCCTGCGAGACCAAGGTCATCTCCGGCATTCCGGTGCACCACGATTCGGTGCTCAGCGAGGAAGAACAGGCCACCAACGAAAAGGTCATGATCTGCTGCTGCGGTTGCAAGACCGAGCGGCTGGTCCTCGATATGTAGGCCCCTGCCGGCCTCGACCCGACGCGCCATGCTGCGATACACTGCCGGCATGGACACAGCCGTCAAAACTCGCACGACGAAAAAACCCGCCACCAAGGACCGCCAGGACCTGCGCGCCTGGATCGCGCAATTGCGCGCCGCAGGCGAGCTGCAAGACATCGCCGGCGCCGAGCGCGAAAAGGAAATCGGCGGCATCGTCGACATCTATCAGCGCAAGATCGGCAACAAGGCGGTGCTGTTCGACGACGTGCCCGGCCATCCGCGCGGCCACCGCATCCTCGCCAATATCCTGACCTCGATACCCCGCATCAACATCACGCTCGGGCTTCCGCCCGACGCCAGCGCCATCGATCTGGTGCATTACTGGCGCCGCTACATGAAAGAGGCAAAGGTCCATGCGCCGGTCACGGTGAAGAGCGGACCGGTGATGGAGAACGTCCACACCGGCAAAGACATCGACATTTTCAAAATCCCGGTGCCGCGCTGGCATGAGCACGACGGCGGCTATTACATCGGCACCGGCGACATGGTGATCATGCGCGATCCGGACACCGGCTGGATCAATTACGGCGCCTATCGGGTGCAGGCTCACGACCGCAACGTCGCGACGGTGATGTGCTCGAAGGGCAAGCACGGCGACCTGATCAAGCGCCGCTATCACGAGCGCGGCGAGCCCTGCCCGATCGCCGTGGTGTGCGGCATGCATCCGGCCTTGTTCATGATCGCCGGCCTGGAAATCCCCTATGGCCGCAACGAATACGACGCCGCCGGCGGCCTGATCGGCGAGCCGGTCGAAGTCATCGCCGGGCCGCGCACGGGGCTACCGATCCCGGCGCATGCCGAAATCGCCTTCGAGGGTTTTATTCATCCGAACGATCTATTGGACGAAGGCCCGCTCGGCGAATGGACCGGCTATTACGCCGGCGGCTTGAAGAAGGAGCCGGCGATCCGCATCGAGACCTTCATGCACCGCGACGATCCGATCCTGCTCGGCGCCATTCCCGGCATTCCGCCCGACGACGACTCGTTCTACCGCGGCACGTATCGCTCGGGCGCGGTGTGGAATCAGCTCGAAGCCGCCGGCGTCCCCGAAGTGAAGGGGGTGTGGGCGCACGCCGCCGGCGGCAGCCGGCTGTGGCTCACCGTCGCCATCAAGCAGCAATATGCCGGGCACGCCAAGCAGGCCGGCCTGATCGCCTCGCAGTGCCATGCCGGCGCTTACGCCAACCGCTTCGTCGTCGTGGTCGACGACGACATCGATCCGGCCGACATGGACAAGGTGGTGTGGGCGATGTGCACGCGGTTCGATCCGCGCGAGGGCATGGAGACGCTGCGCGGCTGCTGGTCGACCGTGCTCGATCCGATGGTCTATGGCACCGACGACCCGCGCAACGCCCGCGTCGTGATCGACGCTTGCACGCCGTTCCGGCGGCGCGACACGTTCCCGATCGTGGTGCGGGCGAGTAAAGAGGTGGAAGATCACGTGCGCGGAAAATTTTCGGATGTGCTGCCGCGCGGCTAGCTCCACTCCCTCCCCCTTGTGGGGAGGGTGGGGTGGGGGTCGGGAGGTGACGTGAGAGCGTCAACACCTGTACATTACCTCTCGACCCCCACCCCTACCCCTCCCCACAAGGGGGAGGGGAAAAGAAAAGTGCAATGAACGAAAAAACCGACATCACGCTCACTATCAACGGCCGCGATTATCCGATCCGGGTCGAGGCGCGCAAAACGCTGGTCGACGCCATCCGCGACGACTGCGGCCAGACCGGCACCCATATCGGTTGCGAGCACGGCGTCTGCGGCACCTGCACCGTCATCGTCGACGACGAGGCGGTGCGCTCCTGTCTGATGTTCGCCGTGCAGGCCGCCGGCAAGAAAATCCGCACCGTCGAAGGCCTCGCCGACGGCGACAAGCTCAGCGTGCTGCAGCAGGCCTTCATTGACAATCACGGCCTGCAATGCGGCTACTGCACGCCGGGCTTTTTGATGCTCGCCACCAACGTTCTGGAGAAGTATCCGCAGATCGGCGACGAGGACCTGACCGACATGCTGGCCTCGAACCTGTGCCGCTGCACCGGCTATCAGAACATCATCAAGGCGGTGCGCGCGGCGCGCGATCAGCTGCGCGGCGCCACGTAGGGTGGGTAAAATCGTCTGCTCGGCGGAACAGCGTGGGCACGGCGCGACGACGATTTTGCCCACGCTGCGCGGCCTCGACAGCGCGCCTTTGCCCACCCTACGAAGTTACAAGGCGAGCGCCGCCAGCGCCGCCTTCGCGACCTCCACATCCTGCTCGATCTTCGCCCCGCCGGCGGCGACGGCGCCGATGACTTCGCCGCCGACCTCGATTGGAAATCCGCCCGGCACATTGGTGAAATCGCCCATGCGCACCGTCATGCTCAGCGCATTCTCCTCGGGCGCGTAGCCGGTCGGCTGCCGCTGTGAGGCGGCGGTGATGGCCTTCCTCTGCGTAGTGATGATCGAAAAATGCCGCGCGCCGTCCATCATCAGGAACGCGATGAGCCTGCAGCTCTGGTCGACCACCGCAAGCGAGACCTTGCAACCGAGTTCGTTCGCCTTGGCAACGCCGGCATCAATCATTTTCATGCTGGCTTCGTGGGTGAGCCGATGGGTGGGCACGAAATCCGACATGGGCGCGTAGTCCTTGATCGCGGGAGCGATCATCCCCAATGACACAAAATCCGCAATGCTGTTAGTGTCCCGGCCGCAGTCGAGACGGAATAATCCGAAATGGCAAATGCAGTGAATTGGGATCGCGAAGCCGACGTGGTCGTCATCGGCTCGGGCGCGACCGGCTTGCCGGCCGCCATCGTGGCGCGTGAGGCCGGCGCGTCGGTGATCGTGGTCGAGGCCGAGAACCATGTCGGCGGCCATGCCATCACCTCCGGCGGCAATCTGCCGCTCGGCGGCGGCACCAGCTACCAGAAGAAGTACGGCGTCGCGGATTCGGCCGACCTGTTCTTCCAGGATTTGACCGACTGGTCGGTGGTCGAAACCAACGGCTTTCCGCCCTACCGCTACAACGACCGCGAGATCATTCGCGCCTTCGCCGACAACAGCGTGGCGGCGTTCGAATTTTTGCTGGCGCACGGCGTGAAAGTCATCGATCGGCCGCCCAACAAGGTCGGCCACGAGATCGGCGTCTCGGTGCTGCGCACCATGCAGATCTCGGTCGAGGACTGGCCGATGGTCCATACAGGCGGGCCGGCCGATCCGGCCGATGACGAGATCAGAGCGGGCGCCGGATTGATCCGGCCGCTCGAGGCCGCGGCGACCGAGGCCGGCGTCGAAATTTTGCTCGAACATCGCATGACCGCAATCCATCGCGAGACGCCGCGCGATGGCCGCGTGCAGGGCATCGCCGTCGACCACAACGGCGCCCGACTCAATGTGCGCGCGAAAAAAGCCGTGATCGTCGCCACCGGCGGCTCGACCGGCAATGTCAACTTCCGCCGCATGTTCGATCCGCGCCTCACCGAGGAATATTGCGGGCTGGCCGGCATGCCGTGGTCGGACCAGGATGCCAGCGGCGAAATCGCCGCCATGGCGGCCGGCGCCGCGCTGTGGGGGCTGTTCAACTATACCGGCGAGTTCGGCTCCGGCATCACCAAGCCGGGCGCCATCGGCTGCCAATATGGCTACGTCAATGTGCGCTGGCACCCGGGCAGCGAGGTGTTCGACAAGGCGCGCGCCATCGGGCTGCCGGTCAAGGACTGGCAGGACGTCATTTTGGTCAACATGCTGGGCAACCGCTTCTACGACGAGACCGGGGGGCATTTCAATTACAACAGCTATCAGAGCACCAACCCCTACGAGCCGCATTCCTATCTCAATGCCAAGAACCAAAAATATAATCCGAGCAATTTCATCAACGCGGCGCTGGCCGGCATCGGCGACGGCCATAACGGCGGCGGCCCGATTTGGGCGATTTTCGATGCCGAGGCGGTGGCGCGCGAAAAGTGGCAACCGTTGCCACCGCACGTCGATGTAGACGCGGGATTTTTCTTCGAAGCCGGCAGCATCGAAGCGCTCGCGGCAAAAATCGAAATGAAATACCAGCGCGTGCCAATGCCGCCACAAAACCTCGCCGCCGCCGTGGCGCGCTACAATTCTTTCGTCGACGCCGGCAAGGACGCCGACTTCGGCAAGCCGAAACCGCTGCACAAGATCGCAACGCCGCCGTTCTACGCCGCCTGGGCGACGCCGGTCATCCATGACACCCGCGCCGGCCTGCGCATCAACGCGCGCTGCCAGGTGATCGACATGAACGGTGAGGTGATCCCCGGGCTTTACTGCGGCGGCGAATCGGCCGGCGGCTTTTCCATGCACGGCCTGCCGCGCGCGATTTGTCAGGGTTTTATTGCAGGGCGGAATGCCGTGACCGAAAACGACCCGGCGTGAGAGCGGAGCGGCGACCGACGCATTGACGCCGCCGGATCAAGCGGAGATTTGGCGAAGAATTTGCTGCGGATGCGCCGCGGTCGCATCCTGACCGGCCAAGTACCGCTGCGAGAGACGGTTTTTGGCCAACCAGGAACCGTCGCGAAACACGATCGGCTCATCGACGAGTGACCGCACCGCCTGCTCGACCTGGGGCTGGTGATAATCGTGTCCGGCGAGCCAGCCATCCGGCTTTACGACCTTGGTGCACGCCAAAATGTCGCGCCGGACCGACTCGTATTGGTGGTCGGCATCGACGTAGCAGAGATCGAACTCGGCGCCGAACCTGTCGAGCGCGTCCGGGCACTTGCCGCGGCAGACTTCGAGATGAGGATAGGCCCCGCAGCGCTCGACGAACTCATCGAAGTAAGCCTGGTGTTCCCACGGGTCGACGGCAACGACGCGCGCATTGGTCAACAGGAACACCTCGGTCGAGACACCGCGATCGGAGCCGATTTCGATCACCGACCTCGGCTTGGCGCGGATCAAAAGCTCGACCAAGCCGTGGACGAAATTATGCACGTCGTCGGCGCCGCCGGGATAGAGACACCGCATCGTCGTGAGCAGCTCGGTGACGCGTGCCAACTGGAATGCGCGGAAGTTCTGCATGCCTTGCGCTCCGGCGCCGGAGAGCTCGCGCATTCGCGGTTCGGATGCGCAGTGCCAAACATCGCCCGGCGAGGTTCATCGTCCGACGATGATCTATCGTCAAGCTCGTTTACCGCCGCCGGCGCCGTCTTGGCCGGTAAGCCACGGGCGCGACTCAAAAATATGCGCTTTCGATCTTCTTCCGCGTTGCGGCCGCGGCGGGCGGCCGCCGCGCTAGCCGTGCCGGCGATCGGTGCGAATCACTTCGGTTTGAACGACCAGGTCAGCTTGCAAGCGAACGCGCACGCCGGCCAATCGCTCACGGCGCATAGGCCCAGGCTTCCATCATCACGGTGGCGCCCGGTACCGGCAGCGGCCCAGGAACCTCGACCGCGGAAAACGGCAGCGGGCGGCCGCCGAGCCGGCGCTCCCACGCTTTGTAGACCGGGTAGAATTCGTTGATGTCGGTAAGGAACAGCAGCACCCGCACCACGTTGGCGAGCGAGGTGTCTCCGGCCGCGCAGAGCCGCGCGATGTTGTCGATGATGGCTTCCGCTTGCGCCTCGGTCGACGACGAGAAGTAAGGCTGCCGCGGATCAACGGCGGCCGCGGGTAAAAGCCCATCGCGGTCGGCCGCCATCAAGGCCGGGATGAAGAGCAGATCGCCCGCTTTTACCGCTTGCGGCTGATGACGGAATGCGGTCGCAATGCCAGCGTCGACGTGCCGCTTAGCGGCGGCGCTGCCCGGCTTCGCCGCGATCACGTTGATTTCGATCTTGCCGTCATAGGGCGCAAGCCCGTGCGCGATGCACGGAATGATCGACACGGTCGGGCCGGCCGCGCCGAAATGTTTCGTCCACGCCGCGTTGAAGGCCGAGTAGTCGTCACGGTCGGTGAGATAGACTTGCGCGTGCACCACGTCCTCGAGCGTCGCGCCGGCGAGCGCCAGCGAAGCCGCCATCCGCTTGGTGATGATGAATTCGGTTTCGAGCTTGATCGGCTGGCCGCCCCATTGCGCGCCCTCGGCCATCAGCGCCGCCGCGGCGACTCCGTTGCGCCGCGGCTCGTCGCCGATCGCAAGCGAGGTGATGCCCGGCAGGAAGATGAAATCGCCGACGGTGACCGCGGGCGAATAGCCGGAAGTCGGACGCCCCGCCAATTGTGCGTGCTTGAGATGCTCGACCGCAAAACCCCTCCCTGGGATCACCCCCATGGCCTGGATGTTCATGTCGGCGCCTGGCAGCAACAGCCCCTGCTGCGCGATCGAGGTCGAAGGCGGGATGCGGCCGTCAAGAAATTCCCGCCGCACCTGCTGATAAGGCGGCACGGCTTTCACCGTCGTGTAGTACTGGTCGGTGCGCACCAGGTTGCTGCGGTCGGTGCCGGCTGCGCGCAGCACGGCGTCGAGATTCGCGAAGATGCGAAGCGCTTCCTTCTCGCGCTTGGGTAGGCCCGCGTGCGGCGCGCGCTCGGCCAGCACGTCCGGCGCGATGCCGTTGACGAAATCCTGCGCCATCAGCCCGGTGGCGAACACCCAGCGCCCGGCTTTCATGCCTTGGGCAAACTTGATCTTGCCCGCGCCTAGCTCGACCGGGAGCAAAGGCTCTGCGCTCTTGGTCATCGGGTCCGTCTCATGCTGATATGGTGGCCCGTGCCGGGCGGGGTTTTGACTTTGGCATTGCGGCGCGACGGCCTCAAGGTCACGCGCGCGGGAGCGACAGATGATCAATCCGTTCAGACTTGTCCTGCCGATGTTCGCCGCGCTTGCCCTCGGCGTGCTCTGGCCGGCGCACGCGCCGGCGCAGAACTACCCGGCGCGGCCGATCACCATGATCGTGCCGTTCGCGGTCGGCGGCTTGACCGACGTGCCGGCGCGCGTGCTTGCCGCGATGCTGCAGGAGCGGATCGGCCAGAACGTCGTGGTCGAGAACAAGCCAGGCGGCTCCGGTACCCTCGGCGGGTCCTACGCGGTGCGGGCCGCGCCTGACGGCTACACGCTGTTCGCCAATTCGATCGCAGATGCGCAGAACCTGTATTTTCTCCCAGTGCCGTATAACGCGATCGACGACTTCGCCATGATCGGCATGATCGTCGAGGGGCCGCCGCTGGTGCTGATCATCGACGCCGCGCTGCCGTATAAATCGCTCGACGAATTGCTCGCCGACGCCAGAGCCAATCCGAACAAGATCAGCTTCGGCACGTCCGGGCCGGCGACGTCGCCGGCGATGGCGCTGGCGCAGCTCAATGCGCTCGGCAAGACCGCAATCGCCGGCGTGCCGTTCAACGGCTCCGGCGAGGCCGCGCGCAACGTGACGGCAAGCGGCGTGCAAGGCGCGTTCGCGTTCTACGCCCAGGCCAAGCCGCTGGCCGACAGCGGCAAAGTGCGGGCGCTGGCGATCGCGAGGCCGCAGCGGATCGCGACCTGGCCCGAAGTGCCGACCATGCAGGAGCTTGGCTTTGCCAATTTCGACTATAGCGGCTTCGTCGGCCTCGCCGCGCCCGCCAAAACGCCGACGCCGATCATCGCCTACTTGAACAAAGCGCTGAACGACGTGGTGCAATCGCCAGACTTCAAGAGCCGCATGGCGGCACTCGGCATGACCGTGCCGGCCGAGAACACGCCCGAAGGCCTCGCCGATTACATGCGCCGCGAAACCGAACGCCAGGGCGAACTGGCCGCACTCACCGGTATCAGGATGACGGCGCCGCCGCCGCGCTGAGTTCATCGCGGCGGCGTGTCGGCGACTTTCCAATCCTTCTCCGTCAATCGTTCAACGAGCGCGGGCCCTTGACGCACGCGAAGATTGCATCATACTTGAGGTGATAGGCCGTCGCTCGCATCGCTTTCGATAAAAGCCGGACACGCTCTTTCCTTCGCTCGCGAGAGGTCAATCCGATGCTGAACAAGTTTTTTCTGATTCTTGCTGTGGCCGCATTGCTGGCGGCCGACACATCTGCAGCTTGAGCAAACGGCTGCTCATTCCAACTTGGAATCAATGCCACCCTTCAAAAAAAATTCCATGCCAGGACATTTGCGTCGATACGAAGACAGGAAAACTCATAAATATCCGCGTTTGTTGAGGACCGGGAGCGTTTTCCTCAGTTTCAGTTGGACACGAGCGCCGTAGGCGAAGCGGCTGGGCCACAATCGCGGTTTGAGACGTTGGAGATCCTGATTCGCAGGCAAACCGGAAAATCAGTTCGTGTGGGGCGATAAGTTTAAGAGAGGGAGAGCTAAAATGCCTGATTCCTTCTACATCCAGAATCCCTGGACCGGACTTGTCATCGACATCGGAGAAAATTCACAGCGGCCCCTGCCCGGTACGGGGCTCCGTGCCAATGCGAAACAGACGAGCGCGCCCGGAAACGCCTATCAGCTCTGGACGTTCGCGCCGTCCAATGAGGCCCCGGTTAAAACGGTTTTAAACTATTTCTTCCTCCAGAATGCGAATTCCGCGTATCCCTTCGTTATCGACATCGAGGAACAGGGTAATGTCATAACAAAATCACCGGGCGGGCAGACAATCAGAGCTGGATCGCGACTTGATGCCTATACCGTGAAGAGCGGTCAATTTGGCGATCTGGATGATAATCACCCGGCAAGCTCGAACCAGTTGTGGGGTTTCGTGCAAGATCGCGACTCGGGCCTTTATTTCATCCAGAATTGGCTGACCAGCTTCGTCATCGACATCGAGGAAGGACCCAGCGGTGCCCAACCGGAGGCAAAAGCTTATCTCGATGCCTGGCCGCAGAAGACAGACCCTCAAAAAAATAAAAACCAGCTCTGGCAATTTGTTGATCCGAGTGGCGCGTCCGTGAAAGTGCCACCGCCGCCCTCCGTGGTCGTCAATCCTCTTCCTGGTGGGAAGACCGTGGCGCGCTAGGGTCGGGCGAGCGAACTTGGCAACTCCGCTCGTGACGTCTGGTCGTCCAGCCAAAGCCGATATTGGAAGCGCATTACGGTCTGCGCCGGCTACACCGTCGTCTGCGCCATGCCGGGCTTGCCGTAGAGCGCTTCCTTGGCGCCGTCCTTGAACGCCACGTCGGGCGGCAGCACGACCGAGCAGGAGCGGACTTTCTGGTGCGCGGGATCGACGCCGGGCGGCGTCACGCCCTTGTCGAGGAGCGCCTTGGCGGCGCGCATCAGGCGGTGCCGCGCCATGATGATGCCGTTGTCGGTCGAGACCAGGTTTTCCTTGGTGCGGTCGCAGATCGGGCCCATGCTCTCCTGCAGCGACGCGTCCTGCATGGCGAAGCCGGCGACGCCGCTATAGGTCCGCCCGGCCTTCTGCGCCGCGCGGTCGATCAGATAATCGTTGTCCTTGTTGGCGAGCGGCCGGAACGCGGCATCGACTTTGCAATGCACGCCGGCGCCGTCCTTCATGGCGTCGACCTCGATCTTGCTCAGCGCCCGCACCGGATGGAAGTCGTAGGACCAGGCCCAGCAGTTCTCGTCATCGATCGGCACCCAGAAATGGCCGTGGATCGGATGGTCGCCGCGCGGCGGGATCATGGTGAAGCACGGCATCACCCACGGCGTGATGCGCCAATAGTATTTTCCCTCTTCGGCATTGCGCCGCGCGCCAATGAACAGCCCGCCGGGCTGCTCGACGACCTCGAAATGCGGCTGCATGTCGGAGAGATTGTATTGATTGCCCTTGGCGCCCTTGAACAGCGGATCGGAGCCGAGGTCGCCGCGGTGGAGGAACGACACGTGGCTGGAATCGATGCCGCCTTCCATGGCTTGCAGCCAATTGGATTCCTGCAGCCGCTTGGAGACGAAGGTCTGCTCTGGCCGCACCATGGCGAATTCCCATTCCGGCAGCGGCGGCGTTTTGTCGGCGGGGCCCATATAGGCCCACAGCACCTCGCCGCGCTTCACCAGTGGATACGACGTGAGCTTGACCTTCTTGCAGAAACCGCTTTCGGCGGGCTCGGAAGGCACCTCCATGCACTGGCCGTTCACGTCGTATTTCCAGCCGTGATAGGGGCAGCGCAGCCCGCCCTCCTCGTTGCGGCCGAACCACAGCGAGACGCCGCGATGGGCGCAGAATTCGTCGATCAGACCGTATTTGCCGTTGGAATCGCGGAAGGCGAGCAACCGCTCGGACATGATCTTGACCCGCACCGGCGGGCATTCGTCCTCCGGCAGCTCCTCGGCAAGGAGAACCGGCATCCAATAGGAGCGGAAAAGCTGGCCCATTGGCGTGCCGGGGCCGGTCTGGGTCAATAATTCGTTCTGTTCTTTTCTGAGCATCGGTGCTGTCCGTGGCCAATGGCCGTTGCCTTTGAGAGTAGGGATTCGGCCCCTCCCCGGCAAGCCGAACGCCCGCAACGGCAGCCGCGGAACACGCATGGCGGCGCGCCGCGCGCGGTGTCATGACGGGTGGGCAAAAATACGCTCGCAACTACGCCGTGCCGTTGCCCTGGGCGGGCAATTACGCTAAGTCGGCCCGCACCGGGCGCGATGTTTGGAGACGATGGTATGGCCGATCACGGCGAGGTCGAATACGCGACAGCGACGGGCAACGATTACCCTGCTCACGAACAGACGTACGAAAATTTCATCACATTGGTGAAAGTCGTCATGGCGATCGTGGTCACGATCGTCGTCCTGATGGCGTATTTCCTGACCTGAGTAGCGTTTCCGTCACTTCATCGGTGCGCAGCCGGTCATGGACCGGCTCATTGCCGGTCATGGACCGGCTCACAGCCGGCCGCACATACGCGGCAGCCGTCGGAGGAATCATGAAGGTTGCGGTCGTAGCCGAAACCGACGCGGGCGAGCCGCGCGTGGCTGCCGTGCCCGAAACCATCAAGAAGATGATCGGGCTCGGCGCCGAAGTCGCGGTCGAGCCGGGCGCCGGGGTCAAATCCGGCATTCTCGACACGGATTACACGGCGGCCGGCGCCACCGTGTCCGCCGACGCCCTGAGCGGCGCCGATGTCGTGCTCCAAGTGCGCCGCCCGCAAGGCGCCGAGCTGTCGCGGGTCAAGAAAGGCGCCATCGTCATCGCCATCATGGACCCTTACGGCAATGACGCGGCGCTGCGCGCGATGGCGGAAGCCGGCGTCACCAGTTTCGCCATGGAGCTTTTGCCGCGCATCACCCGCGCGCAGGTGATGGACGTACTCTCGAGCCAGGCCAATCTCGCCGGCTACCGCGCCGTGATCGATGCCGCGGCCGAATTCGGCCGGGCGCTGCCGATGATGATGACCGCCGCCGGCACCGTGCCAGCCACGAAAGTTTTCGTCATGGGCGCCGGCGTCGCCGGCTTGCAGGCGATCGCCACCGCGCGGCGCCTTGGCGCCATCGTCACCGCCACCGACGTGCGGCCGGCCGCCAAGGAGCAAGTCGAGAGCCTCGGCGCCAAATTCATCGCCGTCGAGGACGAGGAGTTCAAGGCGGCCGAGACCGCCGGCGGCTACGCCAAGGAAATGTCGAAAGAGTACCAGTTAAAGCAGGCCGCACTCGTCGCTGAGCACATCAAGAAGCAGGACATCGTCATCACCACCGCGCTCATTCCCGGCCGGCCGGCGCCGCGGCTGATCTCGTCCGCCATGGTGACGTCGATGCGGCCGGGCTCGGTGGTGGTCGATCTCGCCGTCGAGCGCGGCGGCAATGTCGAAGGCGTCAGCGCCGACGCGGTGAGCGAGCAGAACGGCGTCAAAGTCGTCGGCTATCGCAACGTGCCGGGCCGGATCGCCGCCACGGCGTCGAATCTTTACGCCAAGAACCTCTACGCGTTTCTGGAAATTCTGATCGACAAGAAAACCAAGGCGCTTGCGGTCAACTGGGACGACGACATCGTCAAGGCGACGGCGCTCACCCGCGACAGCGCCATCGTGCATCCGAATTTCCAGCCGAAGACCGCGGGGTAATTTCTGCTCCCTCCCCCTTGTGGGGAGGGCGGGGCGGAGGGTCGGGAGGTAAGTCACTTGCGTTGACGCTCGCGCGTCGCCTCTCGACCCCCACCCCTACCCCTCCCCACAAGGGGGAGGGGAAAGATGGAGACCATTGATGATCACTCTCTCGATCCTGGCCCAGCTCGATCTCGCCACCATAGGGAGCGGCGCCGCGCATGCGGCGAGCGACATCGTCGATCCGTTCGTGTTCCGGCTGTCGATCTTCGTGCTCGCGGTTTTCGTCGGCTACTACGTGGTCTGGTCGGTGACGCCGGCGCTGCACACGCCGCTGATGTCGGTGACCAACGCGATCTCCTCGGTGATCGTGGTCGGCGCCCTGCTCGCGGTCGGCGTCGCGCTGGTCGCCAACGACGACGGCCCGCTATGGGCACGCGCGCTCGGCTTCGTCGCGCTGACTTTGGCCTCGGTCAATATTTTCGGCGGCTTCCTGGTGACGCGCCGCATGCTCGCCATGTTCCAGCGCAAGCAGAAGTGACGCTGATGAACACTTCTCAATCCGCAATGTCATGCCCCGCGAAAGCGGGGCACCCAGTAATCGCAACACTGCAAATTGAATCTCGACCGCGCGGATTACTGGATCGTCCGCCTTCGCGGATGATGACAGTTCCGGGAGCAACCTCATGAGCGCCGATCTCGCAGCACTCTGCTATCTGGTCGCCGGCGCATTCTTCATTCTGGCGTTACGCGGATTATCGAATCCGGAAACCAGCCGGCGCGGCAACCGGTTCGGCATGATCGGCATGACCATTGCCGTCTTGACGACGCTGGCGGCGCATCCGCCGGCCGGCGTCAGCGCCTGGGTGCTGGTCATCGTCGGCATGGCGCTTGGCGGCGGCATCGGCGCGGTGATCGCGCGGCGCGTGCCGATGACCTCGATGCCGGAACTGGTCGCCGCGTTCCACTCCCTGGTCGGCATGGCCGCGGTGCTGGTCGCAGCCGGCGCGCTGTACGCGCCCGCGGCCTTCGGCATCGGCGTCGAAGGCGCTATCCACGGTCAGAGCCTGATCGAAATGTCGCTCGGCGTCGCCATCGGCGCCGTTACATTCACGGGTTCGGTGATCGCGTTCCTAAAACTCTCCGGCCGCATGAGCGGCGCGCCGATCACGCTGCCCGGCCGCCACGTCATCAATATCGCACTGGCTGTCGCCCTCGTCGCGCTGATCGTGTGGTTCTACATGGCGCAACTGCACATCGCGTTCTGGCTGATCGCCGCGGCATCGTTCCTACTCGGCGTGCTCATCATCATCCCGATCGGCGGCGCCGACATGCCGGTCGTGATCTCGATGCTCAATTCCTATTCGGGCTGGGCCGCCGCCGGTATCGGCTTCACGCTTGGCAATTCAGCGCTGATCATCACCGGCGCGCTGGTCGGCTCCTCGGGCGCGATCCTGTCCTACATCATGTGCAAGGGCATGAACCGCTCGTTTATCTCGGTCATCCTCGGCGGCTTCGGCGGCGAGGTGGCGGGACCGGCGGCGGCCGCCGGCGACCGGCCGGTCAAGATCGGCTCGGCCGAGGATGCCGCTTTCATCCTCAAGAACGCCGGCAAGGTCATCATCGTGCCCGGCTATGGCATGGCGGTGGCGCAGGCCCAGCACGCCCTTCGCGAAATGGGCGACAAGCTCAAGCGCGAAGGCGTCGAGGTCAAATACGCCATCCACCCGGTGGCCGGCCGCATGCCGGGCCACATGAACGTGCTCTTGGCCGAAGCCAACGTGCCCTATGACGACGTGTTCGAGCTCGAGAACATCAATTCGGAATTCGCCCAGGCCGACGTCGCCTATGTGATCGGCGCCAACGACGTCACCAATCCGGCCGCCGAGGACGATCCGAAATCGCCGATCTACGGCATGCCGGTGCTGCAGGTGTGGAAGGCCGGCACCGTGATGTTCAACAAACGCTCTTTGGCCTCGGGCTATGCTGGCATCGACAACCCGTTGTTCTACCGCGACAACACCATGATGCTGCTCGGCGATGCCAAGAAGATGACTGAGGAGATCGTCAAGGCTGTCTAGGTGGCGCATGATTTTTTTGGAATACCGGTTTCCACCCCGGATCAGGTCTGGGGCAGGCTTTTTCCGGATCATGCTTTAGGGGCGAGCGCGCATGGCCGCGGATAATCCTTCGCCCAGGCCAAAATCCCAGGCGCGGTTCACCCGCTTGCCCACCTCGCCGTCATCGTCCAGGCCGCCCTATCGCTTTGCGCTGCGCATTCTCGTTATCCCCGTCATCGCGGTTGTCGGCGTGTTCCTCTACAGCGGCATCCGCGATCGCCTGGTGCTGCCGGAATGCGATTCGGAACGCGCCAAAAAATCTCTGGCCGAAGTTCTCAAGCAGTTCCAGTTCGCGCCGACGAAATACGAGCCGATCACGACGGTCTCCACCACCAAGGACCAGGTGGTCTGCAGCGCCGTGCTGCCGCTGCCCGATGGATCGAGCGTCGCCGCCGATTTCACGTTCTATTGGCAAGGCGACAAAGCCAACATGAAATATTCAGTGGCGCGCCGGGCGTCCGGAAGCCAGTGATCCGGCGGGGCCGCTCGTCGTCCGAACAGATCAAATTTCTGGTGGGCCCATCGTTTCAACCCAAAAGGACTTGGTCGAGCGCACGATCGCGCCGCGCCGCGGCGAGTCGCCGCGCCGGTTCCGGTGTCTCTAAAAAGTCATCTATTTATAGTTGAAACGCGGCAGGACTTGATCCACAATCCGCACGCAGGACACGTCCTGGCCGGGACGTTGCCGGTCGCCGCGCCAAAAACAGCGGGCTTCCGACACTGAGAAACGACAACGCGCCGGCCAGCTTGATCGAAAGAGGAGGAGTACATGGCAGATTATTCCGGCGATATACGGCTACTCTACGGACCCGTCATCCGCGACAAAGCCAAGACGGCGGATCTGAGCGTATTGCAGGCCTATCAGACGGTCGCCCACGACCTGCTCAAAGACGCGTCGGGCCCCGAAGCCGACGACCTGAAATCATCGCTTGGCGATCTCGGCAAAGCGATCAAGGCCAAGGGCGGCTAGGCCTCGCGCCCTTCGCGTGGGTCGAACGGTGCGGCACACCTGCCGCGCAGCAAGTCAAGGAGGAGCAAAATGGCAACATCGGGCAATCTGCAACCACTCTACGGCAGAATCATTTGCGAGAAAGCCAAGACGGCTGATCTGCCGACGCTGAAGGCCTATCGAACGGTAGCCACCGATCTTCTCAAGGGCCACAGCGGTCCCGATGCCGAGGAGTTACGGACTTGCCTCGGCGACCTCGACACGGCGATCAAGGCGAAAGGCGGCTAGGCGCCGACGGTTGTGCCGCAGGAGCGGCCTGAGTCTGCGAACCAATTTGATCGGCGCGCCGCGTCATGATCGCGGTGCAAGCCGCACCTGCAAGGTATGATCAAGAAGGAGGCGAAGATGGCTGAACCCGGTGGCAGGGGCGTCAATATGCAGCCCTACGGCGTGATGATCCGAGAGAAGAGCAAATCCGCCGACCTGCCCACGCTGCAGGCCTACCGCATCGTCGCGCACGACTTGCTGAAAGGTGCTTCGGGATCCAGCGCCGACGATCTGCGGGCATCGCTTGAGGATCTGGAAAAGGCGATCAAGGCCAAGGGCGGTTAGAGCCGACGTTTCATGCTTCGTCCCGTGTCGGCGGCGAGACCTTCGACCGCCGCGTGGGACGCCGTGCGAGGTGACCGCCGATGACGGAAACGATGCAAGAAGACGGACCGCGCCGGCGAATATCGTTGCGCGATCAGCTCGACTGCGTGCCGGTTTACGTGGTCTGGGAGACCACGCTCGCCTGCAATCTCAAATGCATCCATTGCGGCTCGCGCGCCGGACATCGGCGCGCGCGCGAGCTCTCCACCGATGAATGCATCGACGTGATCCGCCAGCTTGCCGAGCTCGGCACCCGCGAGATCTCGATCATTGGCGGCGAAGCGTTCGTGCGCAAGGATTGGCTGACCCTGGTTCGCGCCATCCACGATCACGGCATCGATTGCACCATGCAGACCGGCGGCTACAAGCTGTCACGCGAGATGATCGAGGCCGCCGCTGCTGCGGGCCTGCTCGGACTCGGCGTTTCGATCGACGGACTGCAGCCGCTGCACGATCGCCTGCGCGGCGTTCCCGGTTCCTACCGGGAAGCCTTGCGGGTTTTGAACGATTGCCGAAGCGTCGGCCTGATCGCCAGCGTCAACACGCAGATCACCGCGGGGGTCATGCCCGAGCTTGCCGAGGTGATGGACGTCATCATCGACGCCGGCGCCAAATACTGGCAAATCCAGCTCACCGTCGCCATGGGCAACGCCGTCGATCACGACGACATCCTGCTGCAGCCTTACGAGCTCGCTTCACTGATGCCGCTGTTGGCCGACCTGCATGGCCGCGGCCGCGAGCGCGGCCTGCTGCTCCTGCCCGGTAACAATATCGGCTATTTCGGCCCTTACGAGGTGTTGTGGCGCGGCCCCGACCGCGGCTATTACGGCGGCTGTCCGGCGGGCCAAAATGCGATCGGGCTCGAAGCCGACGGCACCATCAAGGGTTGCCCATCCCTTGCCACCGAGCGCTATGGCGCCGGCAGCGTCCGCGACACGCCGATCGCGGAACTGTGGGCGAACCACCCGGCGCTGCAGTTCAACCGCGACCGCGGCACCGAGCACCTGTGGGGCTTTTGCCGCGACTGCTACTACGCCGACGTCTGCCGCGGCGGTTGCACCTGGACCGCGGATTCGCTGCTCGGCCGGCGTGGCAACAATCCGTATTGCCATCACCGCGTGCTGCAGCTCGCCGAGCGCGGCATCCGCGAGCGCATCGTCAAGGTGGAAGACGCGCCGGCGCTGCCGTTTGCCACCGGCCGCTTTGCGCTGATCGAAGAACCGATCCCCCTCGAAGCCGCGAGCACATGAGCGACCCCGCGAAGCCGCCCCAAGCCCGCACCTCGCCGGTGCTGATCCTGTGCCGGCAATGTGTCCGATATGTCTTCGAGGGCACCGTGACCTGTCCGCATTGCGGCGGCGATGCGCGCGAAGCGAGCGCGCGCTATCGCGAGGGTGGCTATCTTGGAGTCGAGGCGATCCTCAAAATCGAGCGCGCGGCGGAACGCCGTCGCGGTTAGATCATAGCCGCATCCGCTCAGCCGCCCGGCGGCTTGCCGTAGCCACCCGCCGTCGGCGTCTGGATGATGACCGCCTCGCCGGCATCGATCACGGTGGCGTCGCAGCCTTGCAGCTTTTCGACAGAACCGTCTTTGCGTCGCACTGAATTTTCGCCGACCTGGCCGTCGCCGCCGCCGGCGAGCCCGAACGGCGGCACGCGGCGGTGGCCGGACAGGATCGTGCATTCCATTTTTTCCAAGAAACGGATGGTGCGGCGGATGCCGTCGCCGGCATTCCATTCGCCGCGCCCACCGGAATTTTTGCGGATGTGGAAGTCCTCGAGCAGCACCGGATAGCGGAATTCCAGGATTTCCGGATCGGTCAGCCGCGTGTTCGTCATATGCGTGTGCACGGCGTCGGTGCCGGGGAATCCGGGGCCGGCCGGCGAGCCGGAGCAGATCGTCTCGTAATATTGGTAGCGCGCATTGCCGAAATTGAGATTGTTCATGGTGCCCTGGGCCGCCGCCATGGCGCCGAGCGCGCCGAACAGGCAGTTGGTCACCTCCTGCGACGTCTCGACATTGCCGGCGACCACGGCTGCGGGAAATTCCGGCGTCAGCATGGATTTTTTCGGAATGATGATGCGGATCGGCCGCAGGCAGCCGGCGTTCATCGGAATATCGTCGTCGACCATGACGCGAAACACGTAGAGCACCGCGGCGCGGGTCACCGGCTCCGGCGCGTTGAAATTCGAGGACTGCTGCGGGCTGGTGCCGGTGAAATCGACGGTGGCCTCGCGTTTTTTCTTGTCGACCGCGATGCGCACCTTGATCGTCGAGCCCTGATCGGTCTGGATGGAAAATGCGCTGTCGTGCAGCCGGTCGATGACCCTGCGCACGCTTTCGGCGGCGTTATCCTGCACGTGGCGCATATAGGCGCGCGCCACCGGCAAGGTGAAATAGCGCACCATCTTGCGCAATTCGCGCACGCCCATCTCGTTGGCGGCGATCTGCGCCTTGATGTCGTTGACGTTCTGCAGCGGATTGCGCGCCGGATATTTGGCGCCTTGCAACAGCTGATAGGTCTCTTTCTCGCGGAACCGGCCGCGCTCGACCAATTTGAAATTATCGATATAGACGCCTTCCTGCTCGATGGTCGTGGCATTCGGCGACATCGAGCCCGGCGAAATGCCGCCGACGTCGGCGTGATGCCCGCGCGAGGCGACCCAGAACAAAATCTTGCCGCCGTCGAACACCGGCGTGCAGACGGTGATGTCCGGAAGGTGCGTGCCGCCGTTGTACGGCGCGTTGATCGCGTAGACATTGCCGGGGCGAACCTTGCCCTTGTTCTCGCGGATGATGGTCTCCACGGCGCGGTCCATGGAGCCGAGATGCACCGGCATGTGCGGCGCGTTGGCGACCAGCGAGCCGGTGCCGTCGAATACCGCGCAGGAGAAATCGAGCCGCTCCTTGATGTTCACCGAATAGGCGGTGTTCTGCAGCGCCACGCCCATCTGCTCGGCGATCGACATGAACAGATTATTGAAAACTTCCAGCATCACCGGGTCGGCGCGGGTGCCGATGGCGCGCGTACGCTTGAGTTTTTGTACCCGCCGCAGCACCAGGTGATCCTTGGCGGTCAGCTCAGCCTGCCAGCCGTGCTCGACGACCACGGTCTGGTGCGGTTCGATGATGATGGCGGGGCCTTTGACTTTGTGGCCCGGCACCAGCGTGTCGCGCGTAAAAACCAGCGCGCGCTGCCACTTGCCGTTGGAGAAAAACCGCGTGCGCCGCGCCGGAGCGGGCAGCTTGGCCCGCGTGATCTTGCGGGTTTTTTCCCGAAACGTCGCCCCGCCACCGATCGCCTCGACCGAGACCGCCTCGATCACCAGCGCCTTGGCGCGATCGATGAAGCCGAACTGCGCCTTGTGCGCGCGCTCGAAGGCGGATTTCATGCTTTGCAGCGACGCGAGCTTGGCGTCCCTGCCGGCATCGACGATCAGCGGCGTATCGGTTCCGGCGTAACGAATATGCGCGCGCACATGCAGCGCGATCTTGTTCGTCGCGACGCCCTGGCCGGCAACCTCGTCGATGGTCGCGCGTGCCAGCCGGCGCGACACGCTTTCGAGCGTCTTGCGCGCCTTGTCGCCGAACGGCTCCTCGATCGCTTGTTGGCGGACGCTGCGGATATCGGCGAGGCCCATGCCGTAAGCCGACAGCAGCGACGACAATGGGTGAATGAGCACGCTGGTCATGCCGAGCGCATCGGCCACCAGGCAGGCATGCTGGCCGCCGGCGCCACCAAAACAATTCAGCGCGTAACGCGTCACGTCGTAGCCGCGCTGCACGGAAATCTTCTTGATCGCGTTCGCCATGTTCTCGACCGCGATCTTGATGAAGCCGTCGGCAACTTGTTCGCTGCTGCGACCGTCGCCGATCTCCTTCGCCATCGCCGCGAAGGCTCGGCGCACCGCCTCGGCATCGAGCGGCTGGTTTTGCGCGGGACCGAAAATCTTGGGAAAGAAATCGGCAATGAGCTTGCCGACCATCACATTGGCGTCGGTCACCGCCAGCGGGCCGCCGCGGCGATAGCATTTTGGCCCGGGATTGGCGCCGGCCGAATCCGGGCCGACGCGAAACCGCGCGCCGTCGAAATGCAGGATCGAGCCACCGCCGGCTGCGACAGTATGGATCAGCATCATCGGCGCACGCATGCGCACGCCGGCGACTTCGGTCTCGAAGGCGCGCTCGTACTGCCCGGCAAAATGCGACACGTCGGTCGAGGTGCCGCCCATATCGAAGCCGATGAGCCGGGAGAAACCCGCAGCGCGCCCGGTCTCCGCCATGCCGACGACACCGGCCGCCGGGCCCGACAGGATCGCATCCTTACCGCGGAACAATTCTGCCGCGGTGAGACCGCCCGATGACATCATGAACATGAGGCGCGCCTCCCCTCCCCCTTGTGGGGAGGGGTCGGGGGTGGGGGTCGTGAGATGTCGCGCTTGCGAAGACTGGCTCTCAAACGCCCGTCCATTTTTTCGCGTTACCTCCCGACCTCCCACCCTGCCCTCCCTCACAAGGGGGGAGGGATTGAGATCCCCCGCCACCTGCGACACGTAGCGGCGCAGGATCGGCGACAGATAGCTGTCGACGACGGTGGTGTCGCCGCGGCCGACCAGCTTGATCAGCGGCGACACTTCGTGGCTGGCGGAGACCTGCTCGAAACCGAGCTCGCGCGCCAACGCCGCAACCTGCTGTTCGTGGTCGCTATAGCGGTAGGCGTGCATCAGGACGACGGCGACGGCGTTGATGCCGTCAAGTTTCGCGCGCGCAAGCTCGGCGCGGACCGCGGCGAGATCGAGTGCGCGCTCCACGGTGCCGTCGGCGCGCACCCTCTCGTCGACCTCGACGACGCGCTCGTACAGCATGTCGGGCTTGATGATGTGCTTGGCGAAGATCTTCGGCCGGGCCTGGTAGCCGATGCGCAGCGCGTCGCGAAAGCCTTTGGTGATCAACAGCAACGTGCGGTCGCCCTTGCGCTCGAGCAGCGCATTGGTGGCGACCGTGGTGCCCATTTTGACCGCGGCGATGCGCTCGCCCGGGATCGCCTCGCCGGGTTTGAGCCCGAGCAGGTGGCGGATGCCATGCACCGCGGCGTCCCGATAGGCTTCGGGATTTTCCGAGAGCAACTTGTGGGTGAGAAGCGCGCCGTCCGGCCGCCTGCCAATCACGTCGGTGAAGGTGCCGCCGCGATCGATCCAGAATTCCCAACTGCCCGGCATGCTCACCAACCTGCCCTCGATCCCAACGCGCTTTTGTGCCACTCTCGGCTCAAACGACTAGTTGAGGACGCACCCGTGCACAAGATCGCCATCTCGCAAGCCTCCCTCGACCGCATGAACACGCGGATGGGCAAGCTGCACCCGTTCGACGCCATCGACCCGCGCGCCACCGCGCTGCTGGTGGTCGACATGCAGAACTACTTCGTCAAGCCGGGCCACCAAGGCGAGGTGCCGCTGGCGCGCGAGATCGTGCCGAACATCAACCGGCTCGCCGCCGAGCTGCGCCGCCGCGGCGGCCACGTGGTCTGGATCCGCAACGGCACCACGGACACCCGCGAGAGCTGGTCGAACTACCACGGCTACCTGCAAAAGCCGGAGCGCGCCGAGCGGCGGCTCAAAGCCATGGATATCGGCGAGGACGGCTACGAATACTGGCACGGTAACGACATCCGCCCCGAGGACGCGCAGATCACCAAGAAGCGCTACAGCGCCTTCATCCAAAACTCGTCCGACGTCGAGCGCCACCTGCGCGACCGCGGCATCGACACGCTATTGATCACCGGCACCGCCACCAATGTCTGCTGCGAAAGCTCGGCACGCGACGCCATGATGCTCAATTTCAAGGTCGTCCTAGTGTCCGACGGATTGGCGACGCACACAGACGACGAGCACAACGCCACACTGTCAGCGTTCTACGGCCAGTTCGGCGACGTGCAGACGGTGGACGAGTTGCTGCAATCACTGGAGCGCGGCGATAAGAAGAAAGCGGCCGCGTAGCCGCTTTAAACATCCGGCCGCTTGTACTCCAAATTCGGCCCGCCCTTCTGCGACTTCAGATACGACTCGACGTGCTGCGTCGGGTCCATGACGCGGCGCATGCGGGCGGAGACCAGTTGATCGAGCTGGATGGCCTGGGACAGCGACAGATCGCGGCCCATCTGCACGGTGATCTTGGAATGCTCCAGCGGCGCCAGATGGCGCTCGGAGATCTCGCGGGCGATGCCCGTCACAGTCGATTCCAACTCCGCCGCCGGCACGGCTTGCGAGATGACGCCCCAGCGATCGGCCTCGGCGCCGGAAATATTGCGGCCGACGAGCTGCATCAGCGCGACCTTCTTGAGCGGGATGCCGCCGTGCACCAAGGTCGAGGTGACGAGTTGGCCAAAGCTGCCGCGCAGGATTTCCGGCATGCCGAGTTGCGCATCGTCGGCGGCGAAGACGAGATCGTGGCAATTCATGATGCCGAGCGCGCCACCGAGGCAATAGCCATGCACCTGGGCGATGACGATGCGCGGGAAGCCGCGCAGCGCTTCCGCCATCTGCACCGTCGGCGTCGGCCGGTCCCAATCGCGCGGCTCCTCGCTGACCTTGCGCAGGAAATGCAGGTCGAGCCCGGAGCTGAAGCAAACGCCAGCGCCCTTGGTGATCACCGCCTTGATGTCGCGGTCGGCGCGCACGATGTCGAGCGCCTCGAACCAAGCCGCCACCAGCGCCTCGTTGAGGCAATTGCGTTTGTCCGGCCGGTTGAGAACGACCCGCGCCACGCCGCCCTCGGCGAGCTGCTCCAGGATCAGTTCCGGCCAAGCTTTGAGCGTGCGCCATGTATCGGTCATCGCCGTTCTCCTGTTGAGATTCGGAATTCGTTGCGAGCGGCAAACTCATCTACCCCCTCCCCCCTCGTGGGGAGGGAGGGGTGGGGGTCGGGAGGTGACGCGCAACTGTGGACGCATGTGTAAAACCTCGCGACCCCCACCCCTACCCCTCCCCACAAGGGGGAGGGGAAACAAGCGGCACGACCAGCGCATCGAGCGCGAAACCGCCGCGCGGCAGCACGACGAAGGGATTGATATCGATCGATTGCACGACGTCGGCCAAATCCTCGGCGATGCGGCCGAGTGCGAGCAACGCGTCGAGCACCACGTCGGTATCAAGCATTGGCGATGAGCGATAGCCGCGGATGAGCCGCGCGGCGTGGGTGCGTTCGATCATGGCGCGCGCCTTGTCACGCGTGATCGGCGGCGCCGCGAACGCCACGTCCTTGGTCAGTTCGAGCAGCACGCCACCTGAGCCAGCCATGACCACGAGACCCATTTCCGGATCGCGATTGAGCCCGAGCACGAGCTCCAAGCCGCCGCTGATCTGTTGGCAGACCAGCATGGCATCAAGCGTCTCGATGCCGGCGCGCCGGACGTTGCCGACAATACGTCCATAAGCCGCGCGCACCGCCTCGTCGTCGGCAAGATGCAAGGCGACCGCGCCAGCGTCGGATTTATGCAAGAGCTTCGCTGCGACCGCCTTCAGCACCACCGGATAGCCGATCTGTCGCGCCGCCTTCACGGCGTCGTCCGGCGACTGCACTGCGATCTCCGCCGGCGTCGGGATGCCATAAGCGCGGATCAACTGCTTTGATTCAACCTCGTCGAGCGCCGCGGCGCCGCTTTTTGTCAGCGTCCGCACCCGCGCGGCCGCAGCGGCTTCAGCAGGCGTCGAAGCAATTTTGTCCGAGGAACCCGCCAATCGCTCGAGTTCGTCGCGCCGGGCCACGCTGGCAATGGCCCGCAGCGACTTGTTGACTTCCAGCAGGAACGAAACATGCGGCACTTTCGCCCGCAACGCGCGGCTATAATCGCTCTGGCTGTGCGACACCGGCGTGATGATGGCGATCGGCTTCGGCGCGCCGCCGGCGACGATCGCTTCCACGGTGTGGATATAGCGCTCGGCGCGATCGGAGCCAGACTCGCGCGGCAGGTTCTCCTGGATCAAAATCATGTCGATGTTCGGATCGGCCTGCAACGCCGCGATCGAGGCTTTGTAATTGTCGTCGCTGCTCAGCACGCCGAAACCGCCGTCGATCGGATTTGAGACCAGCGAGCCGACGCCGAGAATGGCATTCAACTTCTCGAGCGTCGCATCGGCGAGTTTCGGAAATTGCAACCCGTTGCGCTCGGCCGCGTCATAAAGCAGCCCGCGGAACGCGCCCGACAGCGTGATGGCGCCAAGGCGGCGGCCGCCCGGCGCGCCGGTATGGACCAGTAACTCGCTGATCTCCACCGCGTCGTCGAGCGTATCGGCCCGCACGATGCCCAAGTCGGCGGCGACCGCATCGAACGCTTCGATTGAGCCTGCGAGCGACGCGGTATGCGCCATGGCGGCATTGCGGCCGCTTTCCGATTGGCCGAGCTTTACGGCGACGATGGCCTTCCCGGCGGCGCGCGCCATGCGGCACGCGGCCTTGAATTTCTCGATGTCGGCGATCGCCTCGATGTAGACGATGATGACTTTCAGCTCGGGCTGATCGGAAAAGAACGCGATGTAGTCGGGGATGCCGAGACCGGCCTCGTTGCCGCTGGTGATGAGGTATTCGGCATTCATGCCGCGTTCTTCCAGCGCGGCGTTCAAGAAAATCATCATGCCGCCGCTCTGGCCGACCAGGGCGATGGGCCCTTGGCGCAGCAGCAGCGGGCGGTCTTCGCTCAGCGTGACCAAGCGGGTTTTTGCGCAGATATTGCCCATGCAATTGGGACCGGACACCGCGAGCCCGGTCTCGGCGATCACCGCTTTAAGCTCGCGGCCGAGCGGTGCGGCGTCGCTGTTATAGGCCTCGCCAAAACCCGAAGAGAATACGGTCGCGCTGCGCGCACCGGCGGCCGCGCCGCTGCGCAGCACCTCCGGCACACCCGGCGCCGGCACCAGCACGATGAGATGATCGGGCGGCTCGGGCAGCGACTTGAAATCGGGATAACAGCGGTCGCCGCCGATTTCGGTGTGGCGCGGATTGACCAGATAAAGCGGCTGCGGAAATTCGTATTGCTTCAAATTACGCAAAACGCGCCACGCCCAGCTTCCCGGCCGGTCGTTGGCACCGACCAGCACCGCGTTGCGCGGCTCGGTCAGCGCTTTGACTTTTTTCTTCGAGGCTTCGAGATCCACGTGGCATTCTCCAGTTACGCGCGGACGGCGAACGCGATGGTCCGCCGCCCAATGAGATAAAACGCAGCAGCGATCACCGTCATGATCGCGGTCCAGACCAGGCCGAAGGCCGCGAGCTCGGTGCCCTGGCCGTTGGCCCACAGGTCGAACATCGCCACCGACACCGGCTGCGCCTTCGGCGAAGCGAGGATCACGGCAAGCGAGAGATCGCGCGCGGCGACCAGGAAGATGAACAGCCAACCGGCAAGCAGCGCCGGCGTGGCCAGCGGCACGACGATGCGCCGCAATGCCGTGCGCATAGGACTGCCGGCGATCGCCGCGGCTTCTTCCAGCTCGGGATGGATCTGCAGAATGCCGGACGCCGCGTAGCGCATGCCGTAGGGCAGAAAGCGAATCGTGAAGGCGAGAATGAACGCCCATAGCGTGCCGTAGATCGCGACCGGAACGCTGAGATAGATCTGGATCATGGCGACGCCGAGCACGATGCCGGGAAAGATCAGCGGCGCGGTGGCAAGCTGATCGAGCAGCCACGCGCCGGGCCGCCTTCGCACCGCGAGCCAGCCGGCGACCACCGTCAGCGCCATGACGCAGGTCGCCGCGCCCGCGCTCATCAACAGCGTCTGCCACACCAGATCGAGATAGAAGGTCGAGTGCAGCACGGTGCGGAAATTATCCAGCGTGACGAGCGTAATGCCGCGCCGGCTGACGCCTTGGGTGAACGGCATCAAGGCGAGCCAGACGAGGCCCATGGTCGGCGTCAGCAGGATCAGCAAGAAGTTGAACAGGATGATGCCGCCGCCGAGGTAGCGCGCCGGCCCGAGATCGACCGGCCGCGCGCGAAAACTGCGCCCGGTGACGCTGTGATAGCGCGAGGCGTGACGCGAGATGCGCGAATAGAGGCCGATCAACAGGCCGGCGAGCAGCAACAGCACGATGGAGAACGCGCTCGAATAACCAAGATCGGGCGGCACGTTCTCCTTCATGTCGAGATAGATGTCGGTGGTCAAAACCTTGATTTTTCCAGGCAGGCCAACCAGCGCCGGCACTTCGAAGGCTTCGATCGAGCGCACCACGATCAAAAGCGCGACGGCGAGGAACGCCGGCAGCGCCAGCCGCATCGAGATGCGCGTGACCGTGCGTAAAATGCCGGCGCCGCTCATGCGCGCGGCTTCCTCGTATTCGGCATTGGCCTGGGCGAACACCGACGACAACAGCAAGAAGGCGAGCGGCGACCACAAAAAGCCTTCGACCAAAATCATGCCGGGCATGGAATAGACGTTGAAGCGCGGCAGTCCTACTGCGGTGATGAGATCGTTGAGCGGCCCGTTGCGGCCGAACAGGAACAGCCAGGCGATGACATAGAGCACGAACGGCGTGCCGAGCGAGATGATCGCGGTGAGATAGGCGAAGGCCTTGAACGGCGCATTGGTGCGCTCGACCAGCCAGGCGACGAGGCCGCCGAAAGCGAGCGCGATCATCATGCTGCCGAAGCTGAAGACCAGCGAGTTCGCCAGGCTGCCGAAGAACTGACGATCTGACAGCAATCGCCGGTAATAGGCGAAGGTGAAATCGCCGGGCGCGCCGGTCACTGTCGTGGTGTGCAGGCTGCCGTTGAGCAGGAAAATCAGCGGTGGCACGACCAAGAGCAGCAGCACGAGCGCTATCGCCACGACCAGCGCTCGCGTCGGATCGGGCGCGGCTGTGGCAACCTGAGCCGTCATGGCCGGGCTTGTCCCGGCCATCCACGTCTGCTGCCCGCAAGACGTGGATGCCCGGCACAAGGCCGGGCATGACGACGCAGAGATGAGTATCGAAGCTGCATCAGTTGAACAGCTCCTTCTTGATCTTCACCCAGCGGTCGATGTTGTCCGAAGCCGTGGCGGGCGAGATGAAGTTGGCCGAGAAGCCGCCGGCTTCCGGCTTCACCTCAGGCGTCTTCGCCGGCACTGACGGCATCGCCGGAAGATAATCGACGTCGGCGAAGGTGCGCTGGCCCTCCTCGGACAAAAGGAAATCGATCAACAGCTTGCCGGCATTCGGGTGCGGCGCGTTTTTGACCAGGCCGATGGAATGAAACGGCGCCGGGATCGGCTCGACCTTGAGCCAAGCCACCGGCGCGCCCTTCTTGGCGCTGACCACGGCGTGATGATTGAAGATGCTCAGCGCAATCGCGTACTGCCCGAGAATCACCTGATCGAGGATGGCGCGGTTGGTGGCGTCGACATTGACGACGTCCTGCTTGGCGAGCGCGCGGAGGAACGTCATGCCCTTGTCCTCGCCCATGGTCTGCAAGGCGGAGCCGACATAAACCGGCGCGCCAGACGACGGTTCGGTGCTCCAGGCGATCTTGCCCTGCCATTTCGGATTGAGCAGATCCTGCGCCGTCTTGATCTCGTCGGCGCCGACGAGCTGCGTGTTGATGCCGGGCGTGAGGAAATAAACCACCAAGGCATTCCAGCGCCCATCGGGATCGCGCAGCGCCGGCGGATATTTGTTGGCTTCCGAGGGCGTGAAGGGCTCGACAAGGCCGGCCTTGAGCAGCGGCGCCGTGGTGGCGATGCCGTCGAACACGTCGCCCTCGACCTTGCCGGCGCGTGCTTCGTTGATGACCTTGATGGCGTTCGGGCCGGAGTCGCCGCGGGCATATTTGACCTCGACGCCGGGATATTTCTTGTTGAAGGCTTCCACCAGCGGCCGCACCGCCTGGTTGACGATCAACGAGGTGTACCAAATGACCTGGCCTTCTTTCTTGGCCGCGTCATAGAGCGCGTCGTCAGCCCGCGCACGCGAACCCGCAATCAGCATTGCCGCAATCAAGGCGACGGAAGCGATGGCATGGCGCGTCATTGCGGATACCAGCTCGGCTTGCGTTTTTCTTTGAACGCCGCGACGCCTTCCTTTGCTTCCTCCGATCGCGGCGGGCCGTGGGCGGCGTGGCGGGCGAGGATCGCCGCGATGGATGGCGTCGCGTCGTGCTCCATCGCGGCCTTCATCTCGCGTACCGCGCCCGGCGCGGCATGGAGGAGTGCATCGGTTATTTCGATCAGCTTCGCCTCGAGCCTGTCGGCGCTCACGACCTCATTCGCGAGACCGATGCGCAAGGCCTCGGCGGCGCCGAAGCGCTCGCCGGACAAGCCGTAGCGGCGAAAGGCGCGATGCCCCATGGCCCGGATCAGGAACGGCGCGACGCCGAGCGGCGCCATGCCGACCCGCACCTCGGGAATGGAGAAGAATGCGCCGTCCGCGGCCAGCACGATGTCGCAGCACGCCGCCAGCGCCGCGCCGCCGCCGACTGCGGCACCGTGCACCACCGCAACCGTCGGTTTCGGCAGCCGGTCGAGCGTAGCGAGCGCATCGACCAGCGAGACTTGCCCAGCCGCCGGCGCCGGCTCCATGCCGCGCGCCACCAGATCGGCACCGCCGCAAAAATGCTTGCCGGCGCCGCGCAACACGACGACGCGCGTTGTCGTGTCCGCCGCGCGCTCCGCAAATTGCTGTGCCAACGCATCGAGCATGGCCTGATCGAAGGCGTTGGAGCGCTCGGGCCGATCGAGCGTGATCGTGGCGATGCCGCGCGATGAGACCTCGACAGCGATGCCGCTCATCGGAACAATTCCTGGGTGACTTTTTGCCAGTGCGGAAGCTGTTTGTGGATCTCTTCCGGCCGCAAAAAGTCCGCCTGGAAGCCGCCGTCATTCGGCCGCAAGCCCGCGACCATGGCGGGCACGCTCGGCAGCGCTGGCAGATAGTCGTTCTGCTGAAACACTTTCTGTCCCTCCTCGGACAGCAAAAACTCCAGCAGCAGCCGCGCCGCGTTCGGATGCGGCGCGTCCTTGACCAGGCCCACGGCATCGAGCGTGACCGGCGCCGGCTCGATCTTGAGCCAGTCGCTGGGCGCACCCTTACGCGCCGAGATCACGGTGTGATGGTTGAACGCCATCAGGTTGATCCAGTATTCGCCGGCGATGACTTGATCGAGCACGGCGCGCGAGGAGGCATCGACATTGACGACCTGCTGCTTGGCGAGGGCGCGGAGATAATCCATGCCCTTGTCTTCACCCATGGTGGTCAAAATATTGGCGACAAAGCCGAAGGCGCCGGCCATGGAGCTGCCGTTCCAAGCCATCTTGCCCTTGAGTTTCGGATCGAGCAGGTCGGCGAACGTCTTCGGCGCCTGATCCTTGGGCAACAGCGTCGTGTTGATGCCCGGCGTGAACACATACATGATCACGGCGATCCAATAGCCGTCCTTGGCCTTCAGCTCGGCCGGATAATCGGCCGCATTCGGCACGGTGAACGGCGCCAGCAGACCGGCCTCCTGCAGCGCGAACATGCCGGAAATGCTGTCGAGGATATCGGCCTGCATGCGGCCGGCCTGGCCTTCGGCCAGAATTTTCGCCGCCGTCACCAGATCGTCGGCGCGGGTATATTGCAGCGTGACGCCGGGATATTTCTTCTCGAACGCGTCTTTGAGCGGGCGCACGATCTGGTTGACGACCAGGGTCGTGTACCAGACGACCTGACCTTCTTTCTTGGCCGCCTCAATCAAAGCCGCATCAGCGGCCGCCGCATTTCGCGCGACCAACGCGACAACAACGGCGAACGCAACGCCAAGCAACCGGACACGCGTCATCGTCACGCCTTTACGGTCGCCTTCAAATCCTCGGGCGTCGGGACGAATTTCTCCATCTTCGGCGGCGCGCCGTTCTTGCGCATGTCTTCGAGCCAGATGCGGTGGATGCGCGGGTCTTGATCCTCGTATTCGATCTGGTCGCCGCCGTCCTTGACGCTCTTCGACACCGCCGGCAAATCGTCGCCGCCGGCGCCGAGGAGCGAGATGCGGTTCGCCAGAGTGGTCGGATAGCGCAAGCCGCCGACCGCGGTGGCGAGATAGCGCGCCGGCTGCGGGCCGGTATTGAAATGCTGGTGGAACTGCCGGTCTGACGGCACCAGCACCATGCCGTGCTTCCAGTCGATGCGGCGGAAATCCTTGTCGTGCTCGTACCAGAGCAGCGAGTAGCCCTGCCCGATCACGCACATGACGTGGAAGCTCGGGCCGTGACGATGCCCTTTCTTGTAGGTGCCGACCGGCATTTCCGAGATATGCGCATGCATGGTGCCGTCGGCGAGCACGAACATGATGTTGGTGCCGCCGGCGCCGCGATCGCCCCAGGTCTTCAGCTCGATCGCGGTCAAGTCGGGGACGAAATTGGTCTCCCACATGTGATTGCCCGGCCGCACGGTGATGAGATCGCCCTCGCCGGAAAAATATTCCTTCTTGCCGGCGCGATCGGAGAAATCGAAATCGGCTCCGAACACGAAAGCTTCGTTGTGGAACACATTCATCATCATCGGCAGGTTCGTCGTCGTGACGATCAGCGCACGCTCGGTGCCGCTGCCGTTGAAGTGCCGGTGTTTTGCATTGAGCGGAATAGCGAACAGGCTCTTGGCGCCCCATTCGAAACTGCGCTTGGTGCCATCGGCCAATTCGACCTGGGTGGAGCCGGTGCCTTCGAGCACATAGACCACTTCTTCGTAGAGGTGCCGCTGCGGCGCCGTCGATCGGCCGGGCGCGATGTCGAGGACAAACATGTTGGCAAAATCGCCGCGGCCCTTGAGATGCACCGCCGCGCCGTTGACGCCGTAGCGCGGCCATGGCGCGGTCGTGACGTCGAACAGGTAGACGCCGTAATCCTCGACGACCGGGATGCCTTCGCCTTTGAGCCAATCGAGATACGGGTCGACGCCGTAACGCGCCTGCTGTTGCGGCACTTCGCGGATGTTCATGTGTTCCTCCAGGCGGGCTTTGCGCGGAGATTACACTGCCCGCCGCCGGGGAGCTATGCGAAGAGCAGCGACTTAATCACCACCGGCACCACGCCCGGCGGGGCGATCAGCGCGCCGACATCGACATAATCGAGCTCCTGCAACTCCACGCCGTCGATGGAGACGATTTTCCCTGGCCAGTTGAGCTCGCGGTGCATGAGCCGACCGAAGGTCTTGCCCACGTCGCCGTCGATCATCAGGAGCAAGAGCTTGATCCGGTCCTGCAGCGGCTTGAGCGCGCTGACGATCCCCTGCCCTGCGGCCTTCAGGCGGGCGTGCTCCGGATCGCCATGCCAGGGGAACGAAATCGCCAGGCGCCCGTTGCGGTCGAGCTCGATTTCTTCGAGGCCTGAGCGGATGGCGGCGGCGAACCGGTCCGGATCGATATCGCCCGCCGCAGCAAGTTCGACGCGCACCACCGGCACGTTGTGCACCGGCAGCACGTAAGGGTCCGGCAGGTAGATGGTCTTGCCGCTGACCTGGACGGTGAACTGCGAGGCGCCGATGACGGTGGCGCGGATGCGCTGGCCGGGATCGATCAACGGCAGGCCGGTGCGCCGGCTCAGTTCGCCCGCCAGCGCCGCCGCAAGCGGCTTTGCGATATCGCCGAACTCTTCGTGCTCGTGTCCAAAAATGTATTCGGCGACGCCGCCGGAGAACGTCAACGCGGTCGGCATCGCCGTGCCCGGCAGCGGCTCGGTGAGGAGGAGCGATTGACCGAGTGGGTCGAGAGTAGCGCCGCTGATCACGTCAGCCGCGACTACGGCGAGTCGCTGTGCGATGCCGCGGCGGGCGGTTTCATCGGCAAGCGCCTGCGGCGATAGCTTCAGCCCGAGATCGTCGGCGACGCGTTGCGCCGATTGATCGATCCGGGTCCAGGCGCCGTCCGCATCGGCGGCAATCAACCGGCCGCCGACCGCGAAGGCGCAGAGGCCGACGATTACGCCACGATCGATCAGCGCCAGCTTGGTGGTGCCGCCGCCGACGTCGACGTGCAGCAGGCAGGTGTCGCGCGCCTTCGCCAGCGCCACCGCGCCCGAGCCGTGGGCGGCGAGCCGGCTTTCGAGCTTGTGGCCGGCGGTGGCGCAGACGAACTTGCCGGCCTCCGCGGCAAACAGCTCATCGATGGCGCGGGCGTTGGTGCGCTTGATCGCCTCGCCGGTGAGGATGACGGCGCCGGAATCGATCGCATCTTGGGTGAATCCGGCATCGCTGTAGCAGCGGCGGATGAAGGCCCCGAGCTTTTCGGCGTCGATGCTGCCGTCGGGCAGAAACGGCGTCAGCAGGATCGGCGAGCGCCACACGATCTCGCGGCCGACCACGACAAAGCGGCTGGACAGCCCCTGCGACTGCCGCTGCAGGGCGACCTTGGCGAACAAAAGGTGCGAGGTCGAAGAGCCGATATCGATGCCGACGGTCTTGAACGCAACATTGTCCTGATCCCAGATGGTGCGCACGATCGCGGTGCGCTCGGCCGCGGTCTCGACGTGCTCGTGGGAAAAATCGCTCTCGTGCATGGGGCGCGGACAATGACACACAATAAACGATGCGTCATTCCGGGGCGCGCGCAGCGCGAACCCGGAATCCATACACACAGAGCTTGCAGAACGCGCGCGGCCCCGTTCAACTGCCAGAATCGTGGATACGGATTCCGGCTCTCGCTTCGCTCGGCCGGAATGACGGAAAATGGCCTCACTGACGCTCACCTATGCAAGCTGCAAATACGATCGCATCGAGGCGCTGCGCTCGGGCGAGGTGCAGGTCGAAGGCATCGACCTCAACGTCATCGTGTTCCCGTCGGGCCGGCAGATTTTCGACCGCATGATCGGCGGCGAGGAATTCGACGCTTCGGAGCTGTCGGCGTCGGAATTCATTGCGCATGCCGGCCGCGGCAATAGCCCGTTCGTCGCCATCCCGGTGTTTCCGTCGCGGGTGTTCCGCCACGGCTATATCTTCGTCAACAGGCGCTCAGGCATCCGCACGCCGAAAGACCTCGAAGGCCGCAGGGTCGGCTTGCCGCTCTACACCCAGACCGCGTCGATCTGGCTGCGCGGCCATCTGCAGCATCAGTTCGGCGTCGACCTGAGCACGATCCATTGGCTGCAGGGCGCGGTCGAAAGCGGCGGCAGCCACGGCAATCCGCACACGCTGCCGCTTCTCCGTCCCGTCGCCATCGAGCAGAATCGCAGCGGCCGGCCGCTGAGCGAGCTTTTGGCCCGCGGCGAGATCGACGCCTATCTCGGCTCGCGCAAGCCGCCGGCCTTCGGCAGTGATCCCGACGTGGTGCGGCTATTGCCCGATCACCACGCGCTGGAGCGCGAGCTTTACCGGCGCGACAAGATTTTCCCGATCATGCATCTCGTCGCGCTGCGGCGCGCGGTCTACGAGAAAAATCCCTGGATCGCGTCGAGCCTTTACGCCGCCTTCGTCGAGGCCAAGCGCATCGCGTGGGCGCGTTTGCGTTACGCCGGCTCGCTCGCCGCCATGCTGCCGTGGCTGCAGGACGAAATCGAGGAAATCGACGAGGTGTTCGGCGGCGATCCGTTCGCCTACGGCATCGAGCCGAACCGGCCGACGCTGGAGGCGCTCATCCAATACATGGTCGAGCAGCATTTCATCGCGGAGCCGATTCCGATCGAGCAACTTTTCGTGGCGCTGCCGGGGGCGACGGGAACGTGAGCTCTGATTCTCGGGCGCAGCGCAGCACGCAGTGATGCGCTGCAGACCCGGGATCGTTATGCACTCTGAGTCTGCGACGATCCCGGATCAGCGGTGCACCACTTCGTGCTGCACCGCATCCGGGAAACAAATCGGAGCAAGCGAATACCTATTTTGCCGCGGTATCCTTCTGCAAAATCCCCGCGATCGTCGAAATCTCATTGCGCGCGTATTTCGGCAACCCGGCGCTGATCGAGCTGCCGGAATTGAACGACGATTGGCCCATCAGCACCTGCGCCGGCACCAGGTTGCGCAGCACCGGGACGTTTTCGTAATCGCGCTTCTCGTCGAGCACGCGAGCCTTGATCGCAAGCGACATGAACGCGGTGACCACGGTCTTGCCCGGGTCGCTGGGGTGGTTTTGGAACACCGCCAAAAGCTTGCCGAATTTCATGATCTGATTGACGTAGAAAATATCCTGCTCGAGCACGCCTGAGACCGGCGTATCGAGCGCGGTGAGTTCCTGCAATGCGGCCTGATCGACGTCGGCGGCACCTTGCGCCGACAGCTCGCTCTGGAAATCGATGGTATCGGCGACCTTCTTGACGCTGTCGCGCAGCTTGTTGACCAGCAACACGCCGATCGGAATCTTGCCCTCGAGCTTGTAGCTCGACTGGATGCAGATCGACGTCGTGCGGCCGGTGCACCATTTGCGGTCGGGATTGTCATTGCCGGTACCAGGGTCGTCGTTGAACGGCACCACGTCGGCGGCCGTGATCAGCTTGTCCTTGATGGCCGGATCGATGCGCTCGAGGATCGGCAAGGTGACGTAGCGCGACAGATCGATGCTGTCCGGCGCGCGGTCGAGCATGAAGCGGGCCTGCGCGACGTACATGTAGAGCTTCTCGACCACCGGCCCGCCGCCGTTCGCCGGTTTGGCGATGGTCGGCTCGACATAGGCGGGAAACAGCGCCAGGAATTTTTTCTGCACCGGATGCTTGCTCGCCCAGTCCTCGAACCGGATCAGCACGCCGCCGGGGTCGACGGCGTCGCCGCCCCACTGGTCGCTAAAGGCGATGACGCCGGGCTTGAGCTGCGCCACGTCCGCGAGCCGCGCCGCGCCGTTGTCTTCGATACGGAAACCCTGCGCTGCGGCCGCCGGAGCAAAACCAAGCAAGCCGAGAAGCACGATCGCGTGCCGCGTTACCATGGAAAATTGTCTCACGAATCGGTTTTGGCTGGGGTCAGTTGTAGCGTCCGCCCCAGAAATAATCCGGGCCTCGTTGCGGCGCCGGTTGTTGCCCGCCGCCGTTCCAAGGTTGGAACAACCCGCGCGCCAACGGCTGAGGCGGCGGCGGTTGCGACGGCGCGGGCCCCCAACCCTGATTGGGATAATAGGTCCGCCCGGTGGTCCAACGGCCGTCGCTGCCATATCCGCCCGGGCCGTTATAATATGAACCTTGATCGGCGTTCGGGTCGGAACGCACGGCGTAAGCGTCCTCGCGCGAGACGATCTGATACTGCGTATCCTCGGCTTTGCCCTCGGCATCGCGGCGAAAGTGCTCGATGAAACCACCGCCGGGCGGCGGCGCGGGAGGCTCCGCGTTGCCGGCGAGCGCGCCGAACAGGCCGCCAAGGCCGGAATTGTTGTTGGCGTTGTGCGCGGGGGCATTCAAAGGCGTGCCCGACGTGTAGTCGATCGGCACGTCGATGAGCAGCCGCTGCACCTCGCGCGATGGGCCGGCGAGCGGCGCCTTCGGCGCTATATGCTCGGCCCAGATGGCCTCGAGAATTGGCTTGAAGATCGGCAGCGCCACCCGCGCCCCGGTCGCATTGGAGCCGAGCGAGCGGCGCTTGCCGTCGCCGTTGTCGTAGCCGACCCAGACCGCGATCGTCACATCGTTGGTGAAGCCGACGAACCAGCCGTCGACCGCGTCCTCGGTGGTGCCGGTCTTGCCGGCGACATAGGGCGACAGGCCCCCGATCGCGCGGGCGGTGCCGCGCGCCACCACGCCCTGCAACATGGTCTTGAGCTGATAGAAGCTGACGCCGTCGGCGGCGCTGATCGGCGAGAACAGCGGCACTTTCGGATATTCGTAAACCGTGCGGCCGTTCGACTCGATGGCGTCGATGGCATGGGGCTGCGGGCGTGCGCCTTCGTTGGCGACCGCGGCGTAGAACGCGGCGAGATCGATCATGTGCACCGGCTGCGCGCCGAGCACGAACGGATAATAGCGCACGCAGTCGGTGTAGATTTTCGCCGCCTTGGCGGTGGCGCAAACCTCGTCGAGGCTCGCCGCCGGATCGGCGTCGATGCCGCCGGCGAGCAGATGCGCGGTCACCACGTTGATCGAATTTTCCAGGCCGCGCCGCATGGTGAAGACGCCGCCCGACGCATAGTCGGCGTTGCGCGGCGACCAGTAGTCCTCCGGCCGGTCGGAGCTGCCGGAGTCGCGGATGATGCTGCCATAGGTCGCGCTGCCGATTGGCGGCAAGGTGAGCGGATCGTTCGGCACCAGCGTGTTCGGTTGCAGCCCCTTCTGCAGCGCGGTGAGATAGGTGATCGGCTTGATGGCGGAGCCGGGCTGGCGCTGGGTCTGCCAGGTGCGATTGAGCTGGCTCAACGGATAGGAAAAGCTGCCGGCCATGGCGAGGATGCGGCCGGTCTTGTTCTCCAGCACCAAGGCCGCGCCCTGCACCGTCGGCCGCGCCCGCAATTGTGCCTGGCCGCTCGAAACCGCTTGGGGTTTCGGCTTGATGGGATTGCCTCTGGCGTCGACTGCGGGCGCGCGGACTTCGCTGCGCCGGCTCTCGACCACGTTGACATAGACCACGTCGTAGAGACCGAGGCCGCGCCGGCTCACATAGGACAAGCCGGTCAGCGGCATGATGCGGCCGTCGGGCAGGCCGACGCGGATGGCGCCGTCGTCCTTCTTACCGTCACCCTTTTGCACGATCACGGCCGGCGTCCAGTGCACGTCGTAGAGCGGCAGCCGCACGGCTTGCAGCGCCTGCTGCCACGCCGGCATGCCCGACGCGCCGGGGCCGATCTTCTTGACGGCATCGGCGATGTTCGCCTCGGGTCCGCGGAACTGCACGCGGCCGTTAGCCATCTCGTATTGCGCCAAACCTTCCTGGAGCGCGGATTCGGCGTCGCGCTGCAGTTGCGCATTGATGGTGGAGCGCACCGTGTAGGTTTGCGCGGTCAGGCTGTCGACGCCGTCGGTCTTCGACTCGCGGCCGAGATAGTCAACGAAGTTGAAACCGGAATCGCGATGCGGCATCGCGTACACGACGCGCTTCGGCAGCGCCGCCGCACTCTTCTGCTCGGCGCTGATGACGCCGTCCTCCTGCATGCGGCCGAGCACATAGGAGAGGCGCTCCTTGGCGCGATCGGGATGGCGGTCGGGATTGTAAAAGCTCGGCCCCTTGAGCAGGCCGGCGAGCATGGCGCCTTCGGGCAGCGTGAGGTCCTTCGCCGATTTGCCAAAATAGCTGCGCGCCGCCATCTCGATGCCCCAGGAGCCGCGGCCGAGATAGACGGAATTGATATAGAGCTCGAGGATGTCGTTCTTATCGAGCGTGCTTTCCAGCCGTGACGCCACGATCATTTCGCGGATTTTTCGCTCGTAAGTGACGTCGTCGCCGACCAGGAGGTTCTTCACCACCTGCTGCGTGATGGTCGAGCCGCCTTGTGGGCGGCCGGATTCCGCAAGATTGCCGATGAAGGCGCGGATGATGCCGTGCTCGTCGATGCCGTGATGCTGATAGAAGCGCCGGTCCTCGGCGGCGATGAACGCCTTCTGCACGAAATCGGGAACGTCGGCGAGCGGCACCCAGACGCGGCGGTTGCCGGGCTGGAACACGTCGGCATAGTGATCGCCCTTGCCGTCGAGCACCGTGCTCATGCCGGGCAGCTGCTTGCCCTTGAGCCGCGCCGGGTCGGGCAGATCGGCGGCGGCATTGTTGTAGAACGTGATCAACTGGCCGATGTCGACCACCGGATTGGCCACGGTCTCGTTCTTGCAGAATTGCTTGTAGGCGGTATTGAGGTCCGCAAAATTCAACCCGTGGAACGCCTTGATGTTGCCGCCGACCGCCGCCGGATCGTCGAGCGCGGTCGAGATCAGGTCGTCGACATTGATCGACTCGATGTCGAACGCCTTGAGCATATGGGCGCAGCCATCGCGCAGGACCTGTACCACCGCGTCCTGATCCTTGACCGGATCGAACTGCGTCTTCACCGCCTGCGGCTGGGTCAAGACCTCGCTGAGCGCCAGCGCCGTCGCGAAGAGCTTGACGAGAATCATATCCATGCTGGGGACTGGGGTACTCGGTTCGAGGGACGCAAAGCCGTTAGACAACGGCGATTATAGCGATCCGATCCTTACAAAAAGACTTTTTTGCGGGCGGCGCGGGAGACATTGCGAAAGGTGCGAGAATCGGACGATCTGGCGATGACACGGCGATGAATTGTCGCCGAGAATGAGGCAAGCGCCATGCTTTGCGAGACCTGCCGCTGGACCGAGCGGCCCGGCTTCATCCGCCGCCCGGCCAAGCCCACTCCCGATCCCGCGGCGCGCCAGGACGACGCGGCCGCTTTCATCCCCTGCCCCGATTGCGGCGGCCAAGCCATCGCCCATTGCTGCGAGGGCTTGTGCGAGCAGCCCGAGCCGGATGCGCCGGGCGCGTCACCGCTGGGCAGGCGATAGTCCGTCGAAGTGCCCGCGGTGCTGGAGCCACGCCAGCAAGGCGAGCGCCGGCAGGCTAGCCAGCGCGCAGATGGCGAAAAACCACACCCAGCCGGTGGCGGCGGCGATATAGCCCGCGCTAGAGGACAGATAGGTGCGCCCGAACGCCGCAAGCGCGGTGAGCAGCGCGTATTGGGTCGCGGTGTGCAGCGGATTGCGGCACAGCGCCGAAAGGTAAGCGACGAAGATCACCGTGCCGATGGCGCTGGTGAAATTTTCCGCAATGATCGCGAAGGTGAGCCACGCGGCATTGAGCCCGACGACGGCCTGCCAGGAGAACGCGAGATTGGCAAGCGCTTGCAGCACGCCGCCGATCCACAGACTTTTCGGCAGCGAATAGGCGCGCGCCAGAAAGCCGCCGGCAAAGCCGCCGATCAAGGTCGCCGCCAGCCCGACGCCCTTGATGATGGCGGCATATTCGTTGCGCGAAAAGCCGAGATCGATCACGAACGGCGCCGTCATCGCGCCCGACAGCGCGTCGGTGAACTTGAACAGCACGACGAAGATGAGTGCGAGGAAAGCCAAGTCGCGCGACAGAAATTCAGAAAAGGCGCCGACCGCGGCATCGATGACGCGCTGCAGCGACGTCTCGCGCGCATGGACGGCATTGGCCGTAACCGACTTTTCTGGCTCGGCTGCGCACAACGTCGTGACGATGCCGATCAGCACGAACGCCGCCATCACGACGTAGCCCGCGCGCCACGCGGCGTGATGGTCGAGGCCGTAGCTCTGGAATCCGCTCACGATAAACAGCGCGCCGGCGGTCGAGACCAACATGCCGATACGATAGGCGGCGACGTAGGAGGCCATGCCGGCCGCCTGCTCGCTCTCGTCGAGGCTCTCGACCCGGAACGCGTCGACGATGATGTCCTGGGTTGCCGACGCGGTGGCGACCAGGAGCGCGCCCAGCGCGACGACGAACGCCGACGCCGACGGATCGCAGAACCCGAGAAAAATGATCGCGGCGATGAGCAGAAACTGCGACAGCAAGAGCCAGCCCCGGCGTCGGCCGAAGAACCGCGACAGCAACGGCACGTCGAGCGCGTCGATCAGCGGCGCCCAGAGAAATTTGATCGTATAGGGCGTGCCGACCAGCGCGAACAGGCCGATGGTGCCGAGATTGACCCCTGACTCCCGCATCCAGACCAGCAAGGTCGTGCCAGATAGAGCGAGCGGCAGGCCCGACGAGAAGCCGAGGAACAGGATGATGAGGACCCGCCGTTTGAGATAGACGGCGAGCGCATCGGCCAACGACCGGCGGGATTTTGCGACAGTACCGGCGGCATCTGGCGTCGCGGCCATGCGCCGCTACTCGCCCGCTTCAAGCTTGCGCGTCATCGGCGCCGTAATAACGTTCGATTCGACCGGTGTCAGAATATCGACTTCGACTTGTTGAATTCTCTCACCCCGGCTTTCGATTTTTTCAATCGAGATGATTGCTAGCCGAATGTCCTCGTTTGACTGATTGAAATGGGTTTGCAGCTTACGAACGCGTTCACCGAGCAAGCTCACATCCTTGACGAGGCGCGCGACTTCATCGCGAATTTGGTCCGCGGCCTCACGCATGCGGGCGTCTTTTTGGCTTTGCTGCACCAACGCAATCGCCAACATGAGGAGCGACGGCGACATCAGGACAACGCGCTCTCGGTAGGCTTTTTGCACCAGATCGTCGAAACCGTCGTGAACTTCGGCATAGATCGCCTCCGACGGTACGAACATGAGCGCGAATTCTTGGGTCTCTCCTGGAATCAAATATTTCTCGGCGATATCGGTAACATGCTTGCCGACGTCGGTACGCAGTTGCTGTCCGGCGGACTTGCGATCCTCATCGGACTTGGCGTCCCGATAAGCGGTAACGCTTTCGAGCGGAAATTTGGCGTCAATGACGAGCACGCGACTGTCGGGCATGAACACGCAGCAGTCGGGGCGCGTGCGGTTCGACAGCGTATGCTGGAATGCATAGGAACCCTTGGGCAAACAATCCTGGATGATCGATTCCATCCGCCATTGGCCGAAAGCGCCGCGCGATTGCTTGTTGGCCAGTACGCTTTGCAGCGATGTGACCTGGGTGGCGAGATTGGTGATGTTCTTCTGCGCGGTGTCGATGACGGCGAGCCGCTCGTGCAGCTTTTGCAGGTGCTCGGTGGTGTGCGCCGTGGTCTTTTGCAGCGAATCGCCGAGCCGATGCGAGACCGAATCGAGCCGCTCGTTGACCGCGGTCTGCAGCTGCGACTGCCGGTCGCCGAGCATCCTGATCATGGCTTCGAGGCGCTGCCCCGTGGCGCTCTGCGCCTGCGCCAGTTCGGCCATGACGGCGGCCCGCGGCTCCGCCGGATTGCGGCCGCGCCAGAGCACGACGGCAAGCGCCGCGACCGCGGCCAAAGCCACGACAACGGCTACAATCGCGAGGAGCGGCAGCATCTCGGCCATCGGGTAACTCTATGCGATTCGCAGGCGGCGTGAACGAAGAGCGAACGGTGATAGCCGGTCGCGGCCGCAGGATCAACGGCAAGGCTTGCAAAACATCGCCGATTGACCCCGCTTTATGCACCGCTTACATCGCGCACCATGGCTGTGCGCGACATCATCAAACTCCCGGACAAGCGGCTGCGGCTCGTTTCCGAGCCGGTCAAGCGCATCGACGACGGCGTCCGCAAGCTGGTCGATGACATGTTCGAGACCATGTACAAGGCGCCGGGCATCGGGCTCGCGGCGATCCAGATCGGCGTAGCCAAGCGCGTGATCATTCTCGACCTGTCGAAGAAAGAGGACGATCACAAGCCGTTGGTCTTCATCAATCCCGAGGTGACGTGGACGTCCGAGGAAAAGTCCAAATACGAGGAAGGCTGCCTGTCGATCCCGGATTATTACGAGGAGGTCGAACGGCCGGCCAAGGTGAAAGTCAAATATCTCGATCTCGACGGCAAGGCGCACGAGACCGAGGTGAAGGGGTTGCTGGCGACTTGCCTGCAGCATGAGATCGACCACATCAACGGCGTACTGTTCATCGACCATCTCTCCAGGCTCAAACGCAGCCTCGTCATCAAGAAATTCACCAAGGCGGCAAAGAAGGTGGAGGCGTGATTGGCGCTCCGCCTGGTGTTCATGGGCACGCCCGATTTCGCCGTGCCGACATTGGTCGAGATTGTCGGCTCCGGCCATGAGATCGCGGCGATCTATACGCGGGCGCCGCAGCCGGCGGGACGCGGACTAGCACCGAAGCCCAGTCCGATCGCGCGCCAGGCCGAACGCTTGGGCCTGCCGATCTTCGCGCCGAGAACACTCAAGGAGAACGCCGCGGCAGACGATATGCGCGCGCACGGCGCCGACGCTGCCGTGGTTGTCGCCTACGGACTGATCCTGCCGAAATCGATCCTCGAAACTTTTCCGCTCGGCTGTTTCAATCTCCACGCCTCGCTGTTGCCGCGCTGGCGCGGCGCGGCGCCGATCCATCGCGCCATCATGGCCGGCGACAAGGAAACCGGCGTGATGGTGATGAAGATGGACGAGGGCCTCGATACCGGTCCGATCGCGATGGCGGAACGCGTGTCGATCGGTGCCGACGCGACCACCGGCGAACTGCACGACGAGCTCGCCCGGCGCGGTGCCGACCTGATGGTGCGGGCGCTCGCCGCGCTGGAAAAGAGCCAGTTGCAATTCACGCCACAAGCCCCTGTCGGCGCGACCTATGCCAACAAGATCGACAAGAACGAGACGCGCATCGATTGGACCAAACCTTGGAGCGACGTCCACAACCACTGCCGCGGGCTGTCGCCGCTTCCGGGCGCCTGGTGCGAGTTCCCCGGCGCCGCGCGTGTCAAGATTTTGCGCACGATCAAGGGCGAAGGCTCGGGCGCGCCCGGCCGCGTGCTCGATGACAAACTGACCATCGCCTGCGGCAATGGCGCCGTGCGGCTCATTGAATTGCAGCGCGCCGGCAAGCAGCCGATGGCCGCTGGCGAGTTCTTACGCGGAACGCCCGTCGCGCCCGCAACCGTGCTGCATTGATATGCCGCGCTACAAGCTCACCATCGAATACGACGGCACGCCCTATGTCGGCTGGCAGATGCAGGACAACAGGGCCACGATTCAGGGCGCGCTGACCGACGCCATCGCGGCCTTCACCGGAGCGCGTCCTGTCGTGTACGGCGCCGGCCGCACCGATGCCGGCGTGCATGCGCTCGGACAAGTCGCCCATGTCGATCTCGCCAGGGACTGGGACAGCGACAATGTGCGCGACGCCATCAATTTCCATTTGCGCCCGCAACCGATCGCCGTGCTGGTGGCTGGGCAGGTTCCCGAAACCTTCGACGCGCGTTTCTCGGCAACCAAACGGCATTACCTCTATCGCATCAGCAACCGCCGCGCCGATCTCGCGCTCGAGCAAAACCGCGCCTGGCGCGTGCCGCGCCCGCTCGATTGCGTTGCCATGCATGCCGCCGCGCAAAAACTCATCGGCAAGCACGACTTCACGACGTTCCGGTCCACCGAGTGCCAGGCGAAGTCACCAGTGAAGACGCTGGATCAACTCGACGTCGCGCGCGACGGCGACGACGTGCGCGTCACCGCGTCGGCGCGCTCGTTCCTGCAACACCAGGTGCGCTCGATAGTCGGCTCGCTGATCCATGTCGGCGAAGGCAAATGGAGCGCCGACGATCTCGCCGCGGCGCTTGCCGCCCGCGACCGCGCCGCCTGCGGCCAAGTGGCGCCCCCGCATGGGCTTTATCTGGTGCGGGTGGACTATTGATCCAGGTACGCTGCGCAGTTTTCGCCGGCGCGACGTGACGGCCGATCTCAGCGTTCCGACAAAAACTACAATCCAGGATTGATAGCGCCGCCGTCATGGTCTAACGTATGCCCGGGGAGTGCCTCAAATGAACGTTGCAATCTCGATAGCCAGCACCGATAGCGACGGGCGAGTCTTTCTCACCTGGACGCCGGTCGAGGGAACGGCCCGGCTGATCGACGGACCGGGTGCCGGCCAGACCGTCAAGGTCCAGCTGCAGAACGCGGGCACCGTCGGCAAAATCGTTTTCGACGTGGTGCGATCCGACAAGGGAACGCCGACCCTGCAGTTAGATCTGCCCGGAGACGGCTCCCCAATCCGGTTTTGGGTGGCCGGAGAATTCCAGCAGCCCAGCCAAAATTTCGGCGACGCCGTTTTACAAGTGGTCGATGCCACCTCCTCGGCCACTCTAAGTTCGACGCCGCTCATGGTCCGCATACGTAAGAACGCGAACTCGCTTACCGACGCAGAACGTGACCGCTTCCTCAACGCGTTCGGCAACTTGAACGGCCAGGGCACCGGTCGTTTCACCGATTTCCGCAACATGCACACCGGGCCGACGCTCGGCGAATCTCACAACAACTGGGGATTTTTGCCGTGGCACCGTTGCTATCTGCTGGACCTCGAACGCCAGCTGCAGGGTATCGACCCAACTGTGACGTTGCCGTATTGGCAATGGGACAATCCCGCGCCGCAGATCCTGGCGCTGGCATTCATGGGGCTTCCCAATTCGATTAATCGCGTCCAGTTCACCCCGGGTCACCCGTTCAATCAGTGGAAGACAGAAGGTCAGCTCGGCATCGTGCGCGGAACCGGGTTTCCCCCGACCCAAGCGCCGGGCTTGAAGAGCGAAGCAGCGACGCTCGCGCTCGGCAATGGCGTGTTCACGATTTTCGGCCTGCCGTTCCAGCCTCCACAGCAGGGCGGTATCGAAGGCTTGCCGCACGGTACCGCCCACACCAGCTACGGCTCCGGCTACATCATCAATCCGGCCAGCGCGCCGCGTGATCCAATGTTCTTTTTGCTGCACGACAACGTCGACCGGCTCTGGGCCAAATGGCAGTGGTACTACAAGCGAACAAAGGATACCGATCCGAACGCGTTCTATAACGGGGCCCCAGTGCGGGTGGGTCACAACCTCGGCGACACAATGTGGCCCTGGAACAATGCTAAAATCCCACCCCGTCCGAACACCGCCCCGGGGGGCCCGATGCCGTCCTCCGCCATAACCACGGCGCCCGGCCCGACCCCCACGGTTCGAAGTATGCTCGACTACCAGGGCGTCAACGGCGGTGCCCATTTGGGGTTCGACTATGATGACGTACCGTTCGAGCTGCCCGCGCCTGCCGTTGCATAGCGCCATGCATCGGACGCGAGTCAGCCCTATATCCTTCGCAGAAGGACGATAGCGATGAATGTCGACGATTATCGCAAGGCCTTTACGGCCGAGATGGAAAAGCAAAGACAAACGGCGGCGCCGAGCGCGCCTGCTGCCTTGGCAGCGCAGGACAAGGCGGCCGACGCGCCGGACCCGCTGGCCGCAGCCATCGCCACTTTCCGAGATAGCTCACAACCAGCCGGGGCGAGGCAAACCGCCCTGCGGAACGTTCAGACCGCGACGTTCGCCGGACCGGGCTTCGACCGTTACCGGTCGAGCTTCCGCGATGCCCTGCGGGCCGTCGCCGAGGACAAAAACGAGGAGCTGCGGACCCAAGCCCTCGAAATGCTGGCCATCGACAAAGACGAAGTCGCTCAGCAATTGCTGTTGCGCGGCCTGCAGAACCCAGGCCAGGCGCTGGTCTCGACGGCGAAGGCTGTCCAGCTCTTAGCCCACGACGACCATGGTGCCGCGGTCCCGATCGCGCAGCGGATTCTGAAAGGCGACTACGATCTCGACGCCAAAGAGGAAGCGTTGCGGGCGCTGGCCTCCGATCCCGGCTCGACGGGCCTGTTCGCCGATATTCTGGCGGATCGCTCGCAGCCGCAGCAACTGCGCTCGCTCAGCGCGTCAGGCCTTCGCGCGGTCGATCCGCAGCGGTTCACGCAGCTGGCGCAGCGCATCATCGCCGACGATCGCGAAAACGATGAAGTCAGGACGAATGCGCTCGGCGCGCTCGATCACCTGCAGGGACTTTCGACGAAGCTGAATTCGGATTTTGCCGACAAGCTCTCGAAGCTCGACCTGACCGGAAAGTCGGACGATCTGCGCGCGGCAGCAACACGATTCCTGCAGGCGCGAACGCCGAAATGAGCGCCGCGGCCAAGACCGCGGAAACGGCCGAGATTGCCGCGACAGTCGTTGCCATTCGCCACGCGCCAAGCCGTCGCGAGGAACTGGTCGCGCTCTTGGCCGAGCAATCGCCCATTTACCGAGGCCTGAGCGCGGGCGAGGCGGAGCGGCTTCGCGGTTTCATCCTCGCCAGTTTCGAAAAAACGGGACTGCCGCCAAGCGCCCTGCCCTTCGTCCGAGAGGAACTGCAGACCGGCATCAATCCCTACACGGTGGCGGCCGCCGCCAAAGCGCTGCGCCGCACATCGGAGATTTCCGACGATATATTCGCGCTGCTCGTCGCCGCGGCGGAGCGCATCGCCGGCAACGATGACAACGTTCAATACGAAACCATCGATCCCGTCGACCGCGTGACGCGGCGAACCGGCGCGCTCACGGAGATCATTCGCACGATCGCCGCATCGGGTCCGCGCGCGCGGCCGTTGTGGGCCGCGATCGATGCCATGGCGGCCCGCGGCAATGTCTCTGCGGAAGGCATGATGGCAATCGACTTGGCGCGGCAGGCGCTGTCCAGCCAGCCGAACGCACCTTGTTGCTGCACGGCGGAGCCGCCGCCGCTGGTCCTGCCGGCGCAATCGCCGGCGGCGCGGGATGTCTCCGATCTCGCACTGGAAGACCAAAGCGGCGCGACTTTCAAGTATCGGGATTTCTTGTACGGGCGGCCGTCGGTCGTGACGTTCTTTTACACGCGCTGCATGAACCCGGAAAAATGCTCGCTGACGGTCAGCAAGCTGGCCGCGTTGCAGCGCGGGCTCGCCGGAACGGAGCTCGGATCGCGGATCAATGTCGGCGCGTTCACCTACGATCCGACCTACGACCACGCCCGCCGTTTGCAAATCTACGGCATGGAGCGCGGCTTCCGGTTCGACGACCACAACCGCTTCATCCGCACGGTCGGATCGTTCGCGCCGCTTCAAGCCAAGTTCGACCTCGGCGTCGGTTTCGGCGCGACGACCGTCAACCGGCACAGCGTCGAGCTCTTGATTCTCGACGCCGAGGGCGAGCCGGTCCGGCAATTCAGGCGCGTCCAGTGGGACGAAACCGAAGTCGTCGCTGCGGTGAGGGAAATCGCCCGTCCTCGGTCCGCCCCGGAACAGGCGAACCCCCAGAGCGCAATCGCCTCATCTTGAATCGATCGGCGCTTTCGCATTTTGGTGGAGTATCGCTAGCGCCGCCAGGTCGCATCGAACGCGGCAATGGCGCCAAAGCCCATCAGATCGCTGAACGCGGCGAAATTGTAGAGCGGGACATCGCTGCCACTGCTCGAGCCGCGCTCGCGCAGATGGCCGTACGCCTGGCGCAGCGCCTCGCCGGCGGCGAGCAGGCCCAGCACGGGGAAGATGGCGATCGCATAGCCGATCTCCTCCAGCGTCTTTCGATCCACGACCGGGGTGCGCCCGCCTTCGACCATGTTGGCGACGAGCGGCCGGTCGAAGCTCTTGCCGATGGTTCGCATCTCTTCGACGCTTTCGGGACTCTCGACGAACAGGATATCGGCGCCGGCCTTGGCATAGGCGTCGGCGCGGCGCAGTGCCTCATCCAGGCCCAGCGTGGTGCGCGCGTCGGTGCGCGCGATGATGAGGAAGTTGCCGTCGTCCCGGCTCGCCACCGCAACCTTGATCTTGTCGACCATGTCCGCCGTGGGCGCGACGCGGCGGCCGGTCATATGGCCGCATTTTTTGGGAAACTCCTGATCCTCCAGTTGAATGGCGGCGGCGCCGGCCGCCTCATAGCCGCGCACCGCATACTGGACGTTGAGCAGCCCGCCGTAGCCGGTATCGCCGTCGGCGATCAGCGGCGTCTTGGTTGCCTTGGCCAGGACCGCGACGCGACCGACCATGTCGCTGTAGGTGGCGATCCCGGCGTCCGGCAGCGCCAAATGCGAGGCCACGGCGCCATAGCCCGTCATATAGAGCGCTTCGAAATCCATTTGGTCCGCGATCCGCGCGGAAATTCCATCGAACACGCCGGGAGCGACAAGCAGCGCCTTGTCGGCGAGGCGCGAACGAAGTTTTAGTCGCCGCGGGTCGGTCATGCTTGGCGCTCCGTCAGCCGAAATATTTCTCGATGATCCGCCGGTACACCGCGGTGAGCGTGACGAGGTCGGCGACCGGCGTGCATTCGTCGACGCTGTGCATGGTCTGCCCGACCAGGCCGAATTCCAGCACCGGGCAATAATCCTTGATGAAGCGCGCGTCCGAGGTGCCGCCGGTGGTCGAGAGTTTCGGCTGGCGCCCGGTCACTTCGGCGATAGCGGCTGAGGCGAGATCGGTGAACGGGCCGGGTTGTGTGACGAAGACGTCGGCGTTCGACGGCAGCCACGCGAAGGCGTAGTGCACACGGCCGGCCGCGGCGTCGCGGGCGCGCTGCTCGATCAGCGCTTTGAGCGCGGCCTGGCTGTGGCGGTCGTTGTAGCGGATGTTGAAGAAGGCGCGGGCTTCACCGGGAATGAGGTTGACGGTCGGATTGCCGACGTCGATCGAGGTGAATTCGAGGCTCGACGGCGCGAATTGCGCGCTGCCGTCGTCGAGCGGCGCCTGCAGCGCGGCGATCAGCGTCACCAGGCCGCGGATCGGATTGTCGGCGCGGTCGGGATAGGCGACGTGGCCCTGCCGGCCGGTGACGATCAGCGTGCCGTTGAGCGAGCCGCGCCGGCCGGCCTTAATGGTATCGCCGAGTTTTTCCACATTGCTCGGCTCGCCGAGGATGCAGTGGTCGAACGTTTCGCCGCGCTCGGCCGCCCATTGCAACAGTTTTATGGTGCCGTTGACCGCGACGCTCTCCTCGTCGCCGGTGATAAGCAGCGAGATCGAGCCCTGCTTCGGCTTGCCGCCGTTCGCTGCCAGATAATCGGTCGCCGCCGCGACGAAGCAGGCGATGCCGCCTTTCATGTCCACCGCGCCGCGGCCGTAGAGCTTGTCCTCCGCGACCTCGCCGCCGAACGGCGGATGATGCCACGCCGCCTCATCGCCCGGCGGCACCACGTCGGTATGGCCGGCAAAAACCAGATTGGGTTTTTCCGTGCCGATGCGCGCGTAAAGATTCTCGATGGGCGCGGTGTCGGGCTCGGTGAACGTCATGCGATGCACGGTAAAGCCGGCCCTCGCCAACACATCCTGCAAATAGGCCAGCGCGCCGCCATCCTCCGGCGTCACCGACCGGCAGCGGACAAGATCACGGGCAATGGCGACGGGATCGGCGGTCATGCACCAAGGATTTCGGCTACCGCGCGGCGCCGGTCAATCCCCAAGATCAGCCGTGCGGTGGCGGAGCTTGCGGCCCCAACGGGTCCGGCCCGTAGCGGTTCGGCCCCGTCGTGCCCTTGCGCAAGCCAAGCTCGACCAGGAGCGCGAGCCCGAATACCGTGAACGGCACGGCGATGATCAGCGAAATGGTGCTCGGCTCGTCATCGGTGCCGGCGAGGCCCACCACGGTGAGCAGATCGAGCAGCACGCCGGCGGCGAAGAAGGCGCCGATCAGCCACAGCGGCATGTTGCGGTCCTGGCCGCGCTTGGCGGCGATCGCGAATTCCGGATAGGTGAATGCCAGATCAACGATAGCGCTCAGACGGTCGCCCTGGATCTGCTCGGCGATGAAGTGGCCGAAAATCTCGGCGACCATCACCACGCCGAAGGCGATCCAAAACGACTGCCGGCCGATGCGGCCGTCAAAGCTGTTGAGGAGATAGGCCCAATCCATCGGCAGGATTTTGTTCACGGACTTGCTTCGTTCAAGCGCTGGCAGCGTCAATCGCGCAGCAATTCGTTGATCGAGGTTTTGGCGCGGGTCTTTTCGTCGACGCGCTTGACGATGACCGCGCAGTAAAGGCTCGGACTAGCCTCGCCGTTCTTGCCCGGCTTTCCTGCGGTCGTGCCCGGCACCACCACGGAATAAGCCGGCACCTCGCCCTGAAAAACCTCGCCGCTGTCGCGATCGACGATCTTGGTCGAAGCGCCGATGAACACGCCCATGGACAGCACCGCGCCTTCGCGCACGATGACGCCCTCGGCGACTTCCGAGCGCGCGCCGATGAAGCAATTGTCTTCGACGATCACCGGGCCGGCTTGCAGCGGCTCGAGCACGCCGCCGATGCCGACGCCGCCGGAGATGTGACAGTTCTTGCCGATCTGCGCGCAGGAGCCGACGGTCGACCAGGTATCGATCATGGTGCCGGAATCGACATAAGCGCCGAGATTGACGAACGACGGCATCAGCACCACGCCGGGCGCGATATAGGCGGAGCGGCGCACCACGCAACCCGGCACCGCGCGAAAACCGGCGGCGCGGAAATTCTTGTCGTGCCAATTGTCGAACTTTGACGGCACCTTGTCCCACCACGCGGCGTGGCCGGGTCCGCCGGAAATTTCGCTCATGTCGTTGAGCCGGAACGACAGCAGCACCGCCTTCTTGAGCCATTGATTGACATGCCAGCTGCCATCGGCCGCCTTCTCCGCGACGCGCGCTTCGCCGCGATCGAGCAGATCGAGCGCCTGATCCACCGCCTCGCGCACTGCGCCCTTGGTCGACGGCCCGATCGTGTCGCGCTGCTCGAAGGCTGCGTCGATGGTCTTGGCGAGATTGTCGTTGGCCCCGGCTGACATGAAATCACTCCCCGCTCTCGCGGTTTGTCGGAGCGTGCCGACGCGATGTCAAGCGGCGCCGGACCGCGGTAGTGTCTCGACCATGGTTGAAGATGCGCAGCCCAAGCCGGGAAGGGCGGGCCGTATTGGAAGCGGGAAGCGTTTAAATTGAACAACATCGCACCCGACTTCATCGCATCAATAACCTTATACCCGTCAGATAAGGGCGGCCGTCAGCATCCGATTGTAGGGGAATGGTTTGGATGCCCTTGCAAGTTTGATCCGCAGGATTTCAGCGCTTGGGACTGCCGGATTCTTACGCGGGGGGAACGCTTCTTGCCGGGCGAAACCAAGCAATTTGGGATGGTATTTCTGTCCCCCGAAGCCGCACCCATGTTCCGTAAAGTCAGCAAGTTCTACCTATGGGAAGGCCACATTATCGGCGAGGCAACAGCTATTGTTCCAAGACATCCAAACTGACGCACTACTTGGACCGAGCGGCTATCCAAATTGGAACCTTTCTTGCATGGCCGGCATTGCAGACGATGCGAGCAAAGGGCGTGCAATGATCACGATGGCAATAGGGCTCGGCGCCGGCGTGTTTTACTGGCTGGGCATTTACAAGCTGGCGTTCTGGATCCTGGTTTATGCGATCGTCTATGGCGGCTTGAGCGTGTTGCGCGGCAACGGCCACATCCAACCGGTTTATCGGCGCGATTCCGGCCTCGCCATCGCGGTTCTCATTCCGGTCGCCTGGCACATGGCCGGGCTTGCCGGTTATCTCTGATTGATCCCCCGCAAAAAACCCGCGAGATCGTCGGTGACGTGATCGACATGAGGCGCGTCGCGGCCGGCGAGCTCCCAGTCCTCGCGCAGCACCAGGCCGGCGCCTTGCGGCACCACCAGCACCGTGGTCATGCCGAGCGCGTGCGGCACTTCGAGATTGCGGGCGAGGTCCTCGAAGATCGCGGCCTTCTCCGGATCGACAGCGTGGCGGGCGAGGAAGCGCTGGTAAACCACCGGCTGCGGCTTCGGTTCGAGCTCGGCCGCCCGGATGTCGAACACGTCGTCGAAGTGATGCTCGATTTCGAGCCGGCGCAACACCGCGTCGGCATGGGCGCGGGTGCCGTTGGTCAGGATAAGCTTGCGGCCGGAGAGTTGCGCGATCGCCGCGCCGAGCGCGGGGTTGGGCGTCAGCGGCGAGTGATCGATCTGATGCACCATCTCCAGAAATTCATCCGGTTGCAGGCCGTGCTCGGTCATCAGCCCGCGCATGGTGGTGCCATAGCGCTTGTAATAATCCTTCTGCAGCCGGAACGCCTCGTCGTGGGTGATCTGCAAAAAATCGACGATGTAATCGCGGATGCGCACGTCGACCTGCTGCCACAGGTTCAGGTGATGCGGATAGAGCGTGTTGTCGAGGTCGAAGACCCAGGTCTCGACGTGGGCGAAACCGCGCTGGGCCGAGCCGCGGACGGCGTGATCGTTCATTCCCGGCGACTCGTTGTTGCCACAGTTCCTGGCGATGAGGCACGGCGCTACGCCGAATCAGTTCTAGCAGGCAGGGCGCTCGGAGCAATGGATGCGGCGGCGGCTCAAGAAATCAGTTCCGTTTCTGCTGGCAATGTTTTTCGGCATCGTGGCCGGCGTTCTCGTTGCCGGCATGGCGATCCTGGCCGCGCATCCCTGAGGGCAACTCAGCCGGCCTCGCGCCACGACGCCGCCGGCACCAGGCCTTTGAGCGCGCCGTCGTGCAGCCGCACCGGATCGCGCTCGCCCTCCATGGCCAGCGCCAGCACCGAGCGGGCCAGCTCGTCGGGCTTCACCGTGGTGTTGCCGATCGCTTTCAAGGTCAGCCACGCCTCGTCGAACGCGGTTTCCAGGATGATCAGCGTCTGGGGATCGAAGGAATTGTTATGGAACCCGCGCATCAACCGCCCTCACCGCGGCTCATCAGATAGGAACGTTACGGAATACGCCAAGCTTGGGCGGGAACTTGGCCGAGTTTGTGACGCATCGGGAGAGTTTGGATCAATTGCAATTGATCGGGTGGCAGCTTCGCCGTTCATCGCGATCTCGGTGATCAGCTTTTTCAGGATTGCGTCGGCAAAAGTGTCATAATTCTCGGCGGGAATCATGAACGCGCCCGGGCCGCCGATGACATTGTCATAATAATAGCGGTCGAGAAAGGGCTCAAGCGAGAGGATCGGCAGGCCGTTGATACCGACACCGTCGTGGACGGCTTCGTCGCGCGCCTGCGTCACCGAGCGGCCGGAGTTGTTGGAACCGTCGCCGGAAATGTCGATCACCCGCCGCGCGGCGTTGCACGGACATTGCGCCAGCAGCAGGCGGGCATAGTCGATGGCGCCGGAGATTGAAGTGCCGCCGCCGAACAATTGGCGCGGCGCGGCGTCGATGGCTGCGGCGAGCGCATTGACGCCGGCCTCGTCCTTGACCAGCATCCAATCGACCACCACCACATGCAGCCGCGGCCCGGTCCATTGCACCATGGTGACCGCAATCGACTGGGTCATCAGCGAGCGGATCGAATTCAAAACCTTCGGGCTGCGGAACGCCGCCGCATAGCCCTGCTTCTGCAACTCGAAACGCCGGTTATCGACGCTGCCGGAGGCATCGACCGCGAGCACCAGCGCGATCGCGACGTCGTTTTTTTGCCCGGCCGGCGGCGCCTGGGCTTGCGCTGGCGCCGCAGCGCAAAGGGCCGCCAGCGCGACGGCCGCCCATGATACGGACTTCCAGTTCACGCGCTCAGCCGCGGCACCAGCCGCGCCGCATTGCCGCTCATGATCGCTTGCAGATCGGCCGCCGGCAGATTGAGCTGCCGCAAGGCGTCGATCTGGTTGAGCGGGAAATACGGATAGTCGGTGCCGTAGGTGATCTGCGACACCGGCACGAGCTTCATCAACGCCGCCATCGCCGCCGGATGGGTCGCGTTCGCGGTGTCGTAATAGAGGCGGCGGAATTCGGCCTCGATGCCGTCGGGCGCAAAGCCCGAGGCGCCGCGCGCGCGCTGCTCGTAGAACGCCTCGATGCGGCCGGCCAGGAACGGGATGGTGCCGCCGCCGTGTGAGAACAGCCATTTAATGTCGCGCTGCTGCGCCAAGCTGCCGCTCAGCAAGAGGCTCGTGACCGTGCGCGTGGTGTCGTGCGGCACTTCGATCACCGCCGGAAAGGCGCCGACGCTGAGCCGGCCGCAGCAGCTCGCCACCAGCGGATGCACGTAGGCTACCGCCTTGCGGCGATTGAGCTCCGCCAATACCGGCTTGTAGGCCGCATCGCCGAGCCACTTGTCGCCGTAATTGGTTTGCAGGTTGACGCCGTCGGCATGCAGCGTATCGAAGGCGTATTCGATCTCTTTCAAGGTCGCATCGATATCGATCATCGACAGCGGCGCGAACAGGCCGTAACGGCCCGGATGGTCGCGCACCATCTCGGCGGCGAAATCGCTGCACATCCGCGCGATATCGTGGGGCGAGCCGGCGGCGCCGTCGAACCACACGCCGGGCGTCGACGGCAGCGACAGCATCGCGGTGGTGATGCCGTTCTTGTCCATCGCCTCGATGTCCTGCGCGGGCGTCCACGACAATTGCACGCCGAGATGCGGAATCTTGCGCGCGTCCTCCCAATCGGCCCAGGCTTTCTGATAGGCCGGCGGATAAAAATGATGATGGGTGTCGATCAGCTTGCCCGGCGCGGCTTGGGCCGCGGCATCCTCGCCGGGCAGCAGCGTCGTTGCACCGACGGCCACGGCGCTGGCGAGAAATGTCCGGCGCGAGACGCAGCAACTGCATGTCGGCGAGAAGCGATGCGCGTTTTTTGCGGTGTTCATAGGATCCTCCCGGCTTTTTCGCCCACGATGTTACATCGTCAGCGCCATAACTGGAATGCGACCAGTGCCGCCAGCATGATGGCGCTGCCGAGCCCCTGGACCGGCGTAATCACCTCGCCGAGCAGCAGCGCGCTCAGCACCAGCGTGGTCAATGGCTCGAGATTCATGATCAGCGCGGTGCGAAACGGCCCGATGCGAACGGTAGAGACAAAGATGAACAGGATGGCGGCGGTCGAAGACAAGCTCAACGCCACCAGCGCCACCCAGCCCACAGTGGTCTGCGGCGCGTGCCAGGTCTGCGTGACCAGCGTCGCCACGACGAAAATCGCCGTCGACGACACCAGCGACCACCATGTCGTCAGCCGCGCGTCGGCCCCGACCAGAAAGGCCCGCATGACCAGGAGCCCCGCGGTGCGGCAGCATGCGGCACCGAGCGCGAACGCGACGCCGGCAAAGAGGAGGCCCGCCGGATGGGTGCCGATCATGATCGCGAGGCCGCCAAATGCGGCGATGGCGCAGACGAAGCCCCGCCAACGTAGCGGCTCGAGGCCGAGCAGCGATGCCGCGATGCCGGTCAACAGCGGATAGGCAAAATACGTGAGCACCGCAGTCGGCACGTCGATCATAGCGATCGCCTTGAACAGGCCGAAGATCAGGCCTGAGAAGATCACGCCGACGCCCATGGATATCCAACGCACGCGGGCATCGGCCTTGGGCTTCGACCCGAACTGCAGCCAGGTTGCGACGAAGACGAGGCCGATCACGCTACGAAACGACAGCATGCTGAGCACGTCGCAGCCATCGGCAAAGACGATCTTGGCGAGGACATCGGACAGGCCGAGCGCCATGCCGGCGAAGATGCCGGGCAAGAGGGGCACGATGGCGCGCGAGGCCGGTGAGGACGAATTCATCTGAGACTTGTTGGCTGTGGGCGCGGCAACGGGCCCGCCAAGGCGGGCGAAACTTACTGGTGAATCAGCGTGCCGGCGCCGAGCTCGGTGAACAATTCGAGCAGCACCGCATGCGGCACCTTGCCGTCGAGGATGACGACACCCTCGACACCGTTGTCGAGCGCTTCGATGCAGGTTTCCACTTTCGGAATCATGCCGCCCGAAATGGTGCCGTCGGCGATCAGGCGGCGCGCGTCGTCGACCGACAGCTCCTTGATCAGGCGCTTCGACTTGTCGAGCACGCCGGGCACGTCGGTGAGCAGCAACAGGCGCTTGGCCTTGAGCGCCCCGGCAATTGCACCTGCGAACGTGTCGGCATTGACATTGAAGGTGCCGCCATCGGCGGCGGCGGCGACCGGCGCCAGCACAGGAATGAGCTCGCGGCCAAGAATCTGCGTCAGCACCATGGTATCGACTTTTTCCGGCTCGCCGACATAGCCGAGATCGATGACCTGCTCGATGGCGGAATCCGGATCGATCACGGTGCGGGTGAGCTTGCGCGCCACCACCATGTTGCCGTCCTTGCCGCACAGGCCGACCGCCTTGCCGCCGGCCTCGTTGATGTAGCCGACCATCTGCTTGTTGATGGAGCCGGCCAGTACCATTTCGACGATTTCCAGCGTCTTGGCGTCGGTGATGCGCAAGCCGGCGGCGTATTGCGACTGTACGCCGACCTTTTTCAGCATCGCCTCGATCTGCGGGCCGCCGCCGTGCACCACGATCGGATTGATCGCCGTCTGCTCCAGAAGCACGATATCGCGGGCGAAGTCGCGGGCGAGATGCTCATCGCCCATGGCATGGCCGCCGTATTTCACGACGATGATCTCCTCGTCGTAGCGCTGCATATAGGGCAGCGCTTCGGACAGGATACGGGCCTGTACCTCGGGGCTTATCGGGTCGCTCTGGCTCATCGGATCGGCTTTCCCGGCATTCGGGAGACTATGTAGCGGCGGCTTGGCCGCGCGACAACTCACTCGACCGGAATCGGCCCGATATAGGTCGAGGCCGGGCGGATCATGCGGCCGGTTTGTCTCTGCTCCATGGCATGCGCCAGCCAGGCGGCGCAGCGCGCAATGGCAAAGACCGGCGTGAAGGCCTCGCGCGGCAGCCCGATGGCGTCGAGCAGGAGCGCTGCGTCCATCTCGATATTGGCTTCGACCCGGCGGCCGGGCTTGCGGCGCTGCAGCGCCGCGACCGCGCGGCGCTCGACGTCGATGAGAAAGCCGAGCCGCGGGGAGTCCGGATCAAGCCGCCGCAGCGCCGCGCGCAACAGGTCGGCGCGCGGATCGCGATGGCGGAAGACGCGATGACCGAAACCCATGAGGCGGCCGCCGGCAGCAAGCTTTTGGTCGATCCAGCCGTCGACGTCGCCGCTCGCCGCGATCGCGTCGAGCATATCGAGCGCGAGCCCCGGCGCGCCGCCGTGCAGCGGGCCGCAAAACGCGCAATAGCCGCCCAGCACCGCGGCCGCGAGCGAGGCGCGCGACGAGACGACGACGCGCGCCGCGAAGGTGGAATTGCCAAGGCCATTGTCGATGACGGTCGCCAGATACGTATCGAGCGCGGCGGCGCGTTGCGGCGCGACCGGCGCGCCGGCGATCATGTGTAAAAGATCGGCGGCGGTCGCGAGCGACGGATCGGGCGCGACCGGCGGCTTGCCGGCATGGCTGCGCACGAGGACGGCGATCGCCACCGGCAAGGTCGCGAGAATTGCCGCAGGCTCCGCATCGCCCGGCAATGCCGCAAGCGCGATGCGCAAACCTTCGGCCAGCGGCCGCGGCGCCGCGCAGGCAAGCCATTCGACGCTCCGCGCGAACGCCGTCACACGCGCGGCGGCAAGCGCCTCCCGCATGCCGCCGCGGGTGAGGCCGTGGCCGGCGAAGCCGTCCCACATCACCGCCACCGCGCCTTCATAGCCGTGCTCGGCGGCCAGGCGTTCGATGGTATGACCGCGCACCCAGACCGCACCGCTCTCGCCGTCGGCGTGGCTCAGCACCGTTTCCGCCGCGATCACGCCTTCCAGCCCGCCGTTCATGCTTGCCGTCCCCGCATGTCACCGGTCTTGGCGCCAGTCTTGGCACCAGTCTTGGCACCACCAGTCTTGGCGCCGCGCTCGGCCAGAAGTCGCGCGATGGCGGCGCGCAGCACATCGATGCCGGCGCCGGTCCGCGCCGAGGTCGCGATCAGGTCGGGAAACGCCGCCGGCCGCTTTCGTATCGCCGCTTTGACGGCCTCGGTCCGCTCAGCGAGCGCCGCTTCGTCGACCTGGTCGCATTTGGTCAGCACGATCTCGTGGCTGACGGCGGCTTTACTCAGTGTATCGAGAATCGCGTCATCGACGTCTTTCAGCCCATGCCGCGCGTCGATCAAGACATAGACTCGCGCCAGCGTGGCACGGCCGCGCAGATAGTCATGGATGAGACCGGTCCAGGCGGCGATCTTGCTCTTGGCCGCCGCCGCATAGCCGTAACCCGGCATGTCGGTCAGCACGAGCCGGCCCGGGTCGCCGAAAAAAATGAGTTCCTGGGTACGGCCGGGCGTATTCGAGGTACGCGCCAATGCGCGGCGGCCGGTCAGCGCATTGATGAGGCTCGACTTGCCGACATTGGAGCGGCCGGCGAACGCAATCTCCGGCGCGCCCATCGGCGGCACTGAGTCGAGCGAACCGGCCGCGGAGATAAAATTCCACTCGCCGGCAAACAGGAGCCGCCCGGCCTCGATCTCGGCCCTGGAAAAGTCGACCATGGTATCGGCTCTGGGTTCGCCCACGTCACTCCGGCATGGATGACGGCCGACGAGCGCTATGGCGCACGCCATGACTAACAATCTCGTCCTCGGTCGCCTGATAAAAAATCAAGTATGGATAAGGCGATGCAACCATGCGCCGCAGATGGCCCTTGCTCGTAAGCTGGCCGGCATGGGGATGCCGCAGCAAGAGATTGATAATGACCTGAATGCGTGTCTGCACGCTGAGAGCTCCCTGCGGCGACCGCTCCTCGATATAGGTCAACACCTCATCGAGTTCGGCAGCAGCCCGCAGGGTATAACGCAGTTTCACAGGCCATGCTTCGCCCAAATGGCGCGCACCTGTTCGTCCGTGGCAAATTCACCGCGATCTGCCTGGGCAAGAGATTCGTCGAATGAGGCTGCTTCCTCGGCGCTCAACTGCAGCACAGGCTGATCTTCTCCGGCCAATTGCAGTAGCATGCGGGCGAGTTCGTCCTGTATTTCAGGGGGCAGACCACGCACGGTCTCAACAGCTTGTTCAAGCAGTTTGGTCATGATCGAAAGATAGGCCTTTCCCCGACGGCGTGGAAGGATTTTTGAGGGTGTCCCACCGGTTACGGGAGCGACTCGCGAACGAAATACGCGAAAAACAATAAAGGGGACACGCGGTCCCCTTTATCTCGAACCAAAGCCGGAAAATCCCAGCGCGCTAGGCAGCTGCCTCGGCGATGCGGTCGCGCCATTTGCTCGAAGTCGGCGCATAGGCCGGGTTCTTGGCGCTGCCCTGGTAGCGGGCGGCAGCCAACACCGCAGAGATGCCGATCTGTCCATAGCGACCGGCGAGCGCCAGGCCTGCGCTGTGAACTTTGCGGTCATTGCCCTTCTTTGGACTGGTCTTTTTGGCCGTTTCGGCGAACGCGTCTTGCATTATGAAACCCCGTTCCCATTCCGTTGCGTGATGCTCAATTCATAAGCGGCGAGTGCGGCGGAAATGGGCGGCAAATCGTGCGCTGTCGTGACATTTCAACCGGATTCACGGCGGCACCAGATACCGGCCATGGTAAACCCTTGCTTAATGGGTGCGGCGTATCCTGGCTGCCACTGATGGGTTCGGTGACGAATAAGCCGATTATCCAAAGGAACCCGTGGATAGTGCGGCATTCCTGCAACACCCGACGCCGACTATGCGGGACAGACACCTAATCGGCTGGAAACTGCAGCGCGATTTGGCTATTGGAATCGAGGCATTTTCGTCGGGCGGGCGCGAGTGGCGGGGGCTGGTGGGAAGTAGGCGAGCCATGACTATGCGTACGATAGCTTTTCTGATTGTGGGTCTGATGCTCGGCGGCTGCATGCAGGAGACGCTTGAGCCTTCGACTCAAGTCGCGTGGAAGCCGCGCGACAAAGAACTGATGTCGAACCTGCCCTACGCGCAGGCGACGATCCCTGAGCCTTATCGGCGGCACATCGTCAGCTTCGATCGCAAGGAAGCGCCGGGCTCGATCGTCATCGATAGCGACAACAAGTTCCTCTACTACGTGATGCCGAACCACCAGGCGATCCGCTACGGCATCACCGTCGGCGAAGATGCGCAGGTGTGGAGCGGCATCGCCAAGGTCGGCCGCATGGAAGAATGGCCGGGCTGGACACCGACGCCTGGCGAGCAGCAGCGGCTCGGCCCGTTGCCGGCTTTCGTCACCGGCGGCCCGCATAATCCGCTGGGCGCGCGCGGCCTGTATCTGTTCTCCGGCAACAAGGACACGCTGTACCGCATCCACGGCACCAATCAGCCGGAATATATCGGCCAGGCGATTTCGTCGGGCTGCATCCGCATGACGAACGAAGACGTCATCGACCTTTACAGCCGCGTCAAAATGGGCACGGTCGTCGTGGTGCTGGCGCCGAACAGCCAGCCGACGGCGCCGGCGCGCGTCGCCAGCGGTCTGGATTCAGCGGCGAGGCCAAACTAGGCCAACAGAGTTTTCGCGTCGGGGGATGCGACGGCGCCGGACTTGTCCGGCGCCGTTTCTTTTTGGCTCAACCGAACCGGTGCATGACGCCGGCGGCCTGTACGGCCACCTGCTGCCGTGTCAGCATCGCTACCGCTCCAGGAAGGCTTGGCAGGGAGGCTCGCGATCATGCCGAACATCACGATGCTGGACATCGACGAGTTAAGGAAGACCAAGCTAAAACCCTATGTCGACAAGTGCCTCGAGCACCGCGCGCCGGACCCCGGCTTTCACGCCATGATGGGTCACAATATCGACCTGTGCGAGGCGATGTTCGTGGCCTGGGACGCCTGCTTCAACAAAGGCCGCATCCCGCACCCGCTCAAGGAAATCATCCGCGTTCAACTGTCCCGCGCGGCAAGCTGCACCTATTGAGGCAATGTCCGGTCTGCTTCGGCGAAGCGACAAGGCTTATCGGAAGAGCTGCTCGACGAAGGCATCGACAATTATGCCGACAGCGGACGCTTCACCGCGGCGGAGAAGATCGCACTGCGTTACAGTGAGCTGATGTCGGTCAATCCCGACGCGGTCGATGCCGCATTTTTCGACGAGTTGCGCAAGCACTACAGTGAGGAAGAGATCGTCGAGCTCGGCGCATTCATCGGCTTCAACCTCGGCTATCACACGTTTTTCGGCACGCTGAAATTCTATCCGCTGTTCTCGCCCGACGGCCGCTTGGTGAGTCAGGCCGAATCGGAAAAGCTCTACGGCGCGGCGCCGGCCTCGCTGAAAAAACCGAAGGCCGCCGAATGACCCACATTGCGCCGCTGCCGCTTGAGGCGATCACCGATCCCGAATTGCGCGGGCTCATCGCCGAGGGCGAAGCTTTGGGCGCGCCGGATGACCTGTTCGGGCGCATCGTCGCGCGCGCGCCCGAGCAGGCCGTGCCGTTGATGCGCGCGCTGTTGATGAGCCACGCGCAAGGCCATGTCGATCACAAGCTCAAGGAGATCGTGCGCATCCTGCTGGCGCGGTTTGCGGGCGACAAATATTTCGCCAGCCTGCGCTCCAGAAAAGCGCGCGCCATGGGCTTGACGGAAACCCGCATCGACGAGGGCTGTTTCGCCTACGAAGACGCCGGCAAGGGCTTTAGCGAAGCGGAGAAATGCGCACTGCGTTACGCCGACCTGATGTTCCTCGACGTAGGTCAGGTGGACAAGGCGTTCTACGACGAGATGAAGAAATATTGGAGCGAGGCGCAGATCATGGAGCTCGGCGCCTTCATCGCCTTCCACTACGGCATGCAGATGTTCATGCGCTCGCTTGGTGCGAAGGCGGCGGGCTAGGGTCGGGCACTCGGTCGTTCCGCCGGGCGAGGCGCGAAGATCGGGATTCAGCGCTATTCGCTGGTAGCGCAGTATTTATAGTTACCGGCGGCACGGTCAATTGGGTAGCTCTCCCCTATGACCGAATTCCAAGTCTTGCGATTAACTGGATCCATTTTGGCAAGTATATTTCGACAATACCAATCCCGAGCCTGGGGATCTTCGCGATGATATTTCCATCGTTGGAAATTTGCCCGGTCCTCAGGATCGTCGCTTGGCGTGAATTTGTAGTTCACTTTCACATTGTCAAATTCCTTTGCCACATCCCGCATATCGACACGATTGGGGATGGTGATCGTAAGCAGATTCGGTTCGTCGCTGCTTAGCCGGATTTGGGCGAAGGTGTCGCCAAATGCCACTATCGTCTTGGTTTCTTGCGTACGGGTGTTTAAGGTGCGCACTTCCATGCCATCGCCTGCACCAAGTCCACACGCTTCACCCCAAACGCCGACAATCCAAGGCGATTGGCCAATCCGAACCTCTTGAACATCGGTGAATTTCTCAAAGTGGCAGCCGCCGGAAGGTGAGCTAACGACAATGACGATTGCCGCCACCAAACAAATGAGGGCCGGCAAACAGATGACGCAGAGGACGGCAAACCATATCGTACGTCTAATTACCCGGCCCGGACGCCATCGTCGAATAAGATCAAAAAACACGGATACCCCGGAGTATTACACGTGTTCCGCACCTAGCAGATTTGGGCAGGAGAGCCCTGGTTGCGCACCATAGCAAAGTTGATTGCTGGTGTCCGAAATGGATCAGGCTCGGAAGTCCAAGGTGCGTCGAGACGATGCGCTTAAGCGCCCAATTCGATATGCAAAATCTCCGGCGGCACGCCGAAGCGCGCCGGGATGATGCTGGTGCCGAGCCCGCCGGAGACGATCAAATGCCGATCGTGCTCGACGACGTGGCCGTAGGCGTAGCGTGCACCGTAGCGCGACGGCACGAAGTGCGGCCAGAGGAACGGTACCCGGATCTGTCCGCCATGGGTATGGCCGGCGAAGGTGAGCGCGACGCGCGACGGCACGCGCGGGAAAATGTCCGGCTCGTGGACCATGAGCAGGACCGGGTCGTCGGTCTTGATGCGCGACAGCGTCAGCGGCAGATCGTCGACGCCGCGAAATTGGCCGTGGCCGAGCGGAATGGCCAATTGGTCGCCGATGCCCGCGAGCCAGAAGCGCTGCCCGGCCGGGCCGAGCAGGACGGCATCGTTTTCCAGCACTGGAATTTTCACGCCGGCGAGCGCGTCGCGCACGCCGTGCAGGTCGTGCCACCAATCGTGATTGCCGAGGATCGCCCAGGTGCCGAGCGGCGCCGAAAGCCGCGCCAGCTCCGCCGCCCAGGTCGGATCGGACACCTTCGTGATGGCGAAGCGGTACGAGGCGATGAAGTCGCCGAGGAGCAGCACGATGTCCGATTGCAGCGCGCTCGCGCGATCGACAATGCGGCGGATGTGTTCGAGCTGCATGTCGGGACCGCCGGCATGAAGGTCGGCGATCACCGTAATGGAAAGCTTGCGCCCGGCAGGCCAGCCAGGCAAAGCCGGCGCATAGCGCGTGACGACGAGGCCGTCGGGTTCGATTGCCGCGGCATAGACCGCGGTCGTCGCCCCGGACAAACCCAGCAGTCCGACGGTGCCCGCAAGCACACGGCGCCGCGTGACGCGCGGCTGCGCGCCGGGCGCGGGTTTTGTTCCTGGCGGGACGTCGGCCTTCATGGGCGGCTTATAGCGCGCAAGTGATGACAGTGTGTTACCGCGCCTTCACGTCTGCGCGAGGCGCGCGCCGTTAACCCAATCCAGCGTCTTGTCGAGCGCCCGGGTAAGCCGGTCGAACAGGTCGTCGGTCTCGGCCGCGCTGATGATGAGCGGCGGGCACAGCGTCACGACGTCGCCCAGCACGGCGCGCACGATCAAGCCTTCGGCTTCGGCGAACTGTACCGCTTTGGCGCCGACGCCGTGCTGGGAGGCGAAAGCGCGCTTGTCGCGCTTGTCGGCGACCAGTTCCACGCCGCCGATCAGGCCGAGCCCGCGCGCCTCGCCGACCAGCGGATGTTGATTAAGCATGGCAAGCCGGGCCTGGAATTGCGGCGCCCGCGCGGCTGCGGTTTCAAAAACGCGGTCGCGGGCGTAGATTTCGAGCGCCTTGAGCGCCACCGCGGCGGATACCGGATGACCGCCGTAAGTGAAGCCGTGGCCGAACGCGCCGATCTTTTTGCTCTCGACGAGCAGCGCCTGATACATCGCCTCCGGAATCATGACGCCGGCGATCGGCAGATAGGCCGACGACAGCGCCTTGGCGACCGAGATCGAATGCGGCTTGAAGTTCAGCTTGTCGCAGCCGAACGCCGTGCCGAGCCGGCCGAAGCCGCAGATCACCTCGTCGGAGATCATGAACACGTCGTGCTTCTCGCAGACCTTCATGATCTTTTCGAAATAGGTTTTCGGCGGCACGATCACGCCGCCGGCGCCCATCACCGGCTCGGCGATGAACGCCGCCACCGTGTCGGGGCCTTCCTTGACGATCAGCGCGTCGAGCTCGTCGGCAAGGCGCGTGGCGAACTGTTCCTCGCTCTCGCCGGCTTCCGCAAAACGATAATGATGCGGGCAGCTCGTGTGCAAGAAGCCCGGCAGCGGCAGGTCGAAGTCGCGGTGGTTCCCCGGCAGCCCGGTCAGCGAGGCCGCCACGATGGTGACGCCATGATAGCCCTTCGCCCGGCTGACGATCTTCTTTTTGCTCGGCCGGCCGAGCGCGTTGTTGAGATACCAGACCAGCTTGACCTGGGTGTCGTTGGCCTCCGATCCGGAATTGCAGAAAAACACCTTCGAGATCGGCACCGGCGCGATCTCTTTCAGTTTCTCCGCAAGCTCGATGGCCGGGTCGTGGCTCTTGCCGGTGAACAGATGAGCGAAGGAGAGCTTGCGCATCTGCGCCGCCGCGGCCTCGACCAGCTCCTCGTTGCCGTAGCCGAGCGCGGTGCACCACAGCCCCGCCATGCCTTCGATGTAAGGCTTGCCGTCGGTGTCGTAGACATAAACGCCCTGCCCGCGCTCGACGATGAGCGGCCCGGTGTCGCGAAAGGCGGACAGATTGGTGTAGGGATGCACCAAGGTCTCGACGTCGCGGGTGGCGAGATTGCTGAGCGGGGGCATGACAATCCTTTGACCGATCCCGAAGGTTACGCCGCCATTGTGGCGCGCTGGTGCCCAAGCCGTCAAAGCCGGAACGGGCTCATTCCGGCTTGATGCCGGCGGCCTTGATGATCGGCCACCACTTGTCGATTTCGGACCTGTGAAAGGCGCCGAGGGCCTGCGGCGTCTGCTGCTCGCGCGGCGGAATCTCCTGGCCGAGATCGTCCAGGCGCTGGCGTAGCGCGGTGTCGGCCAAGGCCGCGACCGCCGCGGCATTGAGCTTGGCGATAATGGTTTCAGGCGTCGATTTCGGCACCCAGAAGGCCTGCCAGAACGACAGCGCCAGCTCGGGTACGCCGGCCTCCTCGATGGTCGGAATGTCGGGCGCCGGCGCCCAGCGCGCCTTATCCATGATGGCGAACGCCTTGACCGAGGCGCTCTTTAGATAAGGCAGCATCTGCGAGGCTTCGGCGCCCATGCGCAGATCGATCTGGCCGGCGAGCAAATCGGTTAGCGCCGGCGCCGCGCCGCGATAGGGCACCAGCTGGATTTGCGTGCCGGTGAGTTTCTGAAAATAAATGGCGCCGACCTGGCTCGGGCTGCCGACGCCGATGGTGCCCGACGTCGCCTTGCCGGGATTGGTTTTGAGCCAGGCGATCAGCTCCTGCACGTTGTTCGCCGGCAGCGATTTTCGGCCAACTAGCATCAGCGGCGAAAACGCCAACAACGCCACCGGCGCGAAATCGTTCTTCACGTCGAACGGCACTGGATAGACCGCTGGCGTGCCGACGAGGCTGGTCCAGTTGCCGAGGATCATGGTGTAGCCGTCGGGCTCGGCGCGCGCGACACGGGCCACCGCGATGCTGCCGCCGGCGCCGCCGACATTTTCGACGACCAGCGGCTGGCCGAGCGCGCTCCGCATCGGCTCGGACAAAAGCCGCGCCAGCGTATCGACCGGCCCGCCGGCGGGAAACGGCACGATGATCGTGATCGGCCGCGTCGGATAATCCAGCGCGGAAGCGACGCGCGGCAATGCCGGTGCGGCGGCAACGGCGCTCGCCAACGACAGAAATTTCCGGCGTGGGAGTTTCATCGCGCGTCCCCCGAACTGGAAAATATCAGTCTTGTTGCATTGTCGATAGTGACGGGAAACGATTACCGATCGGCTTTATTCGATCACCTCGTCGGCAATCGCCATCACCCCAGGCGGAATCTGGATGCCGAGCGCCTTGGCCGTCTTCAGATTGAGCACAAACTCGAATTTCTCCGGCAGCTGAATGGGCAGGTCGGCAGGCTTGGCGCCTTTGAGAATCCGATCCACATAGTTCGCCGCAAGCCGAAACGATTCCGCCACATCGGCGCCGTAGGACATCAGACCGCCCTCCTCGGCGAGGTTGCGGAATGCGTAGATGGCCGGTAGCCGATAGCGGCCTGCCAGCGCGATGATCTGCGCGCGATGAAGGTTCGTCGTGGCGTCCGGCAGCAGGATCAAGCCGCCGTCGGGCGTGCGGGTAAAATCGCCAATCGCGCGCTCGACGTCGTCGCTGCCGTGAACGGGCATGGCGGCTGGGACCACCGCGGATGCGGCGGCCGCGGCGTTGACAGTATTGGTGTAAAAGCTTCCCCCGCCAGGCGCCACTTTCGGATCGAACAAATATCCCACGCGCGCCATCTTGGGCGCGACCTCCTTGAGAAGTCCCAGCCATTTTCCCGACAGCGAAGCCTCGGCATTGGTGAAGCCGGTGACGTTACCTCCCGGACGCGCAACGCTGGCGGCAAATCCCTCGCCGACCGGATCAGATACCACGGCAAAGACGATCGGGATGCTGCGCGTGTTCTTCAGAAGCGCGGCTGTGGCGGGCGTGCTCCGCACGAAGATGATATCCGGACGGGAGTCGACCAATTCCTTGGCCTGAGCTTGGATTTTCTGGCTGTCGCCGCCCGACCAGCGGTAGTCGACGCGGAGGTTGCCGCCTTCCGTCCAACCCAGGCTTTGCATTTGTCTGGTAAACGCGGCCAGCTCTTTCTTCACCTCCTGATCGTCAGGCGCAGATGGCATCAGCACGCCGAGGCGCCGCGGCCCACTGTCCTGCTGTGCGCGGACAGCGAGCGGCCATGTCGCCGCCATACCGCCGAGTGTCGCGATAAAGTCGCGCCGCTTCATGGGAATCCTTCAAGCCTGGAACATAGCCTATCACGGCATTGGATGAGTGCAGTGTCGTGCACCACCGCAAATTTAGCAGTCGATCCCCGCGTCGCGCTAGTCGAGCCTCACCTTGTTCTCGTAGAAAGTCCACAACAGCGCAAACAGCCGCGGATTGAAGGTGCCGGCGGCGCAGTCTCGCGCCTCGTCTTCGCTCAACGGAATGGCGCCGCCCATGATCTCCGCTTGCAGCTGGATTTGCGCGTTCTCTTCCAAAAACGTGCAGGCGAAAAACGCTTCCTCCGCCGTCGCGCCGACGACGACGCTGCCGTGGCCGCGCATCTGCGCGACGTTGTGGCTGCCGAGCGCGCGCGAAAGATCCGCGGCCTGGCTATCCATCACCACGAGCCGCGGATTGTCCCAGGTCGGCACGCCGGTGCACAGAAACGAGCCGTGCAGAAACACCGGTTTCAACGGCTTGCCGGCGACGCCGAGCGCGCGCGCATGCGGCGCGTGCAGATGGCACACGCACATGGCATCGGGCCGGTCGCGATGGATCTGCGTGTGAATGCGCCATTCCAGCGGGATCAGGCCGCCGGGATTATCGATGATGGTGCCGTCGATATTGTAGGTAAAGATCTGCTCCGGGCGAACCGTGGTTTTGTCGGTGCTGGCGCCGGGACTGATGAAGCACGTGTCGGTGCCCGGCACGCGGATCGAGACGTGGCCGAACATCCCGATCGTACCTTGCAGGTTCAACATGCGCGTCAGGGTGGCGGTCTTTGCGCGCAATATGTCTTGTTCGCTCATTCAACCCTCATTGTCAGTTCATGAAAGCCGTATGGTCGCGCCTAAAGCGTATTGGCGACGCCGGCCCGTTTGATGAGATCGCCCCACCGCTCGATTTCGGACGCCAGAAATTTCTGCAGCTCGGCGGGCGCGGGACTATGAACCGGAACGGTGCCGAGCTTGATCATCAGCGATTGCACCTCGGGTGCGGCGGCGGCCTTCGCCAGCTCCGCGTTGAGCCGCGCGACGATCAGCTGCGGCGTCGCCGCCGGCGCGCAGATCAGGGTCCAACCGACTGCGTCGAAGCCGGGCACGCCGGCTTCGTCAATTGTGGGAACGTCGGGCAGCGCCGGAACGCGGATCGTCGACGACACCCCGAGCGGCCGCACCGTGCTGGCATTGATCTGCCCCATCACGCTGCCGGCATCGGCGAACATCAGCGCCACGTGGCCGGCCATGACGTCGTTGAGCGCCAGCGGCGCGCCGCGATAGGACACGCCGGTCATCTGCGTGCCGGTCATCACTTGGAACAATTCGCCGGCCAGATGGATCGCCGATCCGGGGCCGCCATGACCGAAATTGATCTGGCCGGGTTTTGCTTTCAACAGCGCCACCAACTCCGCCACCGTATGAACCGGCAATTTCGGATCGACCACCAGCACCAGCGGCGTGCGGAAGATCAGCGCCACCGCCTGCAGGTCCTTGACCGTATCGTAGGGCATCGCTTTGACGAGCGTCGGATTGGCGGCAAGCGAGCTCGCGGCCGCCAGCAGCGTTTGTCCGTCAGGCGGTGCCTTGACGACGTCGCCCGCGGCCAAGACGCCGCCGGCGCCGGCGCGATTCTCGACGACGATCGCCTTGCCGAGCTGCTCCTGCAGCCGCCCCGCCATCGCCCGCACCACGACATCGATGCTGCCGCCAGCCGGGAAAGACACGATGAAGGTAATCGGGCCGGACGGAAATTCGGCGGCGCGCGCCGGAAAGCTCAGCGGCATGCATGCGCCACCGAGAACTCCCAACAGATGACGTCGTGTCGGCATTCCACCCGTCCCAATTTTTGCCGTCGTCCAAGTTTTTGCCGTCGCCCAAGCGAGGCGATCTTGACCGCATTGAAATCCTATAGATGGGGAAGCAACGGCGTCTACTTACCGGTGGATGTCTGTCCTGCGGCGTATTCGTCTTGATCCCGGCCGGTTCCTGGGCGACAGTTCAGAGGCGGCGTAGAAGATCACGGGGTATTTGGGGAGGAGAGCAACGCGATGAAGCGAACCGCATTCGGCCTGGCATTGCTGATTCTGATCGGGGGCGCGGACGCGGCGGCCGCCCAGACGATGAGCTACGCCGAAGCAATTTCACAGATCGCCACGGTGTGCAAAAACGACATTGCCAGGTATTGCAGGGGCGTCCCGCTCGGCCCGCGTCTGCGGGCGTGCTTCGATGCCAACGCGGCCAGGATGTCGCCGCAATGCCAGCAAACCACCGGTGTGGTTTATGCATCCATCACGCGGCGAGCGACGGCGCAGCGCGATATCGGCGACGTTTGCAGCGCTGATATCATGCGCTTGTGCGCCACGTCGTTTGCCGATGCCAATCTCGTCCAATGCATGGCCGGCCTGGCGCCGCAAGCGATGAGCCCGCGCTGCTACCAGACCTTCGTCGATACCGGCTGGGCCACGGAAAGGGCGCGGCCATGAGGCTCCACCACGCTTTCGCCGCCGGCGCACTGATCTGCGCCGCCGTCGTGACCGCCGCGCTGGCACAGCAGCAGGTCAATTCCGGCGAGATGACCAACAGCCTGGCCGCCGTCAGCGGCAATAACAGACTGGCCCTGACCGGCGCCCAGATGCGCCAGGCCGTGCAGGATTACATCCGCGACAATCCGGGGGCGCTGCCGCCGCGGCCGCTAAATTTCCCGCAGCTCGAAGGTCTCACGCAATTCGTCGTCGAGGTGGAGTTCGACTTCAATTCAGCCGTCATCAAGCCGTCGTCCTATCGCACCGTGGGCGCCATCGCCGACGCGCTGCATCATCCGCTCCTGCTCGGCTATGGCTTTCTGGTGATCGGCCACACCGATTCGGTCGGCGGCCGCCAGTCCAATGTGGTCTTGAGCCAGCGGCGCGCCGAAGCGATCCGGGAGGCGCTGGTCGATCCCTTCGGGGTCAATCCCGCCATCCTTGAAGCGGTCGGCATGGGCGAGGAGCAATTGCGCGATCCGGCGCACCCGACGTCGGGCGTCAACCGGCGCGTTCAGCTCGTCAATGTCGGCAAGAAATTCTGCTTCGGCCGCTCGGGTGAGCAGTTCTTGTGTCAGTGAGCTGGCGTTGCCGGAGGCATGATCCGGCACGGACGTTTCATCGCGCCGGTTAAGTTATTCCCTCGACGAGAATCATGTCGCGGCTGATGGCGTCGTCGCGGATCGCGAGCGCCGCGGCATATTCGGCGGAATTGTACCAGGTCCTCGCCCGCTCGATATCGGGAAACTCGATGATGATGATCGCGCTCGGCGTCCAAGTTCCTTCCACCGGCTCAACGAAACCCGCTCGAGCCAGATAGCGGCCGCCATATCGAGCGATCGATACAGCCGCACGCGCGCGAAACATGCCCAATGCTTCCAGGTTTTTTACCGAAGCATCGGAGATAAAATAGGCCGCCATTGTTCCCGTCCCCCCATTTGGCGCCGCCCTTATTCGTATACGCAATTCCTCAAGGGGGCGGTGTGACGCGCGTCACAGGGGCTGGATTGGCGCGCTCTGACGCACTGCAGCAAAAACCATCGCGCGATCGCCGCATCGGCGGTCGCGCGCGCTTTATTGATGCTTCGGCAATTTGACGGGCGTGACTCGATAAAGATCGGCCGGCGCGAAATCGTCGGTCAGCAAATCGCCGCCTTCCGCATTCGGCTCGGTGACCCGGTGGCCCGCGAGCGCCGGCAACGGATAGCGGAAATGATATTGCTGCTGCAGCGCGGTGGCGGACCCAAGCAAATCGTCCGCGGTCGGTCGTTGAGCCGGCATGGCGACCGCAATCACCTGCGCCTCGCTGCGATCGAGCCAGTCGGGATAGGTATCGACGGTCGGAAACACCGCGCCCAAGGTGACCAAGGTCGAGAGATAAAGTTTGGTGTTGGCGGCTACGTTCGATGCCATGGCGCCGCCGGGTGCGAGATGCTCTTTGACGAGCGTATAAAACTCCCGCGTCAGCAGATGGAAGGGAATGCCGAGCTCGCGAAATGCATCCAACAGGATAAGGTCGTAAAGGTCCTTGTGGCGGTTGAGATAGACGCGGCCGTCGCTGGCAATGAGCCGAATTTTGTCGGTCTCGCGCAGACCGAAATAGTCCTTGCCCGCGCTGATGACACCGGGGTCGAGCTCCACCACGTCGATCTGGGCGTCCGGCATGGCGCGTCCGAGATAGGTCGATATCGATCCGGCGCCGAGCCCGATCATCAGGATGCGCTTCGGCGCCTTGGGGTAAGCCAGCGCCGCCGTCATGGTCTGGTTGTAGGGCACCGGCATGGCGTCGGGGTCTTTGAGATCGACGATCGATTCGATGTAGTTGGGTCGGCCGGCATACATGCTGCTCAGCCCAAGCAGCGATCCGTGCTTGTCGATGAACAGATTGTTGTATTCGGTTTCCAGATGCGCCACCCGGCCGTCGCCGTGCTTGAGCATCTGCGCCCGCACGCTCGCATCGAACACATCGTCCGACCAGGCGCGATCGCAGCCGAGCACGAGCACCGCGAACGCGGCGAGTGCTGCAGCGCCCTTTGCCGGCCGACGTAGCCGGCCGAGCGCAAACAGCAACAGCCCGCAGCATAGGCCGGCGGCGCCCAGCACGAGCGTAATGGCGCGCGTCCCGATCGTCGGAATGAGAAAGAACGTCGTGCCGAGCGTGCCGGCGATCGAGCCGGCGGTGGAAACACCATACACGGTGCCGGAGACGGTTCCGGAATGCTGGGCGGCGCGCAGCACCAGCCTGATCGCAAACGGCGAATAGACCCCAAGCAGCGCAACCGGCAGAACCATGATGGCCAGCGCGGCGGCGAGGCTGCCGAGCCGCACGTCGTCCATGGTGTTGGACACGAACCCCAGTATGACGTCGGCGAAGCTCGGCAATGCCAGGAGATAGAGCGACGCGGCACTGACGATCGCGCCGAGCACCGATACCGACACCGTGCGATCGGCGATGAAGCCGCCGAGGAAATAGCCGGCGGTGAGCGCCGCCAGCACCGTCGAGATCAGCGCCGCCCAGGTATAGATGCCGCTGCCGAAATAGGGATTGAGATAGCGCGAGCCGAGCATTTCAAAACTCATCACGATCGCGCCGGTGACAAAAGCCACGACATAGATGACGGCCCGAAACATCGGGGATGACGCGTTTACTCCGGTCGCGGCCGATACCATCCTGTGCAACTCGATCTCCGTCTGCGCCCCCTGTGCCGCGATGGTGACACCGGGTACTCCCTACTACGCGAAGACCGCGGCAGATCAAGGGCGGCCCTTGCATCGAGACCGCCTTGTCCGAATAACCGTGCCAATCATTTATGCTACGGTAGCCAAGCCCTGGCGAAGAAGACCAACCCCATGCAGGACAGATTTTTGAAGACCGGCATTTTCCTCGCGCCATTCCATGCGCTGACCGAAAACCCGCTGCTGGCGCTCGAGCGCGACATGGAGCTTCTCGTCCATCTCGACCGGCTGAACTATCACGAGGCCTGGATCGGCGAGCATCATTCGGGCGGGTACGAGATCATCGCCTGCCCCGAAATGTTCATCGCCGCCGCGGCCGAGCGCACGCGCCACATCCGGCTCGGCACCGGTGTCGTCTCGCTGCCCTATCACAACCCTTTCACCGTCGCCGGCCGCATGATGCAGCTCGACTACATGACCCGCGGCCGCGCCATGTTCGGGGTCGGCCCGGGCTCGCTGGTGTATGACGCGATCAAGATGGGGCTCAAAGCCGAGGACCAGCGGCGCAAGCTCGACGAATCGCTCGACGTCATCATGGCGCTGATGCAGGGCGGCATCGTCAGCAAAAAGACCGACTGGTTCGACCTGCACGAGGCGCGGCTGCAATTCAAAAGCTATTCGCAGCCGATGATGGAGATGGCGGTGGCATCGGCGCGCTCGCCGACCGGCGCGTTGTCGGCCGGCAAGCACGGCATCGGCATGCTCTCGATCGGCGGCACCTCGGACGACGCGCTCAAGGCCCACGCCAGCAACTGGGGCGTCTACGAGGAGAGCGCGAAGGCGAACGGCAAGACGGCGGACCGCCGCAAGTGGCGCATCGTCACCTTTGCGCACGTGGCGGAGACCCGCGAGCAGGCGCGGGCCGACATGAAATTCGGTCTCGAGGACTTCAAGCGCTATTTCAGCGAAGTGGCGACCTTCCCGATCGTGCCGCCCGACATCACCACCGACCCGGCCGAATATCTGGTTTCGTCGGGCATCGCCTGCATCGGCACGCCGGACGATTGCATCCGCCATTTCGAGCGGCTGTGGCGGGGCTCGAACGGCGGCTTCGGCGGCGTGCTCTTGCTGGCGCACAATTGGGCCGACTGGCCGGCGACGCAAAAGAGCTACGAGCTGATGGCGCGCTACGTCCACCCGCACTTCCAGCGCAACGCCAACGAATTGCGCCAATGGAGCTACGACGACGCCAAGGCGAAATACGCCAGCGCCGGCGACCAGTCGCGCGCCGCGGTGCAGGCGGCGATCGACAAGCATCAGGCGCGCAAGGCGTGATGACGAGGCGATTGGTCCCGCAGAAAACGGGTGGTTCCAGCGATACGCCCGGGCGACCCTGACACTACATGGGGAAGTTGGTCGTGCCGTCGCCGTTGTGGCGCGGCGTTGCCAACGCGCGCGGAGCGCAATTGATGACGCAATCTTCCGTTGGCAAGCGTTTCGGCGTCATCGATGACGACCGCCAACGCGCCTTGAGCGGTCTTGAATTCGTCCAGGGGCTGGTCGACGGCACGTTGCCGTTAAACACCATGGCGCAAACGCTCGGCTATGACATCGTCGAGGTTGCCAAGGGCCGCGTGGTTGCCGCCGCAACACCCCACGCCGGGCACCGCAATCCTGCCGGCACGGTTCACGGCGGCCTGGTTGCGACGTTGCTCGACAGCGCCATGGGCCTCGCCGTCCAATCCATGCTGGACAAGGGCTTTGCGCAAACCACGCTCGAGTTCAAGATTTCGCTGCTTCGGCCCATCACCCCGCAGAGCGGGTTGGTGAAGGCGGAAAGCAAAGTCATCAGTTGCGGGCGCCGCGTCGGTACCGCCGAGGGCAAGTTGACGGACAAGGACGGCCGCGTTCTCGCTCACGGCACGACGACGTGCTTGATCTACGAGCATTGAACGCCCGACGGCGATGCTTTTCCTTGGGGCTCAGGGCGCCTATTGGACCCTGGACCAATATGTAATCCGATCGAGAATTGTGTTACTGCTCCGCTCGGGCCGGACGGAACGGCACAATCAACCGGGAGGCGTCAATGCTGGTCTTCACGCGCGCGATGAAAATGGCTGCGGCCGCGGTGTCGTTGGCGGTCATGCTGCTGGGCGCCGCTACGCCCTCGCAGGCACAGGCGCCGACCACGGGCAGCGTCCGCCTGCACATCGTCAAGGTCGGATTCATCGTCGGCGTCGGCGGCGGCAGCGGCGTCTTGTTCTATCATGGCCACAGATATCGGCTGGGCGTGAGCGGCATCGGCATCGGCAGCCTCGGCATCGCGGCGGTGGACCTGGTGGGCACGGCCAGCAATTTGACCAGCCCCGGCGCCATTGCCGGCACTTATGCGGGAGCAGGCGCCGGCGGCTCTTTCGTCGGCGGCGGCCAGGTGGCAACGCTGCAGAACGGCAACGGCGTCACTCTTCAGCTGCGAGGCGTTCAAGCCGGTTTTCAGGTCTCGCTCGGTCTCGGCGGCATGACCTTGTCGTTGCGCTAGCGGCCAGCTCCAAGCGCTCAAAGATCGATCAATCGACTACGGCGTTTCGTCTTTCTCGCCATAGCCGCGCAACACGTCGCTCATGAGATTGCGCAGCGTGGGACGGGGCAGAACCGTAAACGGCAGCGGCCGCACGACGTCGATGGCCGCGAGCCCCAAGCGTGCGGTGAGGAAACCGTTCAGCAGGCCTTCGCCGAGCCGCGCCGACAACTTGCCGGCGATGCCGTGGCCGAGCATCTGTTGAATCAAGCCGTCGGTGGTCGCCATCCCCCCCGTCATCGCCAGATGCAAGACCACAAGACGCATGAGCCGGACCAAGCCGAGCGCTCCCGGTCGCGCGCCGTACAGCAAAGACAGCCGGCGCACCAAAATCAGCGCCGAGCCGAAGACGAACAACACGTCGATGGCGGCCCGCGGGCTTAACGCGGTAAATGCCGACACCCGCGTTGCCGCCGCGCTGACGGCACGGCGCGCCTGCTGGTCCAGCGGTGTCATCAGCTCACGCTCGGCAAGCCGCACCATGTCGGCGCCGTCGATGATATCGCCAAGATGACTTTCCATGGCGGCGCGGCTGCGCGCCAGCCGCGGCATCCGGCGCGTGAGCGCAAGGAGCGCGCGCCCGACGGCCAGGCCTTCCTGGCGATCGTCGGTCACGAGCGTATCCGCGGCGCGCCGGTTGAGCTTCTCGATGGTCGCAAGCCGCGCCAGACCCATGGTCTCGCGAACGGCAACGACCAAAAACGCGACCGCGGCCAGGATCGCCAGCGCCAAGCCGAGAAAGCCGAATTCCTGGCTGCGCGCGAACAGATCCTCGATCAGGCGAACCACCGCGAGGCCGGCGGCGAGCAGGATCAAACCGCCCAAGGCGCCCCAAAACAACGCGCCCCAACGCAACCCCCGGCGCCGCCATGGAAGGGAATCGTCGACCGCAATGACCGACGTCTCGGCGTCGGGTTCCGGTATCACTTGCACGGCGCGTTTGGCCGGTTCGTCTTTGGTCAAGCCGACGATCACGTCATCGTCGTCGAGGCGAAAGACGGCGGGCGGCCGATGCGGCCAGTTTTTGCTCATTGCAGCCGGTCTCCGATCAGGAATTGCAGCGCGCGGTCGAGGCGAATGTGAGGCAGCGCCGGTATGCCGCTGTCAGTCGTCTCCAGGAGCGGCGGCCGCACGCGCAAGAAGCGAAAGTCGGCGTTTTGCGGCGAGGTGGTGGAAATGCCGCGGAACGCGTTTTCGCCGCTGCGGAACAGTTCGCCGGGGTCGTCGGGCAGATCGCCTGGAAACATGGCCGCCTCGGTTTGCCCGTCGAATGTTTCGCCCGCCAATACCTCGCCGGCGACGGGCACGCCGAGGATGCAAGGCAGCAGCTGGCGCGCCCGCCGGACCGTCGCCTCGCGGGTGGCGCGCACGGCCGCGAGCGCAACGACGTCGAGCTGCGCGCCGGCAACCTCGGCTTTCGCGGCGGCCGCTTGCGTCAAACGCTTGAGCACGGCTTCGAGCCGATCGTGGCTGGTGTGATGCAGGTGATCCGCCTTGGTGGCGGCCAGTAGAATGCGGTCGATACGGGGCCGCAGCATCGTGCTCAGAAGCGTTTTACGCCCGGTTTGAAAGCAGTCGAGAATTTGGCCGAGCGCACCTTCAAGATCGAGGATCGCGTCGGGGCCGGCGTTGATCGCGGCCAACGTATCCACCAGCACGATCTGGCGATCGAGCCGGGCAAAGTGATTACGGAAAAAAGGCCGCACCACGATGTCCTTATAGGCGTCATAGCGGCGACGCATCATCGCCCAGAGCGAACCTTTCGGAGCAACACCGTCGCCCGCGACATCGAGCGGCGCAAAAGTCAGCGCCGGCGTGTTGTCGAGGTCTCCGGGCATGAGAAACCGTCCCGGCGGCAACAGGCTCATCGCATAGTTCTTGTCGCGGCAGGCCTTGAGGTATTCGGTGAAGAGCTTTGCCGCGGCGAGCGCCGATTGCTCGTCCTCGGCGCCTTGCGGGTCAAGCGTCGCCAGATATGAATTCCAATCCTTGGCAAGGACGGCGCGCGGCCCGAGACGGGAGAGTTTTATGCTCTCGGCCGCCCACGCCTCATAGCTTTTGTCGAGCAGCGGCAAGTCGAGAAGCCACTCACCCGGATAGTCGACGATATCGAGCGTCAACGCGCGCTGATACCCGCTCTGCGATTGATATTCGATGACGAGGCGCAGCTCGCTGATCTGCCGTGTCGAGGCCGGCCACTCCCGCTTGTTGACCAGCGCGTCCACATGGCTCTCGTAATCGAATCGCGGCACCGCATAGTCCGGCTGCGGCGCCAGATAGGCGCGCGCCACGCGGCCGGTCGCCATCGCCTCGAACACCGGGAAACGTCCGCCGCGCAGCAAGCCATGAACCAGCGCGGTGATAAAGACCGTCTTGCCGGCGTTGGAAAGACCGGTCACCCCGAGCCTGATCGCCGGATCGAACAAATGGCTGCTGAACTCCGCGAAGGCAGCGGCAGCCAGCCGGATTTGTTCAATGAGCTCGTCCACAAGAGAGGCTTTCGTCTGTCGCCCGCGGCAGCGGACCAATATAGATGGTCCCTGCGCCGCAAATTGTCATCGGCGAATTTTGGTTGTATTTTCTCTTTAATGGCGAGCGCGTTCGTGGGGCAATATGACATCACGAATGTCTTTCATGTACGTCGCGTTGGCCACCTCGGTCCTGATGACGTCGGACGTAGTGGCTGCGCGTGCGGCGACCAAATTTTGCGATATTTACCCGGAGCGCTGTCAATATGACGGCTCGGGGATAAATTATTACTACCCTCTGGGCTACCGCATGCCAGGGGAAACCGTGGCACCATCGCGTAACGCACGCAGAAGGCCGGCCACGACCGCGCGCAAAACGCCGACCACGATCGCACGCGAAAAGCCGACCGCTGACGCACGTGAAAAGACATCCGGCGACGGCGCTCAGGCAAGCCGGCCCGGATCAAACTGACGAGGCTGTCTTACGTCGCCTACCGAATGGCCTGTTTTGAACATGGCATGTCTCATACCCGACCCGCCCACCAATGCGTGGTTCAATTCTTCGCCGCCACCTGGGCGGCCAGCATCCGCTTTGTCGCTTCCAGATCGACAAGCGGATAGGTATCGAAATGCGCAGGGATGATGTCGGCCCACTCGTTCAAGATTTGATGCAGGGCCTCATTGCTTTCCACATCGAAGACGGCGACCGCGCCACGCCCGACCCGGGCGTAGACATGCCGGCACGCTCCCGCCGCTTCATACTTGGCAATCCATGGCCAGAAGGACTGCCGACGCTCGGCGAGATCGGAAGGCCGTTCGGGCCGTGGCGTCGAGATGACGAGAAACAGCATGATGGTGACCTCCGAAAAGCGGGCTTGCGGTCAATTCGGGTAATAGTCAAAACCTTCTTATAATGGAAGCGATAGCGAGGGATCGCTTGATGGTGGCCGGATTATGAGATTGCTCAAACGCCTGTTGCGCCGCCTGCTCATCGTCGCCTTGGGCATCCTCTGTGTCTGGTTGATCGTCTTTGTCTTCAGATTTACCGACCACAGGCTGCCAACGATCTTGGCGGTGGCCCTCACTTATGGAATTGCGGCCTACCTGGTCCTGCCGCGCGTCGTTCGGATGGGCCTTAAAATCCTCCAGCGCAAACGGGTGCCTCGCTTCACGATTACCGGCGACGGATTGCCCGGCGATCCCATCAATCTGTTGCTGATAGGAACGCTCGAACAGCTGCGCGCAGCCTTTGCCAGTTCCGGCTGGTCGGAGGCTGATCGGCTGGGGGTGGCGAGCTCATGGCGCATGACCCGCGCCTTCGTATTGAACTCGCCCTATCCAAACGCCCCGTTCAGCACCCTCTACCTGTTCGGACGCGGGCAAGACATCGGATTTCAGAAGTGCATCGATAATAGTCCGCGCAAACGCCATCACATTCGCTTCTGGGCTTTGAGCCCGGCACGCGCCGAGGCCACGCTGGGCACGGCCAGTTTTTGGCTCAACACCGATCGTCCGGCGCGCAATGCCCACGTGCTGTGGGTCGGCGCCGGCACCAAAGACACCGGTTTGTCGCTGACCCGGCTCACATTCCAGATCACCCATGCCACCGATTCCGATACCAATGCCGAGCGGGACTACATCATTGCCGAGTTGCAGAAAAATAAAGTCATCGGCGACGCGAATTCGTATCGATCCGGCCAACGTCTGCCCTCACAGCACGTCAACCACTACGTTACAGACGGCGAAGTTACGGTGGCGAGCTTGGCGCCGCTTTCTCATTAAGCGCGACGAGGCAAGAAACGAAGGCAAGAAACGAGGCAAGAAACGACGCAAGACTCGTTGCCGCGAATACTGCTACGCTGCCCGCGTTACTGCGCAAGACTTGATGCCACCCCATGCGGGGCGACGGAGAAAAGCATGGTGGAACTTGGAATCTTTCTTGCCGTCATGATCGCACTTGTGGTCTGCGGCTGTGTGGCGACGCGGGCTCCGAAAAAGACGACTTAACACCGGGCCGGTGAAGGACTGAATTCCGGCGGGCGAAGGCTCGGCGGATGGCGCGGCTGGTGCGAGCCCGGCATGTGCTGTCTTTTGCCCGGACTGATCCAATTCAATTGAAGCGGATCATCGTCTAGTTGCGATCGAATTTTCTCGCCCGGGCGGAAGCGTCCTCGGCCAGCTTCGGCCGCGGCCGCGGCAGCGGCACCATGTCGAGCGGGATCGGCGCGCTGTCATCGTCGTCCTCGGCTGCCGCGGGCTGAGCCGGTGGCGCCGTGTCTTCGGCCTGCGCGACCGCCGGCGGCGGCGGCGGCTCGCGGACATCCCATTCGCAGAGCTTGTAATTGTTGCGCCGCTCGGCGAGGTCGAGATGGATGTGCTCCTCGTGATTGCCGTCGGAGCCGGGGCCGAGCACGGTGGAGAACCGCGCGCAGACGCTGGCCTTGATGGTCTCGCGCCAAGCCTTGTCCACGTTCACATCGGTCAAGGTCAGCGATCGGCCGTCGGCGAGCTTGAACAGCCGCACGTCGATGGCGTCGGCGCGGCCGTGCTCGCTCAAGGTGGCGCCGCGCACCCGATTGCGGCCGCGGCATTCATAGGAATCAAAATTATCGAGCACGCGCAGCGGCGAGCCCAGCTTGGTCGCCGTCGGCGCCACGTCTTCGCGCACCCAGTGCGCGAGCTCTTCCGCCATCGGACAGCGCAAGATCCCCGCCGGCGTCACCGCCACCTTGCTCTGGTCGGGCAGGATCACCGCGTCCAGATGCACCGCATCGACGGCGCCGCATTCGCCGGGTCCGACCAGGGTCGGCAGCGCCTGGAACACCGCGATTTTGGCCAGCCGCAGCTGGCAGGCCGATGGCGCCGCCGGCGCGGCCGCGGCGGCAGGTTCTTCCGGGAATGCCGCATAGGCTTCCTGCGGCGGGGCGAATTCCTGCGGCAAAGCGACCGGGGCCGGCGGGCCGTGCTCGGCCTGGACGTGCTTGGCCTGAGGAACCAGCGCCAATTGCGCCCGCGCCGCGTGGCTTGTGCACAGCATAAGGCTTGCGCACAGCAAAACGCCAAGCGCCAAGGCAGCTTTCAGGCCGCAAACCCTCACGCCACAGCTCTCCCACCCGCACCGCCGCCGCAACCGTATATGCTTTAAGCCGAGCGGACACCGGCGTTCAAGCCAATCGGTATTTGCCTTGGCGGCGCCTGCGGTTAACCTGAGGCCGGCCGCGGGCGACCGCCGCGGCCTAAAGCGACAATGCACTAGCCTTAGGGAGGCGACATCATGTTCGGGCTGATGCAGGACTGGCCGCTCTTGTGCAACCGCATCCTCGACCACGCCGCGACCTATAATGCCGAACGGCTGGTCATCTCGCGTTCGATCGAAGGCCCGTTCCACACCACGAACTACGCCGATCTGCGCAAGCGGGCGATCCGGGTCTCGCAGCGGCTGGAAAAGGACGGCATCAAGCTCGGCGATCGCGTGGCGACCTTGGCCTGGAACACCTGGCGGCATCTCGAGGCCTGGTACGGCATCATGGGCATCGGCGCCATCTATCACACCGTCAATCCGCGGCTGTTCCCCGAGCAGATCGTCTGGATCGTCAACCACGCCGAAGATCGCATGGTGATGGTCGATCTCACCTTCGTGCCGCTTCTGGAAAAGATCGCCGACAAGCTCAAGACCATCGAGACATACGTGGTGCTGACCGACTCAGCGCACATGCCGGCAACCACATTGAAGAACGCCGTGCCCTACGAGGAATGGATCGCCGAGGTCGATGGCGACTTCACCTGGAAAACTTTTGACGAAAATACCGCGGCCGGCATGTGCTACACCTCGGGCACCACGGGCAATCCGAAGGGCGTGCTCTATTCGCACCGCTCCAACGTGCTGCATTCGATGATGGCGGCGCAGCTCGACGCCATGGGGGTTGCCTCGCGCGACATCGTCCTGCCGGTGGTGCCGATGTTCCACGCCAATTGCTGGGGGCTGGCGCTGACGTCGCCGATGGTCGGCGCCGCCATGGTGATGCCCGGCGCCAAGCTCGACGGCGCCTCGATCTACGAATTGCTCGACACCTATCGCGTCAGTTTCACCGCCGCGGTGCCCACCGTGTGGCTGATGCTGCTGGCGCACCTCGAAGCCAACAATCTCAAGCTGCCGCATCTGAAGAAAGTGGTGATCGGCGGCTCGGCCTGCCCGCGCGCCATGACGCAGAAATTCCAGGAGCACTACGACGTCGAGGTTCTGCACGCCTGGGGCATGACCGAGATGAGCCCGCTCGGCACGCTGGGGTCGATCAAGCCGGAATATGCCGCGCTGTCCGGCGATGCGCGGCTCGACGTGCAGATGAAGCAGGGCCATCCGCCGTTCGCGGTGGATATGAAGATCACCGACGACGACGACAAGGAGTTGCCGCGCGACGGCAAGACCTTCGGCCGGCTGAAGGTGCGCGGGCCGTCGGTGGCGCGCGCCTACTTCAAGGAAGACGGCTCGATCCTCGACGATAACGGCTTTTTCGACACCGGCGACGTCGCTACCCTCGACCGCTACGGCTATATGCAGATCACCGACCGCTCCAAGGACGTGATCAAGTCGGGCGGCGAATGGATTTCCTCGATCGACATCGAGAACTTCGCGGTCGGTCATCCCAAGGTGGCGGAGGCCGCGGTGATCGGCGTGCGCCATCCGAAATGGGACGAGCGGCCGCTCCTCATCGTCGTGCTCAAGCCGGGGCAGACGGCGACCAAAACCGAGTTGTTGGCGTTCCTCGACGGCAAGGTCGCCAAGTGGTGGATGCCCGACGACGTCGCCTTCGTCGCCGAAATTCCGCACACCGCGACCGGAAAGATTCTCAAGACCGCGCTGCGGGACCAATTCAAAAGCTACGTGCTGCCGACCGCCGCTCCGGCGCCCGCCTAGGGCGTGATCCCGCAAAAGCCTGTAGGGAGGAAAACATGTCGCAAGTTGCCGAACAGACCCGAGCGATTTCGGTCATCAAGCTGCATCCGGACATCGGGGCGGAGATCCGCGGCGTCGATCTCAGCCGTCCGCTGGACGAGGAGACGCTGCGGGCGATCAAGGACGCCTGGCACCGGCATGCGGTGCTGCTGTTCCGCGATCAAAACCTTAGCGAAGACGATCAGCGCCGGTTCGCCTCCCATTTCGGTCCGGTCGCGAAGCGAGTGCCGCCGAAGCCCGGCGCACCGGGCGCGGCCGATGCGCTGGTGTGGGACGACATGATGACGATCAGCGATCATGTCGACGCCAACGGCAAGGCGCTCGGCTCGCTGGGACACGGGGAAATGTGGTTCCACACCGACAAGTGCTACCATCGGCAGCCGCATCGCGCGACGTTCCTCTACGGCATCGAAATTCCGTCCGAGGGCGGTCACACGCAGTTTTCCAGCATGTACGCGGCTTATGAAAACCTGCCCGCCGATCTGAAGCGGCAGCTCGACGGCGCCATGGTCGTGCAGGGCCAGCAGTACGGCGTCGGCCGCCGCATCGATGTCACGCTGCCGCTCGAGAGCACCCATCACTGCGCGCAGCCGATCTTCGTCACCAATCCCGGCTCCGGCCGCAAAGCGCTCTACGTCGCCAGCCAGAACTCGATGTGGATCGAGGGCATGGACCGCGATGAAAGCGAAGCGCTGTTGCAACGGCTGTTCGCGATCGCCGAGGATCCGGCCATCATCTACGAGCACGTCTGGCGACCTCGCGACCTCGTCATGTGGGATAATCTCGCGTGCCTGCACGCGCGCACCGATTGGCCGAGCGAGCAGCGCCGAACGCTGCGCCGCTGCACCGTCGAGGGCGGGCCGCTGTACTAGAATCCAATAGTCGCGCGAACGCGTTGCGGGAAATGCCGTGAAACTTCGCCGCCGAACTTTTTTGCATATAGCAGCGGGTATCGCGGCATTGCCGGTGTTGTCGCGCACGGCATGGTCGCTCGATTATCCGACACGGCCGGTGCGCGTGATCGTCGGCTTTCCGGCCGGCAGCGGGCCCGACGTCATCGCCCGCCTGGTCGGGCAACGGACGGGGGACCGGCTCGGTCAGCAATTCTTTGTCGAAAACCGGTCGGGCGCGGGCTCAAGCCTCGCCGCCCAGGATGTCGTGGCAGCGCCCGCGGACGGCTACACGTTGCTCCTCGCCGCCAACGCCAATGCGGTCAATGCCAGCCTTTATCCGAACCTCCCCTTCAATTTCGTACGCGACGTCGCGCCCGTCGGCATGATCTGCGGCGCGCCTTTTCTGCTGACGGCCAATCCGGCATTGCCGGCGAAAACTTTCCCGGAGTTCATCGCTTATGCGAAAGCCAATCCGGGCAAGATCAATATGGCCTCGCCGGGTATCGGCACCACGCCGCACCTCATGTACGAGCTCTTGAAGATAATGACGGGCATCGAACTCACTCACGTGCCCTATCGGACGGGTTACATACCCGATCTCCTGAGCGGGCAGGTGCAAGTTGCGTTTTCAACGATCACCCAGGCGAGCCAGTACGTCGGCGACGGCAGATTGCGCGCGCTGGCGGTGAGCAGTGCAACGCGATCGGACGTCTTGCCTGACGTGCCGGCCATCGGAGAATTCGTGCCGGGCTACGACGCCAGCGGCTGGTTCGGCATCTGCGCGCCTGCGGCCATGCCGGCGGCCATCGTCGACAAGCTCAACAACGCGATCAACGCCATCGTCGCCGAACCGGACACGCGGGCGCGCCTGGTCGGCTTGGGCGTTCGGCCGCTGTCGATGACAGCCGCTGAATTCGGCAAACTTATCGCCGACGATACCGAGAAATGGGCCAAGGTTATCCGCTCGGCTAATATCAAGACGGAATAACCGCGACGTTCCAAATAGGTCGTTGCACGTCTTTGATAACGGCCGACGGTGGCACTTCGATTCCGCACTGCACGCAGAGCAGAATCCCGCTCCCGCATAGCGCTGCTGTTCCGCAGCCGGCGCCGCATCTTTCCGGCCTTCAAAACAATGACTTACGTGCTTTGCCCAGGATAGAGGCAGGAACCCGTTACCGCAAAAAGATTAGGCAAAATTGCTGCGTCGCACAATGACCATATTTGGCCTGTCTTAGCGACCCCGGCTCAAGACCAAAGAGCCGCTTCACCCATCCCATCAACAACTGAATAGGATGATCATGGCTGGGAATAGCCTGACAAAGCTTTTTGTACTTTCAACTCTGGTTACTTCTATTATCGCGATGCCGACGATTGCATCGGCACAAAGTGGAATTGCTTCAGTTTATTCCGAGGGGCGAACCGCCACCGGCGAACGGGTCGTGGCTTCCGGTATGACCGCGGCGCATCGCACCCTGCCGTTCGGTACCATGGTACGGGTGACCAACAACAGCAACGGCCGTTCCGTCGTCGTGCGCATCAACGATCGCGGGCCGTTCGTTAAAGGCCGCATCATCGACCTAACGCCGGGCGCCGCCCACGCCATCGGCTGTTCCGGGCTCGCATCGGTGACGGTGGACGTCGTCGGCAAGGGCTAAAACTTTGCCGGTTTAGTGCGTGTGCGTCAGTTGAGCACGGGTTGCGTAAGAGCGGGAGGCTTTCAGGCCTCCCGCTTTGCGTTTGCGGTGGCGGCAGCAAAAATTTCGTCGAATTCCTTCCGCGCCGTTAACCTTCTGCGCACGGTGCCGTTCGACGATCCGTAAGACTTGCGCGCTACAACGCACTTTGGCGCTCGAGCTCGCGCCGTCACGCAGGCACCACCGCGTCATGAAAGACGACACCGACGACAAGGAACGCAGGGACGTCACCCGCACCCGCATCGCGCGCAGCGCCAAGATCATCCCGCCGCGCCGCGGATCGATGATTCACTGCACAGTGCAGAACATTACGTCGAGCGGAGCCTGCCTGAAGCTCGCCAACACCTACGGCCTGCCGGAGACCTTCGAACTGACCTTCGAGCAAGGCCGCAGCCGCCGCGCCTGCCGCGTGGTCTGGCGCACCGACGACCAAATCGGCGTGGCGTTCGAGGACGTCGCGGCCGCCGCGGCCGCCGCGGGCTAAAATTCCTTCACCGCCGCGATCAGGCGCTCGATATCCTCGGGCCGCGACAGGCGGTGATCGCCGTCTTTGACCAGAGTGAGCACGACGTCGTCGCTGGCCAGCCGCGAGGTCAGCGCGACGGCATGCTGCCACGGCACGTCGGGATCCTCGACGCCTTGCAAGATGCGCACCGGGCAGCCGGTTTCGATCAAGCCGCCGAGCAACAGGTGCTGGCGCCCTTCCTCGATCAATTGCCGCGTCACCAGATAGGGCTCTGCCGAATATTGCGACGGCCGCGCCCAGACGCCGGTGTCCTCGAGCGCGCGCTTGATCTCGGGCGTGAACCGCTTCCACATCAGCTCTTCGGTGAAATCGACCGCCGGCGCGATGAGAACCATCCCGGCGACCGCGGCGGCCCGCACCTTGCCCTGCCCGGCTTGCGGTGGAGGATGAGGAGAGGGGCGGCGCTTCAACGCGCGCGTCAGCAGCAGCGCCAGCCAGCCGCCCATAGACGAGCCGATCAGGATTTGGGGCCCTTCGCAGCGGGTATCGAACACGGCCAGGCTGTCGGCGAGCCAGCGGCCGATGGTGCCGTCGGTGAACGCGCCTTCCGACTCGCCGTGACCGGAATAGTCGAACCGGACGCAGGCACGGCCCGCCTGCGCCGCCCAGTCGGCAAGCGCCACCGCCTTGGTGCCCTTCATGTCGGACTTGTAGCCGCCGAGCCAGAACAGCCCCGGCGCGGCGCCCGCCTGCGCGCGCACGGCGATGCCGCGTCGTTCGGCGCCGTCGCCAATGTGCAGGAATTTCAGGCTGTTATCGTCCATCACCCATTCTGTCATCCCGAGGTGAGTGACGAAACATCAATCACGCCGAGCATGCAACGCGCATTGTCGTTGACTTATGCCCGGAAACTCCCGATTCTCCGCGTTTGCTGCAACCACGTAAGGAGACAAAACCCATTCGTCGCCCCAGCAGAGCGCCGCAACCCGCCGCCAAGGAGGGTCCGCGCATCAACGAGGAGATCCGCGTTCGCGAGGTCCAACTCATCGACAAAGACGGCGCCAACAAAGGCGTCACCGAGATCGAGGCAGCGATTGCCATGGCCCAGGAGGCCGGCCTCGATCTTGTAGAGATCGCGCCGAACTCGGTGCCGCCGGTCGCAAAAATTCTCGATTACGGCAAATACAAATATCAGGCGCAGAAGAAAGCCGCCGAGGCGCGAAAAAAGCAGAAGGTCGTCGAGATCAAGGAGATCAAGCTGCGACCGATGATCGATCATCACGATTACGACGTGAAGATGCGGTCGATGGAGCGCTTCTTCCAGGAAGGCGACAAGGTCAAGGTGACGCTGCGGTTCCGCGGCCGCGAAATGGCGCACCAGGAGCTCGGCTATAAGCTCTTGGACCGGGTCAAGGTCGACACCGCGAAAATCGCCAAGATCGAGCAGGAACCGCGCTTCGAAGGCCGCCAGGTGGTCATGGTGCTGGCGCCCCGCTAGCCGCAACCCTACCCTCCCCCGCAAGCGGGGGAGGCGAGCACGGGTTGATTGCCTTAATCGGTTTGCTCTGCCATAACCGCGCCCTTCCCGCCGCCCGGCTGATTAAGGGCTGCCGTGGCGGCGGCGATGTGCTCACGCACACCCCGCTCATTATGAGCATTTTTGGGCTAGCAAGCGCTCGCGCCTGCTGCCTTCAGGAGAGCCAAATGCCCAAGATCAAGACCAAGTCGGGCGCCAAGAAGCGCTTCAAGGTAACCGCCAGGGGCAAGGTCCTCTACGGTCGCATGGGCAAGCGCCACGGCATGATCAAGCGCACCAAGAAGCAGATTCGCCAGTTGCGCCACACCTCCGTCCTGTTCAAGACCGACGGCGACAGAATCAAAAAGTACTTTTTACCGAACGGCTGACGTTCGCCTGCTTTCTTCAGCGTATCGTCTCAACGTTCTGCGAATTTCAAAGGAGATCGACCATGGCACGCGTCAAGCGCGGCGTCACATCCCATGCCAAGCACAAGAAGGTGCTCAAGGCCGCCAAGGGCTATCGCGGCCGGCGCAAGAACACGATCCGCATCGCCAAGCAGGCGGTGGAGAAGGCGGGCCAATATGCCTTCCGCGACCGCAAGCGCAAGAAGCGCACCTTCCGCGCGCTGTGGATTCAGCGCCTCAACGCGGCGGTGCGCCCGTTCGGGCTCAACTACAGCCGCTTCATCGCCGGCTTGAGCAAGGCCGGCATCTTGGTCGACCGCAAGGTGCTCTCGGACCTCGCCATCACCGAGCCGGCGGCGTTCGAGGCGATCGGCGGCCAGGCCAAGTCGGCGCTCGCGTGACGTGTCATGATCGACCGCGCGTACGTCCAGCGGATGGCGCGTTACAATCGCTGGCAGAATGAAAACCTCTACGGCGTCGCCGACAGCTTGTCGGACGACGAACGCAGGCTTGAGCGCGGCGCCTGGTTCGGCTCGATCCACAAGACGCTGAGCCACATTCTGTGGGCCGACCGCACCTGGATGAGCCGCTTCACCGACCTGCCGCAGCCGACGGTCGGCATTCCGGAGTCTGTGTCGCTCTATCCGGACTGGAACAATCTGAAGTCCGAGCGCAAGGGCTTCGACCACACCATGATCGATTGGGCCGACAAGGTCGACGATACTTGGCTCGCCGCCGACCAGACCTTTTATTCCGGCGCCACCAAACGCGACTGGACGCGGCCGCGCTGGATGCTGGTCACCCATATGTTCAATCACCAGACCCATCACCGCGGCCAGGTGCACTCCATGCTGACCCAGGCCGGCGGCCGACCGAGCGATACCGACCTGACATTCATCCCGGATTGAGCCAAGAAAACCTGCCATGACCGACACCGCGCAACTCGAGCAGCAAATTCTCGCCGATGTCGCCGCCGCGGGCGACGACGCGGCGCTCGAAGCGGCGCGCGTCGCGGCCCTCGGCAAGAACGGTTCCCTCACCGCGCTCCTAAAAACGCTCGGCACGCTGCCGCCGGAAGAGCGCAAGACCCAGGGGCCGCTGATCAACGGACTGAAGGATAGGGTCAACGCCGCGCTGGCCGCGCGCCGCGAGGCGCTCAAGGATGCGGCCCTCGAAGCTCGTCTCAACACCGAGAGCGTCGACGTCACCTTGCCGGTGCGCGAGGCGCCGGCCGAGATCGGCCGGATCCATCCGATCACGCAAGTGACCGACGAATTGACCGCGATCTTCGCCGACATGGGCTTTGCCGTCGCCGAAGGGCCGGACATCGAGACCAACGACTACAACTTCACCAAGCTGAATTTCCCGGAAGACCATCCGGCGCGCGACATGCACGACACGTTCTTCTTCAATCCGAAGTCGGACGGCACGCGCTTGCTGCTGCGCACCCACACCTCGCCGGTGCAGGTGCGCACCATGCTGAGCCAAAAGCCGCCGATCCGCGTCATCATTCCCGGCCGCACCTATCGCCGCGACTCAGATCAGACCCACACGCCGATGTTCCACCAAGTCGAGGGCCTGGTCATCGACAAAAGCTCGCATCTCGGCCACCTGAAATGGATTCTGGAAGAATTCTTCAAGGCGTTCTTCGAGGTCGATCGGGTCGGCATGCGGTTTCGGCCGTCGTTCTTCCCGTTCACCGAGCCGTCGCTCGAAGTCGACATCCAATGCCGCCGCGACAAGGGCGAAGTCCGCTTCGGCGAAGGCGACGACTGGATGGAAATCCTCGGCTGCGGCATGGTGCATCCGAACGTGCTGAAAAACTGCGGCCTCGATCCCGACGAGTACCAAGGCTTTGCCTGGGGCATGGGGATCGACCGCCTCGCCATGCTCAAATACGGCATGCCGGACCTGCGCGCCTTCTTTGAGGCCGACGTCCGCTGGCAATCGCATTACGGCTTCCGCCCGCTCGATTTCCCGACGCTGGCGGGCGGATTGAGCGCGTGATGAAATTCACCCTCGCCTGGCTCAAGGAGCATCTCGACACCGACCGCGCGCTCGGCGAGATCACCGACAGGCTGACCATGATCGGGCTCGAGGTCGAGCGCGTCGAGGACATGGGCAGGCAGCTCGCGCCGTTCACCATCGCGCGCGTGGTCGAGGCCAAGCAGCATCCGAACGCCGACCGGCTGCGCGTCTGCATGGTCGATACCGGCTCGGGCGATCCGGTGCAGGTAGTGTGCGGCGCGCCGAATGCGCGCACCGGCATGAAGGGCGTGTTCGTGCCGCCGGGCGCTTACATTCCCGGCAAGGACATGACGCTCGCCGTTGGCACCATCCGCGGCGTCGAGAGCCGCGGCATGCTGGTGTCGGAGTTCGAGCTGAAAATCTCCGACGACCACGAAGGCATCATCGACCTGCCCGAGGACGCGCCGGTCGGCGAAAGCTACGCGCACTATGCCGGCCTCGACGATCCGGTGATCGAGATCAATTTGACGCCGAACCGGCCGGACTGCGCCGGCGTGCACGGCATCGCCCGCGATCTTGCCGCGGCCGACATAGGCAAGTTCAAGGATACGGCCATCAAGCCGGTCAAGGGCGAGTTCCCCTGCCCGGTCGCGGTCAAGATCGAAGCGCCCGAGCTGTGCCCGGCCTTCGCGCTGCGCCTCGTTCGCGGCGTCAAGAACGGGCCGTCGCCGGCGTGGCTGCAAAAGCGGCTGACCGCGATCGGATTGCGGCCCATCAACGCGCTGGTCGATATCACCAATTTCATCACCTACGACCGCGGCCGGCCGCTGCATGTGTTCGATGCCGCGAAAGTGCACGGCAACCTCACCGTGCGCCGTGCCCAAAACGGCGAAAAACTGCTGGCGCTCGACGGCAAGATCTACACGCTCGATGACAGCGTCTGCGTCATCGCCGACGAAGACGGCGTCGAATCGCTCACCGGCATCATGGGCGGCGAAACAACCGGCTGCTCGGAAATCACCACCGATGTGTTGATCGAATCGGCGCTGTGGAACGAGATCAATATCGCGCAGACCGGCCGCAAGCTCGGCATCAATTCCGACGCCCGCTACCGTTTTGAGCGCGGCGTCGATCCGGCCTTCATGCTGCCGGGGCTCGAGCTGGCCACCCGCATGGTGCTGGACTTGTGCGGCGGCACGCCGTCGGAGGCGACCGTCGCCGGCAGCGCCGAGCCGCGCGAGCGCATCATCGATTTCCCGCTGTCCGAGCTCAAACGCCTGGCCGGCCTCACCGTGCCGCAGCCGGAAATGCGCCGCGTGCTGGAGCGGCTCGGCTTCTTCGTCGCCGGCCAAAGCGAGCGGGTGAAGATCGCGGTGCCGTCGTGGCGGCCCGACGTCGAGGGCAAGGCCGACATCGTCGAAGAGGTGGTGCGCATCTTTGGCGTCGACAGGGTGCCGTCAACGCCGTTCGATCGCGGCGCGGCGCCACGCAAACCTGTCCTCACGCCGATCCAATTGCGCGTGCGTAAAGCCAAGCGCGCGCTCGCCGCGCGCAACCTGGTCGAAGCGGTGACCTGGTCGTTCATTTCCAAAGCCCACGCCGAACTGTTCGGCGGCGGCAAGCCTGAGCTGGCCTTGGCCAATCCGATCGCCGCCGATCTCTCCGACATGCGGCCGAGCCTGATCCCCGGCCTGATCGCGGCGGCGCAAAAGAACGCCGACCGCGGCTTCGCCGATGCAGCCCTGTTCGAAGTCGGCCAAATATTTCGCGGCGACGCGCCGGCCGATCAGTTCACCGCCGCCGCCGGCGTGCGCCGCGCGCTCGGCAAGCCGTCCGGGATCGGCCGGCATTGGACCAAGCGCGACGGCGAAGTCGACGCCTTCGACGCCAAAGCCGATGCGCTCACGGTGCTGACGGCGGCCGGCGCGCCGGCGCAAGCGCTGCAAGTCGTGCCCGGTGGTCCGCCGTGGTTTCACCCCGGCCGCTGCGGCACGATCCAGATCGGCCCGCAAAACGTGCTCGGCCATTTCGGCGAATTGCATCCGGGCGCGCTGGAAAAACTCGACGCCGAAGGCCCACTGGTCGGCTTCGAAGTCATTCTCGAGCGCATCCCCGAGCCGAAGGCGAAGGCGACGCGCGCCAAGCCGGCGCTCGAGCTGTCGCCGTTGCAGCCGGTCGAGCGCGATTTCGCCTTCGTGGTCGAGCGCAGCGTCAAGGCCGTCGACATCGTGCGCGCGGCGCAGTCCGCCGACCGCAAACTGATCACGGGCGTCACCGTGTTCGACGTCTACGAAGGCAAAGGTATCGAGCCCGGCAAGAAATCGATCGCCATTGCCGTCACCATCCAGCCGCGCGACAAGACCATGACCGACGCCGAGATCGACGCGCTGGCGGCAAAGATCGTCGCCGAAGTCGGCAAGCGCACCGGCGGCGTACTGCGGGCTTGAGAACTCGGTCGCGAGCCACCCGCGAGCCGCGACGGCGCGCAATGAAAAAGCCCCGGGGTATTTCTCCCCGGAGCTTCTTTAGACCACCATGTGGCGCCGATTAGAACAGGTAGTTGATGCCCGCCTTCATCGTGCTGGCCTTGAGGCTGGATTGGACCGGCACGTTGACATTCAGCGCGGCACCGGGCACGGCCAAAGTCAGCGTGTGGTTATCGGTGTGGCTGCCGTAGTCCACATAATTATATTCGATCTTGGCGGTCCAGTGCGGAGCAAACATGTATTCCGTACCGAAACCGAGCAAGCCGCCGACCTTCGTTTCAGACTGGTTTGAGGTCAACGAAGCGGGCGCAAGGAGGCCGCCGTCGGTGAAGTTATACTTCACACTGGTCCACGACGCGCCGCCTTTGACGTAGACGAGCAGATTATTGAGCGGCAGAACGCCGGCACGAACGGTGGCATCGGCGGTCCACTGCATATTGGCGGTGCAGGAGAAGACAACGAGGCAAGGCGTGGTGCCCTTGATGTTGCTCCAGTCGCCATCGCCCTCAACACCGACCAGGAAATTTCCGGCCTGATAATTGTAGCCGATCTGTCCGCCGCCGAGGAAGCCGTTGAGGCCTTGCGAATACAGCGGCAGCGTGGCTGCGCCGCCGAGCCCGAGCCCGCCGAGATTGATGGAGTTTGCCGCGGTAGCCCAACTGGCACCACCGTTGACGCCGATGTAAAAGCCGGTCCAGCTCGGCGGCGGCGGCGGCGGCGGCGCCATCGGCGCCTTGAGCGGCATGTCGGCGGCCATTGCACCTGCGGTGCCGAGGCTCAACACTCCGAGCGCCGCGATCAGGTTACGAAACTTCATAGTACACCCCCGTTTGTTTCAGAGCTGGATGTTTGTTTTCCAGGCGGGCGGAACCTAGTGCGGCCAAGCACGCGATGAATATGCAATTTCGGACAAGCGATGCTGTTGCCGGCGCTTGTTGCTGATCTGCAACAAAGCGGTATTGCAGTACGCTTTCTATTGATTCTGAAAGGTTGCGCGCACCACGCTCGCGTTTGCTTTGGAAGATTGCAAACCTGCGATTGCTCAAATCGCCTGCGACAAAACGGCCAGATGATCGCCCTGTGACAAAAGACACAGCGCCGCCGCGCCCGCGAGCGGATATATGCGCGCGGTTATCGCGGCGATCTCTCTGCATTGATTACGTGTCGTTTGCGCAATCGATCACGGCGGACGCTGCAGGGGGCAAATATCGGTGCAGCAGTCGCAACGCGAACGCTACAAGGATGTCGTCGATCGTTTTGTCCAACTTGCGCAGGCAAACCTCGACAAGCCGACGCGCATCCCGGAGTTAAGTCGCGCGATAGGTGTGGAACCACGTCAACTCAGGCGGGCGTGCCAAGCCATACTCGGCATTACGCCGGTGAGCTATCTGCACACGATGCGACTGAGTGAAGTCAGGCGTACACTTGCAACGCGAGACGGTGCCGCATCCACCATCACGGAAGTTGCGAACCGCTTCGGCTTTCACGAGCTCGGCCGCTTCGCCGCCGCGTATCGCGCCGCATTCGGCGAGCATCCTTCGGAGACGCGGCAAAAGACCTTGTCCAATTCCGGCGCGCGCTTGGAAGCTGAGTAACGCACGCGCAGCGTAATAAGCTACTAACGCTCCGGACGCATGATGCTCGGCGTAGCGCCGAATGACGACTGCTCGCGCGGCGGAGCGCGCGTGCCTTTCACCTTGGGCTTGGGCGCGGCCTCGGCTTCCGCCGGCGCGGGCTTGAGCACGCCCAGGCGGCGGAGCACCGCGTCGGCGGCACGCTCGCCGGATTCCCAGGCGCCGCCGACCGTGCCCCACAGCGTTTCGTGCGCGGCTTCGCCGGCGAACCAGATCGTGTCGTTCACCGGCTCCATCATGATGCGGCGCGCGAGCTGGCCGCCCGGCACGGCGGCGGACGCGGCGCCGAGCGTGAAGGCATCGGTGTTCCAGCGCGTGGCCTGGGTGCGGCCGATCGCTTTCTTGATTTCGGCGCCGTAAAGCCCGGCTAGCCATTGCGAGGCGAAATCGACCATGGCGGCTTCGCCGCGCGCGGCCAGATCGCGGCCGAAGGAGCCGGCGACATCGACCATACACAGCGGCGTGCCGGACACATTGGCGAGCATGGCCGCCGTGTGGCTGTCGGCGGATTTCTCGAACACCAGATCGTCGCTGTCGAGGCCGAGCGGGTTGCCGACCAGCTCCAGCGCGACATGGTCGTAGCTGCCGAGCGAGAGCCGGCCGAAGGCGTCGATGTTACGGTGCGGCAGTTCGGGCAGGAATTGAATGCGGCCTCCGGCGATGAGATTGGTCGAGACGGTGACGATGACGGCGCGCGCGGTCAGCGTGCCCTTCGCGGTTTCGACAGCGAGACTTCTGCGCGTATCGATCGATTTCACCGGCGTGGACAATTGCACCGTGACGCCTTCGGCCAGCGCCGCGAGCAGCGCGCCGAATCCCTGGCGGCAGAACGTCGCCGTGCTGCGCTCGGCGGCTTTGGAAAAATCCAGCGCCGAGAACTGCGCCAATTCCTTGCCGCAGCCGAACGGGCCGAGCATGAATTCGATCGCGCCACGCCAATCGCCGAGATCGTTCGGCATCACCTGCTCGCACGGCACATCGGCCTTGCGCGCCGCGTCGTTGATGGCGCGCGTGGCGTGCACCTCGGCGGACAGGAAATCCTCCAGCTCGCCTTCGCGCGCATAGCGCCGGCCGATGCGGATTTTCTGGCTCGGCGGCGCCGGATAGACCTCGATGCCGCGGCGCGGCGTCAGCTTGGTCAGCGGATTGAGGTCGGGCGCGTAGATCCAATGCGCGCCGCGGTCATAGGCCACGCCGAACGTCTTGGTGTCGGTGATGCAGCGGCCGCCGATATGGTCCGACGCCTCGACCAGCACATAACGCCGCCCGGCGGCGGCGATGCGGCGCGCCGCGGCGATGCCGGCGGCACCGGCGCCGACGATGATGACGTCAACCGCCGCCGGCGCGGGCTGCGGCGTGGCCGCGACGGCCGGACGCGCCGCAAGAGCTGCAGACGCGGCGAGGAAGGATCGGCGGCTGATTTTTGCGAAAGCCTTGCGCGGCATGGTTTCCGGATGCTTGCGGCGGGATTGCAGATTGCCCGAATGCCGCGGCTTTCGCAAACGTTACGCTTAAGTTTAGGTCAACGGCGCAGGTGGCCCGTGAACCAAAACGCAACGGACTTCACATAAAATGCGTCCAAACAAAGACGCGACCAAACCGCGCGAGCTGGCCGGGAGGGCCCAAGAGAACGGCGATGGGTAGAGTACGCGATAGCTTCGGGCAGCTGATCGCCCGCTATCTTCAAAAGCCGGTGCGCGGCTACGAGCCGTTCACGCCGAGCGATCCGGAAAGCCTGCGCCAATCGCTGGCGCCCGGCGACGTGCTCCTGGTCGAGGGCAACAACCACATTTCCGGCGTCATCAAATATCTCACCCAATCGACCTGGTCGCATTCGGCGCTTTATGTCGGCCCGCTCGCGAGCCAGTTCACTGCCGATGGCGAGCCGCACGTTTTGATAGAAGCCAATGTCGGCGAGGGCGTGGTGTCGGCGCCGCTGTCGAAGTATTTTCGCTTCCACACCCGCATCTGCCGGCCGGTCGGCCTGACCGAGGATGACTGCGCAACGGTGTGCGCCTATGCCATCGCCCGCGTCGGCTTAGGCTACGACGTCAAGAACATCACCGACCTGTTGCGCTATCTGCTGCCGCTGCCGGTGCCGCAGCGCTGGCGCCGGCGCATGATCACGCTCGGCTCGGGCGATCCGTCGCGGCTGATCTGCTCGGCGCTGATCGCGGATGCGTTCACCGCGGTGCGCTATCCGATCCTGCCCAAGATCACGCTGGCACGCAGCCTCCAAGCGCTGGAGCAGATTTTGGAAATCCGCCACTCCTCGCTGTACTGCCCGCGCGACTTCGACATTTCGCCCTATTTCAACGTGGTCAAGCCGACCATCCGCCAGGGATTCAATTACAAGGCGCTTCAATGGGCCGATCTGCCCCATGCGCCCGACGACGCATCGCTCGCGTCGCGACCCGCGGACGAGAACGCCGGCGCCGTGGCGGCCTGATTAGCCGTCATTCCGGGGCGCGCAAAGCGCGAACCCGGAATCCATATTCACAGACCTCTAAATAGTGATAGTCCTGTGCCCGCTTGGGTGCGCAGGGGTTATGGATTCCGGCTCTCGCTTCGCTCGGCCGGAATGACGAGAAAAGGAAAAAATGTTCGACGACGCCATCAATGCCCTCACCCAGATGTTCGCGCCGCCGCTGCGCGCAGTGTTGTGGAAATCGGTCGCGTTGGCGCTGGCGCTGATCGTGGTGGTCGGCATCGTGCTCGACCGGCTGATCCTCTGGCTGGTGGGCGCCGGCTCAACTTCGATCGAGACCACGCTGGGGCCGCACGCGCACTGGCCGGCGAGCGCGCTGGCGTGGCTGCTCTCGGTCGCCGCCAGCCTCGGCATCATCGTCGGCAGCGTCTTCCTCATGCCGGCGGTCACCGCCTTCGTCGCAAGCTTCTTCGCCGATCAGATCGCCGACGAGGTCGAGCGCGAGCACTATCCCGCCGATCCTCCCGGCAAGGCGCTGCCGCTGTGGCGCGCGGTCATCGAGGGCGGCAAGACGGCGCTGCTCGCGGTTCTGGTCTACGTGGTTGCCACGCCGTTTTTGCTGTTCGCCGGTTTTGGCGCGGTGATCTTCTTTCTCGCCACCGCGTGGCTGCTCAGCCGCGAATATTTCGAGCTCGCCGCCATGCGCTTTCGCTCGCCGGCCGAGGCGAAAGCGCTGCGCAAGCGCAACGCCGGCCGGATTTTCATCGCCGGCCTGTTCATCGCCGCCTTCGTCTCGATCCCGGTCGTCAATCTGGCGACGCCGCTGTTCGCCATGGCGCTGATGGTGCATCTGCACAAGCGGCTCGGCGGCCCGAGGCTGGTCGCGCAACAACCTGGCTGATCGAGCGTCCTAGCCTTTCGCCTGGGCGAGCATGCGGTCGACGGGCTTGCCGAGCCGCTTGAGAATAAAATTCGGCGCGACCCGGCTCATGATCTTGAGCATGTTGCTCAACCCGGGGCGGATCTCGAGCCGGTCATGCTTGAGGCCGGCGATGGCACGCTTTACCAGTGTTTCGACCTGCATCGGCGTCACGCCGACATCGTCCATGCTGAGAGTGCCGCGGAACAGCGACGTCCGCGTGATCGGCGGCGCCAATTCGAACACGGCGACATTGGTATCCTTCAATTGCAGGCGCAGCGATTGGGTGAAGGAATGGATAGCGGCTTTTGCCGCACTATAGATCGGCGCGATCGGCAGCGGCACGAAGGCAAGTCCGGACGAGACATTGACGATCGCAGCGCGGTCTTTTGTTTTCAAGTGCGGCAGAAACGCCACGGCCATGCGGATCGCGCCATTCAGGTCGACCTCGATTTCGCGGGTGAGGTCCCTCAAATCCGAGCCGAAGGTCTGCAGGTTGATCCTCCGCATGATCCCGGCATTGTTGACGAGCACGTTCAGAGCGGGAAATTCCTCCACGATTTTTCGGTGAAGACCGGCGATGGCCACGGCATCGCTCACGTCGCTTTGTATCGCGTGGACGCCTGGGAGCTTCTCTCGCGCCGCGTCGAGATGGGATTGGCTTTGCCCGGTGACAATGACCGTATTGCCGAGCGCGACGAGCCGCGCGGCAAGCGCGAAGCCGATGCCGGATGTCCCGCCGGTTATCAGAACCGTGTTGCCGGAAATCTGCATCTGATGCTTACCGCGCCGGCGGCCAGATGGCGGTTGCCGTCACGCCGCCTTGGCGAGTTCGGCCGCATGAACCGCGCGCAAGCCGATCGACAGCCGGTTCCAGGCATTGATCATGGCGATGGCGATCGACAGATCCGCCAGCTCCTTTTCCGAAAAGTGCTTGCGCGCCTGGTCGTAGACCGCATCAGGCGCATGCGTTACTGCGATGTTGGTCAACGCTTCGGTCCAGGCCAAAGCGGCCCGCTCCCGCTCGGAATAGAGATTGGATTCGCGCCAGGCCTCGAGCAGATACAGACGCATCTCGGTTTCGCCGAGCTTGCGCGCATCTTCGGTATGCATGTGCAGGCAGTAGGCGCAACCATTGATCTGGGACGCCCGCGTCTTCACCAGCAAAGTGAGCTTGCGGTCGAGCCCGGACTTTTTCAGATAATTCTCGACGGCAATCAAAGCGGCGACGCCATCGGGGGCGACGGTGAGTGCGTTCAGTCTTCGTTGCACCATGACATTCTCCTCTCTTGTCTTTGCTCCGCTGTGGTTGGTCGGGGCGGCTATCGCGCATCAAGCTCCGCCAGCGTCCTGGCCAGAGCGCTGCGCACCTGTGGCAAATGGCCGGCAAATGCCACCGCGATATTGCGCAACGTCTGGCCGGCCGGCGACGTCATGGTCGCCACACGGGTCATCCGATGGGTCATGGCGACGACATCGCGGGCGATCCTGTGTCGCTTGATGGCCCAGGCGTCCAGTCGCGTCTCATCGCCGTCTTGGAGCGTGACCGCCAGCGCTTCGGCGAGCGACACGCTGTCCTGAATGCCGGTGTTCATGCCTTGGCCGCCGGCCGGGCTGTGGACGTGCGCGGCGTCGCCGCACAGCAAAATCCGGCCCCGCCGCGGGCTTTGCGCCAAGCGATGATGGATGTGAAACCGCGAGCTCCAGCGCACCTCGCGAATGCACCCGGGATTTGCCGACGGGCCGCGCGCGTCGAGGATGGATTGCATGAATTGCGCCGACGGCACGTCCGGCGCCTCGACGACGGTGGCGACGATGCGAAAGCGGTCGTCGGGCAGCGGCGCAACCACCACCAGCCCCTTGGGCGAATAGAACAAGGTGACTTCGTCCCGGCTCAGCGGCCACTGCATGTGCACATCGGCCAGGACGAAACTTTGTTGATATTCGCTGCCTTCGAAGGCGACGCCGGATTGGTCGCGGACCTTGCTGTGCATGCCGTCACAGCCGATCAGCCAATCGGCGGTGATGGTTTTCGTGCCGACTTCGGTCCGGACCTGCACGTCGACATGGGACGCGGACGCCGAGAGGCGAACGAGCTCGCACGGCCGCACGACGCGGCCGCCGAGCGCCTCCAGATGATCCAGCAAGCAGCGCTCGACACGGTCCTGCGGGATCATCAGCGTAAAGGGGTAAGGGCTCGGAATTTCCGAAAAATCGACGGTAATGAGCGGGCGATCGCGGTCGCGCACGCGGAAGATCGGAACTTTGATGCCTTGCGCCAGCAGGTCTGCCGTCACCCCGAGCGGTTCCAGCACCTCCATGGTCCGGGCATGGACCACGCAAGCGCGCGACGTATTGGCGCCGGACGGCTGCCGGTCGATGATCGTCGGATTGACGCCGAGTCGCCTCAGCTCTGCGGCCAGCGCAAGGCCGGCCGGTCCGGCTCCGGCGATGAGAATTTTTGTGTCAGCGTCAAAATTCTGCATGTCGACCTCGCAGAATGTTGTGCGGTCAGCAAAGTGTTTGCGGCAACCTTCGTCGACAACAAGGCGCGCGCGGAACTGTTCCTCTTATCGGGCGTAAGCCGCGCGACATCCGGTCGCCACACTAAACGCAAACCTCTTCTGCGCCGTCGCTATGCCTCATCGGCAAGCACGTTATCCGACGAGCCGCAATCGTCGCAGCAGCTCGTGGATATTGATGGTCCAGCCGACGCCGACGCGCTTTGGTGGGAACAGGCGGCGATCGTCCGCATTCCACACCCCTTTGTTCCAGTTCTTCCAGTCCCAATTGACGGGCATTCCCATCCAGGTCCGTTGCGGAACTTTATTCGGGTCTCTCTCCAGATCGCTCATGACGATGCTCCAGCAAATGCACTGATCGCACGTTAGTCCTGGAAAGAGGGCGATAGTTCAAAAGCTGTTCAACAATAATAACGATCACTGCTTCGCTTGCGCGCCGCCGTCGGTCGGCGCTGCCGGGTTGCGGTCGAGCCACGTCACGGCGCGATAGGCGCTGACCAGGCCGGCACCAAAATCCGAATCCGGGCGCGGCGGCTCGAGCGGCTTGGCGGTGGCCATGAGGATCGCGCGAATATCGCCGGGCTTGAGCGACGGCTTGTGCTCAAGCAACAGCGCGGCGATGCCGCTGACATGCGCAGCCGCGATCGAGGTTCCGGTGGTGAACAGATATTCGTCCCCTGGCGCGAGCGCGAAAATATCGACGCCGGGTGCGGAAACCGCGATATAGCGGCCGCGATTGGCCATCGGGAACAAGCGGTCGTCGCTGTCCGTCGCCGTCACCGCAATGACATTGGGATCGGCCGCCGGGTACAGCGGTTCCGACTTCGGTCCGCCATTGCCGGCGGCCGCGATCAGCACGATGCCCTTGTCGTAAGCCGCGGCCAGCATGCGCTGCAAGGTCGGATCGGCGGGGCCGGCAAAGCTCATGTTGATGACGCGTGCGCCATTATCCGCCGCCCATTGCAGGCCCTTGTAGATGGCAAACGAGCTGCCGTGCGCCACGCCGGGCGTATCGTCGAATGCATGCACCGCCAAAACTTGCGCGCCCGGCGCGATACCCAACAGCTTGCCGTGCGCCACAATGGCGCCGGCAATCGACGTTCCGTGCGTATGCGATTTTTCGCCGCCGCCCAGCGCGTCGAAGCTTTTGGCGATAGCACCGTCGAGATCCGGATGTTTCGCGTCGATTTCCGAATCGATCACGGCAACCAGGACATTCTTTCCCGTTGCCACTTGCTGCGCCTGTGCGCTTTGCAGTTTCGCCAAGACGTATTGCGCCGCGTCGCCCGCCGTGCCGGCCGCAATCTTGGCGGTCTCTTCCTGCAATGTGAAAACATAGTTCGGCTGCACGCTGGCGACGATGCGTTCGCCGCCGAGCGCGCGGACTGTGTTGGCCACCGTACGGCCGCCGCCAAGGCGCCAGCGATAGAGGCTGGTCCCGATCAACGGGAAACTTTGCGAATCGAGTTGCGTCAATTCGTACCGCCGCGCGATCAGACCGATCGCCTGCGGTGTTGCGCCCGGCGCGAACGCGGTAATGACTTCGTTGGGAACGAAATTTTGATTGCCTTGCGACGGCGTCCCGCCGCCACCGTTGTTGCGGTTACCGCCGCTGTTGCCGGGGCCAACCGGACCGCCGCCGCCGCCGACATATCCGCCACCGCCGCCGACAATCGGAGGATGTCGCGACGGCCGCCCGGTCCTGCCAGGAGGCCGGCCGACAAGTCCGCCGCCGGGGCCGGGACGCGGTCCTGCCATTGGTCCGCCACCCGGCATGGGTCTGCCGCCGAAACCACCCATATGCCCGAAGCCGCCCATGCCGAACGCCGCCGCCGAATGCGATCCGGCGACACAGCAGGCCGTCAGCAGCAAGCCACCGAGCGACAGCGCCAGAAAGTGCTTAAGATTTTTTGGCCACAAACTTATTGCGCGCATGGCAAACTCCCGATGTGGCGCCGCCCCATCACTCGGTCGCGGCGATGAAGCCTACGACCTTATTGTCCTGCAGCGTGTTGACGATGCGCGCCAAGTCCGCCTTGGCAAGTTTGGTCGGCGCGACCCGCACCCGGTATAGTCCGCCCGTCGACGGCCCGCTGGCAATGGTCAGCTTGTTGGTTTCTAAAAAGTTGGCGACGTCGGCGGCGGTGGCCTGCGGCTGAAAGCGCATGAGCACATAGGAGCCTTCGCCGGCAACGCTCGCCGGCGCGGAGGCGGTCTCGTAGCCACCCGGACTTTTCTCCTTGAGCACAAAGCCGGCCAAAAAACCCGCTTGCAGCACGATAGCGAGCGCCGCCGCCATCGCCGACCAGGCCAAGGTGCGCGGCGACAGTGCGGCCAGAAATTCAGCGATGCGGGCGGCGAAATCGATCGACGAGCGAGATTTTCGCGCCGGCAAGGCGTCGATCTTGGCGAACAGTGTTTTGACGTCGCGGCCCGACGGCTCGCCGGCTGCCTCGCTGACAAGGGTCTCCTGGGCGAGCTCCGCGCGTACCCACTCGTAGCGGCTGGCCAGCTCGGGATCGGCCGCTAGCGCTCTTTCCACCTGTTGCGACTCATGAGGGTCCAGCGTTCCCGCCGCATACCAGGGCAGCAGGAGCTCGATCTCGCTCGGTTCGCTTTGCTTCGCCGTGCTCATGGCCAGCCTCGCTCAATGCCTTGCTCGGTGAGGAGCTCGGATAATTTCTTGCGCGCATAGAACATTCGCGTCTTCACGGTCGCCTCCGGGATGCCGACAATTCCGGCAACGTCTTCCACGGACTTATGCTGATAGTAGACGAGGTTGACGATCTCGCGGTGCTCCGCCGATAGCTTGAGCAGGCACGCCCGCAACACCGCGGCCTTGTCTTTCTTGGCCAGCGCGATTTCCGGATCGTCGGCCTGATCCTCGATGGCGCCGGCTCTCTCGTCATCCAGTTCCTCCATCGGCCGCCGCTGCAGCGCGTTGAGCGCCTTGAAGCGGGCGATACTGAAGATCCATGTCGAGACCGCGGAGCGCCCCTCGAACGTTCCGGCTTGCCGCCAGACGTCGAGGAAGACATCGCTGTCCAGGTCTTCCGCGGTGGTCGGGTTGCGCACCATGCGCAGCACGAAGCGATAGACCGGAACACGATAGCGCCCGTAAAGCTCCTCCATGGCGAGCCGGTCGCCCTTGGCGATCCTGGCGATCAGAACCTCGTCCGAAGTCGTCGGCATCGGCAGGGCTATCGACTCATCGGTTAGGCAGCCGGGGAGCGCGCAGGTTCAAAAGAGAAAAGAAAAACTTTGCGCGGCTGATCCGGGCGCCGGCGCCGGGCGGCGGGGCGGCCGGGCGCTTGCCGCAAGTTTCGCCGGTCAGGCGCAGTTGGGCAAGCTTAACGCCCGCCACAGGGCATTTCGCCGGGCATTTGGCGGGTTTTTCGGCCGGTCCGCGCCGAGCCTACTTCTTTTTTCGGCATGGACCGCGCCGATTTCACCGGCCGAAAAAATCGCTTGAACCTTTCTCCGACGCGCCTGTCCCACGGCTATTGGAACCCAAACCCTCGGAGAACGACCATGTCACGCAAAACGATCCTCACTCTCGCTTCTGCAGCTACGCTCGCGGTGGCGATGCTTGCCTCTCAATCGGCCGACGCCCGCGGCTTCGGCGGTGGCGGCGGTTTCGGCGGCGGCGGCGGCCGCGGCTTCGGTGGCGGCGGATTCGCCAGCCGCTCCATCGGTGGTGGCGGTATGGGAATGGCCCGCTTCAGCGGCCGCGTCGGCCGCCCGATCATCCCGATCCTCAACCCGGGCCACCCCGGCCATCCCGGCTTCCCCCATTGGGGCTTCCACCATCACGATCACGGCCACTGGGCGTTCCGTTTCGGCCGCTGGATCGTCGTCGACGACGTCATCGATGAAGCGCCGGCCGTCGTGACCGCACCCACGCCCGGTCCGTGCACCTGCCTGACCAAGAACTACACGCCGAGCGGCCTCGTGGTGTTCGCCGATGTCTGCACCAAGGAATCCGCCAGCGCTTCGGTCTACGGCAGCTCCGACGCGACGCAAGTGCCGACGACCCCGGTCGCCGCAACCGCGGTGCCGATGGCGGTGGTGCCGACCACGCCGAACTACGCCGGCCGCACCTATGACGACTATCTGGCGGCGAACCCGCAAGCCGCCAACCCGGCGCCGCAGGCCCCACAGAAGAACTGAAGATGGCGGTCGAAACCGCAAATGTAAATGTCGGTCGAAAACTGAGATCGCCTGCGGCAGCACCGCGGGCGATCTTTTTGGCGGAAAGTTTTAGCTAAAGCGTGGACTCAACAGCATGCAGTCACTGCCTTGCTTTGGAGGTAAAGTGGACATCGCACGGACTTATCGTCATGTCCGCTTTTGACCCGAAACGGTCCTTCAAAGCCTCAAGCGTCGGCGCCATCGTAGTCCTGCCAAATCCTACTCCAGCGCCATACCCTTTTCGGCCAGTTCCTTTTTTGCTTTCTCATTTTTGGCCAAATGCGTCAGCCCCATGCCGCGCAGCACGTTGGGTGCCTTTGTGAACTGAACGTTGTCGTAACCGACTATCTCTACTCGGTTGCCCCAAGGGTCTCGAAAATCAAGGAAGGGCCCGTCGAGTGGGGTAACTCCAGCTGCCTTGAGCGCCTTGCGGGCGGTCTCTTTATTGTCGACGACGAGGCCAAAGTGGCGACCATCATCAGCCGGCTGCGTGCGGCCCTTCTGAAGCGCAATGAACTGATCGCCTAAGTCAATGAAAGCCATCGAGTCACTTTTACCGCGCAGTTCAAACTTGAAGAGACGGCCATAGAATGCCAGGGCCTCGTCGATATCCGCCACCTCCAGTGCGATGTGGTTGAAGCCTACCACGCGTGGTTTCTCGATCGCGGCCATCGCACTCTCCTCTGCTACTCTGCAGATCAAGTGGGTAATGCCGGCTCAAGAAGCAACGGGCTCCTGCGGCGGTCTGCGTATCTTCCGCAAACGCCGGATTTCGGCAGATATCGACCCATCGCGACATTTCGCGCCCACCATTTGCTGTACGGCACAACACAGTCCCGCGATATGTTAGGGTCCAATCTTCGACCGTGCGGAGAGACCTTATGAGGCGACGCGAGCTCATTACGCTTCTCGGCGGCGCCGTGGCTTGGCCGCTCATCGCACGTGCGCAGCAAGCCGGCCCAGTGCGGGTGATTGGCGCGCTGTTTGACCAGCCGGAGAATGCTCCGATTGCGCAATCTTACATTGCCGCATTCCGAGATGAACTCGCGAAGCTGGGATGGAAGGAAGGCAGCAATCTGCGGATCGAAATTCGCTATAGCGCCGGTCATACGGATGAGTTGAAGACGCTGGCAAAACAATTGGTCGATTTGCGGCCCGATGCGATCCTCGGTCGGGGTACGGCTGAAACCATCGCCCTTGCCCATGAGACGCAGACGATTCCGATCGTATTCGCGGCGGTCTCCGATCCACTCGGCAACGGCCTTGCCGCGAGCCTTGCCCACCCGGGCGGCAACGTTACCGGCTTTACGAACATCGAGTCTTCGATGGGAGGCAAATGGATCGAACTCCTGAAGGAGATCGCGCCGCGCACCGAGCGTGTAGCGCTCCTGTTCAATCCAACAACCGCTGCGCCAGTCGAATTCTACATGTCTTCCATTCAAACGGCCGCACAGTCCTTGGGCGTAAAGGTCAGTAACGCGCCGGTTCACGCCAAGGATGAGATAGAAGGTGTCGTCGCGGCACTGGCCCGCGATCCGGGCGGTGGCCTGATGGCGATGCCGGACACCTTCAACGGGACAAATCTCGAACTGACCGTTGCGCTGGCGACCCGCTACCGTATTCCGGCGATCTCATACCCGCCACTCTTTGCGGAATTGGGCGGGCTGATCTCTTATGGTGTCGATTTTGCCGAATTGTTTCGTCAAGCGGCAGGCTACGTCGATCGCATCTTCAAAGGCGCCAAGCCGGCCGATCTGCCGGTCCAATTGCCGAGCAAGTTAGTGCTGGTGATCAATAAGAAAACCGCTAAAGGACTCGGGCTTACAGTACCGCTGACGCTACAAGCCAGCGCCAACGAGGTGATAGAATAAGCTGTCGATCGCCGACAACCTCGATTTATGGGGAGATGCCCTAGAGCGCGCCACTGCCGTGGTAGCTGTCTTCGCTGCGTCGCCGAAATGACGCTCAGCCCCACACCTCGTTGGCGATCTCGACCACCATGCGTAGCTTGGCCCATTGCTCCTCCTCGGCCAGCACGTTGCCCTCTTCGGTGGACGCGAAACCGCATTGCGGCGAGAGACAAAGCTGATCGAGCGCGGCGAACTTGGTCGCCTCGTCGATACGGCGCTTGACGTCGTCCTTCTTTTCCAACTTGCCGGATTTGGTGGTGATAAGTCCGAGCACGACGATCTTGTTGCCCTTGGGCAAAAAGCGCAGCGGCTCGAAACCGCCGGCGCGCGCGGTGTCGTATTCGAGGAAATAGCCGTCGTAGTTCAATTGGCCGAGCAAAATTTCGGCGACCGGCTCGTAGCCGCCTTCGGAAATCCAGGTCGAGCGGAAATTGCCGCGGCAGATGTGCGTCGTGACCGTCATGTCGGCCGGCTTGCCTTCGAGCGATGCGTTGATGACGCGGGCGTAGTCTTTGGCCAGATTGTCGGCGTTGAGGCCGCGGTCGCGCGCTTTTTTCAGCTCGGCCTGCGAGCACAGATAGGCCCAGGCGGTGTCGTCGATCTGCAGATAGCGGCAGCCGGCGTCGTAGAAGCCGCGGATCGCCTGGCGGTAGGTTTTGGCCAGATCGTCGAAGATGGCGTCGCGGTCGGCGTATTCCTTGGTGGCGATCGCGTTCGGCTCGAGACGGAAATGCATGGTCGCCGCCGACGGGATGCACATCTTCGGCGTGACGCCGGTATGGGCTTTGAGAAACTTGAAATGCTCCAGCATCGGATGGCTGGCGGAGAAGCCGAGCTTGCCGGTGATGCGCGGGCTCAAATGCTTGGTCTGCACGCCCTGAAACTGGATACCGTGATCGATCTCATGAATCTCGACGCCGTCGAGCATGCCGTAAAAATCGAAATGCCACCACGAGCGGCGGAATTCGCCGTCGGTGGCGCATTGCAGCCCGACCTCCTCCTGCTTTTTGATGATCTTCTCGATTTCGCGATCCTCGACCTCCTTGAGTTGCGCGGGAGTGATCGCGCCCTTCTCGCGCTTGGCGCGGGCTTCCTTGAGCGGCGCGGTGCGCAAAATCGAGCCGACCACATCGGCGCGGAACGGCGGCTTATTTCTCGGCATCGGGCGATCCTCCTGAAAACTGTTGGCGCGACACAAGCGGGGAGCGCGGGTTTCGTCAACTGCAAAAACATTGACCAGCGATGGGCGATATCCCAATGGACCAGCCTTGCGACGTGTCATCATCCGCGAAGGCGGATGATCCAGTAATCCGAAACGATGAGGCTGCTATTCGAGGCGCCAGCGGCTACTGGATGCTCCGCCGGAGCTTGTCATCGGGCCGGCCACTTCGGGCCGGACCCGTTGGCGGAGCATGACAGAGAGGGCTCACACCTCGATGGTGACCTTCCCGTCCACCACCAGCGTCGGATAGGTCTTGATCGGCACCATGCAGGGCGGCGAGACCACTTCGCCGGTACGGATATTGAACTGGCCGTTGTGGAAATTGCACTCCACCACGTCGTCCTCGATATAGCCTTCCGACAGCGAGCCGGGGCCGTGGGTGCAGGTATCGTCGGTGACGTAGAACTGGCCGTCGACATTGAACACCGCCAGCGCCAGATCCTCGATCTCGACCTTGAGCGCGGCGCCGGGCGCCACCTCGTCGGTGCTGCAGAGCTCGATACGCTTTCCGCCGGACATGAACGATGGCCTCGCTGCGATTTCCCCTTAACGCAGCGCTTTATAGCCGACGCCGCGCATAATGAAATATCCTTGGGTCTGCGCTATATCTAGGGAGGGCGGCCAAGGAGAGCGAAGCATGCAAAGCGAATCGGCCCGGATGAGCTCGGCGGCGGAGGCCAAATTCCGCATCGATCGGCCGAATTCGCAGCCCCGCGCCGTCAAGGTGATCGCGCTCGACACCCAGAGCGAGCGCATCGTCAAGGAGCTGGCGCAAGCGCCATGGCAGCGGGCGAGCTTCCTCACCGCCTCGTCGTTCTCCGGTGCGCCGCGCGGCGGCGAGCCGTTCTCGATGGGCGGCTGGCTCAACGACCTCGCCGGCCGCACCAAGGATCTGGTCGACGAGGTCAACAGCGCCGATCTGGTGGTCATGGTGGCGACTGCCGGGGAGAACGTCGCGGCGGCGGCCATCATCGGCGAAGCCTGCAGCGTCAAGCACGTGATGACCACGGCGCTCATTCTCGGCGGCGCGTCGTCGAGCGACGAGACGATCTCAAAGATGCTCGCGCAATTGCGGCCGCATGTGATGATGCTGGTGATTTCCAGCGCCGACGAATACATCAAGGACATGCTCACGGCGCTGCGCGCTTGAGCGGTGGCAGAATCGAGCGCCGATGAAATTTACCGGAGAGCTGACCGTCAAGGCGCCGCGTGCCGAAGTGTACAAAGCGGTGCGCGATGCGCGCTTTTTCGCCTCCTGCGTCGACGGCGTGAAAGATCTGGCGGAGATCGCTCCGGACACCTATTCGGCGGTGTTCGAGACCAAGGTCGCCTACATGAAATTCAGCTTCAAGGTGACGGTCGAAGTCGTGCGCGCCGAAGCGCCGCGCGAGATCGAGGCCAAGGTCGAAGGCACGCCGCTCGGCATCGTCGGCCGCTTGACCGCGACATCGCTGACCACGCTGACGGAAGCCGGCGACGACACCAAGATCGCCTACGAAGTCGAGGCCGCGCTCACCGGCAAGCTCGGCAGCCTCGGCCAGCCGGTGCTGCGCTCCAAGGCAAAGGAGATGGAACGGCAATTCGCCGCAAAGCTCGCCGCCGCCTTTGCGACGCAGACGGCACCGTGACTCACTCCCCCGTCATGCCCCGCGCAGGCGGGGCACCCAGTAATCGCGGCGCTGGAGACTCTTTCGCAGACCGGTCGATTACTGGATCATCCACCTTCGCGGATGATGACGCGCTATAGTGTAGCGGCATGAAGTTGGATCCCATCGCCATCGACACCGACGTGCTGGTCATCGGCTCCGGCGCCGCAGGCATGTATGCGGCGATCGAGGCGGCGCGGAACGGTGCGCATGTGTTGCTCGCCGATCGCAGCCTGATCGGCCGCGGCGGCGCCACCGTGATGGCGCAGATGACGGTCGCCGTCGCGCTCGGCGAAGAAACGCCCGACACCTGGCAACATCATTATGAGGACACCATCGCCGCCGGGCGTGGGCTATGCGACGAGGCGCTGGCGCAACTGCTCTGCGAGGAGGCGCCGGACTGCATCCGCGAGCTGGATCGTTGGGGAGTCGGCTGGGCGCGCAACGACGGCCACATCACCGCCACCATGGCGCCGGGCCACGACCGGCCGCGTTGCGTCTATGTGGATTTCATCAACACCGGGCCGGCGGTGTCGAAGACGCTACGCACGGCGATGGCGCGCAATCCGGCGATCCGCAAAGCCGGCGATCTCTGCATCGTCGATCTCGTCACCACCGACGGCGAAGTCACCGGCGCGGTCGCTTACCATCTCGCCACCGGCGCGCCGGTGGTGATTGCCGCCAAAGCCACGGTGCTGGCGACCGGCGGCTTGACGCGGCTTTACCGGCGCAACAGTGCTTCGGCCAATATGGGCGGCGACGGTTACGCACTGGCACTGCGCGCCGGCGCCACGCTGATCGACATGGAATTCGTGCAGTTCTTTCCGATCGGGCATCTGGCGCCGCGGCTGGTCGGCATGGACCCGATCATGTGGGATCCGTTCCGCTACAAGCTCGGCGGCCGCCTCCTCAACGGCCGCATGGAGGAATTCACCTCGCGCTACGGCTCCGACGAAGACGGCAAATACGTGCTCACCCGCGATCTCGCCACCTACGCGATCACCAAGGAAGTCGAGGCCGGGCGCGGCTCGCCGCACGGCGGCGCGTATCTCTCCTTCGAGCATTGCTCCGCGGCGGCGCTGCGCGCGGCGTTCGGCCCGGTGATCGATCGCCTCGCCGAAAACCACATCGACCTCACCCGCATGCCGGTCGAGGTGGCGCCCATCGCGCATTACCACATGGGCGGCGTGAAGGCCGACCCGCGCATGGCGACGGACGTGCCTGGCTTGTACGTCGCCGGCGAAGTGGTCGGCGGCGCTAACGGCGCCAATCGTCTTTCCGGCAATGCCATTACCGAAGCGCTAGTGTTCGGCCGCCGCGCCGGGCGTAGCGCCGCCGAGCGCGCGAAACGCATGGCGCAGCCGATCATCAAACCGCAAGCCGCTACCGCGACTCTCGATCTCATCGGCGCTGACACCAAGGCGCAGCCACAAGAGAATACCGCCGCGATGGTCGCGCATCTGCAAGCCACCATGGCCGATCACGTCGGCCCCTTCCGCACCGGCACGAAGCTCGGCACGGCGCGCGATGAAATTTCGCGGCTCACGGCGGAGCTTGGCGAACATCCGTCGGGCGACGCCGCCGCGTTCGATCTGCAACGGCTCGAATGGTTCGACCTGCGCAACATGCTCACGGCCGCCCACGCCGTCACCGCGACGGCGCTGGCGCGCACCGAAAGCCGCGGTGCGCACCAGCGCGAGGATTTCCCAAAAATGCTGCCGCAATGGCAGGTGCATCAACGCGTGCAGCTTCACAACGGCGAGTTGAAAATTTCCGGCGCGCCCGTTGCCGCCAAGGCGCTTGCATCATGAGTCAAGACGCCAAGCAAGTCGCGACGCTAAAGATCTGGCGCGGCAGCGCGCGCGACGCCGGGCAATGGCAAAACTACGAAGTGCCCTTCGAGCCCGGCCAATCGGTGCTCGACGGCCTGCGCTGGCTGCGCATTCACCGGGATCCGTCATTGGCGGTGCGCTTCTCCTGCATCAACGCCAATGCCTGCAAGGAGTGCATGATCCAGCTCGACGGCGACACGGTCTATGCCTGCACCGCGCGCCTGGAACCGCGGGCGATGACGCTCACCCCGCTGCCGAACAAGAAGCTCATTCGCGACCTGGTCACCGAGATCGCGCCGCCGAGCGAGCGGTTTGGTAAATGAGCCGGGGCTGAGCGCTCGGCATCGCTACCAGCGCTGGTAAGTCTTGTGGCAAAATTAAGATTGCGAGCGGCGCATTTTACAAAAATTGCCGCAATCATTGCGTAGCTCTGCGGCCTACGGCGCGCGATCTTCGATCGGGGGAGAAGCGCACCCTCTTCGCTTCCCGGCTTCGGCTTCACGCTATTGGCCGAGAAGCGATCTGCAGTGTGGACGGGGGAATGATTTTCGCGTTGCGTTACACGTCGGGGGACGTTCAGACTTTTGGCTCACGGAGCGACCGCCCGCAAAGGCTGATGGGCGGCGCGGCCATGGCCTGTGTGGCGTTCGCGTGCGCCTGGACCCTTGGCGTCAATCTTGCCGGCCCGAACGCCGGCGCGATCGACGTTTCCGGAACCATTCCCGACCCAATCCCCCATGCGGTGCCGCGCGGCGACAAGCTCGTCGTCACGGCGCCAAGTCCGTTACGCGGGTCGCGGATGGTTTCGAAAAGCGACGCGCCGTTGTTCGATGCCCGCTTTACCATGGGCTCTGCCGCGCAATCATTCGCCGCGAGCGCGCCCGCGCAGCCGCGCGGCTGGTCGATCGCAATGGCGCCGGCGCAACCCGCGCTGGAGATCGCGCGGGATAACGAATCGGCGCCGACGCAGGACGCTTCGGTCGCGCAAAACGCCGTGCCACTGCCGCAACCCGCACCGCAAACCCGCACCGCCGCGCTACGCGATGGCGCGCATCGGGTCATGGCCAACGCCGCCGCCGATACGCGCTCGATCTGGGAGAAGCTTTTCGGCAAGCCCGCTTCGGCGCTGACGCTCGCTTATGCGGGCACCGAGACCGGCAGCTTGGGCAGCGGACACGGCGTCGGTCTCTACGACCATTCCACCGCGGTTTACGACATCACCGCGCACAAGGTTTACCTGCCCGACGGCACCGCGCTCGAGGCGCATTCGGGCCTCGGCGCCTTGCTCGACGATCCGCGCCATGCCGACGTCAAGATGCGCGGCGTCACGCCGCCCGCCGTCTATGATCTGCAACCGCGCGAAGCCTTGTTCCACGGCGTCGAGGCGTTGCGGCTGATCCCCGAGGACGAGACCCAGGCGCTCGGCCGCGACGGCCTGCTCGCGCACAGCTACATGCTCGGCCCCAACGGCGATTCGAATGGCTGCGTGTCGTTCAAGGATTACGAGGCGTTTTTGCAGGCCTACAAGAACCACGAGATCACGCGACTCGCCGTGGTGGAGCGGCTGGATTGAGTTGATTTCTTTATTTCACTTCCCCCGCAGTTCCACTCCCCCGCCCGCGGGGGAGAGGCGAGCGAAGCGAAGCCAGAGGGGGTAAGTCCTCGCGACCTGGGCAAGCGTTGATGCCGCAGGCCCCCTCCCTACCCTCCCCCGCAAGCGGGGGAGGAAGAAGAGTCAATCACTTCGCCGGCGCCGCGTCGGCCGTCTTGGAATAGCGTGCGTAGAGCTCCGCAACCCGCTGTTCCCACATGCCGACGAACGCGGCCGAGGTGAGATTCTCCACCGATTTCCAAACCTTCTTGATGTCCGGCAGCGTGTTTTGCCAGATGGCGCGCTTGCACCACTTTTCGCCCTTCTGCTGGCCTTCTTCGGTGGCGCACATGGATTGCCAGGCGATCCGCTCCGGATGGCTGACGTGTTCCTCGGCGCCCTGGATGCCCTGCTGATGGATCAAATAGAGATCGCTCAAGGTCGGCTTCTTGTGGGTGCGCAATTCGAACAGCTCGGCCTCGACGATGATCTTGTAGGCGGCCGCGATGGCGTTGTCGCGCGGGCTTAAGATGTCGCCGTCGCCGTAGCGGTTGAACTCGTATTTGCTCAGCTGATAGAGCCCCACATAGGAGCCGGTGCGCTGCTTGGGATCGAAATCGGATTCGATCTTGGCGACGGCTTTCATGTAGCCGAAATCCAGGCCGAAGGCGTCGGCGGCGTGCCTGATCTCCTCGATCGGCGTGCCGACCGGAATGTCCTGGAGCGAATTGAGCACCGTGTCCGCCGGCTTCTCAGGCGGCGGCGTTTCGGAATAGGCGTAATAGGCGAGATAGCGGAAGTCGTGCTTCGGCGGCTCGGCGGACGCCAGATCCGCTTGCGCGACCGGGACTAGGCCAAGCGAGGCGACCACGATCGGATTCGCCGGACCGATCGGCGTCGGATCGAAGTAGGCGTTGGGCCTCGGATCGTCGAAAGCAAGGACCTTGGAACTCAAGGACTCGGAGGAGACCGCGCTGACGGGAATGACGCGCGCGGAAATGAGCGAGTCCGGATCGGCAGACGCCACCACCGTGTTACGCGCGGAGCTGTCACGCGAAGATCTTGCACCCAAGGAAGCGACCGGCATGGGATCGGCGGCAGCGAAGGCAAGGGCGGCAAAATCCCGCTCCAGATTGGCGTGCGCATCATTCAGGACGGCAAGCGCCAGCGTCTCGGCGCCGGCGAGCGAAGGCTCGCGCACCATCGCGCGCTGCGCCACTGAATAGAGTGCAGCAACGGCGCCAAGAATGCAGGCGCACTGCAGAATTCTCATTGTGCGAGTCGTCCCCCGACGGTCGTCACAGGTCCCAACACGGTAATAGGGGACCAAGAATAAGTCGTAAATCGGGCATCGGGCGGCCCCTTGCCGGGCAAAAAGCCTGTTTTGCCCGCGAAAACGGCGCGAATGCCTAGGAACGCTCCGTCCGCGCTGCCATAATCATGGCCAGGCGCCACGCGCAAGAATTTCTCCCCCGCTTGCGGGGGAGAGGCGAGCGAAGCGAAGCCAGAGGGGGCAAGTGTCCGCGCCTGCGCAAGCCGTGATGCCCCGGACCCCTCCCTACCCTCCCCCGCAAGCGGCGGAAGGGATTCGATGCCGTGCGTTGTCAGGAGTCGACGTGAGATGAAAACCCATCTGGCTTTAGCGTCCTGCTTGCTTGCAGCGAGCCTTGCGAGTGCCGCGACCGATACCGCCGCCGCGCAAGGCTGGCCGGAGCGGCCGGTCAAGGTCATCGTTGGCTTCACGCCCGGCGGGCCGACCGATCTGGTGGCGCGCCTGATTGCGCAAAAGCTCACCGAACAGACGGCTAAGAATTTTTACGTCGAGAACGTGCCCGGCGCCGGCGGCAATGTCGGAGCGGTGAAGGCGGCGCAGTCGCCGCCCGACGGCTATACGATCCTGGTGACCGGCGGCAACATCACCAACAATCCATTCCTGTACGCGCACGCCGGCTACGATCCGCTGAAAGATTTCGACGCGGTCACGGTCGCCGCCGCGACCCCGGTGGTGCTCGCCATCCATCCCTCGGTGCCGGCCAAGACCGTGAAGGAACTGGTCGACTGGATCCGCGCCAATCCCGGCAAGGAAAGCTACGCCTCGCCGGGCACCGGCACGCCGCCGCAGCTCACCGGCGCGCTGTTCGTGCACGCGCTCAACCTCGACCTCGTCCATGTGCCGTTCAACGGCGGCGGCTCGGCGGTCGAAGCCACCGTCGGCAATCACACCCCGATCTCGTTCGGCGCCATGGCGCCGGCGGTGCCGCTGATCAAGAGCGGCGATCTACGCGCGCTGGCGGTGACCGGCAAGGAGCGCTCACCGGCCTTGCCGGACGTGCCGACCATGGCGGAGTCGGGCTTCCCCGAAGTCGAGGGCGCGACCTGGACCGCCATCGCGGTGCCGGCCGGCACGCCGAAGGACATCGTCGCCAAGCTGCACGACATGATCGTCGCGAGCCTCGGCCAAGCCGATGTCAAAGACAAACTCGCCGCCATGGCCTATGCGCCGATCGGCAATTCGCCGGAACAATGCGCGGCGTTCTTCAAGTCCGAAATGGACAAGTGGGGGAAGGTCATCAAGGACGCGGGGCTGAAGGCGGAGTGAATATTATCGCGCACGAATTTCTCCCCCGCTTGCGGGGGAGACACAGGCGGCCTTCGGCCGCCGTTCTTTGAGTAAATGACGCCGATGCGAAGCATCGGCTATGCGAAGCGATGGCAGAGGGGGCAAGTCTTCGCGACCTGGGCAAGCCTTGATGCCGCGGGCCCCCTCCCTACCCTCCCCCGCAAGCGGGGGAGGAATTGAGCGCCAGCTTCGTCACGGCCGCGCTTGGTCCGGCGTCTTCGCTTTAAAGCGCCTCCAAACACGCCAATGCCCGCGACGAGCGCGGGCATGACGAGTATCGTAACAGGCTTAGCCCGGACCAGCGCAGCTAAATCCGGGCTAGTCGTTGCCGAGAAGACGTGGGCGCGTGCGCCGCACGTCATCGCGGCTTACTTGACCTTGAGGTTTTCGGCCGACGTCTTGCCTTTGTTCGCCACTTCCTCGTACTGCACCTGCTGGCCTTCGTTCAGGGTGCTTAGGCCTGCCTTCTCGACCGCCGAGATATGGACGAACACGTCCTTACCGCCGCCCTGCGGCTGAATAAATCCATAACCTTTGGTCGGGTTGAACCACTTTACCGTGCCGGTCGCCATTGCCGCATCTCTCCTGGTTGAATTGCCGATGATACCGACGCGCCGCAGCGAAGCCAAGGTGGCAAAAGTCGAAATCCCGTGATCGGGGGTGGCGCGGTGGGTAACGCGGATCGGCCCGGCGGGTTCGGCCCGACGTGGCCGGCCCGACGGCGGGCTCAGGCGTAATCCGCCGCCTTTGGCCGATGGAATGGCAAATTATGCTCGGGTGATCCGCCCCGTTGGGCCAATTGCATCGGGCGCGGTGGCGATGCCCCTGGCGAAACCCAACGCCGGACCTGGTCGCCCCTGGGTGATTCGCGGGGCTTGTCATCGGGCCGGACCCGTTGGCTCTCCCCGTTCTACGGGCTACCCGTCCTACGCGCGGTTACGAGAAACCGTCCGAAGCTTACCGAAGTGGTTCATGTTCGATTAATTTTTTTCTTCAGCAATGCATCCCGCTGCTTGATCAGCCCTTCAAGCTCTTCATTCTGCTGCGCGAGACGGTCCGCGTTGCGCTCCTCATCCTCGGCGCCCGAGAATGCCGCGGCCTGCTCGATCAGTTGCCGGATGTTGTCGCGAACAATGGCGATGCGATCCTCGATTTCGGGAAGCGAAAGGGTGCTGCCGTTACTCATGATGTTTTCCTTGGTCGATGACGATGTCGGGCGGGGCACGATGGCGCGAGAGTACTGCAGATCGACTTGAGCCGGCTAGCGGCACCCACCGTCATGGCCGGACTTGTTCCGGCCATCCACGTCTTTGGTTGATGGGCACCGCAAAGACGTGGATGGCCGCGACATAGGCGAGCGAAGCGACGCCGTTCTTCGAACGGCCATGCGCGGGCATGACGAGGAAGTAGCGCGGATGGAGCGCAGCGAAATCCGTGGCGGCATCGACACCTCGTGGCAATCCCGGATTACGCTTCGCTCATCCGACCGACGCTTGCTGCCTCGCTGCATCCTGTAGGACCGCGATCATGCGATCGATCACCACTTCAACTCTCGATCCGGGTGGAAAGTCGATTTTTTTCTCGCGGTCCGGCGCCCAATATCCGTCGGGATGGTCTCGATAGCCAATGATTTGGAAATTGCCGTCCGATTCGTCGATACTCCAGGTTGCCGCGCCGCGGGCGAAGGCCGACCATGTCTTGACGCCGGCATATTTCAACAGAACGGGCGGCGGCCACTTATCCTTGGGTGGCGGCGGGACGACAGCGTTTTTCCGGGCGATTGCGTCCAAGAATGCGCGGCGCAGACCTTCGGTATCTGACACCGCCGCAACCGCAACTGGTTCGACATCCACATAAGCTCCCGTCTGTAACTTTACGACGGTCGGCACATAGACGACGCCGTTTCTCAAGTAAGAGCTAAATAGCATGACACGAGCCTACAATGGCGTGATGATGATTTTCACCGGATAGCGGTTCGTAACCAACGCTCTTGCCTGCGCTGCTTCGATGGCGACACGTTGTACTTCCGTCGTCGCACCCTTCGGCACTACCAAATTCAACACCCGATCGCTGATGTCCGGCAACCTAACTATTGTCGCTAACAATCTACCACCCGCGTAGTCCCCCAGGTCATCGACATATTGATTGAGCCTGTATGTGAGACGTGCGGCATCTTGGTAAGTGGCGGCATTGAGGTCGATAGATTTGATGCTGGTTGCGACACCGTCGGTAAAGTTGTCGATGGTTCGAAACAACGGAGGCAGCGATCCATCACGGAGCAGTTGATCGAAATATTGTCCTCGCCTGGCCCAGCCATAGGTCCACGCCTCCGAGGCCTGCTCCGCCGCTGCGGCCTCGGCGGCAGCGACCGGAGGGACGCCGCCTGCCAGAAGTGCCGCGCCCGTCGCCCAATCTCGGGTTTGTGCGTACGCGCCAGGATCGGTGCGGGTAAAGACATCGAGTTGGTGATCGAGAATTCGCTGTCGGTCTTCCTGCGTGATGCCGGGCCTGAGCAGAACCGTCAAAGCGCTATTGAGTGCTGCAGCGCTGCCCTGATCGCCGACATCGTAGAAATAGCGTCTGATCTCCGCCCTTATCGCCTTCGTCTTCCGGTTTGGCGTTGGCGATCCATTCGATGAAGTCGGCGAGCTCACCGATGCGCTGTGGTCCGGGCCGCAACCTGACCCAATTGTCGCCGGTACTTGATGAAACATCCGAGCGCCGTGTGTGATCGTCGTTTTGCGCTGTCCGCGTTGAAAGTGATTCGCTTTCGGCGCCGTCCGTTGGCGCGAACCAGCCGGGATTTGGTGGCGTACCGGCGCGGGGATGCCGCGCCGGATTCCAGTCGGCCGACTTGATGAGAACATCCGCCGCTTCCATGGCGTCGCGCGCGGCCCGGTCGGGCAGATCGGGGATGCGCAAATGCACCGCCGCGATCCGCGCCAGGGCTTGATCGTTTGCGTTCAGCGCAGCAGCCACGGTCGCGAGCCCGGGCATGAGCCGTTCGACGACGACATTTGATTGATAGGCGCGGCTCAATAGCTGTTCGATTTCAATCCGCGCGCGCACGACAAAGCGCCCATCGCGGCGCTCGATCAGCGCTGGGCGGCCGAGCGCCAAGCCTTGCTCGGTGCAGACGAGGCCGAGATTATCGTCACCGCTGTTTTCACTGAGACGCCAAATCTTGGGAATCATTGTGTCCCTTTATGAGAGATTTATAGGCTAATGATCCTATTATGTCAACATTGGAGTGACCGCCTCTTGACAATAGTCCCTATTTAGGTTACATACCGAAAATCCCGCTCACCAAGGACGCCTTCCGGAGGCAAGCCGAAAGGTGGAGCGGGTGCGGTGCCCGCGGGCGGATTTGCAGTCCGCTCCCGGGCGGCTTGGGCATCATGTCTCCCGGCATTATGACCGGGGTGGGAGGTGCTTCCCTGGACTGGGACAGGCGATGGCGGGTAACGCCCGTTCAGACCACGTCCCAGGAAGCCTGGCCTGAAGCCGAGCCTTTGGGATGGAATAATTCCCTTAGGTGAGAGCCGCGGTGGAACGCCGACAGGCGAGCGCGCCCCGCAGGGTGCGTGCCGCATCGCAAGATGCGGCGGTGGTGACCAGCGTTTGCCGGCGTTCCGCCTCCCTTCTTCTTTTGTGAAGGAAGAGAAAAGCAAGTGGCGAGTG
>Ga0210385_10000052_pt1 | contig 160454 bp, 124 predicted proteins | sample IncBWH26OmetaG_FD_160107 | JGI IMG/M metagenome (GOLD analysis project Ga0210385, IMG submission 160107) | Forest soil microbial communities from Barre Woods Harvard Forest LTER site, Petersham, Massachusetts, United States - Inc-BW-H-26-O ...
TCGATCCGCGGCTTGTACAGGCCTATGATTTGCTGGGGTCGCTTTATCTCCAAACCGAGCAGATCGAGCCGGCCATCAAAGAGTGCCGCACTGCGCTGAAGATCGAACCCAAGGACCAGCAATCTCTCTACACGCTCATCTTGGCCTTGCGCAAGACGAGTTCGAAGGACGAACTGAAGAGCCTAGTTCAAAGGCTTACGGAGCTGCGCAAAGAAGAAGGCGTGGAGAACAGCCAAAAAGCAAAGTACGGCCAGCTGGTTGAGGAACGATCAGGACCTGCGTGATACCGCATCCTCAGCGACGCAATTTGTCCTAGAAATCCGATCAGAACGGGACCAACCCAACGGTTGTGAGAGGAATCTTTCAATGAAATCAGAATTTTCTCGTCGAGCGTTTATTGCTTCTGCCGCAGCTTCCATGATCCCGAGTGCAGTGGGACAGGGAGGCCCGAAGGCGAGAGGGCTTCTTTCTCTCTTTGCCGAAGAGTCGTTTTCGTCTGGCGCGTCCGGCGAAGCTTGGAGAGACGCTGGAGTGATCGACGTGTCGCGTTCCCCTTTCGCAAAGCTTAAGACTGTGCCGGTGAGCGCCGTGACCATTGACGATGGCTTTTGGTCACGCCGGCGCCAGACCAACTTGGAGTCGAGCATCCCAAGCATGCATGATGAGCTGATCGAGCATGGGCGGATGGATAATTTCCTGCGGCTTGACGGAAAATCTTCGGAACCACAGAAGGGTCCTGTCTATTCTGACTCGGACATCTACAAGTGGCTTGAGGCTGTCGGTTTCGCGTTGCAGACTGAGAATCGTCCGGAGCTGAAAGCTACTGCAGAAGGTATGATTCGCGATGTTGTGGCGATTCAGGAGCCGAGCGGATATCTCAATACGTATTACGTTGGCGACCGGAAGCCATTGCGGATGAATTATGACACTCAGACAACGGGCCACGAGCTGTACTGCGTTGGCCACATGCTCCAAGGCGCGATTGCGTATTACCGAGCTACAGGCGACAGGACGCTACTCGATGCGGGTGCACGTTTTGTGGATCAATTCCTTTTGCCGAATTACGGTCCTGAGCAAAGACAGAAGGGAATTGTCGCTGGGCATCCGGAAATCGAAATGTCCCTTGTGGAGCTCTATCGGACGACCGGAAAGCGCGAGTATCTGGATTTGGCGGGATACATTCTGCATGGAGACGAGCGAATTCCTTTGCGGCCGCAACAAATCACATATATGTTCTGCGGAATTCCGTTTACTTCGCGTACAAAGTTGGAAGGGCACGCGGTGCGCGCGATGTACGCATGTTGCGGCGCCACGGACTACTACCTCGAAACAGGGGACAAGGATTACTGGAAGACGTTAAACAAGCTTTGGGACGACCTGGTTGCGCATCAGATCTATGTGACGGGCGGCGTTGGGGCACGCGAGTCGGGCGAAGCGTTTGGTGATGCTTATGAATTGCCGAATGCACGTGCGTACGGCGAGAGCTGCGCGGCGATCGGGAACATGATGTGGAATTGGCGTTTGCTGGCAGCATCAGGGGAGGCGCGGTTTACCGATGTGATCGAACGGGCGCTCTATAACGGCATCAACTCCGGCATGTCGCTGAGCGGCAAGACCTATTGCTATCGGAACCCACTGGCATTCGATCCGGCAGGGAACTCAGCTGACCGGCACGCTCCGGACGGTAACATTCGCAATCCCTGGTATGACACGACGTGCTGTCCGCCGAATCTGGAGCGAACGTTTGCCTCTTTGCCCGGCTACTTCTACAGCACGAGTGGCGATGGCGTTTATGTGCATCTCTATGACAACTCGGAGATGAACTGGCACCTGCACGATGGAACCGGATTAAAAATTCAGCAGAAGACAGAGTATCCATGGAACGGGGAGGTAAAGATATCGATCAGCCCCGCGACACCGAGCGAGTTCACGGTATTCGTGCGGATTCCGGGGTGGTCGGCGACGAACACGGTGAAGGTGAACGGATCGACAGTGACCGGCGTAAAGCCGGGCGAATATCTGCCGATTCGACGTAAATGGTCAGCAGGCGACAAGGTCGAGCTAACGTTTGATATGACGACGAATCTTCTGAAAGCGAATCCGCAGGTCGTCGAGGACCGAGAGCGCGTCGCCTTCCAAAGGGGGCCGATTGTTTTCTGCATGGAGCACCTCGATCAGCCCGGAAGGGAGCGCGATGCAAACCTGGCGGGATATACCGCACATCTTGGCGCTTCGACGGTCAGCCGTTTCGATCCTCATCTATTAGATGGCGTGATGGTACTCGAGTATCCGGGCACGGTAAGCGATGCGCCCGGCACTCCTCGACTCTATTACTCTGCATCTGAGGTTGAAAAAGGGGCGGAACAACCCACGACGCTCAGGTTGATTCCTTATTATGCGTGGGCCAATCGGGAACCGGCGGCGATGCAAGTATGGATTCCTTATCGCAGTGCGTAACGGGTGGATTGATCGAAGCTGGTTCAACGTCGCGCTGGTGACTGCGGCGATTGCGATCAGTTATTTTGATCGCCAGACCTTGCCTGTCGCGATTGCTGCGATCCAGCGCAGCATACCCATTTCGAACCAGCAGTTCTCGTATCTTCAGACGGCGTTCCTTCTCTCGTATGCAGCACTGTACGCAGTGGGAGGCCGGCTGATTGATCTTGTCGGCACACGCCGTGGATTCCTGCTGATTATGCTTTGGTGGTCGATTGCCTGCGCACTGCACGGCTTTGCTTCGGGATTCGGGCTGCTGCTGTGTGCGCGCTTTCTGCTGGGCATGGGCGAAGGTGGAGCATTTCCGGCAGCGGTGCGTGTCGTCGCGGAGTGGATTGCGCCGGAGCAGCGTTCAACCGCAATGGGGATCATTAACGCCGGAACGGCTGTGGGTTCTGTGTTGGCCCCTCCGCTGATTGGACTTGTCCTGCTGCATACGGGATGGAGGATGGTCTTTTATTTTGCTGGCGGAACTGGCCTAGCTTGGGTGACGTGGTGGATGAGTGCGTACCACGATCATCGATCGAATGCCTTGACTGATACCTTGGATTCGCGGGATTCGGGGAAACCTTCAGGGGTTTGCGGGCTCATCGGATTGCGCAGCGTTCAGAGCCTGGTGTTTGCGAAGTTCATGAGCGATTCCGCTTGGTATTTCCTGCTTTTCTGGCTGCCCAAGTATCTTTATGATGCTCGGCATTTCGATGTCAGGCAGGTGAGCTATTACGCCTGGATTCCTTATGCGGCTTCCGGTGTAGGCAGCTTTCTGGGCGGCGTGTTTTCGACAAGACTGTTGCGCATGGGACTGTCATTGGATCGAGCGCGAAAAATCGCACTTGGATTGAGCGCTGTTCTAATGCCGGTAGTGATGTTGGTGCCTACGGTCCCGGTGCAGTTTGCGATTGTGCTGTTCTGCATTGCGTTTTTCTGCCAACAGTCGTGGTCCGGATTGGTGATGACGCTGCCGGCCGATATATTTCCCTTGTCGGCTGTGGGTACTGTCTCAGGGCTTGTGGGATTCGGAGGGGCAATGGGCGGAGCAATATTTGGGGTTGTTGCCGGGTATCTGCTGGGACATGGATTTGGGTATCAAACGCTGTTCCTGCTCGTCGGCAGTTTTCATCTGATCGGCTTTCTTGCCATTCTCTTCTTTGGCGGCAGGATTGAACCTGTGAGCGGTCATGTTCTGAAAGAGCTCGAGGCCTAAATTATGAAGATCACTGAAGTTCGCACGCGCGTTGTTCAATGGGAAGGGACGACCGTTCCGCTACCGCCTCATTTCTGCACCAATCCCATGGACCTGGTGAGCTATCGGGGAGCATCGATGGGAAATTTCTCGTTTCACGGATGGGTACTGATCGAGATCTTCACCGATACAGGACTTGTTGGTCTTGGGAACGCGGCGCTTTCGCCTTCGGCGACAAAGCTGGTGATCGACACCTACTTGAATCCCATTCTCCTTGGCAGCGACCCATGGGATACCGAATTTCTTTGGCAGCAGATGTATCGGCGCACAATGGCATTCGGACGCAAGGGAGTTGCGATGACAGCGATCTCCGCTGTGGACATTGCGCTTTGGGATTTGCTGGGGAAGGATGCGAAGCAGCCCGTTTATCGCTTGCTTGGTGGACGCACGAAAGAGCGGATTCCGGTCTATGCCAGCCGGCTTTACGCGATGCCCATCGATGAGCTTCGCGCGGAGGCCCAGCGGTACAAAGATCAGGGCTATACCGCGATGAAGCTGCGCTTTGGTTGGGGACCGGTTGACGGGCGAGAAGGAATGATGAAGAACGTCGAGCTCGTTCGGAACGTGCGAGAGGTGATCGGCGAAGGAATTGACCTGATGACCGATGCGTATATGGGGTGGACTCTCGATTATGCAAAGCGCATGTTGCCGTTGCTGGAGCCGTTCGGGATTCGCTGGCTTGAGGAGCCGGTGATTCCGGACGACACGAGGGGCTACAGGGAATTGAAGAAGTTCGGGCGCATTCCCATTGCAGGAGGCGAGCACGAATTCACGAGCTTTGGTTTTCGCGCGCTGCTGGAAGAGGATGCCCTGGATTACATCCAATTCGATACGAACCGCGTGGGCGGCATCAGCCAGGCGCGCAAGATCTCCGCTCTTGCGGAATCCTTTCAAGTGCCGGTTGTGCCGCATGCCGGACAGATGCACAACTATCACGTAGTGATGGCCAACTTGAATTCGCCCATAGCCGAGTTTTTTCCGAAGGTGGATGTGGAGGTTGGTAACGAGCTGTTCTGGTACATCTTTGACGGGGAGCCTGTGCCGGTTGACGGGCATATCGACCTGGACGAAAACACGCCAGGGTTAGGGCTGACTGTGAATGAAGAATCACTCAAGCGCTTCAAAGTGATTGGCTAGGAGAGTCATGCCGACACATCTCGTGCAGATTTCGAATGGCTCGGCCACACGCTTGGCGATGGTTGATGGCGCGACTTTGCGTTGTATGGAAAAGTTCTCTTCTACGTACGAGCTGGCGCGATTCTGTATCCGTGAAAATGCTTCGATTGAGGGGACAGTTCGTAACTATGCACGTGGAGAAGTTCTCTCGTACGACGATGTTTACGATGGTCGTTCCAAGTGGCGCCTGATTGGCCCGATTCATGTTCCGGAAGAGCCATCGCGGCTGCTCGTCTCCGGCACCGGCTTGACGCATCTCGGTAGCGCTCGGCAGCGACAAGCCATGCATTTAGCCGAAGCGACCAAGAAGACGGACGAACCTGTTACGGACAGTATGCGGATGTTTCAGTGGGGCGTGGAGCAGGGGCGCCCTTCGGAAGGAGATGTCGGTGTTGCGCCTGAGTGGTTTTACAAGGGCAATGGACGGGAGTTGCGAGGGCCGTTTGAAGGGCTGGAAATCCCGAATTATGCAGAAGATGGCGGCGAAGAGGCGGAAGTTGCCGGTGTTTACATCATTGACGAAGAAGGCAAACCGTTTCGGATTGGGTTTGCGCAGGGGAACGAGTTTTCAGATCATCAGTTTGAAAAGCGCAATTATCTGAACTTGGCAGGATCAAAGTTGAGGACCTGCAGCCTTGGGCCAGAACTTGTGGTTGGAGCGGCGTTTGACGATATTCCTGGAAAGGTAAAAGTGTTCCGAGCGGGCGCAATCTTGTGGCAAAAGGAGATTGCAACCGGCGAACAAAATATGTGTCACAGCCTGGCGAATATTGAGCACCATCACTTTAAATTTGCTGGGCACCGGCAGCCGGGAAGCGTGCACGTCCATTTCTTTGGTGCCGATGCACTGTCGTTCGGAGAGGGAATCGTGCTTGGGGACGGGGATGTGATGGAAGTGAGCTTCGAAGGTTTCGGGCGGCCGCTTCGGAATTCGGTCCAGGTTGACCAGAACACAAATGAGATGTATCGCGTGCGGTCTTTGGCTTGAGCCGCGAAAAGGGAGTTGGTATGGAGAAGCTGCCAGTAGCTTTGCTGGGCCTTGGAACGATGGGCGGTGGGATGGCGGAGAATCTGCTCAAGGCCGGATTTTCGCTGGCGGTCTACAATCGAACCCGCGCCAAAGCGGAAGTCTTTGCACAACTGGGAGCACGCGTCGCCACTACGCCTGCGGATGCTGCATCTGGAGCGCAAGTCATCCTTTCGATGCTTGCAGATGATGATGCTTCGCGAGCGACATGGACAGGAAAAGAGGGCGCGCTTGAAGCTGCAGGTGACGGCGCGGTGCTGATTGAAGCCAGCACTGTAAGCCCAGCATGGATTGGGGAGCTTTCCGAGCTTGCGAAGGCGCGTGGGCTGGAACTTCTGGATGCGCCGGTGACGGGAAGCCGGGTGCAGGCTGAGGATGGGCAGCTCACTTTTCTTGTCGGCGGTTCTGAAGAGGCTCTTGGAAAGGCTGTGGCTGTGTTGAAGGCGATGAGCAAAGATGTTGTGTATCTGGGGCAAACCGGCAGCGGCGCAAAGATGAAGCTGCTGAATAACTTTCTATGCGGAGTTCAAGTAGCATCGCTGGCAGAAGGCCTTGCGTGGCTCGAGAGGAGCGGACTTGACCGTGAGAAGGCGCTGCAGGTTTTGAAGAATGGCGCTCCCGGAAGCCCGTTGCTCGGGGCGATTTCCGCACGGATGGTGAACCACGACTATACGGTGAATTTTCTACTCAAACTCATGGCGAAAGATCTCGCATATGCCCGTGCGGAAGCGGAACGGAGTGGCGTGGTTCTGACGACCGCGAGCAATGCGCACAAGATCTTTGAGCATGCTGCTTTGGAAGGACACTCCGAGGAAGATATGTCGGCTGTCGTGGAACCCCTGCGGCGGTCTGTTTCGAAGTAGAGTGAGACACAGGACGAGTTGTGAATTACAGTTTGATGTGCGTAACGGAATCTTGCAAAGTGACGTTTTGAGAAGAAGCCGTACCGATTAGCTCGACACGAAGTTTTCGGCCCGTGCCTAGCCGGCCTTTGGAATCACGAGACAGAGTGAGGGTGCGGTTGCTGTCACTCCACTCGCAAAGTGTCGACATGAATTCGTCGCGTTCGAATGCGAAGCTTTCACCGTCATCGTCGTACCAGCGGAAGCGGCCGTCGGCGCCGGGGTAAACGCGAAGAGTTACCAGTTCGGTGCTTGGCTCGGCAGCATATTGCTTCACAGGACCGAACGGAACGATGGCGCCGGCTTTCACGAAAAGCGGCATTGTATCGAGCGGCGCAGGCGCGGTGATTGGTTTGCCGCCTTCGACGCGTTCAGACGTCCAATAGTCCCACCAGGCCCCATGGGGCAGATAGAGGTCGCGTTGCGTGGCGCCTTTCTCGTGGACTGGCGCTACGAGGATGCTGTCGCCCCACAGATAGATGTCATCCAGTAAAGTGGCGTCGCGATCGTGAGGATAGGCAAGCCAGAGTGCGCGAATGATGGGTAGCCCATTTTCGTGCGCATCTGCTGCGGCGGAATAGGTGTAGGGAAGGAGTTGATAGCGGAGGTTAAGGAATTTGCGGCAAATCTGCTCAATTTCCGGACGATGAAGATCGGCGTCGGAAGGCCAGTTGGCAGTCCAGGGAGCGTCGACCTCTTTCGGACCGGTTGTTCCGGTATTCCATCCCCAGGGTAAGTGAAGCTTCCAAGCGCGGCCGTGAGAACGAAATGATGGACAAAATGCGCTGAATTGAAACCAGCGGACGTATAGTTCGGGTGAGTAATCAGGAGTCGGGACGAAGCCACCGGTGTCGGTGCCCCAGTGCGGAATTCCTGAGAGGCCGATGTTGATGCCAACCATGATCTGCGAGCGCAGCGCATCCCAAGTTGAAAACGTGTCGCCGGACCAGAGCCAGCCGAAGCGTTGCAAACCTGCGTAGCCGTTGCGGTGTAAAGCGAAAGGACGCTTGTGTAGGCTGTCTTTGCGCGAGCCTTCGAAGTACATCTGATTGCGCTGCAACCGTGCATACACGTTGAGCCTGTCGCCTTCATCGGGCCACCAGCCATCGACGCCAAGCTCTCCGAGTGCAGTGTGCTTTGCCCAGTACGGGACTGCGTCACCAGAACCTCCTGCAGCGAGTCCCTGATCTGTCAGCTCCCCATGAAAATCGCCGGGAGGGACGACATGAAGAATCACCTTCATGTGCTTCTCGTGAATCTGCTGAATCGTGGTTGCGGGATCGGGGAAGACAGTCTCGTTGAAGGTGAAGGAGCCGTGGCCTGTATTCCATCCGGACGGGCAAAAGCCCGTGCCAAGATAAATGACAGCATCGCAAGGAAGCTTCTTGTCGCGAAAGTTGCTCACGACGGACAGAAGTTCTTCCTGACTTGCAAGAGTGCGGTGCGATTGCATATAGCCGAAAGCCCAGAGCGGCGGAAGTTGCGGGTGCCCCGTCAGGTCGGCATACCCGGCGAGGACGTCTGCCGGCGTGTCGCCGAGGACGAGATAGACGTTGCGCGTTGAGGTTGCCTCACCGCTTCGAAAGCGAGCTTCACTTTGGCTGAATTGAAAAGATCCGGAAGGCTGACCGACAAAGACTCCCCAGCCGTCTGGGCTGATGACCCAGGGTATAGGCAGGCGCGCGCCGAATGTGGCGAGATCGGGCGAATGCTGCCCATTGGCCATTTCGTCGTGCGTGCCGCGACGATCAAAAGGATGAACGCCTTCGCCGAGTCCGAAGATGGGGCCATTGACATTGAAAGACACGTCGGTGCTGTCGAGATCGAAGCGAATTTCCTGGCGCAGGTTGTTGTTTTCGAAGGCGGCCACATGCAGAGGTTGATCTGTGATCTTGAGCGAATACTTGCCCCAAGCGATTGTGGCAGGGTGAACCAGGCTGGAGGCGGCAAGTGATTTGCCTTCAACGCTGACGACTCCCAATTCTCTGAATTTCGGAGCGTCGTCGGCTGGCGAAATGCTGATGCGCAGAATATTGGGCGAGAGTGCGGTCAAATCCAGGTACAGAGACCCCGGGCGCGCTGCATACTTGCCGGCCTCAGGATTGTGATTGCCGGTGAATGCAAGAAGCCTTCGCGACAAGAGGACCTGGGCAGAAAGCGCAGCTCCGCCCTCCAGCAAAGCCCGACGAGTAAGTGTCATTGATGGATTCTCTCTTGGGTGAAATTGTGTTAGAGGAAAAAGCGCGTGACGGGCGGAGAATCACGTGCGGAGAGAGCCAAGCGATCATGCGAATGATGCATGTCTCGCATGCACAAGGATACAGCGAACACCTGATTTTTACTGATCAAATCTGCATCTTCGAAGGCAAATACGTTACAAGGTGCAAGGAAAGACTGGATTCGATTGTCAAGTGTTTGCTCACTGACTCCGAAGTTAGAGTTCGACTAACTTTTGCGTTGTCGTCCGCCTCCGGAAGCTGCTGTTTCTGGACGCGGGGTCCGAGGGGTGGAGAAGAGTCGCGACGATGGTAGACTGTGCCGGAGGTTTTCCTGATGGGCTTCCGCTCAAGTTCTCGGCGAGTGCAGATAGGCTCGCTGGTCTGGAATCGACGTGAATTTCTCCGGCTGGCGGCGGCGTCTGCGGTAAGTTCCGCGGTAGCACCGCAGCTGCGCGTACAGGGGATGGGTGGCTTAGCGAGAAAGAAAGTCGTGATTGTCACATTTGGCGGTGGAGCGCGCGATGAGGAGACGTTTGCACCGGATGGACAGGAAAATATTCCCGGTTTGATCAAGACTCTGCTGCCGCAGAGCACCTTTTTCGGACAAGTCGTCAATCATGGGATCTTGGGGCATTATGTGGCGACGAGCAGCCTGGCGACCGGGGTATACGAGACATTCAACAACTTTTCCGGCGTCGCGCCGCCGCATCCCACGATGTTTGAGTATTTCCGCAGGGACCTAAGCAGGCCGGCCAATGACGCGTGGGTGATCTCGCCGAGCAATGGTTTCAGAAACATGGGCGGGAGCACGGCACGAAAGTATGGTCCGGAGTACGGCGCGGGAGTGATTTTGCCCAAGCAATTGCTCCAGGCGGCAGCACCGGGACATCGAACGGACGACTTCGACCGTCTGTTGCGCGACACCTATGAAGAGCCGCATGCGGGGACCGGCCTTTCCGCAGGAGAAGGGGAGTTGCGGCAGATTCAGGATGTCCTGCGTTTCTCACGTGACGAGTTTGTGCGTCACGCGTTGAGCCTCGATAGCGCCGATGAGCTTTCGGTGTACGTTGCCCACCAGTTGATGCTGCAAGTTGCCCCCAGTCTGCTCTGGATCACGCTGCACGATATAGACGTTGCGCATTCGGGGGCATTCTCGCTTTATTTGGAGGGGATCCGGCGCACTGACCGGCTTTGTGTGGAGATATGGAATCAGATTCAAGCTAACCCTGAGTATTCAGGAAAAACGACGATGTTTGTGTTGCCTGATTTTGGGCGTGATTCCGATATGGACTCGGCCGGCAATGGCTTTCAACATCATCGGACGGGTGATGCTGCGTCGCGGACGACATGGATGATGGTGATGGGACCGGGGATTCGGCAGGGTGCTTTTGTGCAGCGCCCGATTGATTCCCTCGATCTTGTGCCCACGGTGGGCAAGGTCCTTGGCTTTTCGACGCCGCTGGCGCAGGGCAACGTTTTGCCCGAGGTGGCGTAATGGAACCGCGCACACTTACACAGGGCAACTTTCGGACGTATCGGCCGCTGGCCCAGAAGCTAGCTTGCGATCACTTGGAATTGCTGCGTGCACTGCCTCTTGTGCTGGGAGCGGTATTGCTGCGTGAGGTGATCGACTACGATTTTCGCTTTCCCCGTGAACGAGCAGTGATTGATGCACGATTCGCGTTTCTTGAGGGACTTTCGGATGGGGATCGGAGTCAACTGACGAGCGGGTTCGCGGGGTTGACTCTGGATTCGTCTTTGATCGCCGAGGACTGGGTGCGTGATCCGCAGAAATTTGAAGAAGACCTGAGTGCTTTCCTCTGGGCCTCGAAGCAGCACGATCCTTTTCGCGCGGTTGCTTCCAAATTTGCTGAGGAGCTGGGAAAAGCGGCGCCGCCCTCTGCCCCGGCTGCTCCGCGTTGGACGGTTGTGGTGCTTGGGCCGGAGCTGCAAAGGGAGGGGTATCCCTTATTCAGAAAGCTGCGTCCGCACGGAGTGTTTTACCCGGAGGTGGAAAGCGACGGGGGCATCGCAAGCATCTTGGAGGAATTGACGAAGCGCGCATCGACGACAAAGGTTGATTATGGTCACTGGTATATCGATGGTGGACGGCCGGAACCAATAGGGCAGCGAGGCATAAGTCGTTTCAGTTGGACAGAATCTGAGGCATTGCGCGAGGCCGTTCTGCAGAAAGCCCAAGGCGTGATGGAGAGCGGGAGCGGCGGCCCCGAAATGCTGCGGTCGATGATGGCAAATTGGGCGCTCGAAGCGCATAAGGCGCAATCGGGGGATGCCCTGGTGGACCAATTTGTGATGAGCGTATATGGGGAAGGCTCAGGGACACAGATTTTCAGTACGACATTTGTGCAATGGGCGGCGCGTGAGGTGTTGCGGCGCGCGGAGCCGGAGAGCTTGGTGGCACGTTTTGCTCCTCGGCAAAGGCAGCGGACGATGAATGAGATGTTCACGAAATCTGCGGCTGGTGTAGAGCCGGATTTCGGGGGTTCCCTGATGGACGCGGAGTTTGGCGCCTATTACACCTGGATCAATCTCAACCGTCTTGCAGGAGCAGAGAATGCCACATTTATCGCGTGGTCGGAGGCGCATCGGCAGGCGGTTGCCATCGGGCCTCATTGTCCGCGGGGGACGGAAGCAGGGAGCTCCGTCCCGCTGGGTCAATTGCTACGAAGCTGAGGTGAGGGGAACGCAGCAAACCAGGCGGGAGTTGCTGGATTGAAATTTCGTTTGGACGCCAGGGTGCAGCTGCAGATCCGCAGCCGAAACTGGGCAAGTTCTGGGGTGTAGTCTCTCCGCGCATGTATTCGTATACAATTCAGCTTGAATTCACCAAGCCCCTAGGAGGGGAACAGATAATTGGTTTTCGCTGCGTAGGCGCGTGGCATCGTTTTGGCGTCTTCGGGAGCCGGACTCTCGTCCTTTCCAATAAGCGCAGAAATCCTAATGCGTTGAATGGGCTTGTTAGAGCAAAGGCCAAATTGCGCTTCAAAATGCATTCCAGTCTGGCCCGCTTCTGAGTGCTTTACGCGGGACGGGGCGGAGTCAATATTCAGGGATGCGATAGGATTCAAGCAGATGACCCGAAATTCACACGAGAGTGTCCGGCTCAACCAGAGGATTGTTGCGAAGAAGGCTGGTGTTTCGAGCGCCACGGTATCGCGGGTCATCAACGGCTCTCCTGCGGTAAAAGAAGAGACGGCAAAGCATGTCCGCCGCATTCTGGAAGAGCTCGATTTTATCCCCAACCCGATCGCAACGACGCTGAAATATGGCCGCAGCAAGACCTATGGTGTCATTATTCCCGACATCACCAATCCGTTCTATCCGGAGTTTCTGCGGAACTTTGAAGAAGCGCTGGTCGAAAACGATTTTGAACTCCAGTTAGCGACAACAGAGGCGAGTGAGCCGAAATTGGTCAATTCGGTTCGGCGCATGATTATGCGCCAAGTCGATGGTGTGGTTGTGATGGCTTCGGAATATGAAACGCGAGCAATTGAGCCCTTGTTCAATCACAGAATTCCGATTGTGACGGTTGATCGGCGACGAGTTGAAGAAGGGTCGAGCGATGTTGCCATCGATTTCGAAGATGGTTACAGGAAAGCCGTCGTTCACCTTCGCGAACTGGGCCACGAGCGGATCGGATTCATCGGCGGCTTGATCGGCATTCACACTTCCGAAGTTCGACTGGATGCCTTTCGCCAAGCGCTTGAATTTTCCGGTCTCAAGTATGATCCGAAATTCACACGGACTGGCGACTATCGCGTAGCTGGAGGAGACGCGGCAATGCGTTCCCTTCTGAAAGAGGCCAGGCAGCCGACCGCAGTTGTCACGGTCAATGACCTTTCAGCGTTTGGAGTGTTGCGCGCGCTGCATGCTTGCGGAATCCAGATTCCGAAGCAGATGTCGGTGATTGGATGGGACGGAATTCAGCTTGCGAATGCGGTGTATCCGGCTTTGACCACCGTACATGTTCCTGCGCGTGACCTGGCCCAGGCTTGCATCAAAGCGCTCGATCATTCCAAAGCAAATATAGGCAGGCGCGGATTACAGCTTTCGGTGCGCGGGTCGCTGGTGGTTCGCGAATCGACAGGCACAGTCCCGGCCAGGAATCGCTCGTAGCGCCTAGCGCCAAATGTAGTTGAGCAGGCCGCAACTGATCAGCAGCATTCCCGCCATGATCCACCAAAGCGGAGAAGGCGACGCCACTGCGCCGACCTTTCCACTCCCGTAAGTAAGGGAATTCAAGGTTCCGGCGCCTTTGCGCTCGTCGCGGCGGCTGAAGGCTGTTGCAGTCAGAAGCGCGACGGCGAACCCAGAGATGGCAATGTAGAAATTCGCCGTCATGGTTGATCCGTAGACAATGCGGTGCGAAGCACTGAGAGACAGATGCAGCAACGCGACAAGAATGCCACCAGAAAGGCCCACGAGCGCACCTCTCGAAGTAGTACGCCTTGTGAAGAATCCCAAAAGGAATATGGCGAAGAACGGAGCGCTAAAAAGAGAGAAGAGCAGTTGCACGTATTCCATGAGGTCGTGAAAGCGGAACGCAACATTCGAAGTAGCCACGCTTAACGAAACGGCAGCGAGTATGGAGGCGCGTCCCACTCGGAGGTAGTGGATTTCAGAGGCTTGTTTGCGGATGCTGCGGCGGTAGATCTCCTCGGTCCAAAGGGCAGAAAAAGCCGAGACGTTAGATGCGAGCGCCGACATGAGACTGGAAAGAAGGACAGTCAGGCCAAGGCCAAGGAGAAGCGGGCTGTAGGAAGCTGCCATGAGCGCTGGGAGGGTTTGATCGAAGGATGGCGGGGTACGTGCGCCCCAATAGGCACCGGCCCCAAGTGCGGGACAGATGACAAGGAACGCGAAAAGGATTTTGGCGAACCCAGCGAAGATCGGGACGAGTTGGCCCTCTGAGATGTTTTGCGCTGTGAGGGCACGCTGGATCAAGACGAAGTCGGTGCACCAATAACTGAAGCTCAGAACGAAGCCAAGGCCAACTATGACTCCGAATTGGTCGAGAGTTGCGGACGGAGAAATGGGAGGGAGCCCGAGCCAAAGGTGCCCTTGAAAACCTGGCAGCGATGGTGGAGGGCGCAGGGACGTCGTTGGGAGCCAAAGGAGAGGTAAGAGACCGACAACGAAGATGACGACGCGGAAGACTTCGTTGTAGATTGTGGCTCGCAAACCTCCGAGGTAGACGTAGGCAGCGACAACGCAGGCAACCATAATGGTACTGCTCTCGAAAGGCCACGCAAAGACGGCGCTCAGAGCCTGGGCCATTGCGTAGAGTCCGATTCCAGATAGCGCCGTACCAGTGATGAGGAGAAGCCATGCATTGATCAATCGGACACGTCCATCAAAACGCCTCTCAAGATACTCGGGCAAGCTCCGGACCCCACTACGCATGTAGAGCGGGATCATGACTCCGCCGAGAAGGATCATGCCGGGGATAGCGCCGATCCAATAGAAGTGAAAGGCCTGGACTCCATACTGCGCGGCGACTGCGCTGAGTCCGACTATTTCCAGGGCTCCACAATTGACGGAAAAAAATGCCGATGCGACTACCCAAAATGGAAGTGAGCGGCTGGCATTCAGGAAGTCATTGGAGGAGGAGTCTTTGCGCCGGGCAACACACCCGATGAGGAGGGTGACGCAAAGGTAGACGGGAACGACTGCCAGACCCCAAAAGCTTGCGTGATTCCCGGCCATCGGTTCCCCTGGGGTTCGGCTCGCAATCCGGCGCACCTTGCATCCCGAACAGCTGTCAACGAGCAATGCCCGGCGTGATCACCACATTCTACGTTCCCCACTAGTGTTTCGGCGACCTCTGCCACCTCTGGAGGTCGGTGAGCAAGTTGCTGACTTGTTGTTTGAGTTGCTGATTCTCGCGCTCCAGCATGCGCAGGCGCTCGGTGCGATCCTGGAGATTCTCAGTATTCAGAGCGTGAGAAGCATTCCCATGGATAGCTGCGCTGCGATGGTGGCTTTTGCCATTTCTGGGAACTCCGCTGCTGCGGCGCGCGAGTTGGGCCGCGGTGGGATTTGGACAATACTGCAATTTTGAGATTGCCCAGAGAACCCGACTTTTTGTCTCATCGGAGACATTTCCAGCATCGTTAGTTACGCGAGAGACAGTTGCGATTGAGACGCCCGCAAGGTTGGCAATGTCTTTGACTGTTGCAGCCATGCTGTTTTCTCCAAACGCGACGTTTGCTCGGAGCGGCTCTTCCGTTATGGACCGGACGCCATGTCGTCGACGACCGCCGTTCTTCGAGCCGCCAGGCAATACCGCCGAGTCTATTGGGAAATCCCAGGTTCAACTTCACTATGGGGAAAGGCGGCCATACAACAAGCGGCTTGTGCAAACCCATTGTATACGAGTACATTTTTTGCCGAGGGCAGATTCTTATGGATGCTTTTTTCAAATTCAAATGTTTATCTTTGGCGGGCCTGCTTGGCGCGATTCTCATGAGTGCTGCGCTGATCGAGCCGGCATTTGCAGACGATGCACCTCAGATTGTCGAGAAGGATGGCCGCTTCGCGTTGATGGTGGGGGGTCGGCCCTACTTGATATTGGGCGGTCAGATTCATAACTCCAGCGGTTGGCCTGATGAACTCCCGCAGGTCTGGCAGTCGATGGAAGCCCTGCACGCCAACACCGTGGAGGCGCCAGTGTATTGGGAGCAGATGGAGCCCGGGCCTGGTCATTTTAATTTTACGAACGTGGATCAGATCCTTGAAGGCGCACGCGCACACAATCTTCACGTGATCTTTCTGTGGTTCGGAACATGGAAGAACGGAAACATGCATTACGTCCCTAGCTGGGTGAAGGCGGATTCCAAGCGATTCCCGCGGGTGATCCGGCCGGATGGCGTACCGATTGACGTTCTCTCGCCGATGTCTCGCACGACGCTGGAGGCCGATAAGGCTGCATTTGTCGCGCTGATGCGCCACTTAAGGATGATCGATAACGATCAGCACACGGTCTTGCTGATGCAAGTGGAAAACGAGTCGGGGAATATCGGCAGCGTTCGGGACAACTCCGAGGTTGCGAACCGCGAATTTGCAGCGCAGGTTCCTGCGGATTTGTTGGCTGCGACGGGCAAATCGGGCGGCATGTGGGCGCACGTTTTCGGCGCCGATGCGGACGAGATTTTCCAGGCTTATCACCAGGCGAAGTACATCAACGAAATTGCTGCGGCCGGCAAAGCTGAATTTGCGATTCCCTGTTATGTCAACGTCTGGGTGGACTACCCGGCTGCTGAGCTTCCGCAACGGCAACTGGATTCGCCCGGGATCGGATACCCCAGTGGCGGCGCGGTGCAGAAGATGGTGGGCTTGTGGAGGAAGTTGGCGCCTTCCATCGACATGGTTGGGCCTGACCTTTACACGTCGGATGCGGACTTCTACCGTGAACTTCTGCGCACCTATCGCCGGCCTGATAACCCGTTATGGATTCCGGAGACAGGGCGCGAGGAAGCATTCGGCAAGTTTTTCTACTATGCGCTAGGCGAAGGGGCGATTGGCTTTTCCCCTTTTGGCATTGACCATCCCAGCTTGTCAGACGCGAGCGACGCAATCTGGAAAGCTCATGCAAGGAACTTTGCATTGTTTGGACCGATGAGCCGCGAGATCGCCGGACTCGAATATGCAGGCAATGTGAAGACTTCAGTTGAGGAGCCCGGGCAGACCACTCAGGAACTGGATTTCGGCGCCTGGCAGGCAACTGTAGCTTTCGGTTTTCCGCAAATCGATGGACTGCGCGCCCCCGGTACGAAGGATGTGCACGGGGCTGCGCTCGTGGCGCAACTTGGGCCAGATGAATTCCTGGTTACCGGGATGGATGCGAGTGTTGTCTTTCATTTGCCTGGGAACAAGCCCTGGATCCGCAGCGAGATCTTGTCGGCCGAGCAGGGAGAGTTTGAGGGCGGAAGTTGGAAGGGATCGAGACTTCTGAATGGCGACGAGACCGACCGGGGATTGCAGTTCCATGATGGAACAGCCGTGGTACGGATCAAGATGAATCGCTTCTAGCCGAAGGAGGGAAATGAGTTGCAGCATTTGACATCGAGGCTGATTTGTCGACCTTTCCGATTTCAAAAGGAGGTTGGAGACCGGCCACGGAGCGGAGTGTCGGGCGGTAATTTCGGTCATTGGAGGGTCGATAGGAGCGAACAAATCGAGGAAAGAGGCGGATAAAAAAGCTCTTGACAACGTTTACAGAGGGGGCGTAATCTTCGTCGGGTTTGGGAGGAGTGTCTCTGAATGTATCCGTATACAGAGTTCGTATACATCGGGACAAAACAACCGACAGTTGGTTCGTTCGCGAAGCCCGTTTTTGGAAAAACCCCGTGAACCAATGAAAGCTATTTGGAGGCAAGCGATGTATCTCAGACGACAGTCAGTAGCAGTTGTACTCGGGATTTTGCTGATGCTGGTCCCGGCGCGCGTCTTGCTGGGTCAGGTAGACCAGGGAACGATCACCGGCGTGGTTCAGGACCCTTCGGGGGCCGTAATCGCCAACGCCAGCGTCACACTTACCAATACGGATCTGGGCCAGGTTCTGAAGGCCAAGTCAGACGGCGGCGGCATTTATGTGTTTTCGCCGGTAAAAATTGGCAGCTATCAAATCAGCGCGTCTGCCTCAGGATTTGAAACGACGACGCAGACCAATCTCCACCTGAATATTCAAGAACGTCTCAATGTCGTAATCTCACTGAAGCCGGGTGCAACGACAGAAACGGTCACAGTAACCACGGAAGCTCCGCTGATGCAGACCCAGGAGAGTTCCGTTGGCCAGACGGTAGACGCGCAGACGATCAACAGCGTTCCGCTCAACGGGCGCAACTGGGTTTACATTGCTCAGCTCTCGGCAGGCGCAGCGCCGGCGGATGGCTCACGTGGCGGCGGTAAGGGCGATTTTGAAGCGAATGGCCAACGCGCAGAAGAAAATAACTTCATCCTCGATGGCGTGGACAACAATGCCAACGTGGTGGACTTTTACAACGGCGCCAGCTTTGTGGCACAGCCTCCGCCGGATGCTCTTGCCGAGTTCAAGGTGCAGACCAGCGACTACTCAGCAGAGTTCGGTCACTCGGCCGGTGCAGTCGTGAATGCCAGCATCAAGTCGGGAACGAACGGCATTCATGGCAGCGCATGGGAATACGTGCGCAATACGGCGTTCGACGTGCACGACTGGAATCCGAATGGATATCAGCCGGTGCCTCCCTACCACGAGAACCAGTTCGGCGCGACCTTGGGCGGACCGATCATTAAGAACAAGATCTTCCTCTTCGGCGACGCGCAGGCAAACCGCATTAGCTACAACAAGCCGGGAACGTACTCGGTGCCATCGTTATTGGAGCGCACCGGGGACTTCAGCGAGCTCCTTGAGCCGGCCCTGACCGGCAATCCTTCCACGCAACTCTATTACCAATCGCCCGGAAACGCGCCCGTGCCTTTTGCGAATAACTGTCTGGTGACGAGCACGACCTGCACCAGCAGCGTGAGCGGGGCGACGGTCAATGCGACGGCGTTATCCATGTTGAACTACTATCCGCTACCCAACGCGAACAACGGGCAGCTGTTCAACAACTACATCACGGAAAGGCCGATCATCGACAACACCTTCCAGTGGGATCTGAGGGCAGATTGGAATCTTGGCGATAAGGACACGACCTATTCGCGTTACAGCTACTGGAACGAAGTAGGCCATAACGCGCCTCCGCTGGGGAACATACTGGATGGCGGCGGTTTCGGCGATGACGGCAAACAGAAAAACTATGGCGCCAACTTCATGTGGTCCGAGACACATGTCTTCACACAAACGCTAACCAACGAAGCGAGGTTTGGTTTTAACTATTTGCACACGGGCTTCCAGCATCCGAACGCGGCGAATCTAGGGTTTGCGGCATCGGTTGGATTTGGCGGGATTCCCACGGCCCCTCTGAATGGTGGTTTGCCGGCAGTGAATCTCAACTCGAGCAGCGTGCCGAACGGAGTTTCCAGCTTTGGCAGCCCTACATGGTCGACCACCGATGAGCACGAAAACGTGTATCAGATCATCGACAATGTCACGAAGATCGCCGGTAACCATGCGCTCAAGGCCGGCGTCAGCTTCCAGAACATCCGCTTCTCCACATTGCAACCGCAGCAGTCGCGTGGCAGCTACAACTACAACGGCGAGTTCACATCGAACCTCACGGCATCTGGCGCAACGGTGAGCAACACCGGCTACGGCATGGTCGACTTTTTGCTCGATCAGCAGCACGATGCAGGACTTTCCAATGAAGTAACAAACGGCGATCAGCGGTCGGATAATGCTGCCTACTTCCAGGATGACTGGCGCTTGAACCAAAAGCTCACGCTGAATCTTGGCGTACGCTGGGAGTTCTTTCAGCCCTATCAGGATGTGGGTGGTTACCAGGCGTCTTTCAACCCGACAGGCAGTCTGGCTTTTGATTCAACCACAGGAACGGGCAGCGGCAAAGGACAGTATCTGATTCCCAAGGAGTCGTATGCCGCCGCGCTTGCCGTGATGAGCAGTTCCTCGTACAGTCCGAACTATTCAACGGTTCTAGCGGAAGACAACATCACTGTGATCCCGGTTTCGGATCCACACTTGTTGAAAGCGCAGCACACCAACTTTGCGCCGCGACTTGGAATAGCCTGGTCACCGGATGGAAAAACCGCCGTTCGCGCCGGCTACGGCATGTTCTACGGCGGACTGGAGAGCCTTGGCTACTGGCCGAACCTGGGTGAAAACTATCCGTTCCAATTCACAGGGACGTTTATCCCCGTGGGAAGCTGCAATGCAGACGCCTGCCCAACCGACAACATCAGCATTGGCACCGGCTTCGCTTCGATCATTGCGGCAGGCTTCGCTTCCAACACAACCAACCTCACCATGCGTGGCGCGGATCCGAATCCGAAGACACCTTACACGCAGGACTACAACCTTGCGATCGAACGCGGCATAACCAACGACCTGGTAGGAACCGTCAGCTATGTGGGGAACACAACGCGGCACCTGCCGATTAACGTGGATGCGAATGCTCCTCTGGCGCTGGCTGCTCCCGGCCAGAATTCGCAGCCATTCCGTCCGTTCAATCATTCAGGCGGAACTGCCTCGGTGGTTTACGACGCGATGAGCGACTACAACGCGCTGCAGGCGAAGCTCGAGAAGCGGATGTCGAAGGGCTACAACCTTCTGGCAACCTACACTTGGGCGCACGCTTTGGACGATGCGAACACACCGCTGGGTTCAACAGGCGATAGCGGACAACAGAACTACAACCTGATCCCCATCAAGTACGACTATTCGCAGTCGCCCTTTGATGTCCGTCAGCGTTTCACGTTCAACGCTTTGTACGAACTGCCGTTTGGCAGAGGACGCACATACCTGAACCAGAATGGAATCGCGGACGCCATCGTTGGCGGCTGGTCAGCCAATGCGACGTTTACTGCGCAGACAGGGAATTACTTCACTGTCGGCCCGAGCGGCATTAACACGGCTGCGGGCGGCGAAAATGAAAGAGCCGTCCTCGAGCGCAATCCGTTTTCTTCAGGCGGCACAGCGGCGGAAGGTTCGGGCGCAAGTTGCCCGTCTTCGGTGAAGAACCACGCCAATTGGTACAATCCCTGCTCTTTTGCTAATCCCTGGGATCCGAACGGCAGTGCACATCCTCTGCCGGTTGGCACCTACGTGACGGACACAGCTACCGCAATCGGTTACCTGGGTGGCCGCCGCAACGTAGTCCCGGGACCTGGCTATCAGCGCGTCAATATGTCGATCTTCAAGAGCTTCAGCACGTTCCGCGAACAGAAGCTTGACTTCCGCGCCGACATTTTCAACCTATTCAACTCTCCGGCTCTCGCCAACCCCAGCAACACGGGCGTAGGCACTAACGGAGGACAGATTTCGGGCACACGCACACTGCAGAATGATTCGCCAGATTCGCGCTTCATCCAACTCTCATTGAGGTACGCGTTCTGAGGAAGTGTAAGAAATAAACTGCAGCAATTCGTCTCCTTGAGGGGATCCGCATAATTTTGATGCGGGTCTCCTCTCTTTTTCTGCGCTTGCAGTACGATGGTCTGGATGGAAGTTCGGCCGATGCGAAAGAGTTGGTCCGCTGCGAACCGAGTATCGATCCGAACCTTGGCGATTCTTTTCGTGTCCATTGGCAACTGTATTGCTCAGACGCAACCGCAGATAGCGCACCCAACGCCGGAAAGCGAGTTTCAGGCTGCCATGACGGCCGAGGACCAAGGGGATTTGGAACGCGCCCGGTCGATTCTTGTCGCTCTGCATCGAAGCCATCCTGGTCTTTTTGCAGTAGACGAATCTCTCGGCCTGATCTACGTTGCGCAAGAGAGATACAGGGAAGCGCTCCCGCTCCTGCAGTGCGCGGTACACGAACAGCCGTCGTCCGATGTAGCTCACTCGAACCTGGGTGCAGACCTCTTCAAGATGAGGAAACCCAAGGAAGCGCTGGACGAATTCACAACGGCCGCGCGGCTGAATCCAAAAAATGCGATGACACAGCAAGGATTGGGCGAGCTGTGGTTAGACGATGGCCAGCCGAGGCGGGCAGCTGAAGCGTTTGGCGCAGCTTTGGATGCCAAGCCCAACGACCCTGACCTGGAGATGGATTTGGCCACGGCATTGGTTGCGTCAGGCAACTTCGATAAGGCCAAAGCCGCGTTAGACAAGGTTGACGGCGTCGAGATGTTAGCCGATGCTCAAGCGCTGTTGGGACAGATCGAAGAGGGGAGAGGGAATCCGGTGGAAGCTGCCCGCCACTTTGATCGCGCGGTACAACTTGAGCCGAGCGAATCGAATATGTGGATGCTGGGCGTGGAATATTTGCGGCATTGGACGTTCGACTCGGCAATTCCGGAGTTTCAAGCGGGCTCAGAAAGGTTTCCGGCCAGCCTACGCATGAAACTCGGACTGGGCGCGGCCTACTTTGGCGGCGAGAAGTACGGGGAATCGATTCCGGTATTTGCCGGCCTGCTTGATGTCGATAAAGACAATGCGCTTTATGCAGAATTGCTGGGTCTCGCCTGCAATGCGGTGACGGAGTCTGCAAAATCGAAGTGTACATCTCTGTTGGCCTACGCGGATGCGCATCCGCGCGATGCGAAGGCATCGAGTTACGCTGCCGCCATGCTTTTGACGGAGACCGCAGACGAACACAGAATCGAAGAGGCACGCAAACTCTTGAAGAATGCCCTCGTCGCTGCCCCCAATTTCGCAAATGCCCAATATGAAATGGGTCTGTTGAAACAGGGTGAAGGCGACTGGAAGGGAAGCGAAGTGAATCTCGAACGGGCCGTGTCGCTCAAACCTGATTTGGCGCAGGCGCACTATCGGCTCGCGCTCGCTTACTGGCGCTCAGACCGCAAGCAGCAAGCCGAAGAGCAGATGGCGTTGCAAAGGCAATATGCGCAGCAGGAACAGAAGGATCTCGATCGCCGGCTCCACGAAATTACCGTGTTCGTGGTGGACGCGAAGAAGTGAGTGGGGCTCGAGATACCTACCGACCCAACGGCTGAATTCCGCTGCAGAGTCGGAGACGCAAATACGGCAGCGACTATAATAAGGGATAAATTTAGTTGTCTCGAGCGCGCCGAAGGTCGCAGTATGCCGGCCTGCACTCATTCGAAATTCTGAGGCCGGAGTTGCAATGCAAAATGAAGAACTGATCCTGCTGACCGGGTCGACGGGATTTCTCGGAGTTCAACTGGTTCAGGAACTGCTAGAGCGATTGCCACAGGCAAAGCTGGCGCTTCTCATCCGCGACAAGCCGAACGAGACTGGCCGAATGCGCGCGAACCGGTTCGTCCCAGAAACCAGCCGAAATCGCGTTGAAGTTTATTCGGGCGACGTGAGCCTTTCAAATTGCGGCCTGGATTCTGCCACATATGAGCGTCTTTGCGCAGAAACGACGCGGGTGATTCACTCTGCCGCGACCGTGCGGTTCGATCACACGATTGCAGAAGCAAGACAAATCAATGTGGAAGGAACGCGACGGTTGCTGGATTTTGGCGCCGCGGCCAGAAATCTTCGAAGCTTTACTTATGTAGGAACCGCATATGTGGCCGGCGAGCGCAGGGACCTAGTGCGTGAATCGGAGCTCATGGTTGGTCAGCGATTTCGGAATACCTATGAGCAGAGCAAGGCCGAGTCTGAAGCACTGGTGCGGTCGAGGCTTGGGTCAATGCCCGGAATGATTCTGAGGCCGAGCATCATTGTGGGTGATTCGCGAACTGGCGCGACAACGAGTTTCAAGATGATGTATTGGCCACTGAAGATCTATGCTCGCGGACTTTGGAAGACGGTTCCGGGATATCCGGACGCGATTCTGGACATTGTCCCCGTGGATTACGTGGCACAAGGGGTTGCACGATTGGCATTTGACGATGCTGCTCTCGGCACGACGGTGCATTTGTGTGCAGGGCCAAAAGGAAGCGCAACGATCCAGGAAATTGCAGAGCGAGCGGCGGAGTACTTTCACGGGCCCAAGCCCCGCTATGTCGATCCAAGACTTTTCTTTGCGGCGTTGCGGCCGCTTCTCTTTGCGACACTATGGGGAAAAAAAAGGAGGGTGCTTCGGGATGGCCGCGCCTATCGAGACTATTTCTCGATGAGATTGCAGTTTGATACCACTAATGCGGAACGTTTGCTGGAGCCGGCAGGGATCAGGCCTCCCTTGGTCTTGGACTACCTGGACCGTTTATTCCACTACTGCGTGGCGAGCGAATGGGGACGCAAGCCAGTTTCGGCGTAAAAAGAACTGAAGCGCGCACCCAAGAGCAGGCGCTCTGCTGTTGTAACAAAATGTTAGTTTTCGATTTTCCCATCGCGCATGCGAACGCGGCGCGGGGCGGCGTGGGCAATATCGTCTTCGTGCGTGACGATGATGAGCGTCATTCCCCGCTCACGCTGGATGTTGGTGAGGATTTCCATGGTGCGGGCGGTGTTAACGCTATCGAGATTGCCTGTCGGCTCATCGGCCAGCAGGATCTGCGGCTCATTGGCCAAAGCCCGGGCGATGGCAACGCGCTGTCTTTCCCCGGCAGAGAGCTGGCTGGGGTATTGATTGGCGCGGTGGTCCACGCCCAATTCCTTAAGCAGTTGATGAGCGCGCTTGGACCGGTCGACTCCACTGCGTTTGACTCCCAGCATGGGCACCTGAACATTCTCGACGGCGCGCAAAGTCGGCATCAGGTAGAAGGCCTGGAAGATGAAGCCGACGTGCTCCGAACGATAAGTGTCGAGGTCAATACCTAAGCCGAGTTGCGTGTCCGCAAATAAAACATCTCCGCTGGTGGGACTGTCGAGACCCCCCAACAGGTGAAGCAATGTGGATTTACCGCTGCCGCTGGGGCCTGTAATGGCAACATATTCGCCCGCTGCAATGCTGAGGTCCACGCCACGTAACGCCTCGATGCGCCCGCCATCATAGCTCTTGCTGAGGCCGCGAACCTGAAGTTTTGCGTTAGTCATGATGGAGTGCCTCCACTGGAGAGAGCTGTGCGCCGCGCCAAGCCGGTAAGAGACCGGCAAAAAGGCCGGCGAGAAGGGCAATGCCCAGCGCTTCGAAGAGAAGTTGAGCATGGACGGTCACAACAACCGAACCCGCAGTCTGGGGCAGCACCGCCAGGATCTGCAAAGCGGCGTAGCCAAGGAGGATTCCTACGCAACCTCCGCAGAGTCCCAAGGCTACAGCCTCGAGTTGAATGAGAAGCAAAACGTGCCATCGCTTCCAGCCGAGAGCTCGCAGGATGCCGATCTCGCGGGTTCTTTCGAAAACGGACATGGCCATGGTGTTGGCGATGCCAAGGATACCGATCAGCAGGGCGATCGAAGAAGTCCCCCATGCTGATGCGTGCGCTAGGTGGACGAACTGGTTATTGCTTGCACGCTCTTCTGCAGGTACAGCGCGAAGCCCTGGGAGCGCAGCCTCTATCTGTGCTTCTGCCTGCCGAAGGTAGACGTCCTGGGCTTCGCCGTGCGGAAGGGGCTGGAGGCGAACATGAATGGTGGAAACCTTTCCTTGCAGGCTGCTGAGTTGCTGTAACTGATCGAGCGGAAGAATAACCGCACCCGCTTCGAGGGCAGACGGACCGTGGAAGATGCCGCTCACAGTGAATGACGTTCCCTGGATTTGAAGCGTGTCTCCGGCCGATTTGTGCAGGTTCTGCGCAATCAGATCGCCCAAGATGACTTCGGCCTGTCCATCGCGGAAGAGTTTGCCGGAGAGCATATGAAGCGATTGGAGTTCATACGAGTCGGCTTTCCAGCCGTAGGCGAGAGCATTGACCTCAGGAGTCAGGTCCATCACGTTGTAAATGACGGGTGTGGCCTGTGCAACGATGGGCAATGCGCGAACTTTGCTAGTCGCAGACTCATCGAGCGACGTATTGAGAAAGGTCTGTTGAATGACTGCGATGTCGGTCCCACTTGCTGAATACATTTTCATCCACGCTTGCTCGAAGGCGTTCGAAAATCCGACCAGTCCAACGAATGCCCCGATGGCCATCCCAATTCCGCATAGCGTAAGGCTGGTCCTGAGTTTGCGACGTCTTAGATTCTTCCACACGAAACTGGAAAACGAGAGTCGCATCGCCATGAATGGATCGTCGTCCTTCGCAAACAAGAAATGGGGAACACTGAGAAGTGTAGCGGGCAGGATAGCGTGTGTCCATCGATCCCGAATGCAGGTGGTTACGGGCGTTTGAGCAGTCGGCTGAGTGGGGAAGCTGCAGCCTGTCACGGGGTGCGACAGGCTGCAGGCAAATGGAAGGGGTTGGTGAAGTGGGTCTTGTGATGCGATTGCCCAGGCCAGATCTAGTGGCTCATCCTCGCGCTTCCAAAGTACTGCGCTACGGCGTGCAGGAAGGGCCGAGCTACTGCTGGAGGTGCAACCTCACCATGAAGAATCTGCTCGAAGGGGTGGGGGCCGCCATAGAGAACATCGGTATCTTCCCGATTTTGGCTGACACCGACCCCGTTCAGATCGATCCCAGCAAAAATGCCATGGGTCCGTGACCAGGTCAGGAGTTCAGCACGGAGTTTCCAGTCGGTCGCCGCTTGAGCATCGCGCCCAACGGGTCCGGCAGCTGCCGAAGCATCTCCTCCAATCTTGAATTTGTCGCGCAGCAAATCCTGAAACCCCTTGTCGTTTACGGCAACCAGGACGAGGTCGGTTCCCTGACCACCCGCCTGGAATCCAAACGAACCGCCCGCCATACGAATGAACACCGGAGCGCTCCAACCATGGCCTGTGCGGCAAGTGACGACGCCCTGACCGTACTCGGCACCGAAGATGAAAGCGCCCTTGACCATGCCTGGCACTACTCCGATGCACACCGCGTCGCGAGCGATGCTATCAGGAACTTTGTGGTCAGGGGTGGACATGATCTCGTCGATTGTGAGGCGAGCGTTGTCCAAGCGCTTATCGAGTTTCCCAATGTCATCTGCAAACGCAGAGGCACCTGCTGCGACCAAAAGGGTGCAAACCGCAATGATTTTCTTCATGAGTAGACCTCACCTTTTTATCTTGGAGCCCGCCGCAATCGAACTCAGCGTGGCCCTGATCGCTTCGATGCAGAAACGAACGCAAGAGTGTGGAATATTCGGTGATCATCTCTTTTTAAAGGAGTTTGCCGGAGGGTCTGGCGGAGAGACTGGGATTCGAACCCAGGTTAGAGTTTCCCCTAAACACGCTTTCCAAGCGTGCGCCTTCAGCCACTCGGCCATCTCTCCAGGCACACAGAATCCTCTCTGAATCTAACACAACAAGAAGCGAGGAAAATCGACCTCGATTGGCAATGTAATCGTTTACCGTCTGAAGCTGTTTGGTTTATAGTTCGGCATTGTTCGCGCTACGGCCGCAATGCCGGTAGCGACGTGATTTGAATCCACTTGAGAGATTTCATTTCTATGCCGGGCATTTCTCGTCGTGACTTACTTCATTCAGGACTCGCGCTCTCGGCTTCCTCTATTGCCATGGAATCGGCATGGGGACGTACCGCCGCCTTGATGTTGGGTTATCCGCAGGCGCCATCCTCGGAGGCCTTGGCTGCGATTGTGCCTCGGGAACGCCTGCTCTTCGACTTCGGATGGAAGTTTACTTTTGGCAATAGCGTCGATCCTTTGAAAGACCTCAATTTTGGTTACGGGCAGGGTGACTTTGCCAAGACGGGGGACTTCAAATTTGCCAAGAGCGGCTTTGACGACTCGACATGGCGCGAGCTGAACCTGCCCCACGATTGGGCAGTCGAGCTCCCCTTCGTAAACGACGATGAGCAGAATTCGCATGGTTATAAACCGGTGGGAAGGCGCTATCCGGATTCGAGCGTTGGCTGGTATCGGCGCGAGTTTGAGGTGCCGGCCGAGGACGCGGGCCGCAGATTGACGGTTGAATTCGACGGCGTATTTCGTGATGTGCTGGTGTTTGTGAATGGCTGCTTTGTAGGCCGCAACAACAACGGCTATGCGCCGTTTCAAATCGACATTACAGATTTTGTGGCTATCGGCGCAAAAAACTACATCGTGGCCCGCGTCGATGCCAGCTTCGGCGACGGCTGGTTTTACGAGGGAGCTGGGATCTATCGCCATGTCTGGCTGACCAAGACCGATGCGCTGCACCTTGTGAAGTGGGAGAGTGTCGTTCGTTCTGAAGTCGATGGCAGCGAGGCAACCCTGGCGCTGAGCGCGCAAGTTCGAAATGAAGGCCAAAATTCTGAAAATGCAAAAGTGTCGTGGCAGATCGTGGATGCGGCGGGGAAGACGGTAGCGACAGCGGACGCTGCGGCACAGAATCTTGTCGTCGACGGAGTCGCAACGTTTTCTGCAACGACGAAATTGGCAGATGCTGCATTGTGGTCTGTGGATGGGCCAAACCTTTACGCTGCGATCGTCACCGTGGAGTGCGGTGGGAAGGCGCGCGACGCGGAGCGAGTGAGCTTCGGCTTGCGGACGGCCAGATTTACGGCCGACAAGGGCTTCTTTCTTAACGGCAAGCCAATGAGGATCCAAGGAACCTGCAATCACCAGGATCATGCGGGAGTCGGTGCAGCAGTGCCGGACCGTCTTCAGTGGTATCGCATGGCGGTGTTGCGCGAAATGGGCTGCAATTCCGTGCGCACGTCACACAACATGCCAACGCCGGAGCTTGTTGAAGCCTGCGATCGGATAGGAATGACGATGATGTGCGAAACGCGCCAGATGAGTTCGAGTCCGGAGGGTCTGGCGCAGCTGGAGACGATGGTCAAGCGTTATCGCAATTCTCCGTCAATTATTCTATGGTCCATCGGCAACGAGGAATTTCTTCTCCAGGGCGAAGAGGCAGAGGAAGGCGCAAAAATTGCCGCTACGATGGTCCGGCGCTGCCACGAGCTTGACCCAACGCGCGTTGTGTCTGCCGCGGTAAACGGGGACAACGAGAAGGGCATTTCCAACGCTCTGGATATCATCGGCTTCAACTATCAGCTAAGCAAGCCTGATAGATACCACAAAGAGCATCCAACGCGACCGATGTTTGGTTCGGAAACTTCTAGCGCAATTTCGACGCGCGGGGAGTATGTGACGAGCCCGATGCGCAATCTGGTCAACGCATATAACGGTGTCGTGAGCTGGGGCGAAACCGCAGAAGAGTGGTGGACGTTCTACGGGACGCGGAAATGGGAGGCCGGCGGCTATGCCTGGACAGGCTTTGACTATCGTGGCGAACCGACGCCTTATGGATGGCCGTCCATCAACTCGCAGTTTGGCATTGTCGACATGTGCGGGTTCCCGAAAGACACTTTCTACTACTACAAAGCGTGGTGGCGTTCAGAGCCGTCTATCCACCTCTTTCCGCACTGGAATTTTGCGGGGAGGGAAGGCGACGAGATACCTGTCTGGGTCTATTCAAATCTTGATGAGGTTGAGCTGTTCTGCAACGGGCAGAGTCTTGGGAACAAGAAAGTGCCTCGTCTCGGACACGTGGAATGGAAGGTGAAGTATGAGCCCGGCTTCATCGAGGCGCGCGGCTCGAAAGACGGCAAGGTAGCATTGACAGAAAGACGTGAGACGACTGGGGCTGCCACTGCGATCAGGCTCACTGCCGACCGGACCGAAATCAGCGCCGATGGCGAAGACGTCGCCATTTTGAAGGTGGAGGGCCTAGACAAGGATGGTCGGATCGTCCCGACAGCCAATAATCTGCTCGCGTTCAACGTCTCAGGCGACGGCAAGCTGATTGGAGTAGGAAATGGTGACCCGAATTGCCATGAAAGCGACAAAAAGCCGCAGCGCTCACTCTTTAACGGCTTTGCGCAGGTGATTGTGCAGGCGACGAAGCACGCAGGCGAAATCCATGTCGAAGCCGTGAAAGACGGCTGGGATGGTGACGAATTGACACCGGCGAAAATCACCATTACGACGAAGGCAGCGGAGTTGCGGCCTGCGGTTCCGGTGATTAGGAAAAGAGACTGAAAGTTGGTCGGCACTCGAAGGATATCATGAGGGCTATGAGCAGAAAACTCCGTTGGGGAGTCTTGAGTACTGCCGGAATTGGCACGAGGAAAGTGCTTCCGGCGATGCAGAGAGGCCAGTACACATCAGTCACGGCGATTGCTTCGCGCGATCTTGCCAAAGCGAAACAGGTTGCCAAGGATCTGGATATTGCAAAGTCTTATGGTTCTTATGAAGAACTGTTGGCCGATCCCGACATTGACGCGATATATAACCCTCTGCCAAACCACCTGCATGTTCCGTGGACGATCAAGGCTGCGGAAGCAGGGAAGCACGTCCTGTGCGAGAAGCCGATCAGCCTGACTGTTGCCGAGGCAAAGACGTTGATGGTGGTGCGAGAGCGTACCGGCGTGAAGATCGGTGAAGCGTTCATGGTGCGGAGTCATCCACAATGGTTGCGCATGAAGGCCTTGATTGACGAGGGACGGATTGGGCAGCTTCGCGCAGTGATGGGAGCTTTCAGCTATTTCAATGCCGATCCGGCAAATATTCGCAATCATGTGGAATACGGCGGCGGCGCGCTGCTCGATATCGGATGCTACCTTGTGCAGGCGGCGCGCTATGCCTTTGGAGGGGAGCCAGTGCGCGTGGTGTCAACCATCGACCGCGATCCCCAGATGCATATTGACCGATTGACTTCGGCGGTGCTCGAGTTCAAAGACGGCCATGCGATCTTTACCTGCAGCATGCAGTTTGTTCCCTACCAGCGCGTGGAGTTTTTTGGTACGAAAGGTCGAATCGAGCTCGAAATTCCCTTCAATGCACCAAAAGACAAGCCGACAAGAATCTTTGTCGATGAAGGGAAGGATCCAGGCCGCGTCGGCGCGGAAGTGGAGGAATTTCCGATATGCGACCAGTATACGCTGCAAGGTGATGAATTCTCAAAGGCGGTTCTGGAAGACCGTGAAATACCGGTTCCGGTGGAAGAAGCGATCCGCAATATGAAAGTGATCGAATCGATCTTTCACTCGGCAGAGAAGGGTACGTGGCAGCAAGTGCCTGCGTAGGCGTTTTTCTCGACTGACTTAGAATAGTTGCAAGCCTCCATTTCTCGCGCAAGGTTGGATGCCTTCTGGCTGCGCGATCTTTGTGACCTGAGACCAAACGATGACGCATGCAAAACGCAGCGCGCTGCTGATTCATTTCACCGGACCGGATGGCAGGGGAATTACTGCTGATGTGAGCGGCATCCTCGCCAGTCACAATGTGGGGATCCTGGACATCGGTCAAGCAGTTGTGCACGAAAATCTCGCGCTTGGAATCCTCGTGGAATTTCCGGCAGGAGCCACTTCCACGGCTCTGAGCAGTGCGCTCAAGGCGTGCGCGCAGGCGCATGGTCTTGAGGTCCGTTTCACGCCCGATGTTCTCGAGTCGCTGCCGCGATGGCTCCACGGGTTGCATGGGAGCTACTTCATTATCACCATGCTGGGCAAAGGCATCACGCCGAAGCAGATTGCGCGAGTGAGCTCAATTATTACGTCTCACGGCATGAATGTTGACCGCATCGACCGGCTTTCCGAGCGGCTTTCGTCGCATGAGGATGAATTTAATGCCTGCATTGAATTTGCTGTGCGTGGCGATGCTGCTGAGGAGCCAGCGATGCGAGCCGATTTTCTTGAGGCGGCGAAGGATCTTGGAATCGACATTGCGTTTCAACGAGAGAGCATTTTCCGGCGCAATCGAAGGCTGTTTGCTTTTGATATGGATTCCACTTTGATCCAGGGAGAAGTGATCGATGAACTCGCGCGGATGGCAGGCGTGGGCGAGAAGGTGGCGAAGATAACGGAAGCAGCGATGCGCGGCGAGCTCAATTTCGACGAGAGTTTCACGTGTCGCGTGGGACTCTTGAAGGGGCTGCCAGCTGAGCGAGCGCTTGCACTGCTCGAATCGATTCCATTGGCCGATGGCGCCGAACGGCTGATTCGGACGCTCAAACTGCTTGGTTACAAGACGGCAATTCTCTCGGGCGGTTTTACCTTCTTTGCCCATCATCTCCAGCGTCTTCTGGGCATCGACTATATCCATTCGAACGAACTTGAGATCGTGAGCGGCAAAGTGACAGGCCGTGTTATTCCGCCGATTATCAATGGCGCGCGCAAGGCGGAGTTGCTGGGCGATCTTGCGCGACGAGAGTGTATATCGCTGGAGCAGGTAGTGGCCGTGGGTGATGGAGCGAACGACATCCCGATGCTGAATCTCGCCGGTATGGGCATCGCATATCGTGCCAAGCCACTGGTGCGACAGAAGGCCGACCATTCAATCTCTTACCTTGGATTGGATGGGCTCCTGTATCTGCTGGGTGTACGAGATCGAGATTTGCTGGCGCATGAACGTTCACGGGGCCGTTCAGATGGCGATCGACACGCATAGTAAACTTGAAGCGCATCGTTCGATTGGCCCCGTAGCTCAGGTGGATAGAGCAACGGTTTCCTAAACCGCAGGTCGGAAGTTCGAATCTTCCCGGGGTCACCATCCTTTTGCTGGAAATCCTGGGCTGCGCGCGCACAAAGGGCGCTCCCGGATCTTTGACTTCAAGGTGAGAGACAGATATAAATGTTGATGGCGTGGAATCTCATTTCATGTCATCACCAGCGCGCTCGATCTGACGAGTGCATTTGATCAAGGAAATCGCCAGGATGCTCGGGAAGGCGGTGAAACTCCGCCACTGCCCCGCAACTGTGAGCGCCCCTGCAGGTGAGATCGTCAATCGATCACTGCAGGAAGCCAGCGTAGACGTCCGCGATGTATGGCGTCTCGACAACCACTGGAGGGATCGGCTTCGATCTTATCTGGGAAGGTAGCTGGGTGATGGCGCAAGTCAGGAGACCGGTCTTTGGCGCCCACTAACCGCTTGCGTTCCGAGGGGAACGAAGGAGCCAGAGTGATTTCGTCCAGCCTGCTGCGCAAACTAGTCTTGCGCCTCGTCGTGCCCGTTCTTTTCCTGCTTGCCAACCGCGCCGCACATGCTGCCGCCATCCGTGGAGTTGTCACCGATGCCTCAGGTGCAACGATACGCGGAGCCAAGATCTTTCTCGTCGAAAATGGGTCGATTGCCGCCTCGGCAGTGTCAGCAAGCGACGGAACGTTTGAACTCGTGACAGGCGTGGAAGGGCGCTTCTACCTGGTGGTTTCTGCCGCAAGCTTTCGGCAGCTTGAAACGCCTGGGTTCTATGCAAAGCGACTCGACAACCTGGAGCGCAACCTTGTGCTCGAGCCGGCGTGGGCGCGGGAATCTGTTGTGGTGACCGCGACGGGAACTCCGACGCCGCAGCCGCAAATCGGTGCGTCGACAAGCGTGTTGGGTCCCGTAGACCTTTCGATCGGTACAGATTTCACAAACCCCTTGCAAATGATGCCAGGAACTTTCGTCGTGCAAGCCGGCCAGAAGGGTTCGCAAGGAGCACTGTTCGTGCGCGGAGGCGATTCCGACAACAATCTGGTCCTGCTGGACGGAGTGAGCGCAGGCGACCTGGGCGGCCGTTTCGATTTTGGCCCACTCGCAACGACAGGAATCGAACGAGCAGAGGTCTACCGGGGTCCCGACTCAAGCCTTTATGGGGCAGATGCAGAAAGCGGCGTTGTAAGCCTGAGCACGGCACGTGGGACAACGAGTTTTCCGTCGCTTCTGTTCCACGGCGAATACGGAAATTTCAACACCTCGCTTGAAGACCTGGAGTTGGCCGGAGCTCACAACAAGGTCGATTATCTGGGTGAATTCGATTGGATGCAGACGGATAATAATTTGCCCAACGATGAAGCGCACGCCGCGACGACGGCGGGCAATTTTGGATGGCAGCCCAACGGATCGACCCAAGTGCGCGGAACGGTCCACTACGGTGTTGCAGGAACGGGTGTGCCGAGCGCGTGGGAGTTCTACCATGTTGCGGATCTAGCCACGCAGAAGGATCAGGATCTGATCGTGAGTGGTTCCATTGACAACCAGACCACGGCGGATTGGCACAACATGGTCCGCTATGGAGCCGCACGGAGGCGCGAGCAATACTACTTGTGGCAGCCCAGCGGAAACCTCCAGACCTATGACATTTACGGCGACCAAGCGTACTTCGGCAACACGGTGACTATTACCGGTGCAAACGGCTATTCCGCGACGGGACAGGCAGCGCTCGATTATCCGGAGCAGTATCCGTTCTCGGAATTCCTCGACTCCAACCGCGACGAGCTAGTGTTTCAAAGTGACTACCGCTTCACTCCGCATCTGCAAGGATTGATCGGATTCCACTTTGAAGATGAGCGAGGCCGCGAGTATCTCCCAACGTTTTCATCCGACGAGTCGGCGGAGCGCACAAACTTCGTGTACCTTGCTGCCGTACAGGGGGATTTCAAGGGTCGCTTCTTTTATCACCTGGGCGGCAGCCTGGAGCGCTACTCGGAGTTCGGCACGGAGACGGCACCGGGCGGGGGATTTTCGTTGTATGCGCTCAAGCCGCGCAAAGGCATCTTGAGCGGAGTGCGGATTCTTTTCAACTATGGAGATGCCAACCGCGAACCGGCGCTGACAGACGAGTTTGATTCGCTTTACAGTTTCCTGGTCGCCAACGGATACGCGAGCGCGGCGCAGGAACTTCATATCAACGCGTTGGCAGCTCCGGAAACACGCACCTACGAAGGTGGGGGTGAAATGAGCTTCCTGAGCCAGCGCATTGTTCTGCGGGCCAGCTACTTTCACAATCAATTCGGCAGGCAGATTGAATCGGTAGGAGCCCAGCTTTTGCCGAACATCATTCCCGGGCTCGACGCAGCCGGCCAGCAACAGCTCATTACCGCGTTGGGTTACTACTACACGGATGATTATGGTCTGGACGTGAACAGTGAAGCTTTTCGTGCGCAGGGCGTCGAAACCACGCTGGAAGGCGGGATTGGCAAATCAATTTTTCTGCGTGGCGGATACACCTACCTCGACTCCGTCGTGCAGCGATCGTTCTCGAGCGATAACGAGGCGCTTTTGGGTGGATACGGTTACTCGTTCGATGGAATTGCACTCGGAGCCGATTCTCCTCTCAAAGGTGCCCGGCCCTTCCGGCGTCCACCGCACACAGGGTTCATATCGGCGAACTATTCCACTGGGAAACTTACCGCTTTATTCACTGCTGCTTTTGCAAGTCGGAGTGACGACTCTACTTTCCTTGCCTACTCGGATGAAAATGGCGGAAACAGCCTGCTGCTGCCAAATCGGAACCTGGATTCTGGGTATGCCAAGTTGGACCTGGGTGCGAGCTACGAGTTGCGTTCGTGGTTGGGCGTATACGGGCAGGCGGAGAACCTGTCGAACAACCAACATGCTGCGCCCATTGGCTACATCAATCTGCCATTCAACGTGCGAGCCGGTTTGAAACTGCAATGGGGCAAAAGCAAGTAGGCGAAGAGGCTTTTGCAATTTGAATCCGCCCGCAATTCTCCCGAATTGCAGGACGCGGATTCCATTGATAAAGCGATTTCTTTTAGTCCGATTTCGCTGGTTCGAATCAGTCACGGCGATTGTTACGGTGCGGTGAAATATGCCCGGGAGCGGCCTCTCTTTTCCACAGTACTTGTCCCAAGTCCGTCAATCTGCGTAATTTCCTGCTTGGCTTTCCGGCCTCGCTGTCCCAGAATATTGATTAAACGGGCATCCTCTCATAACAAATTTCCAGATTTTCGGGCCGAGAATGAAACGGGGCCGTGGCAGCACTAGCGCCGCACTCCTGTAACCACCACCAACCAGAGAATTCAGAAAAAAACGGTGAGGAGAGTATGAGACTTTCTTTTTGGAGGAGTGTAGCCAGGTTCAGTCTGGTGCTTTTTGCCGCAATCTGTTTCGCAGTTTCCGGCTCAGGACAACAGACACTTGGTTCCATTAACGGCACGGTGCTCGACGAGTCGGGCGCGGCGGTGCCTGGGGCGACAGTGACCGCTACCAACACGGCGACAAACTTTGTTGCGACGACGACCACACAAGGGACGGGGTTCTATCAGATTTTCAACCTTCCCATTGGCACCTACGTCGTGAAAGTTGGTCATGTAGGGTTCGAGACCACCTCGCTCACCAGCGTTCCAGTGCAGGAAGCGCGCGCCACAACGGTTAACGCCACCGTAAAGATCGGCCAAATCTCTGAATCGGTGACCGTCACCTCGACTCCGTTGTTGAATGCAACGGACACGACCAACGGCTACACACTCGACAGCGCGCAGATCGATCTGACGCCCTTGGCGACGGGGAGCTTTACGCAGGTTGCAGTGTTGTCGCCGGGCGTGAATGCTGAACTGCTTTCGAACCTCGATTCCAATGCTGGACTCGGCAACCAGCCCATCTGGGCCAACGGCCAGCGGGACACCTCAAATACCTTTCAGGTGAACGGTGTCGACTCCACCAACCTTTTCAATGGCAAGAGCTCCTCGGGTTCCAGTTCGCAACGCTACAACTTCAACATCGGCAGCGCGCCCACGACAGGCGGCACGTTCTCAGTAGGAACATCCGTCTACGGATCGAACGGCAACAGCCTGCCCTCTCCTCCGCCGGAGTTCATGCAGGAGCTACGCGTGAACGCATCCATGTATGACGCGCAGCAGGGTGCGACGAGCGGCGCACAGATCGACGTGAATACTGCGACGGGAACGAATAACTGGCACGGACAGGCATTCGGCAGCTACGCCAACAATCTGCTTAATGCATCGCCCTTCTTCTTCAACCAGGCCTACCAACTCACGGAGCAAGGGATTGGCGATTTTCCTTCATCTCTCGTCAATCCCTGGCTCCGCCGCACAACCGGCGGTGTCTCGATCGGCGGTCCGCTCAAGAAAGACAAGCTGTTCCTCTTCGCAGGATTTCTGCGCAGCGTGAACCTGGACAACTCCACTGGACTCTCCACCATGACGGTGCCCAGCGGCCTCACGGATGACCGCAGCGCCGCCGGACTTGAAGCAGCAGACGCCGCCTGGGGCGGCACCGGCGCTGTCACAATTGACCCCGTAGCAGAGACCCTGCTGAGCACCAAGATCTCCAACGGTCAGTACCTGATTCCGTCGGCTCAATCGACTCAAACCTATTTGTACGGCGTTCCCAACGCGTATCTCATTGGGACCTCCCGACTCAGTGCGAATGAAGCGACGGTGGCGCTCGACTACGATGCGAGTACGAAAGATCGTGTCTCGGCCAAGTATTACTACCAGAACGCCCCAGTCACCCGTCCCTTCGGCTTTTCTCAAACTCCCGGTTTCCCTGTGACCGCGCACAACGGCTCCCAGGTCTTCTCTCTCGGAAATACTATTGCGGTCGGTCCCCGGTTTAACTGGGAACAACGTCTCGGGTTCGTGCGGGAAGGGACTTTCAGCAACTACCGGCAGTCCTTTTCCGGCGGAAACCTTGGCGTCTCAGCCGCGCAGACCGACAACCTCGCTGCCAATGTGATGCCCGGCATTGAGATCACTCACTTTGGCTATTTCGATCAGTCCTCTCCAGCGCTTGACATGGGTCCAGCCGGAACGCCCGGCGCATTTGTTGACATGGGCTATTATCAGAACCGCCTGAATCCTTCGACCAATGTGATCTTCACGGCAGGCAAGCATACGATCGTTGCCGGCGGCGGCTATAGCTATACGCAGCTCAACATTACCAACGATCGCACCGGCCACGCGCAGCTCACGGTGAGTGGTTTTGACAACTTCCTGCAAGGCATTGTGAAGAGCTCGAGCGTGGTGGAAAGCATTGATCCCGCCACGCACCGCAACAACGCGGATCGTTATTACCGCACCAACGAGTTCAACGGTTATGTACAAGACAAGTGGCAGGCACTGACCAATCTGAGCATCACTGCCGGTGTCCGTTATGACTACCACGGCGGCATGACCGAAAAATACGGTAACATGTTCAACTTTGAGCCCAGCCTCTACAGTGTTACGGGAACCGCCGAGGTTCCGAATGGATTCACAGTGAACAACGCCGGATTTGTCATCGCCGGTAACAACAAAGAGAGTCCGACCAAGGGCGAAACCGATTCGACCCTGGACGGACGCCAGTGGGGCATCTCGCCGCGCGTTGGCTTCGCCTGGTCACCCAAGAGCTTCCACAGCAATCTCGTGATCAGCGGCGGCGCAGGTCTTTACTACGATCGCGGCGAGCTCTTCACCTATCTCTCGCAACCCGCAGGCGGTTCGATTGGCGGCCCGTTCGGCGTAACCGAATCTTCACCTCTGGTAAGTGTTGCGACCGGCAATTCGAATCAGGGGTACCAAGGAAACTCTGGCGGATTGACTCTCGAAAACCCGATGGGAAATCTTGCCTTTCAAACATCATCCGGCGGTGGAATCTACGTGCCGCCGAGCGCGAATCCGAATGTTATCAATGCTGCTCTCCAGTCGCAGTTGAACGAAATGACGAATTACCCTGACCCCTCATCTTATGACTACCAGTTCGGCAAAAACTGCAGCGGCTGGCAAAGTCAGGAAGGATACACGCTCTGCACTTCGCCGTTGAATTTCGGCGTGTACGACAAGAACAACGTGCTGCCGTACACGCTGAACTACACGCTCAACGTGCAATGGCAGCCTACGGGCACACTTGCTGTCCTGGTCGGTTACAGCGGGAATCGCGGCCGCCATGCGGTAATTCCGATACCCATCAACGAGCCGGGTATTGCAACTCCTTCCAACCCCATCTGGGGCGAAACAGCCACCTATGGCATGGATATACTTGACCAGAATTCCTACAACTGCGACTACGACTATTGCCCCATCGTGGAAGAGCCTTGGAACACGTTCGATGCCGGGAACACGGACTTCAGAACGCCGTATGTCGGATTCAGCCCGAATGCAGCGGACTTCAAAACTGTAGGCGTTTCCGCCTACGATGCTCTCGAAACGCATCTTGAGAAACGGTTGTCGCATCACTTCCAGGTGGGTGGAAGCTACACATGGGGCCACTCGCTGGATGAGCAGAGCGACATCGGCCTGTTCTTCACCGGTGACAACCCGAAGAAACTTCGCGATTCGTGGGCGTCTTCTGACTTCGATCGCAAACATGTCTTTTCTGCAAATTTCCAGGTCGACGTGCCGAATGCCACATCAACGAACAAATTCGAAGGATACTTCACGAACGACTGGCATCTGACCGGAATCGCCATTCTCCAAAGCGGCGAGCCGTGGTCTCTTTACGAGTTCTACGGCGCAGTCGGAAGCATCAACTTTGGAAACTTCCCGACCCTTATGAACCCGGTGCTGGGTATCAAGGATCCGAAGAATCCGAAGTCGGCGCTGACGGGCAACTCAGGCAAATTCCGCGACACCGGTGGCCAGTACATTCCGTACATCGATCCGTCGCAGATCGCCATCCACTACATTGCTCCTGGTACCGACGGAGTGCCGGTTTCCTCGGGCAACGAGCCTTCGGACATTTATCAGACTTCGTTCAATGTCGGTCAGCGCAATATCTTCCGGCAGGATTCCCAGAAGCGCCTCGATCTCTCGTTGCGCAAGGGCTTCCAGGTCTCAGGGAAAGTGCGGATTCAGTACGAGCTCAACGTCTTCAACCTGACCAACACCATGAGCCCCGATATTCCGCAGGATCAGGCACAGATCCGCCAGAACAACGGATGCTCTGCTACCGCGATTGCGGCGTATGGTGGCGACAACAATTGCAACACCTATCGCAGCTACCTGGGATACGGTGAGGTGGTCACATCCAACGACCCTGCCGATCAGCAGTCGGCATTGACCAATCTTGATCAGGTGCCGTTCGCAACGGGAACGGGCAAATCCACGCGGCTTCCTCTCACCCTGGATTTGGCACAACAGCAGGGAACTTGCACACTTCCAGCTCTCACGATCTCCGGAACGGGCAAATGCCCCAACAACGCCGCGAACTTCGGCTCGGTTACCGGAACCATTGGTGGGTCGAGGGCATTCACCACGGGAATCCACGTGACGTTCTAAAAGCGCGACGGTATTGCAAGAACCGGGAGCCTTCGGGCTCCCGGTTTTGTTTGAGCTGGCAGTCGAGCGGGGAGCGCCTTAAATGCCACCCCCTCCCCCCGGACTCTGCGCGGAAGGTCCTTATTTTCAACAGTTTAGGTAAAGTGTTTCGCCACAAAGTCCTCCAACCAGTGGAGTTAGCCGCAGAGTCGTCTCAGCAAAGGACTTAGAACCAGGGAACGTTTCGCGATCCACTGTGAAGTATGAAAGGAAGCTTTCCTCAGCGTCACAATTTCACAGCCCGAGACTTTTTTTGAGTGTTGAGTGTGGTCTATTGGCGGACGGCAGGGCGCTCAGTTTCATTCATTTCTCATGAAGCTTGAAAGTCCTCCGAGGGCGGGAGCAATGATCTCAAGCTTTGAATTCATTATGAGCTTTTCTTGGAATTAGACTGCAACATTGCTCAGGCAATCGTGCTAGTGGAATGAGGAGGATGCAGCGGGAAGTTCAAGTATTGCTCTTGACAAGAAAAATGGTCAGCGTAAGCAGGAAAGGATTTAGAGACAAAGGGTGGGCAGCAAGCAGGAGCAGCAGTTTTCGGTTCCGCGAAGAAAAATCATGCTCAGGAAGGACGAATGAGCCTGAGGTAGTCGGGTTCGTCGGCGATGGTTGCATAACGGAAGCCGCGCACGATGCGCCGGTCTTTGAGGAAGAAGGCGCCGGGCATTTGATGGGAATCTTCATGGATCATGCCGATGCCGTATTGCCGGAGCGCGCCCTTGAGCCAGCCTTTGACTACGGTGGGGTTGAAGAAGTGGAGAAAGGGGTTGGTGCGGGAGAGATTGAAAGCTGGATGCTGGTAAAGCGATGCGTCGGGGTTGCCGATGCGTTCGACGTCGGAGAGCTGATAGTAGTCGAGGTAGAGCTTGGCGCGTTGGGGAGTTCCGAGGTGGACGAAGACGGGCTTGGTACCGGTGGCGGCGATTTGCGCGCGCAACTTTGAAACCTGGTCGAGGGCCTGACGGCAGAAGGCGCAGCCAAAGTGGCGAAGAAAGACGAGCAGGATGGGCGATGCGTCAACGAGCTCGAGAAGGGAACGGCCCGATTCGGCATGGAACTCGCGCATAACCGTGGTCAGATCGGTTTGCGCGACGGGTTCGGTCGTTGTGGGCATGGAAGGAGTGGATCTTGAGGGTACGGATCGCGAAGACTGCGGATGATTTGCTCCTGCAGTATAGCCCCGGCTGGGTGGGGCTGGATTTTGCAGCAAGAGGTCCATGCTCGGGGTACGAAGGTGGAGAGGATTTTGGATTGAGAGATGTGGTGTTGGAAAGAGGGAGTGAATTGCAGAAGAAAACCCCCGACCGAAGCCGGGGGTTTCTGTTTTTGCGCCGGAGGCGCGGTTTCCTGGACGCGAAGGCCTAGTACATGCCGTCCATGCCGCCGCCGTGGCCGCCACCGGCCGGAGCTGCCGACTTGGGCTCGGGCATCTCGACCACCAGAGCTTCAGTGGTGAGCAGCAGGCCAGCGATGGAAGCCGCGTTCTGCAGAGCTGTACGGGTGACCTTGGTGGGGTCGATGACACCGGCCTTCACCAGGTTCTCGAAGACGCCAGTCGCCGCGTTGTAGCCGTAGTGCTGGTCCTTGTGCTCGAGCACCTTGGCAACCACCACTGCACCCTCTTCGCCGGCATTGGCGACGATCTGGCGCAGGGGCTCTTCGAGCGAGCGGAGCACGATTTGCGCACCGATCTTCTCGTCGCCTTCCAGGGTCTTGATGAGTTCCTGAACCGCGGGAGTGGCACGAACCAGAGCCACACCGCCGCCCGGGACGATGCCTTCTTCCACTGCAGCGCGGGTTGCATGCAGAGCATCTTCAACGCGAGCCTTCTTCTCCTTCAGCTCGGTCTCAGTTGCCGCGCCCACCTTGATGATGGCTACGCCGCCAACGAGCTTGGCGAGACGCTCCTGGAGCTTTTCGCGGTCGTAGTCAGAGGTGGTCTTCTCGATCTGCGAGCGAATTTCCTTGACGCGGCCGTCGATGTCGGTGGACTTGCCGGCACCGTCGACGATGGTGGTGTTGTCCTTGTCGATGGTGATGCGCTTGGCCTTGCCGAGATCCTCGAGCTTGACGCCTTCTAACTTGATGCCGAGGTCTTCAGTGATGGCCTTGCCGCCGGTGAGGACGGCAATGTCGCCGAGGATGGACTTGCGGCGATCGCCGAAACCGGGAGCCTTGACAGCAGCCACGTTGAGCGTGCCGCGGAGCTTGTTGACCACGAGGGTCGCCAGTGCTTCGCCTTCCACGTCCTCAGCAATGATGAGGAGGGGCTTGCCGCCGCGAGCAACCTGCTCGAGGAGGGGAAGCAGGTCCTTCATCGCGCTGATCTTCTTCTCGTAGATCAGGATGTAAGGTTCGTCGAGTACGCACTCGAGGCGTTCCGCATCGGTGACGAAGTAGGGGCTGAGGTAGCCGCGATCAAATTGCATGCCGTCGACTGTCTCGAGACCAGTGTGCATGGTCTTGGACTCTTCGATGGTGATAACGCCATCCTTGCCGACGACCTTAACAGCGTGGGCAATGATGTCGCCGATTTCCTGGTCACCATTGGCGGAGATTGCGCCGACCTGGGCAACGGAACCTTCGTCCACGGGCTTGGAGAGCTTGCCGAGAGCGCCGCCCTCGGTCCACTTTCCGTCCTTATCGCGCGTGCCGATGATGGCGGTTACGGCCTTGTCGATGCCACGCTTGAGAGCGGTCGGGTTGGCGCCGGCGGCAACCGTCTTGACGCCTTCGCGGAAGATGGCCTGGGCCAGAACCGTGGCGGTGGTGGTGCCGTCGCCGGCCACGTCGCTGGTCTTGGAAGCCACTTCGCGGACGAGCTGTGCGCCCACGTTCTCGAGGGGGTCCTTGAGATCAATTTCCTTGGCCACCGTCACGCCGTCCTTGGTGATGGTGGGCGAGCCGAATTTCTTCTCAATCACAACGTTGCGGCCCTTGGGGCCGAGCGTCGCCTTCACTGCGTCTGCAAGGGTGTTCACACCGCGCAGAATCGCCTGACGGGAATCTTCACCGTGCAAGATTTGCTTTGCCATTGGTTCAACTCTCCTTGGAACAGTTGTCAGAATTCATGGATCAGAGATCGGTGGTCAGGAACATTTCCCAGTGTCCAGCCGATTGTGTTGTCGCGCACAGGCGCGGAACGCCGGAACTACTTCTTGACGATGCCGAGGACTTCTTCCTCACGCATGATGAGGAACTCTTCGCCATCGATTTTGATTTCGGTGCCGGAGTACTTGCCGAACAGGATCTTGTCGCCAGCTTTGACGTCGAGAGGAAACACTTTGCCTTCGTCGTTGGACTTGCCCTTGCCGACGGCGATGACTTCGCCTTCCTGGGGCTTTTCTTTGGCGCTGTCGGGGATGATGATGCCGCCACGGATGGTTTCGCCTTCTTCCAAACGGCGGACCAAGATGCGGTCGTGAAGCGGGGTGAAGGTCGTGGTCTTTACAGAGGTTGCTGCCATTGCTTCGCTTCTCCTTCGCGCGCAGGCGGGGTGAAGCCCCGAGTGCGCTGTAAGTGGTTTATGAGAAATGGGTTGGCCCAGACGAGACTTGCTCTGTCAGTTTCGGTAGCCATCCGCCTGGCAGTTCTGCCAGCGCAGCGCTAGCAGTCTCGCCTTCCAATTGCTAAAGATAGGGGAGGAAAGCGGGAGTTGTCAAGCGGCAGGCTCGAAAATTGAGCGGCCTACACTCAAATTTTACCAGTTATTGATCATCAACCGAGATTGGGAGGTTTTTCATTTCTTGCGCGGGTTGGGTGTGCGAAGGAATAGAAGTATTCCTTCGATGGCTGCCCTGAATTTAAGGCGCCAGGGGCTTCGCATGATTTCTCCGGGACCTTGCGGATCTCTTGGCCAAGTTAGAGGTTTGCCGCGCAGGCGTCCGGCAAGGAATTGGAGCAGGTCGAGCCGGCGTTTCGGGAATTCGCTGAAGAGGAGAAGCCAGTAGGTGAGGGAGTAGCGCGCTTCGAGCTCGATCGGTACGCGCCGCAATGGCGGGTGATTGACGATTGCGCGGGGAGTGTAGGCTGCACGGAAGCCGAGAGACAGCAGGACGGCGAATGCGTAGCTCTCTTCGGCTATCTCAAATGGCGCGCCTCGTCCGAGGCGTTCATCGAAAAGCGGACGATTGGGGCATGCCGAGCGGCGAAGCGCCATATTGCTGCCCAGTCCGAGGCCACCGAAGGTGGCGATCTCAAACCAATGCTTGTCCTGATTGCTAATGACGCGCAACTCTTGTTCGCCGGCAGAGGAGGGCTGATCGTCGGGTGTTTTGACTCTTCCAGCGACGGCGGCCACTTGAGGGTCTCCAAAAGGCTCGACAAGGAATTCGAGCCAATGGGCATCTGGAATTGCGTCATCGTCGAGATACGCAATGATGCTTGAAGTCGACTCGGCCATGGCCCGGTTGCGGGCGCGACTTAATCCTGTTGTTGGTTCGACGGTGTAGCGCGCGCTGAATTCGGATGCAGTGGTTCGCGTGGGTTCGTCACCGACGGAGTTATCGACTACGAGAACTTCGGTCGGTTGCGGGGAGAGAAGGCGGACTGCTTCAAGGACGCGCCGGAGTTTCTGGTGACGTTGCCGGGTGCAGATAACGACGGAGACGGTGAGTCGATTCGAGTTCTCAAAATCTGCGCGGGCTGCGCCAAGTCCAGTCGCGGGAGAAGTCAATCAACAATCCTCAAGTCCGTGCCGATTACTTCCTGTCCGACCCGGTTTGTGGAATAAATGCCCCGCAAGTGTCGCACGCAGGCCGTCCATTGATTCCATTCAGGCCCAGTGTAGCAAACAGGGCCAGCCAGAATGTCCGCGGATATCCAGTCCAACTCTATGTCTGGGAGAGGCTTACCGGTGGATAAATGGATAAGAAGAAGGCTGCGGCACAGGGGTGCCAAGATTGGAAACGGGGCCTCGGGATATTTTCGAGAACGATGAAGCTCACAGGCGAGGTAATTTGCCGAGCGGGTGTGGGTGAAGGGGAAGGGGATTTAAAACTTTCGGTTGACAGACGTCCTTATTATCGATTATAGATTATCGCGCGGTTGAGGTCTGTCTTTTCGTATTGCGTTGCTTGGGCAAGAGCGGGCGAGAAGAATGAAAACGCTTTCGAGCGGTGTTTCGCGCAGATTGACAGGAAGCAGGACGCTGACGGCGATAGCACGCAATTCCCCGTCAACTTCCCAGAATTACCAAACAGCTTTTGAGAGGCCAGAATGAAGAAAGAATTCGGGAGATTCCTTTCGATATTGGCATTGGTGTTGTTGTTTTCGACGGCCAGTTGCTACGCACAATTCAACGCAGGAATTCAGGGAACGGTGCAAGACACGAAGGGTGCCGTGGTTCCGAACGCGTCCGTGACGTTGATAAACGATGCCACGGGAATAAAGCAGACGACATTAAGTGGCTCCAACGGCGTCTATCGATTCACGAGTCTAGCTGCGGGCAGCTACACGGTATCGACGGCGGTGCAGGGATTTTCTTCCTTTACTTCGAGTGTGGTTCTGACAGCGAACCAACTTTTTGATGTCCCCCTGGTTCTTGCAGTCGCGTCTGCTTCGTCGACGGTGACAGTGACCACGCAGGCGCCATTGCTGGATACGTCGGACAGCCGACTGGAAGAGACACTAAACACGACAGCACTTTCGGACTTGCCGTTGCCGGGAAGGAATCCGACCAACGTTCTGACGATTGCTCCAGGTGTTACCGGTCTTGGAGGGCAGTCTTCTCCTGGCGCGAGCACGTCGACGAATTTCGCTCCTGAGAATTGGGTGAACGCCAGCGCGAACGGGCGCGGCGCGAACGGAAATCTCTACATTGTGGACGGCATGGATGTGACGAGCTTTATTCGTCCCGGTGTGCTGAACCTGACGCCGAATGCGGACTCGCTGCAGGAAGTGAGTGTTCAGACGAACACCTACACCGTGGATTACGGACGGTCGAGCTCGATTCAGACGGTCATGACGAGCAAATCGGGGTCTAATCAATTCCACGGATTGGCGAGCGATTATTATGAGTCCCAGCAATTGCAGGCGCGCGGGGAGTTTGGCATTCCGAGTGGAACTCCGTTGCCGCCGTACCACACGAGCAACTTCTCCTTTGCGTTGGGCGGACCGGTAATCCCGCATCACGAGTTCTTCTTCTTTTTGGGGTATGAACCTTATTACTCGGTTGCGTCGTCAGGTAGCTCGCTACAGACGTATGAAGATCCGGCTTTTGTGTCGTTTGCGCAGACGGTGCAACCGAACACTGGCGAAACGCAGATCATGGCGAAGTATCCAGCCAGTGCGGCGACCACCGTGGGCGTGAATTCGACGGCAGGGCAATTGTGGAGCAATACGCTTCCTTCAGCTGACCAGGCAGCGTGCCTGGCGGGCACGGGGAATCTGGGTCCAGCCTACGACAATATTCCTTGCGCGACGCCGGTTCTTGATACCGGACGATTCACGCCTTCCAGCATTTACAACGCGAAGCAGTACAACATTCGCCTGGATAAATATTTTCCGAAGGATCGCATTTTCGGAAACTTCTACCGCAACACGGCCAACACAGGCGGTCCCAACGTGCGCCCGGCGTTTGATACGACGAGCGACTATTACGTTTTCAATTTGCAGGGAAATGAAACGCACACCTTCTCGCCGAGCATGCTGAACGAAGCGATCTTCGGCTACTCGAGGATTGAAGGGTTTGCAAACAAGACGGGACTATTTACGGTGCCGATCGTGAGCGTGAACCAATTGGGCAACGGCTTCGGGGACGGCTTTGCGCAGGGAGACTACATTCAGCACAGTTATCACTGGCGTGATGTGCTGACGAAGGTCGTCGGGTCTCATAGCGTGAAGGCCGGGTTCGATGTATGGCGTGGTGACGACGATGTGTTCTTCCAGGGGCCGGACGGCATTCCGAGTCTGAGCTACACGAATATGATCGACTTCATCAATGATGACATCTATTCGGAGAGCGGACTTTCCTACAACGTGGTGACGGGAAATCCCGTGCCCTACACCTACGGGTATAAGAAAACCACGCTGGGCATTTTTGCTGAGGATAGCTGGAAAGCGAGCCGTAAACTCACGGTGAACTACGGCGTTCGCTACGATAACAACGGCAATCCCTATGTGGACGAGGCATTGCCGGGGAAGGCTTCCGGCGCGCCGAAGAATGTCATTTCGAACATGACCCTGGGATCGGGTTCGAATTTTGCAGAGAAGATTGCGAATGCGTCGTTCAAGGTGCAGCCGAATGTGTACCCATCGGACCGCAACTGGATCTTCTCTCCGCGCGTGGGATTGGCCTATGATCCGACGACCAGTGGAAAGTGGGTTATTCGAGGCGGCTTCGGTCTTTTCCACGATCTGCCGACTCTTGGCAATGAAGAAAATCTGCTGGGCAACAATGCACCTGGGCCGACGGTTCCAACATTTTTCAGCAACGGATCGACGGCGCCTCCGGTGTTTGGATTGGGCACGCAGAATCACTATCCGTATGGCTTTACCTATCCTGCGTTTGTAGGCACGCCGCTGGATGCGAATGGCGGCATTGTTGGCTCGAATATCTCGATGGGCGCGGTGAAGCAGAACATGCTGATTCCCAATACGCTGGTGTGGTCTGCAGCAGTGGAGCGGCAGCTGACGCCAACCTTGACGGCGAGCCTGGGGTATTCAGGGACTCACTCAGATAACTTGATCGTGGTGGGCGGGAATACGGGCGACACGAGTTACACGGCTGACGTCAACCTGTCTCCCGGAGACCTGATTCGAAATCCTGCTTTTAATTCGAGTGGGGTTTGGACAGGAGATGGCATTCAGACTCGACTGAATCCAAGCTTTGGCCACATCAACTATGAATTCAACGGAGCCCGCGCAAACTACAACGCGTTTATTGCAGCGGTGAGAGGGCGCTTCGGCAAACATGGATTCCTGACAGCGTCGTATACGCGCTCAGTGTCCAGAGACGACTCGACCAATTATCCCGATGGATACACCGGAGCCGGTGGCGGAACGAACTACAACGTCAACCAGTTTTACAGCCTTTCGAACTGGGATGTTCCGAACCGAGTATCGATGGGCTCGAGCTACGATATCCCCGGCCTAGTAAATAATGGGGGATTTGTGAAGAGGTTGACATCGGGATTCAACCTGGCATCGACGATGATTTTGCAATCGGGCAACCCGTTCTATGTCACGAGCGGAAACTCCCTAGCATTGATCGATACCACGGGTGTGACTGTAACGACGGCAAATTACGCGAGTGAGCTAGCCGCGGGAAATATCACGTATGCGGCCAACAGCGGCAACTATTCTGCGGACGGCGACAACGGCAGCGACGTGCCCAATGTGCTGAGCTACCACCAGAAACATGACAGGAAGTCGTATCAATTTAACGGCGTGGTGGATGCAGGCATCTTTACCCACGCCCAGTTCGCAGCTCCGGCGTTTTCGCCGAACGGCGCGGAAGGAAATGAAAAGATGAACGCGTTCCGCAACCCCGGATACGCTGACATCGATCTGACGGCGCGCAAGGCAACGGAGATTACCGAGCGGCTCAATTTTGAATTCCGTGTTGACGTCTTTAACCTTTTCAACAGAGTGAACCTGAACGGCGTGGATGCCAATTTCAACGATACGAGCGCGGGATTCGGCACAACGGGCAGCAGCTTGCCTCCGCGTTACATGCAACTGGGAGCGAAGGTCACGTTCTAGAGTTGAGTGCTGATCGACTCCAGGACAACCAAACTCGACACAACCGGCATGGGGACTTTCCGGTCGGTTGTGCCGGTAGGGCGAAGTCTCGCAGGGAACCGCCGCTGGGAAGAGGGCTTTTCCAATTGCTGTTTTGTGGAGTGGTGCGAGTTCACGAGAGGTCTCCTGTTCAACTGTGGTTTCTTGAGAGTGGCATGGAAGGCGATGAGCCTTTTGGCCACTCAAAATTTTTGTGACGAAAAGCGGCACGGCATGTTGGGGTGAATTGGGAGACCGAGGAATGGTTTTGGGAGGTTTAGAAGGTTGAGTTTCGGCTTACTTGACCAGGCGAGAGAGATCCATATCTTCTTCGTTGATGCCGAGCCCGTATTGATCGTTCCAATATTGAACGGTCTGCTTGATAAACGCTTTGCGCGCAGCGTCTTTGTTCCTGCTACGCAGCCCTTCGAGGATACCCAGGTGTTCCTGGACCGCAGCAAGGCGCTCACCGACTGCTTTCGGATTCCCCGGCCAGCGATCGACGATGGAGAAGACGAAGAGACGAAAGGTGATGGTCTCGAGAGTGGTCCGCAGATATTCGTTTCCAGCCAATTCCCAAATTTTGCGATGGAACGAAACATCGCTTTCATGGAAACTCTTGACGTCAATCTCCGAAATTCCGGAGCCTGCCATAGCTTCAACAATGGCGGTGAATTCCTGGTCATCTGCAGGGGTGAAATTTTCAGCGGCTTTCCCGACCGCGATGGCTTCCAGCGGAATGCGGACTTCCTGAATAAGCCGGAAGTCCTCGGGACTTAATTGGGCAACATAGGTTCCGCGCTGATGAGTCTTGCGGAGGAGCCCCTGATGCTCGAGCTCATGGAGGGCTTCGCGCAGGGTGGGCTGACCGATTCCCAGGCGTTCCGCCCATTTCTGCTCAATGATTCGGTCGCCGCCGCGCAATTCGCCGGAAATGATGGATTCACGGAGGGCCTGGGCCGCAGCCTGGGGTGCGGTTTGGATGACGAGTTGGCGGCTCTTCGTTTTCATATCCTGCATGCCCGTTCACTGGGCCGACAGATTCTCAATTCTCTATAATAAACCGATTATACGCTGCACTTTTGAAGGTTTCGCATCACTTGAGGAGCTCAATCAGTAGCGGCATGTTGGGTTGAATTGGCCGGACTAATGGATAAGTGAAGTCGAATGCTTCGTGAGCCACGAGGGCGCAGGAACTGTGCTTTGGAGGGCGAGGCATGGGTTGAGAATTCGACCTCGGAGAGAAGTATTTGGCTGGTGATCCAAGGGCTCACCCCGAATCAAGAAGTGCGCTTGCGATTTTGTGTGCATCGGGAGAGCCTGGTCGCTTCATTCTTCGAGTTGCAATGAGGGAATGCGCCGGTCGTTGCTTCGATCGAAGCGATGGAGAATGCAGCCGAAGATCTGCCAGGGGAGCTGGTGGAAGGATCTGGCGCTGGAAAATTGTCTAGCCTAGGGTTTCGATACTCTTAGAAGACAATAGCTTGCATATGACAAAAGATAATCTATAATTGGCGCATGTCGAAGCGTGGTTCTGGTGATGACTGTCCGGAGAGAAGGGTGCCGGACCTAGGGTACGCGTTCGACAGAAATGATCCGTTCGATCGTCATGCTCCCGTTCAACTTGTGATTCCGAAGCTGATGGAAAGTGAGCGGTTCATGGAGAGCATTCGGAAATTCCAGACGTCATCTGGAACGCTTGCAGTCTGGTTTCTGGGGCAGAATGGATTCATCCTCAAGTATGGTGACGGACCGCTCATCGGCATCGACCTATATCTCTCGAATAGTTGTGCCTCAATGTTTGCCCATTTGCCTTTTCGGCTCGACAGGCAGCTCCCGGTTTTTGTTGAACCGGAGGACTTGGACATTGATGTCTTTATCACGACTCATTCGCACCAGGATCACGCCGATCCCGAAACGATTGGGAGGATGAAGAAGGGAAGCGCGATCTTTGTCGGCCCGTTCGACTCATGCAATCTTTATCGAGAATGCGGAGTGCCCGAAATAAGTCTCCGCTTGATTCATCCGGGGGAGACGATTGAGCTTGGGCCGTCCCTGACGGTGCAGGCAACGTTTGCATTTCCGACTGACAGCACGGACTTGAATCACACCGGCACGCTGCTTCGCTTTCCCAACGGGACGACGTTTTTTGACACTGGAGATACCGCGTACGCCGAGCGGTTGTCAGAGCTTTTGCCGGTGGATGTCGATATCTGCGCGATTTGCATCAACGGCGGCTTCCACAATCTTTCGGCCATGGAAGCGGCACACATGTTGGCAGCAATTCGTCCGCGCGTCGTGATCCCATGTCACTACGACATGATGATCAACAACACCGGATCGCCTGCAATGCTACGGGTTGCGATGGACATCCTAGGTTCCAAAGCGCGATTTCAAATGATGGAGTACTACGAGCCGTGGCTGTACGAACGAGGTTGAGACAAGCGGTTGAATTTCTGTAGCAGGCAGTTTCGGGCTGTCGGTCAAAGGCAGGAGTTTCATGGAGATTTCTCTCAAAGGTAAAGTCGCCGTCGTTACTGGTGCTTCGTCCGGTATTGGCCTGGCGATCACGAAAGCGTATCTGGAGTGTGGCGCCAAGGGAATCGTGGCTGTATTTCGCCGGCAGGAATTGCCGCAGGAACTTGCAGACCTGCAGAAGCGCTTTCCTGGTCAGATTGTGATTGTTCATGGAGACGTAGCCGAAGAAAGTACGGCGATCGAGTTCACGCGTGTTGCGGTGGATGCTTTTGGGCAAATTGACGTTCTGGTGGCGAATGCGGCCATTAGCATTGTAAAAGCTCTCCACTTGCATTCGCCGGAGGAATGGGATTCTGTGATGAATTCGAACGTGAAGGCGCTGTATTGGGCAGCGCGTCACGTGATCCCGCTGATGATTACCAGGGCCAGTGGGCTCATCCTCATTAGCGGTTCCATTTCCGGCGAGGTTGGGATTCCGACACAGGGTGCCTATGCGCCATCGAAAGGCGCACTGCACCAGATGACTCGCCAGATGGCCATTGAATACGCGAAGCACGGAATTCGAGTGAATGCGGTTGCCTGTGGGACGGTCGATACACCGATTGTCCATCGTTCCGCCGAGGCGTCGGGTGATCCGCAAGCCTATTGGGCCATGTTGAAGAATGCGCATCCGATTGGGCGCATCGCGAACGCCGTTGAGGTTGCGAGTTTTTATGCATATATGGCAACTGACCTTGCAAGTTTTTTCACTGGCGCGGTATTGATGTTGGACGGCGGCTACACCGCTCAGTAAGGAGCCTTGATGAAGACGATGCTCGCGGCACGCTATTTGGGACCGCATCGGGTGAAGCCCCAGGAAGTGTCGCTGCCCAAGATTAGAGACGAGGAAGCGCTCATTGAGGTGGAGGCGTGCGGGTTTTGCGGGTCGGATATCAATATTGTGGCGGGAACACACCCACGCGCAAAGGCGCCTCTCACGCTTGGGCATGAGCTATCGGGTCGCATCGTTCAGATTCAGAGCTCGCAGAGCACTTTGAAGGAAGGCGACCGGGTCACGACGTATCCGCTGATTTCCTGCGGACGCTGCCATGCATGCACTCACGAGAATCCTCACGTCTGCAAAGATCTTCGCCTCTATGGTTTTGACGTCGATGGTGGAATGGCGCAGTACGTGAGCCTGCCCATCTCTTCACTGATCAAGCTGCCGGATGGTATGTCAGCGCGCATCGGCGCACTGATTGAGCCATTGGCTGTCGCTGTACATGGCGTAGCTCGCGCGAACCTGGAAAACGTGGAATTGGCCGTCGTGCTTGGGGCTGGTCCCATTGGATTGCTGACCGCGCTGGTTGCGCAAGCCCGAGGAGTTCGCCGGGTGATCATCAGCGACGTGCTGGCATCGCGCAAGGAATTTGCCGAGAGTCTAGGGCTGCATGCGGTGCAGGCAGGCGAAGAGTTACGCCGACTTGTCTCGGAATTATCGAACGAAGACGGGGCAGACCTTCTCTTCGAGTGTGCGGGACATCCGTCGTCGGCGCTGGAGATGTGCAACCTGGTTCGTTCGCGTGGGGTGATCGTTAACCTGGGCGTGTTCAAGAAGCCGGTAGCGATTGATATGCAAGCCATCAATTTCAAAGAGATCGAAATCCTGGGATCGCGGGTGTATGAACGGAAGGATTTTGAGACGGCGATTGGCCTGGCGATGAAGCTTCCGCTCGAACGCATTGTCACCCACGCCTATTCTCTTGAGGATGTAGGTGCAGCATTTGAGCAGTTCCGGTCGGGCGAAGTGTGCAAGGTGCTAATTTTGCCTTTGGAACACGCACGATAGGGGAGTTTGGGTTAATCGGCGCGCGGAATGACTGAGAGCCGAACCTGTCTTGGCTGCAGGCCATCGAGTGTAAGGGAATCTTCCCAGGACGCGGAACAATCTGTTTGAATTGGACGAACGATGCAACGAAGACAGTTCCTGAAGAATTCGACGCTGTTTGGCACGGTGCTCAGTGTTTCGGGTTTGAAGACGTGGGCGGCGTCGGCCGAAGCAAGGATTGAGATTTTTTGCAATGAACCGGGGAATGTGATTTCGCCAAATCTGTTTGGCCAATTTTCAGAGCACATCGGCGGCGTGATCTACGACGGGATCTGGGTGGGGGAAAATTCCAAGATCTCCAATCGCTTCGGAATCCGCGCGGAGTTAGTCGACGCTCTGAGAGAAATCAAGGTTCCGTTGATCCGCTGGCCCGGCGGCTGCTTCGCCGACTCCTACGACTGGATGGACGGTATCGGACCGGTGGCACAACGTCCAACGCGAACAAATTTCTGGGAAGTCGATCACGACGCGGAACGTTTGCATGAGCAGGGGAAGCAGGTGTTCGAGCCGAATCGATTCGGCACAAATGAATTCATGCGTCTGTGCCGACTTACGGGAGCTCAGCCTTACTTTGCGGCGAACGTGAGGAGCCTACCAGCGCTGAGCCTTGACCACTGGGTGGAGTATTGCAATGCACCAGCCGGCAGCACAACACTGGCGCGGATGAGAGAATCCGCAGGCTTTGCCGAGCCCTTCAACGTGCGCTACTGGGGTGTGGGGAACGAGAGCTGGGGATGTGGCGGAAACTTTACACCCGAGGTGTACGCTTCAGAGTTTCGCCGGTATACGACCTGGCTTCCCCACTACGGGGTGGATTTGCAGCTCATTGGTTCAGGGCCGAACAATGACGATGTGGATTGGACACATCGATTCTTCGAACAGATCTATGCGGATCGCTCTTATGACAACGCAAGTTTTACGGGTTGGTCGGTGCACTGCTACGCCACGAATCTGAGCCGAGGCAAGACCAATGATTGGAACCTTTCCAAGGGCGATGCGCTCGTTTTTGATGCAACCGATTGGTACGAGGTTATGCGTCAGTGCCATCGGATCGAGCAGGTTCTTGAGGATCAGTGGTCCGCGATGGAACAGTACGACACGGCACACCGCGTGAAGCTCGTTGTCGATGAATATGGGCCATGGTATCGGGAAGGCACCGAAATAGATCCAACACACATCTTTGGACAGCAGGTAACGATTCGCGATGCGCTCGCGACGGCGCTGACATTGGATACTTTCATTCGGCATGCGGACAAAGTGAGCCTGGCGACGAATGCTCAGCTTGTGAACAATATCAACGCGCTGTTTCTTGCGCATGAAGATCGATTTGTGACTACGCCTAATTACCATGTTTTTGGAATGTATGCGGCGCACCATGGCGGCCAGAGCATTCGCGCGGAGTTCTCGGCACCAGAGATTCACTATGATCGAGATGGCAAGCCTGCAAGCTTCTGGACTATAAACGGCTCGGCTTCAGTCAAGGAAGATGTCATCACGTTGACGGTCGTCCATCCCGAATTGACGAAAGCTCTGGAGACGCAGATCGCGCTGCACGGAGTGCACATTGTGCGAGTCTCGGGCACAGCGCTCACCGCGGACGACATGCATGCGCACAACACGTTTGAGGCTCCAGATACGGTTAAGCCTGTTTCGCTCAGCGCTGCGGTATCAGGCGGCTTGATCGATGTGAGTCTTCCACCTGCGTCTGTGGTCAAGCTTGAGATCGAAATTGCCTAGGATAACCAACGCTACACATTTCGCCGGATCGGACGAGACAAGCGAAATGCCGGGTCGGAGCAACGGATGTATCGCGACAAACCTCTAGTCCGATTGCAAGGAATCAGGCGCGCAAAGTTCCAAGCGAGAATTCTCGGGCTGACGGCAGTATGTCTGGCACTCGTGTGCGCGACCGTTTCCGGGCTCCGTGGTCAATCGGCTCCGGCCGCGCCACAAGATGATCTGCTGCGCCGCATTGTGAGCAGCGTACAGGAGGGGGATTTCGCAGGCGCAGTTGCCGCGAGCAATCTCGCGTTGAAGACGGATCCCAACGATTCCCGGGTGTGGACGCTGCGCGGCATGGCCTATGCCGGGCTTCAAAATGAAGCTTTGGCCCAAGCCGCGTTTGAACATGCGCTGAAGCTTGCGCCTCACTACCTGCCGGCTCTGGAAGGCGAGGCGCAGCTGAAATATAAGCGGGGAGATGATGGGGCGAGGACCTATTTGCTTCGGGTTCTGACGGTTCGTCCCGACGATCCTACAACGCATGGGATGCTTGCCGTGCTCGACTACAGGAAACGGGATTGTTCCGGCGCTGTCGCGCACTTCAAGAAGGCGGGAGAAGCGATTACTTCGCAGCCAGATGGAATGGCGATGTACGGAAGGTGTCTTGCCACGATGGCCCGGTATGAAGAAGCGATTCCGGTACTCGAGCAGTCTCTTTCGCTCGACCCGACTCAGCACGGGACACGTTACAACCTGGCCTTATGTGAGTGGAATGCGGGGAAAAACCAGGCCGCACTGGCGACGTTGGAGCCGTTGCTTGCTTCGGATCAAGGGGATGAACGTGCGCTGGAACTTGCCGCGGGCGTGGATGAGGCTCTCGGCGATTCGCAAAGCGCGATTGACTTGTTGCGAAAAGCGATCCTGGCCAATCCAAAGAGTCCGGGCGCTTACCTTCAATTTGCGGAGCTGACGTATGAACATGGATCTCCGAAAATAGGGATCGATTTTTTGAATGCGGGTCTGACGCAACTCCCGAAAGAAGCGAGACTCTATCTAGTCAGAGGAGTGCTGCTGTGCCAGTTGGGAGAATTCGAAAAGGCCTTCGAGGATTTTCAGGCAGCAGACCGATTGGATCCAGAGTTGTCGTACGTGGATGTTGCAAAGGGCATCGTGCAGTCCCAGGTTCACAAGCCGGCCGAGGCGCTGGCGCAGTTTCGTGCTGCAGCAAAAGAACACCCTGAGGAAGCGCTCGCGCAGTACCTGTTTGCCGAGGCGCTTTCGGAGCAAGGGAAGCCGGAAATCGCGGAAGCAATCGGGGCTGCCAGTCGTGCAGTCCGGCTTGATCCCAAGCTGGTGGAAGCGCAGGATCTGCTCGCGGGTATCTATCTCGAACAAGGCGAGAGACGGTGGGCTATCGAACACTCTGAGGCTGCCCTAGCCGTGGATCCAAAGGATCAGCAGGCGCTCTATCACCTGATTCTGGCGCTGCGGGACAGCGACCGGAAAGCAGAAATTCCGGAATTGATGAAGCGGATGAAAGATTTGGCAGAGGAGCACAAAGGGGAGGATGGACCCCAGAAGCGCCTGCATCAGCTCTATGAGCTTCCTGAGACGAAATGAGCGTGGAGAAGGAGATCAGGGATCAAGCGAGCAGGGCAAACAGCACGATTGACAGCCTCATGTTTAGATTATAGATTATCGCTGGAGATTAAATATGAAGCTTCCGCCATTGACTCGACGTGCCTTTGTTCGCGATGTTTCTGCCTTGGGGGTGTCGTCGCTTCTGTCGACCGTGCCGAGCGGTGCATTTGCGCCTGAATCGACAAGCGGGAGTCCAGGCGGGCAAGGCAAAAGCGAGGGAGGCGCGACCGACGAGCTTCATCGTCTGGAGCCCGTGCCTATCCAACACGTCGCGGTTGACGATGAATTCTGGTCGCCGAAGCGGAAAGTATGGCAAGAGGTGACGATTCGCGACTGCTTTGCGAAGTTCGAGAGCGACCGCGGCGGCGCAATTAATAACTTCGATAAGGTTCGAGCCGGGCAGACGGGCGGACATGCGGGCGACCCGTGGATGGATGGCCTGATTTACGAGATGATCCGCGGTGCATCGGACTTTCTTTTAAGCCATCCTGATCCGGATCTCGAAAAGCAACTTGATGGATATATTTCGCGAATAACGGCGGCCGCGGCAACCAATCCTCATGGCTACATCAATACCTATACGCAGCTGATGGAACCGGGGCATGAGTGGGGGTTGAATGGCGGATTGCAGTTGTGGCAACACGAAATCTATAACCTGGGTGCGCTTGTGGATGCAGGGGTGCACTACTATCGCGCGACGGGAAAGACCGAATTGCTTGTGGCCGGCGTCAGGATCTCAAACTACATGTCGGAGTACATGGGGCCTTCTCCAAAGAAGAACCTGGTTCCATGCCATCCACTGCCGGAGGAGGCCCTGGTTCGGCTCTATGAGCTTTTTGTGGAACAGCCTGCTTTGAAGAGCAAATTGCCGTTACCAGTCCATGAAGATGCGTATCTCAAGCTAGCCAGGTTCTGGATTGAAGATCGCGGAAACAACATTGGAAAGCCAGACTGGGACAAGGATCATCGCGCTGCCGAGATGTTTGTGCGCAACCAGGAGTATGGGAATGGGCGGCCTTCGTGGGGGCCCTATGCCCAGGACGATGCTTCGGTATTCGAACAGCAGAATATTCACGGACACGCCGTGCGGGCGACTTTGCTTTGCACGGGTATTGCAGCTGCTGCGCGGGTGAATGACGAGGAGCGTTACCGTCAGACGGCAATTCGGCTGTGGGAAAACATGGTGTACCGGCGCATGCATATCACCGGAGGAGTGGGTGCCTTTGCCAACGAGGAGAAATTCGGACCCGACTACACCTTGCCGAACGATGCCTATCTTGAAACTTGCGCCGCAGTTGGCGCGGGCTTCTTTCATCACAATATGAACATGGCATTTGGCCATGCACGCTATGCGGACGAACTGGAGCGAACGCTTTATAACGGGACGCTTTCGGGAGTATCACTGAAAGGCGATTCCTATTTCTATGAGAACCCGCTGGTCTCGGGGAAGGATCGCGTTCGCTGGTCGTGGCATGAGTGTCCTTGCTGCCCCCCGATGTTTCTCAAGGCGATGGGTGCGATGCCTGGCTACATCTATGCCAAAGATGCAAACAGCCTGTATGTGAATCTGTTTGTAGGGAGCAAGGCATCGATTGAGATGAACGGGTCGCCGGTTTCGTTGCAGCAGACTACGCGTTATCCATGGAACGGCAATGTGAAGATTGCGGTCGAGCCGAGAAGGCCCTCGAATTTCGCATTGATGGTGCGCATTCCCGAGTGGTGTAGCGGGGAAACGATCAAGGTGAATGGACAACAGGTAGCCACTGATCTACGCGTGCGGGGGTATGTGCGCATCGGCCGGACGTGGCAACCAAAGGACGAGGTGGAACTTGAGATGCCCATGCCGGTACGGCAGATGCGATCGAACCCGCTGGTTCAAGCCGATGCCGGGCGCTTCGCGATCATGCGTGGCCCGTTGGTGTATTGCCTGGAGTCTGCAGACAATCGAGATTCGACCCGGCTATTGAGCGTTGCGCAAGGAGCGAGATTTTCATCGGAGGTTCGCGAGGATTTGCCGGGAGGCGTAGTCGGTTTGAGAACGACTGGTGTCGCAAACGGGGAACCGGCCGGGGGCCTGTACTTCGCACCAGATGCGAAACCTGCCAGGCGCCCAGCGGCGGTCACGGCAATTCCATACTTTGCCAACGCGAATCGCGGCCCCGTAGAGATGGATGTCTGGCTCCCCTTTGAAGCATGAGATCGAAGCGCCGGCTGGCATTTGGGCTGCGAGGTTTGCCGGAAGCAGTCTAGAGGTATTGCCGACCGATTTGAGGCCCCGAAGTCCCGGATGCTTTGCGTGAACCTCCCCTTTCTGACCTCCTTTTCAGACGTGGCGATGTTTGAAGATTGCCCACCAAAGATGGCGAGAGAATTCCAGGTGTTGTCCGCGAATGGGTATGCATCCGATGCGAAAATGGACCTTGTGAAGAAGCGTCGAATGACGCAAGAAGGTTAAGGCAATCAACGTTGCATGCGGGGTAGAGGGATGATCAAGAATTTACGAGGCAATGGCTTTCGAGTCTCCACGATTACTGCGACTGCGCTGGCCTTGGCAGCACTTTCTGCAACGGCCCAGCAGCGTCCGCCTGCGGTTCCATTGATTGCACACAATCCCTACTTCAGCATCTGGTCTATCGCGGATCGGCTGACGGATGAGCCGACACGGCATTGGACTGGCGCGCCGCAGCCTATCGCAGGCATTGTCCGCATTGATGGAAAGGCATTCCGCTTCATGGGTCGGGATCCCGAAAACATTGCTCCCTTGACCCAGACTTCTCTGGTGGTGACGCCGACGCATACTCGCTACGTATTTAGCGAAGATGGCGTAGAACTTGAATTTGATTTTTTTACACCGGCGTTGATGACGGATCTGGACATGCTGTCGCGTCCGGTCACCTACTTGACGTGGAAGGCAAAGTCAGACGATTCCGGCGCGCATCGGGTGTCCGTTCTCCTGGATGTGGATCCTGTGATTGCCGTGAATGATCGGAGCGAAGCGGTAGTGACCGGCCGCCACGAGACGAAAGCGCTTCATGTTTTGTCAGTAGGTTCGCGCGACCAGAATATTCTGAATCGCTCAGGGGATAATCTGCGCATTGACTGGGGGTATTTCCATCTGGCGGTGCCAAAGGAAGAAACAGCAGAGACAGCCATCTCGAGCGACTCGAGCCGTGACTTCATTGAAGCGGGTCATCTGAAGGGTGGCGACTCGATGGAGATGCCGGAGACTGCGGGACATTCGAGCGCGCATCTCGACGCTGTTTTGGATTTTGGTTCGGTGGGGACCGCGGAGGTGGTGAGGCATGTGATGGTGTCGTACACGGAAGGGTACGCCATCCAATACCTACAACGAAATCTGCGGCCTTATTGGCAGAGGAACAATCAGCGTGTGGAGGAAATGCTGGACACGGCAGAAACGCAGTATGCCGATCTCGAAAAACAGGGCACGCAGTTTGACTCGGAATTGACGAAAGATCTGACCACGCTGGGCGGGCCGTCTTATGCGGCCATTGCCACCATGGCCTATCGGCAGACGCTTGCCGCTCACGAATTGGTTGCGGATGTCAAAGGCGAACCGATGCTCTTCGCCAAAGAGAATTTTTCAAATGGCTGTATCGCGACTGTGGATGTACTTTATCCTTCTGCTCCGTTCTTCCTGTTCTTCCAGCCAAAGCTGTTGGAGGCGCAGTTGCTGCCGGTTCTCGAGTACTCTGCTCTACCTCGCTGGAAATTTCAGTTTGCGCCACATGATCTCGGCCAGTACCCTCTCGCCAACGGACAGGTGTACGGCGGAGGGGAAAAGACGGAAGAGGATCAGATGCCGGTGGAAGAGAGCGGCAACATGTTGATCCTGGTGGATGCTTTGGCGCGGGCCGAGGGCAATACCCACCTGGCCGAAGCCTACTGGCCTCAACTTACAAACTGGGCAGAATACCTGAAGGAAAAGGGTCTTGATCCGGAAAACCAACTGACGACGGACGACTTCGCAGGACATGTGGCTCACAACTCGAATCTGTCGATCAAAGCGATCGACGCTTTGGCCGCCTACGCCGATTTGGCCCTGTTGCTCCACAAAGATAAGGTTGCCGATGAATATGGGACAGCAGCCAAGGGAATGGCGGCGAAGTGGATCGATATGGCAAAGGAAGGCGACCACTACAAGCTGGCCTTTAACAGTCCGGGGACGTGGAGTCAGAAATACAACCTGGTATGGGACAAGATTCTTGGCTACAACCTGTTTCCGCAGGCTGTGAGAGACGCAGAAATTAGGTACTACCTGGGAAAACTGAACGTGTACGGTCTGCCCCTGGATTCACGCGCCGACTATACCAAGCTGGATTGGTCGCTTTGGACGGCTACGCTTGCATCGACGCCAAGTCAGTTCGCTGCGATTGTCGACCCAATCGCGAAGTGGATGAATGAAACTCCGACGCGGGTACCTCTTACCGATTGGTATGACACGAAGACCGGAAAGCAAGTAGGGTTCCAAGCTCGAAGCGTGGTTGGCGGAGTGTTCATCAAAGCGCTCTCCGATAGGCAGCTTGTGAAAAAGTGGCGTGCGGCTTCAAGCGAATAGAATCACGAGTCCTACAGAAGCAGCGGCGAAGCGTTCAAGGAGGATTCAGGTGCGAACACGGAAAGAGAATTCGCCAGCATCGGGTCGCGTGACGCGTAGGGAAGTCATGCGCGCCATGGGCTCGATTGGGGTTGGTCTTGGGTGTCCAAGTCTGTTGAGCGAAGCGGCCCGCGGAGAATCCGAGAGCGTAACTGCGCTAAATTTCGTGGTGAAGGACCGGCAACCCCTAGCGTCTTCGACCTTTTATTTTCTGCCGTTGGGTTCGATCCGCCCGAGGGGATGGTTGCTCGATCAGCTTCGTATCCAGGCGAACGGATTGAGCGGTCATTTGGGAGAAGTCTGGGCCGATGTTGGACCGAACAGCGGTTGGCTTGGTGGATCGGGTGAATCGTGGGAAAGGGGACCTTACTATCTAGACGGTTTTCTCCCTCTTGCTTACTTGCTCGATGACGTTCGGCTGAAAGAGCTGGTCAAGAAATTTGTGAATTGGACGCTGGAGCACGAGTGGCCGAATGGGATGATTGGGCCGGCAAAGAATGACGACTGGTGGCCCCGCATCGTGATGCTGAAAGTGCTTGCACAGTATCAGGAAGTGACGGGGGACCCGAGAGTCATCCCGATCATGGACAAATATTTCCGCTATCAGCTGGCGGAGCTTCCCAAACGGCCTTTGCGCGATTGGGGTAAGTTTCGTTGGCAAGATGAGGTGCTAAGCGTTGTTTGGCTCTATAACAGAACGGGATCTGCCTACCTACTGGACCTGGCGCACATGCTGCATCAACAGGGGTTTGACTGGCCAGGAAACTTCGAGAATTTTCGCTTCAAAGAAAAGATTACGGCGGAGTACATCAAGCTTGGTGAAGGGCAAGGGCTTGCAGACCTGGCGCTTGCCACCCACGGTGTGAATAACGGACAGGCTGTAAAGTGCGGGCCCGTCTGGTCGCAGGTTTCCGGCGTATCAAGCGACCGAGGAGCCGCCGCGCACATGATCGAAGAGCTCAATCGCTATCACGGCTTGCCGAATGGCATGTTTTCATGCGATGAGCATTTGTCAGGCCGCGACCCATCGCAGGGATCGGAGCTGTGCACGGTTGTCGAATACATGTTCTCGCTGGAGCGGTCGCTGGCAATTACCGGCAATATTGCCCTGGCAGATCGACTGGAGCAACTGGCGTTCAATGCACTGCCGGGGACACTGACCGACGACATGTGGGCGCATCAATACAACCAGGAGCCGAATCAGGTGGAGTGCAGTTTGCACCACAAGCCATGGGTCACAGATGGACCGGAATCCAATTTGTTTGGACTTGAACCGAATTTTGGATGTTGCACGGCGAACTATCACCAAGGATGGCCCAAGTTCGCCAACAGCCTTTGGATGTTCTCGGGTGCCCAGGAGCATGATCGTGACGATGGGCTGGTTGCGGTTGCGTATGCGCCAAGCGAAGTTCACACCCGCATTCGGGGCACTCGCGTGCATGTGACAGAAGAAACCGATTATCCCTTCAGGGGAGGCATTCGGATGTCGGTCGCGCCCGAGAGCCCGATAGCATTTTCACTCCAATTGCGGATCCCTGAATGGGCGGCCGGAACCACAATTCGGGTGAACGCCGAGAAGATCACGGATCCGGCTCCCGGAACATTTGCCAAGGTCGAGCGCACCTGGAGGGCTGGGGATCGCGTTGAAGTTGAGTTCCCAATGCGTTTACGCACTTCACGCTGGTTCAATGACTCGATTTCCATTGAGCGCGGTCCGCTTGTCTTTTCCTACGGAATCGGCGAGGACTGGGTGAAGCTTCGCGACAACCGGCTCGGTTCTTCGGATTGGCAGGTCTATCCGACTACGCCGTGGAATTATGCACTCAGCGTGGATGCAGACGCCCCGGAGAGAAATATCACCGTCAGCGAGACAGCGATCGGTCCGCGGCCATTCGCAAAAGAGCATTCGCCAATTCATCTACACGCCCAAGGTCGACTGGTTACGCCGTGGCGCGCCGATGATGGGGCCGCGAATCCATTGCCGCAGAGTCCGATTACAAGCGAAGAGCCCGAAGAGTCGCTGACACTTGTTCCTTATGCCACGACGAAACTGCGTATCACGGCATTTCCGCAACTGAAATCCTAAGAGAACCTGCGAGAGCGATCGGTTTCGATCGGAATGTTTCAGCGGGCACGGCTTCTCCCCCCACTTTACTGGGCGGCCGGCTTGCTCGATTGAAGAGCGTGGGCAAGGGCACCTCTGAGTGCGTCCGCTTTTGCAGCTTCTCCGTTCTTCTCGTACAAAGCGATCAGCAATTCAGCGGCACTGAGATTCAAAGGGTCGAGCTCGAGGGCGCGTCCGAGGTGAATCTCGGCCAGCGCATGCTGGCCCTGTGCCTCGTAGGCTGAACCGAGACTTGCTTCGTTGGGCGAAGATTTTGGATCGAAGCGAACGGCCAACTCAAACGCCCGGATCGCTTCTTCATATTGCTGGCCAATAAAGAGCGCGTCGCCCATAGTGCCATACATTTCGCTGTCTTGCGGGAACCGATGCTGCACTTCGGTCAGAGCACGATAGCCCGCCACGATTTCAGCCGCGGATTTGTGTTCCATACCCACTCGGACTGAGGCGATGCCGAAGTTTCGTGTGACCAATTCGGACGGTGGTTCTCTCCATGGCTGAATCTTAGTTGGCTGCGCTGTCGGTGAATCGCCGGGCTTTCGCTGGATTCGATGATCGGTGAACACAGTATGGCCGCCGTCGTCTGTTTGCTTCCTAGGCATGTGGCAGCCGATGCAGTTGCTGTCCTTGGGCGGGTGATTGGATGCCCAATGCGTATTCGCATGACACTCAAGGCATTTGGAGCGATAGTAGCGAACAGGGTCCATCGGTTCGTCGTGAGGGTTGTGGCACGTGCCGCACCACATGCGGTCAGCGCTGACGCGCTTGCATTTACTTAAAGCAAACTCTTCGGAGTGGCTGATGACCTTGAAGGGCACTTCAGCGCCTTCAGGGGCCGCGTAATGATAAATGGTGAAGGTCTGTTCGAGCGGTTGTCCAGGAACGAAATCCGCGAAAGTCTTGCCGGGATTCAATACGCGCGCGACGCCCTTGAGATGGCATTGCTCACAAACACTGTCGCGAGCTGGAGGGTCGAGCCGTGGCGGATTGACAATGTTGGAAGGATTGGGGCTCTTGAGATGAGCTTCGATCGGCCCGTGGCAGCGCGTGCAATCAATGGACAAATGGGAAAATGGTTCGGAAGCGTACTCGTTCTGTGTTTCGGGAGTGGCAGTAAATTCGCCGGCGTGGCAAAAGAGGCAACCCGGCTCGATCGGCCTAGTAAAGTCAGGGTCCGGTTTATTTTCAAATCCGGGAGCAAGACCATAAGCGGCTCGGCGCCTATAGTAAGCGACAGGAGACTGGAAGAGGTGGTTGTCGAGCGAGACAATATATCCGCTGGCATGAGCTCCGGAACCGATCACATACGCGACCCGAAATCGATCGGTACTACCGTGGCTCTCGAGGCTCTGCCATGCGCCCGTCGGATCCGACTTCATTTGGATTGTCGAACCAGGAACCTGGACAACACCCTCCGGTTCCAGCCCCGGAAGGCGCAGGGAATGCGACATCCGGGAGCGCGCGAAGCCGTCAACCTCTGATGCATGACAGCGGCGACACTGGGTTTCGACTGGCGCGGGCGAGGCCGCCACGATCGCTTTGGACGGAGGCGCACTCTGCCCGAAGGCCGCTGCGACCAGGCCGAAAAGAGATAGCAGTCTGCCCGGCGACAGGGAGAACCGACCAGAGGTTTGAGCAGACATCCAGGGAAGCTCCGGCGTTCTTCAGGAAATACTTTGCGGCAGGTGCGCAATCGCTTTCTATGCGCAGGTAAGAAACCGCGACTCAATAAAGATTATAGGGAACGAGCCAGCCTTTTCCGAGAGTCGTTCGTGCTCGAATCAAAATTCTTCATGGAAAGCCACCTCGCCGCCGACTGCTGTCTGGTAAGCGGAGACGCGGCGTTCGAAGAAATTGGTTAATTCCTGAACATCTTGAAGATCCATAAATGAAAACGGGTTTTTGGCATGGAACGCCGGCGCGATTCCCAATCTCTGCAGGCGGGCGTCGGCGACGTAGCCCAGATATTGGCGCATGTCGCGCACCGATAGTCCGGCGACACCGCCGCTCAGCAAGTCCTCGGCGAATTGAACTTCGGCGTCCACGGCTTCGCGCAGCATCTGCACAATGTCGGCTTCCAGAGCCGAATCGCAAAGCCCGGGCTCCTGCTGTCGCACGACGTTCACAACTTCAAAGGCAAACTCCAAGTGGCAGCTTTCATCACGGAACACCCAATTCGTACCTGAAGCGAGACCATGCAGGAGGCCTTTTGAGCGAAGGAAGTAGACGTATGCGAATGCAGCAAAGAAGAAAAGGCCCTCAATGCAAGCGGCAAAGCAGACGAGGTTGAGCAGAAAATGTCTGCGATGTTCACGCGTAGTCAACTGATCCAGGTCCTGAATCGAGTCCATCCATTTCATACAGAATTCCGCTTTTCGTGAGATGGAGGGAATGTTTTCAACGGCCGCGAAGGCGGCGGCGCGCTCGGCTGGATCTGGCACGTAGTTATCAAGCAGAGTCAGATAGAACTGAACATGCACGGCTTCTTCATAGAGCTGGCGCGAAAGGTAGAGGCGCGCTTCAGGCGAATTGATGTGGCGGTAGAGGTTGAGAACCAGGTTGTTGGAAACGATGGAGTCACCGGTGGCAAAAAAGGCGACCAGCCGCTGGATCAGATGTACCTCGGCTGGACTGAGACGCTTCTTCAGGTCAACGAGATCGGTTTGAAAATCGACTTCTTCGACGGTCCACGTGTTTTTGATGCCGTCGCGGAACATATCGTAAAACACGGGATACTGCATGGGCCTAAGAGTGAGGCACAGGCCGGGATCGAGAATGGTCAAGGGAACATGAACAGAGGACACAATACTCTCCTTTTACTGGCAGGCATCGCAGACGCCGGGGTTTTCAAGTGAGCAGGCAACAGCAGCCGCGGATTCGATGTTCGACGAACCGGCTTTCGCAACAGTTGTTTTGGCAATGCGCGTAGCTGGGCGCGAGCGCAGGTAATAGGTCGTCTTGAGCCCGGACTTCCACGCGTACATGTACATGGAACTGAGCTTTCCGATGTTGGGTGACTCGGAGAACAGGTTCAAGGATTGGCTTTGGTCGATGAATGGGCTGCGCGCGCGCGCCATATCAATCAACCCGCGCATGGGAATCTCCCAGACACTGCGATAGATTGGCTTGAGGTCATCGGGAAAAGCTTCGATGTTTTGAACAGAACCCTCAGCCAACTTCAGACGATTGCGCATTTTCTCGTTCCAAAGTCCGCGATCTTTGAGGTCGGCCACGAGATAGCGGTTCACTTGCAGGAACTCACCTGAAAGAGTTTCGCGCTTGAATAGATTGGAAATCTGCGGTTCGATGCACTCATAGCAGCCGACTATCGAAGCGATCGTGGCCGTAGGTGCAATGGCGATGAGCAGGGAATTCCTAAGGCCATGCAAGCGGATGCGATCGCGCAGCGAATCCCATCGTGTCTTTTCTGCCGGTTCGACTCCCCAAAGGTCGAACTGAAATCGATCTTGTGCGATGCGGGTCTCAGAAAAAGAGGCATGCCGACCCTTCTCGATGGCCAACGTGCAGGATGCGTCGAGGGCGTGATAATAGATTTCCTCCTGGATCCGGGCGGACAAGAACTGCGCTTGGGGCGAATCGAAGGCGAGACGCAGTTGGAAGAAGACATCCTGAAGGCCCATGACACCGAGTCCCACAGGCCTCCAACGTGCATTAGCCTTTTCCGCTTGGGGGACAGGGTAAAAGTTGATATCGATGACGCGATCGAGCATTGGGACGGCGACCCGAACCGTCTGCGCAAGTTTGTCGAAGTCGAATGCGCCATTGGTTACATGCTGCGACAGATTGATGGACCCAAGATTGCAGACTGCCGTTTCAGCGCTTGACGTAACTTCTGTGATTTCGGTGCAGAGATTGGAAAGGTGTACAACACTCCCAGGAGTGCCGGTCTGGTTGCACTTGAGATTGCATGCATCTTTGAAAGTCATCCAACCGTTGCCAGTTTCAGCGAGGGAACGCATCATGCGAGCGTAAAGATCTCGTGCCTTCACCTGGCGTATGGCGAGTCCTGCATTTTCTGCGGCCAAGTAGGCTTCATCGAATTCTGAACCGAACAGGTCAGGCAGGTGCGGAACATCTTTGGGATCAAACAGGGTCCAGAGGTCGTCCTGATCGACTCGGAGCATGAACAGGTCTGGAATCCAGTTGGCGAGATTCAGGTTGTAGGTGCGACGCGATAGGTCGCCGGTGTTCTCGCGGAGTTCGAGAAACTGTTCGATATCGGCGTGCCAAGGTTCGAGATAGACGCAGCACGCGCCTTTTCGTTTTCCTCCCTGATTGACCGCGGCAACAGAGCTGTCAAGAGTCCGAAGCCACGGGATGATGCCATTGGATAGGCCATTCGTGGCTCGAATGAGGGATCCCTCCGAGCGCACTCTATGGAAAGCCAGGCCGATGCCGCCTGAAAACTTGGAAAGTAGCGCGACGTCCTTGTAGGTGTCGTAGATCGATTCAAGCGAATCTGCGGGTGAATCGTGCAAGTAGCAAGATGACATTTGCGCGTGCATGGTTCCGGAGTTGAAGAGGGTAGGGGAACTAGGCATGTAATCGTGTGACGCGATCAGGCGGTAGAATTCAACCGCTTCGCTCGGAATTCCGGCCAATCCGCAAGCCACACGAAGAAAGAAGTATTGCGGGGTCTCGATCACCTTGCGTGACAAGGGGTCTCGGAGCAGGTAGCGGTCATAGACCGTGCGCAGTCCGAAGTATTCGAAACGGTCGGAGAGCGCTTCATCGATCGAGTGATTGAGTTTGCGGGCATGAGCGCGGACAAACTCTGCAGTTGTGGAATTGACGATGCCGCTTTGATGGGCATACTCAAGTGATTGGGAAAAGGAATGCAGATTCTGACCAGCAACTTCTTTCACGATGGTTCCCAGGAGGAGCCGAGCAGCCAGTTTGGAGTACTGAGGCTCTTCAGCGATCAGGGAAGCGGCCGTTTCAATTGAGGTTGAATCGAGCTCGAATGTGGTCGCGCCGTCATAGAGACCACCGATTGTTTTGCTGGCAACACGCATTGAGTCGACGTTGGCGAGACCCGCTGCACATCGCTGGACAGCGCGAACGATTTTGTTGACGTCGACAGGTTCGAGCGCACCATTGCGCTTGCGAACATGCATGACGGGTGTTTCTTCCTGGTCTGGGAAACCCGGGAACACCCTGGAAACGCTAGGCTGGACCGATGCCATGGCTGGTTCTCCGTCATCCGGGAGGAGAATGGAGAAACAGCAGCGTTCCAAAACACCGACGCAACTGCCACTTCATCTCCCCTCGGAGATGTAAGCGAATGTCCTCGTGGCAGGTCTTCGGACTTGCAGGCCACCTACTTGCTCCAGCTTCCCAGCCCCATTTGGAGCCAGTGCTTTAAACGAAGCGTTCGTTCCTGCTTACCGCTGCGGGGCAGTTCCGGCTTTTCACCGGATTCCCTTTTAAGCCCGATTTCAACAATCGGGCGCCGTGAGGTAAAAACACCGTATCAGGGGTTTGGGAGAGAGTCAAACGCAATAGGTAGCGTGCCCTGTGCAAATCCCCAAAACTCTGATCCGCATTCTAGAGCGGGCTCTTGCAGGGCGAGGAATTTGAGATGCAGTCGTCCGGTGTGCGATAGGCAATGTGCGCGATTTAGCTGTCGTCGTAGTCCTCAGTAAGTGACTGGAGAAATGCAACGAGGGCCGCTACATCTTCCTGCGTCAGTACCATGTTCGAAAACTCCGGAGGCGCATTTCGCATGGATCCAGATCGCGCCAGCGACGACATCTGGATGTAGTGGCTGATTGCGTCATTGAAGGTGATCGCGCTTCCATTATGAAAGTAAGGAGCCGAGTCTTCGAGATCGCGAAGCACGGGTGTTTTGAATTGTGCGATGGTTGAGGCGAGGCCCTGATCCATCGAGCAATCCTTGCCTGCCGCACAAACGAAACTTGCCAGGTTCGTTTGTGGATTGGGAACATCGGGATTCAGATAGATATTCCAGAGTCCAAGGTCCGCATACTGAGGACTGCCGGCCTGGGCAGGATGACGGAAGGATTCCGTCGCATTCGGATGGGTTGTCGATACCGGCATGTATGCATCGAAATTCGCTATTCGTTGAGCATTGCCGGGAACCGCAAGCTGCGCGAAGGCTCCAGAGCCGTTGGCTGCGTCGTATTCTTCCTGGGAAACACCCGTGTTGTGGAACACGAAATCTGAAAAGTCAGGCGCCTGATGACATGCGGCACAATTGCCTGCATGTGCTCCCGATGCATTAGAAGCAGCAGATGCGAGGAAGAGCTTTAAGCCTTGCAACTCGAGCGCGCCGAACCGGTAGGGTTGGGAGTGATACTTGAAGGAACCATCAGCCGGAGTAATGTAGATCGGATTGGCGAGTGCGAGGACCTGTTGATAGAGCCTTTGGTTGTAGGCGGCCTTCGACTCACCCGCCAAAGGAGCCTGCGGAAGGTGGTTCACCCGCAAGAAATTGTCGTAGGGCGAGCCGATATATCGACCGAATGCATCGCGCTGAAAAAGTAGATCCTGCATGTACTTTGCGATGCAGATGGCCACTTCGTTGACAACTGCCACGTCAGACGCGGTCGATACGTCTAGTCTCTGCGACGCTGGGAGGTGCAGGTCGCTCGGAATGCGCGAATCGGTTCCTTTGAAAATGACCGTGTAACTTAGACCGTTCAGCCGATCGGCAGCCAATTGCCCCGAACCATCGTCTTCTCGAATTACCCGTGCGATATGGGCGATGGCCTGGCTGTATTGGGACGGATCCCATCCAAAGTTGCGCCCTGTCATGGTTCCGACAACAAGGTCTTCTCCGGAGGCAAACTCGCCGTCGAAGTGAAGAAAGACAGGTCCCGAGCGGGTTGTGAAAGAATCCACCATCTGCATAGCGTTGCGGGGTGTGTGGTCAAATCCATTTGCTTGTGTTCTTGGAATCGGGCTCCTAGTGGTGAAGTCGGCGTAGGTGCGATTTCCTCCACCCGCAACGCCTTCAAATTCGGTGACGAAGTGGCAAGACCGGCAATTGATGGACTGGCCGGCGAATGGACCTGCAAGAGTGCCATTGATCGTCTGAACCTGGTTGACAACCGGATCGCCCGTGGTCAATGGCGAATTGACATTGGTCATATTGACTGCGAAGTATTCAGCAAATCGAGTATCGAGAAACAGAGCTTCGCCAATTGAATCGGCTGCCGGTGTTGCATCTGACTCGGTCAGTGCCGCGGGTGCCTTGCCCGACCCGCAGCCCTGAATTGCCAAAGCGATGGCGAGGCCAAAAGATCCAAAGGCGCAGAGTGTTCCCAAGAAAATGCGGGGATTGTTCATCGCTGACCTTCCGAACTGCCGGCGTTGAGGCTTCGCAGGTAGGCAACGATCTGCCAACGCTCCGGTTCCGGCAACCCTCCCCAACTTGGCATTCCCTTGTAGAGGTTCCCGTTCTTGATCAGCCACGCGATATCGCCATCGGACGCAAGCCGCATGCGCTGGCTGCGAAGGCTCGGCCGAGTTCCTTTACCTTCTGCATTCTCGCCATGACATTTGGCGCAATTATTGACAAACAGGTTTCTGCCGGCCGCCGCATTTAGTTCTCCCGCATAGGGGTTGGTGCGTTCATGATCAGACTGCGGCACCTTTCCGAGCCATTTGCCGTCTGCCTTGGCGAGACACATCACCGACACTGAGAGCAAGCCCGCGAGAATCCAAATCGAGCGTTTCATTTCGTCCTCCAAAATAGATCGCGGAATTGCTGAATTTCGAAGCTCGCTCCGAACCGCCAAAGCACAGCTGCCGAATTGTCGTTGAGCCCGAACTCGGGCGAAAACTTGAAGGTGATTCCCTTTGGTGTATTCATTGCGATGGTCGGACCTGCATATTGCTGCGTTTGCTTCAGGCCAAACGTGTAGCGCGTGCCAAGTCCGCCAAACAACTCAACCCCAGCAGCAAAATTCTGGCGACAGAATATGCAGACGCGGCTGCTTCCTTTCAATGAGAACGGACGCGCTGCAGCGACCGCGTATCCGAACTCCCAAGCTTCGGCTTCGTTCATGGCCTTTTCAGAGATGATGTTCTCGGATATGTTCCATCCCTTCCCATTGCTCGACAAGATGAGCTTGCCTTCGATGGAACGTTCTACTTCTTTGCGAAGTGCGGCATTCGGAACCTGCTGCGTTGTTATCGAGGTGTTGCCGGTAATTTCGAGGAAACTCTTGTCCGCAGCGCTGACGTCTTCGTATTCCACGTAGAGCACGGGGTTGATCCAATACTCGCGAGGTAGCGGGCGAAACCGGTTCTCAAAACGAAAGCCGGTGAATACCGCGGAGTCGTGGTCTGTTGCTTGACCCTGAAGGTAAGCCTCTGCGGTCCACCAGGCTGTGACACCGTATTCGAACTCGACCGTAGGCGCGAAAAAGCCATTCGTGTTCTTCGGTGCCGCGGCAATGTTCTGGTCCTCAATTTCGAGATTTCCGGGTTCTTCGAGCACCGAGGAATAGGTGACGAAGTAGGGCGGTTCCTGCTGTGCCGCGGCGTAGCGGACAGCGCCGGAAACGGAGACCCACATCGTGGCTAGTATCGCAAATAATTGAGAAAATGATACTTGCAAGTGAAGACGGTTCATTGACGCAGACACTTCCCAACACCTCTTGTCGAAGCGGATCATATGCGACCGAATCAGTCCTATTTAAAATGAGACTAACTTGGTCCGATATCCGTGTCAAGGACCTCAGGAACGCAAAGTCTCGTAATGCGAGGAGCTCATCGCATTCCTCGAAAGGGTCTAAGGAGGATGCGGGGAGCGGGGTCGAATCGCGCACGGTTATTCTCGGAACAGTTCAATGGACCGCTTGGTGATCGGGAATGAAAGCCCGAAAATCCGGCCGAGCAGTTCAGTCGAACGACAAAGTCATCGCATTTATTCGGTCACGATCGTAGGGGAATTACTCCCAGTTGCTGAGATCGTGACGGTGTAAATTCGCTCTTGCTCGCTGAGCTAAACCAAATTCGGAGATCAGCCGTTGAGCTTTGCAGGCATTGATTTTGGAACGACAAACAGTTCCGTTGCGCTCGTGACGGGCAATTCGCACGTTGAGTTTGTTTCCTTCAATTTTGTCGGGACAGAGACCCTATCTTCTCGGTCCGTTCTGTATTTCGAGCAAGTCGAAGCCGCGGGCAAATTGAAAAAGACGCGCACGTTGTCTGGACCGGCGGCCATCGAGCGCTACCTGGACTCCGACGAAAAGGGCCGGCTGATTCAATCGCTCAAGTCTCATTTATCGAGCCGCTCGCTGACCGGGACCGAAGTATTTGGCCGGCGCCATCGGCTTGAAGACCTTATTTCGCGCATGTTGAGCGACTTGCGAAAGCACGCAGAAAACCAGTTTGAGAATCCGATTCGGAATGCAGTTGTAGGACGACCGGTGCGATTTGTTGGGGCTGCTACGGACGAAGAAGACGATTTTGCCGTGGAGCGACTGCGCGCAGCTTTCCAAAGTGCTGGATTCGAAGAAGTCACTTTTGAATTGGAGCCGGTCGCTGCGGCGTATTCCTACGAATCAACCCTCGACCATGATGAATTGATCTTGATCGGCGATTTCGGCGGCGGTACCAGCGATTTCTCGCTTCTGCGTGTTGGACCGCGCGCTCGGAGGTCTGAAGCTGGTGATCGACAGATCCTTGGCTATAGCGGTATAGGCCTTGCGGGCGACGCCTTCGATGCGCGAATCGTTCGAAAGCTGGTCTCTCCGGCGCTGGGTTCGAATTCGGAGGCGCGCTCGTTGAATAAGATTCTTCCCGCTGTACCGGCATGGATCTACGCCAACCTGGAACGATGGCATTATCTCTCCTTCCTGCGCACCAATAATGTCCGCGAGATCCTAAGAAGCGCTCGCATCCGCGCTTTGGAGCCGGACAAGATTGAAGCGCTCATTGCGATTGTTGAGCAGGATCTGGGATATCAGTTGCATCAGGCCGTGCAACGGGTGAAGTTCACCCTGTCACAGAGCGAGAGCACGGAGTTTCGTTTTCATGACGGCGGCCTGGATCTGCGGATTCCGGTCTCGCGCCATGAATTTGAAAAGTGGATCGAAGACGATCTCCGTACGATTGAAGAAGCTGTCGACTCTCTTTTGCGGACGTCCGGGAGCAATTCGAGGGACATTGATCGCGTTTTTCTAACGGGCGGAAGCTCATTTGTGCCGGCTGTTCGAAAGATTTTCACAAACCGCTTCGGGCAAGGGAAGATTCGTGGCGGACATGAATTCACGTCGGTAGCCCACGGGTTAGCTCTGCGAGCGCAAGAGATTGCCAGGAATTTCTAAACCTGCATCGAATCACGCTGCTCCGGTTCACGGCGGAGAACCTGCATTTTCCCGGCGCTTGGCCCTCTGAGGCTACGCAACCTGGGTAGAGCGATTCGCCGCCCTCGTTTCGCTTGAGCTCACACACCGTAATTCGACAAAGGTTACTGTCCGGCAACTCTCTGGTCCCCTTCGGTGGACCGACGTCGCGAGGATGGGGTACCATCGCTCGTCAGTCTTCCTGTCTACGGAGAGATGCGATCCATGGATGCGAAAAGGGCGCGAGAATCGACGATTCATGTCTATCAAGCCCATGCTCCTGCATTGTTGGGATACGCGCATCGATTGACCCGCAACAACGAGCTGGCACAAGATGCCGTGCAGGAGACATTTCTTCGATTCTTCCTTGCATTGATGCAAGGGGAAGAGATCAAGAGCCCGGGCGCCTGGCTTCACCGCGTGGCCCATAACTATGTTCTTGAGATCCTGAAGTCCGCGCATGTTCGGAGAGACGTTTCTCTCGACGAAGCGGGGGAGGGCCGGCTGGGCGATGAGCGGAGCACGCCAGGATCGGATAGCTTTGGCGATTGGGTAGAGTCAGCGCGTCAGTTGCTGGCACCGCGAGAGTGGGCATGTCTGCAATTGCGTTCGGAAGGCTTTGACTATACTGAGATCGCCGCGGAGCTCGCAATTCGACCTGGCACCGTGGGTGCATTGCTGCATCGTGCAACAGAGAAGCTCCGGAGCCGCCTGAGGAAGAAAGTGAGATCGAAATGAAATTTCTTCCGCGATTGAACCTGGGATTCTGGAAAAGGGCACAATCGGGTGTCTCTGCAGAACCCATTCTTTTGGGGCAAGCTTCTGTTTCTGGACTTGACGAGTTGAGTAAGCGGCTGAGCCGATGGGGAAGCCTTTGGTCTGCGGAGAACGAGGCCGAGGACAATTCCACGGCGCAGGCGCTTGTGACGGAGAGATTGACGGTGTGGCTCGAGCGTTCTTTCGGTGAGCATTTGCCCGCCTCGCTCTATGGTGATGGCGACGCGATCTCTCTGTCATCTTCCATCCCAATCCTCACGGCATTTCTGGGAAGACGCGCCACGCGCGAGCTTTCCCGAAGCGTTCTGCAGGACATTTGAAAAAGATCATGCCGCGCCTCGTTCGCTCCATTTGGATCCTGACCGGGGTTCACCTTGTCGCAGGTATGGTTGCCTACGTTCATTTCCTTGTAACCGGCAGTTACCGTTTGCTTGGCTGGTATTTCACGATCTTCGGATCCCTATTTTTTCTGATTATGGCGGCCGCAGAGTGCAGCCTCGCATTTGTCTGCCGTTCCTGGTTCGAATCCGACGAACCAATGCGTCTTGCATGGAGCATGATTGCATTCGCAGCTCTTGCCCGCCTTGCGGGTACGGGAATCCGCGAATTGGCGGACGGGCGCTTGAATTGGGGACCGAATCAGTGGCTTCTTCCACACGTCGGCGGCTGGTTCGCGAGCCAGAGTCAGTTCGGCATGGTGATTGGCGGGCCTTTATCCATGGCCTTCCTGGCCGCCGGGCTAGGGCGCGTCTTGAGCGTTCAACGCAAATTTCGCTTGTCAGGCTCGCTCACGCGCGGAGACAAGGCACTCTTGATTCTCATCGTCGCCTTCTCGCTCAGCCAGTTGGCGATCAATGTGCCGTTGCTCCGACAGCACACCTCACCGGGTACGAGTCTTCTTTGGCTAAGCGATCCGTTGCTTGCCCTGCTATTGATCGAAGCAGTTCTGGTTCGACGCTCAGTCCTTCGCATTGGCCAGGGTTTGCTGGCGAGATGCTGGGGTAGTTTCGTCGTGGCGATTGTCACCACCTCATTGGGAGACGCCTCGATCTGGGCGAACAACCGGAATTTACTTCCCGACTCTCTCATCGCATTGAGCTGGTACATCTGGTTTGTGGCCGCTGCGGCATTTACCTGTGCACCGGCTTACCAGTTGGAGGCCATGTCGGCTACCAGCAGCCTGCGCCAGCTCGAAGTCCGATAGACAATTCAATTTGAGTTGACGAAGGGGGTCATGCCTCCGCATAGGCTATCTCCAATATTTGAAAGCCTTTCCGCAAAGTCCTGCTCGAGCCAAGCAAAAACTTCGTGACCTTGTAAAGAAATTGCGACGCTGCTCCGTCATTGAAGCAGGAATCAGAGGTCAAGAGCCTGGCAGCGGGAAAAGTCGCAGAGTCGATTCCTTGAGGATTCGGCGAGTCGGCGGCTGAGCGCCGAACAGTGGGCTTGAGTCTGCTGGAGTCGGAACAGCAGCGCGTAAGGGAATGCATGGCTTTCGAGCGGGGTCGCTCGTTGGGGGAGATGATGCGGAAACGGCAGCCTGTTGCGTACTTAGTTTCGATTGTGATCCTGATTGGCGGTCTGCACGCTTGGTCGCAAGCCACAACCGGTTCGATCTCCGGACACATTTCCGATCCCGCCGGCAACGCTGTTCCGGGCGCACAGGTGTCCGTGAGAGATGTTGATACCGGCATCGTCACCAAAGCAACTACGAACGAAGTTGGGGAATTTACCGAGTCCGCTTTGCCGCCCAATCACTACTCCCTCGCTGTGGAAGCAACTGGTTTCGAAACTTCTTCGGTACCGGCCTTCACTCTCGACATCGACCAGAGGGCGCGCTTCAATATCGCTTTGAAAGTAGGCGCCGTTAACACAAACGTGGTTGTCACAGACTCCGCTCCGATCATCCAGTTGCAGGGTGCGGAGACCGGCCAGGTGATCGGCACCAAGGAAATTACAGAGCTACCTTTGGAAGGCCGGAATTTTACAGGTCTCATGCTCCTTATTCCCGGAGTAGGCAACGGAGGCGGGGGCAACAATCTCAATCTCTCAGTTGATGGTCAAAGAGAATTCTCGAACTCTGTCGAGATCAATGGCGTTGAAGTGACAGGCAACCGTAACAACGACACGAATGTAATTCCAAGTCCCGACGCCCTTCAAGAATTCAAGATGGTCACTTCGACGTATGCTCCCGAGTTTGGACGGGCCTCTGGCGGTTCGGTTCTAATCCAAACCAAATCTGGCTCGAATAATTACCACGGCAGTTCGTATTTCTTCTATCGTCCGACCGCCACGGCGGCAAACAACTCGTTTTCTGTGGCCGGAACAACGCCTGCACTTCAGCAGAAGATTTATGGTGCCACAATTGGGGGACCGATCAAAAGAGGCAAAGCGTTTTTTTTCCTCGCGTATGAGGGCAACCGGGAGCAAACGGCCTATTCCTACCTGGGAAGCACTCCTCCCGTCAATCAGGTTGCCTTCGACTCTGCTGGGAACGCCGATCTTTCGGGCCTGACCGACCCTTACACTGGCAACCAGGTCCCAATCTTCGATCCGCTCTTCTTCAACAGCAACTATTATTCAGAACAGTTTCCTGACAACGTGATTCCGGAATCCCGCGTGAGCCCTGGCGGAAAACAGATTCTGCTGAATCTGTTTCCAACACCGGAGAACAACAGCTTCTTTACAAATTTTCCTGTTGAACAGTCCTATACCGACGACAACAACGTCGCAAACCTGCGCACCGATTACACATTTTCGCAGGACAATCGTGTCTATTTGACCTACGACGCGGAGCAAGGCGATACGGTGACAGGAGACCCGTACGCGGGCCACATTCCGATTCGTGGCGGCGGCAGCGCCGACAGCGGCGACCTGACGGGCTTCGAAAACAATGTCATCTCGGTGAAGTACGAACATGTCTTCTCTCCAACATTGCTTAATGAACTCGGTGGGAGCTATTTCTTGTCGACTGTTTCGCAGAACAGTCCTCTCGCAGGCACGCAACTGGCGAAAACGTGGGGAATTCAAAACGTCATCATTCCCGGCTTTTCCTCCACGAATAACATTCCCCAAATTCAATTTCAGAGCGGTCCCACTGTAGGCGGTTCGACTTACAAGCCACTCACCTTCCGCGACAAAAACCTTGCTTTTGCCGAAGCACTGACTTGGACGAGGGGCCGGCACAATGCAAAGTTCGGCTACGAGTATCGTCATCTAAATTCGCATCCAAATTTCTCGCTCTTTCCCGTGCCCTATGAGTACATCGGCGGAGCGGGTGATGCGCAGACGAGCGATCCAACGTACTCCTTCTATGATCCGAGCGCTTACTACTACAACGGGGGAAGTGAGATTGCCGATTTACTGCTCGGGCTGCCCTACGTAGTCGACCAGGGGCTTCAACTCACAAATGCCAGCACGGTGGCCAACGAACACACGTTCTATGGCCAGGATTATTGGCAGATCACACCCAAGCTGAATCTCACGTATGGCGTGCGTTACGAATATCAGCAGCCTTATGTAGAGGCTAATAACGAGGAAGCAAATTTTGACACGAGCAAACTGCTCATTGATCTCGCGGGGCGTGGCAGCAATTCGAAATCCCTTGTTAATTCAAATAAAGCAGACTTCATGCCGCGCGTTGGGGTCGCCTATCAGCTCCGTTCCGGCATGGTGCTTCGAGGAGGTTTCGGGATGTTCTACTCGCCAGAGAATGATGCGCGCGAAGACATCCTGACCAAAAACTATCCTTACTTCACGCAACAGCAGTTTACCAATTACTTCGACTATGGCTGCTATTGCTTCGACCTTCCTTACGATCTCGACACAGGCGTTGCCCGTTCGACGACGATCAACATACCCACGGGCGCCTCGACGATCGATTTGACGACGGTTCCTGGGGGAAATACGCAGACGATTTATTCCGAGCCCAAGAATTTCCCGACTGCCTACTCGAAGAATTACAACGTGACTCTGGAGAAGCAATTGGGTGGCGCAACGTCATTCGAACTCGGCTATGTGGGCGCAACCACTCGAAATCTTTCCGACGCGGTTGGAAACTACAACGTCAACGCGCACCTGTCTTCGAATCTTGGCAAGGTGCAGACGCTGCTGCCCACCGGCATCAGTAATTACGATTCGCTACAGGCGAAGGTGAATCGCAATTTTGCGAGAGGCTATAGCCTTCTCGCGTCGTATACATGGGCTCATGGAAGAGACAACGGTCCTGCTCCTTTTGACCTGGGCAAGGGCGGGAATTACCCGCAGAACCCGTTCAATCTAGGTGCTGAATACGCAAACTCCGACACCGACATGAGAAATCACTTCGTGGCCAGCCAAATGATCGAGCTGCCATTTGGGCGTGGAAAGCATTTTCTTTCGAATGCACGAGGGCTGTCGGACGCCATTGTTGGGGGTTGGCAATTGAACAGCATCACAACGCTGCAAACGGGCAAGCCATTCAATGTCGTGAGCAACGGAAATGATCCGAACTACCCTGGACTGAGGCCGGATCTTGTCGGGTCCACCGCCGTGGCGCACAAATCCATCACCGAATGGTTCAATACCAAGGCATTTTCTATTCCATCGGGGCAAGCTGGATCGACCGCTGCAGGAAAGACGCTGATTGTTGGCGATGCAGGGCGCAATATCCTGTATGGTCCGGGATATACAAATGAAGATATTTCTCTTTTCAAGGTTTTGACACTGCCGCGGGAGATGAAATTCCAGATCCGAATTGAGGCTTTCAACGTGCTGAACACGGCGCACTACGACAATCCCATCAGCGATATGTCTGCCGGGAAGCGGTTCGGCGAGATCACGGGCGGCTATGGCTCACGCGTGATGCAATTCGCGGGGCGGCTCACGTTTTAATTCAGGCCACTCGGATTCAAGGCAAAAAAGAGCCGGGGAGCCATGCCTTGAAATGGTCCGACGGCCGGGGTTTAAGATAATTCGACCCAGCGCTTCTTCGCTCCGTGCGGATCTTCAGTGATTGTTGCCAAAGCGGGCACCGAGGAGAGCCCTCCATGCGACTGCGTAACTTTCATCTAGTGCCGTGCGTGCTCATGGCAGCGAGTCTTGCCTTTGGCCAGTCGCGACACTATTTGGATTGCGGTGAGGGGAATGACGCGTCGGATTCGCTTACGCCACAGACGGCGTGGCGTTCGATCGCAAAGACAAATTCCTACACGTTTCAGCCCGGAGATCGTCTGCTTCTCCGGCGCGGTAGCCATTGCGATGGAATGCTGTGGCCAAAGGGTTCCGGAACCGAAATTGCTCCGATCTATCTGGGAGCCTATGGGCTTGGAGCGTTGCCATCGATTACAGGTGGGCGCGAGGACGCAGGTCTGAAGTTGGATGATCAGCAGTTTTGGGAAATCGAAGACCTGGAAATCGCAGGTGGCTCTCCCTACGGCATCCACATCGGCGGCACTGAACCAGAGTTGCGACACTTCCGCATTACCAACGTGGTTGTACACGATGTTCAAGGCGTCCCGAGCTCAAAAGACACAGGACTCGTTGTGATTGCGCCCGACGATAAGTCGAGGACGCGCCTCGAGGATGTGATCATCGATGGAGTTACCGCGTATCGAACCTCGGAATGGGCCGGCATCATCGTGAATGGCTCAGGCTTCGATGCGGGCGATCAGTCAGATCGCGGCGATCATGTTGAGATTCGGAACTCGATTGTTCACGATGTTGCGGGCGACGGAATTCTGTTGGCGCGTGTGTCGCATGGCGTGCTGGAACACAATGTCGCGTGGTTTACGGGAATGCAGGAAACGCAGTCCATAGGCACCCCCAACGCAATCTGGGAATGGAGGTGCTCAGACTGCAGGGTGGAATATAACGAGGGGTTCTTTTCAGACTCTCCCGGAGTTGATGGAGGGATTTTTGATATCGACTACGGCGATATCAAAAATCGAGTGGAAAGCAATTTCGGTCATGATTCGCAAGGGTACTGCATTTCAGTCTTCGGAGCCGATGGGGCGAGCGGAGACACGACGCAGAGCGTGATTCGCAACAATACATGCATTCACAACGGACGAAGCCCTCGTTTGGCCAAACGGCAGGGAGCTGTTTTCTTGTACACGTGGAACGGCGGCAAGCTTGAAGGAGTTGACGCCGAGGACAATCGGATTCTTTGGGATCCTCCCACGCCTGATCCCGCAATTCAGCCAAAGGCAGAATTCCAGGGCAGTCTACCGAACAAGTTTGCCAACAACATGGTCATCGCGGTGTCTGGGTTGTTCGTTGCTCCTTCAACGGGAATTGAATTTTCCGGTAACCGCTACTGCGGGCCGATAGCGCCGTCAAAGGACGCTGCGCCTGGTACCGGCCCCAGCGCTCACGCGAAAAACGATGGCCAGCAAGTTCCCAGCGTTGAATTCAATGGACATGGAAACCATTTCGAGGCGATTTGCGACTGCATGCAATCGTTGAGGGCTAGTACATCAGCGGATTCACTCACTACTGTCCGGCATGTCGCCCCCGAGCTTTCTGTCCTTGGAATTGCGAAAAATACGATGGATTTCTTAAAGGGGCATTGGACTTTACTTGCTATGCTGGCGCCGCCCGGTGAAACCGGCTCCGCCGCGTCGAGAAGTGATTTGGTTCTGATCGACAGCATGCTGCATCAGTTTTCCAGCCTGGGGCTGGCCAGTTTGGTCGTTCCGCTCAGTCCAATCAAACCAGATGATTTAAAGCAGTGGCAAATCGATTGGGGCTTTGATCCTAGAATCTTGATCGACGCGACGCCCATTCGGCAGCCGCTCACATCGGATGGTAATGCATTGGCTCCAATGGTTATGCTCATCTCGCCGGAAGGAAAAACCGTCTCAGTCTGGCGTGATTCAATTCCGCCTTCTGAAGTCTGGCTTGCATTGGAGAGCCGTCTTGGAACTCCTGCAGGAATGCAGCAGATGCCGCACTGCAAGTCCGAAGCTGCACGATGAAGCGTGCAAAGCAAGGGACAAGGATGTCCGGTGAGAGACCACAACCTGATCAGTCTAGGCGCATGCTCGATAGGAAACGAATGATGCGAACCCTAATTCGAGCAGCACTCTCTGCCCTGATCCTCTCAAGTGTGCCGGAGGCGTATTGTCAGCAATTCGCGTTACGCGATGGCGATCGAGTCGTCTTCTATGGCGACAGCATCACCGCGCAGCGGCTTTACACGCGGTTTGTAGAGGATGCCGTTTTGACTCGCTATCCCCAGCTGCACGTTGATTTCTGGAATGCCGGCATTCCGGGGGACACGGCCTACGGAGGATATACCGGAGACGTTGCAACGCGGCTGAAGAGGGATCTGTTTCCTCATCAACCCACCGTAATCACCGTCATGCTTGGCATGAATGACGGTTACTACATGGATTTCAATCAAAAGTACCTGGACATCTTCAAGGAGGGCTGCCGGAAGCTGAACGCTGCGATCGAACTGGGAGCGCCAGCCGCGAGAATCACGCTGATCTCGCCCACTCCTTACGATGAGATAACGCATGGTACTGAATTCGCCCATTACAACGAGGTGGTCAGCCGCCATGCGGGCTTCGTCAGGGAGCTTGCCGCGTCGTCACATTTCGGCTTTAGCGATTTCAATTCAGCCGTTACTGCAGTTCTGAACAGTGGGCGCCAGAAAGATCCTTCGCTGTCGGCGTTGCTGGTTCCCGATCGGATCCATCCCGCTGAAGCAACTAACTGGCAGATGGCAGCAACGCTGCTCCGATCCTGGGGAATTTCGTCGATCGTGAGCGACGTCTCCATCGACGCAACAGCAGGGAAAACGGCAGCGCTTCAAAACACCCAGGTTACCGGACTGTCGTGGAAAAATGGAAGTCTACAGTGGATGCAAACGGACGAGGCACTTCCGCTTCCGCTGTCTTTGGATAACAAAATGGATCAGTTCGTGTTGGGAATCTCTGATTTGAGCGCAATCGATCGGCAAATGCTCCGTGTTGCCGGACTGCAAGCGTACCGTTACAGGCTGAAGATCGACGGACATGAAGTGGTCTCACAAAGTCGAGAACAATGGGAAACGGGCGTGAATCTTGCGCTCTATGCGACGCCAATGCACGGCCAGGCCATGGGAGTAGATTCCATCGAACAGAAGCGTACAAAATTGGACGAGGCTCGATTCATCCTTTTCATTGAATCTCCCGCCCTAACGGACGAAGCGGGCGCGATGAAGGCCATCGATGAGAAAGATTCCGCGCTTGCAGCGGAACAACGCAAAGCTGCTCAACCCAAAACGCATCAATTTGAACTATCCCCTGAATAGCGAGGATGTCGCTTGGAGCCTCCATACAATCTGGTCGATCGGTCACGTCGAAACCTCGTTGGTGCATTGGCGGGCGGCGCCATTGGTGGACTCATCGCAAAGGCCACCGGCCTCCGCGCAGTGGACGATTCTCCATCAGATCCGAAAGATCTGGACGACGATCAGGTGGCAGCACTGCTGCGGCCAATCTTCACTACTGATGACCCCGCGATCTTGAAGTTCGCAACGGAGGCATACACAAGTTGTGTCCTTGGTAAAATTCGTCCTCCAGACCCGCCGCTTGCGCAGGCTTGGATCGTACCCGGCGGCGGCTATTACGCCCAATGGCTCTGGGACACGATGTTTGTCGTGGATCTGCTCTCCATTCTGTCGGGACAAAAAGCGACGATTCGCGGCGTATTTCAGAATTACTGGGACTTTCAGCAGCGCTGGAACAAGGCGAAGCCTGCCTTCATGCACGGCATGATCGCGAATTTCATGGCGCCATTCGATGCGCCAAAGATTCGCTCAGGATTGGAATGGGAGACTTTTCCAGCATATTCGCAGGCCCCCTTGCTAGCCTGGGGCATGGAGCGGGTGTACGAGCGGAATCACGACGCGGAACTGCTGCGTATGGGGCTACAGCCTCTGGAGCAATTTCATGAATGGTATTGGCGGGAACGCGATGTGACGGAGTGCGGACTTATCGGCGTGGGGGCCTACAGCGGAGATGTGCAGCATGCTCGCTACGAAACATACGATCGAGAAGTCGACCTGGACGGTCTGAGCCTTACCCGGCATCCGCACCGTCCTGCCGACGAGCATAACGGCGCCTGGTACGGCGATATCCTCATACCCGCAAATACGTCTTATCTTCTTCTGTCGGAACTCTCGCTTGCTCGGATGGCAATAACCCTCGGAGACCACTCAATGGCGGAACGTCGAAGAGCGCGGTACGCCGTGGGAGCCAGTGCAATGCGCAGTTTCATGTGGTCGCAACAGCATCGGTGTTTCGTGTCTGTCCGGCGTGACACCCTCGAAAAAGTGGAGACACCCACTGTTGGTGGCTTCATGCCATTGATGGCGCAGGTGCCCACGTCTTCGCAGGCATCGGCAATGGACTCTGCGCTCGCGGAGAGTGCGTGGTCTACGCAGTTGCCAATTCCTACGGTGGCGCGTACCAATCCAAGGTTTGTTTCTGGGGAGTTTTGGCGCGGAGACGTGTGGCCCGCCACCAATTATCAGGTTGCAAAGGGGCTCGCGACCTATGGTCACCGAGCAGCGGCAGCCCGCATCGCCGATGAAACCATTGCGAACGCCCTGAAAGTTGGAATCTCCGAACGCTACGACTCTTTTACTGGCGCGGCACTCGGTGTGAAAGGCCTGGGAATGTCAGCAACCATGGTGACAATGATGCTCGACGGGCTCTCGCATAAGTATCAACTCAGTACGCGCTGATGGCTTTCAACGGCACTTGCATAGAACTCTTCTTTGCGAGGCATTTGAGATCGCTGATCCTTACGAAGCTCAATTGCCGCAAGATCCAGATCTGCGTTTACTGTGCACCCTCAATAGATATATAGTTTCTGCCTGGATATTTATCCCTGAATTTCGAACATTTATTACGGTTTCCAATCGAGGTCAAAGCATGGGATTTGCTCGGCGGAGTTTTCGGGTCGCGATCGCTACGATTCTTGCATCGGTCACGGCCGCTTATATCGTGAACGCGAGCATCCATCCCAGCCCAACTGTGTTTGCCGATCAGTCCGGTTCGAAGCCTGGGCATGTAATTCAATTAGGAGAAGCAAAGCCGGGCGGGCTCTATGCGGTCACGGTGAGCGTAAAAGATCCCACGCAGGTTCATGGAAATGACGCGATCCGGGCGGTCGTTTTCGACGCGCGCGGAGAGGTTGAGTCGAAGTGGCTTCATGCTGCCGATCTCGATCTATATCTGACTCTGCAACCTCGATCTGCGGGGCCAATCACAGTCAGCCTCACTCCAAAGCAGGGAGGCAAGATTCCAGAAATTGCGGTAACCATGAAGAAAATACCGCATCTTCTGGAAGTGCTTTCCGCTGGCCATCGTGCTCTCAATCGCGGTGTGATTGCGTCGGCGCCGAACGGTACTTGGCAGCAAGCGCAATCTTTCGAACTTGGTCAAACCATCTTCGGCGGCGACGACGAAAGGCCGTACGCACCTTCGAAGGAGGAAGACGGCTATTCCGCGATGGTGAAAGGGTTTCAATGGTTCAAGCTGGTCTTTCGGGAGAGTCAACCAAAGCTGGTCTACTTTGTGCTGAACGTTACGGACCGCGATGTACCACTCGATGTGGACATTTTCCAGGTGGGCAAAGACTCGGCTGGAGAATCGGATGTCGTTCCATTTGAAGATGGTGAATTCACCTATCAGGTTGAAGCAACGCAGAACTACCCTGGCCTTTATAAATTCCGTACCCGGGTTCTTCAACCGGGCCACGAGTATTATGTGCGGGTGTCCGCGAATCATCCGGCCTATCAACTGCATACCTATGCGTACAGCGTACCGCCCAACCGGGATCCTCGAGAAGCTGTGCGCGCAGGCATGGATTTCCTAGTGAACATGGGCGATAGCTGGCTCTCGAATACTCCGCGCCGCGGCGCCATTGCCTTGCGCACAACCATGCAGCACTCTGAAACACAACTCTGCATCGCATGCCATCCATCGCAATTTACAACCCGCGGGTATCTAAGGGCCGTGCAGAACGGATATGCGCCGACGCAGCGGGCGGGACTCGAGTTTCTGATGGACCGCATCTACAACAATCCGCGACCGCTTTACGGAGAGCCCAACACCAATTGGGTGCGGGTCATTTACACAGCGCGCACAGTTTCGAGCCGTCTGCCCCTGATCGCCCACGCGTTTGAGCAAAACGTGACGCATGATCCGCCACGGAATAAATTTGACCTGCCTTACGCGAGGTTTCTCAAGATTCACTACAAAGGACTCACAGTGATGCCGGGCGATGAAGCAGACGGGTGTGAGCCCGATGTCAGTCCCTTTGAAATTGCCACGCAGAGCTGGCACACGTTTGACCTGGCGTATTCCGAGACACATGAGCAGGATTGGGTTGCCGAACGGGATCACGTGAAGCAGTTGGCGTTGGCATACGAACCCAAGAACTTGATCGACCTGAGTTGGAAGATCATGTTCTTGTCGGAAATCGACCGCAAGAAATATGGGGAGCGAATCAATACCCTGATTGAAAAGCTCTACGAGTACGAAAGTCCGGAGGGCGGATGGCCCTACCCTTTCGATAAGAAAGCAAAACCAGCGGACTTTATCTCCTATAACGCCGTGTTGGCGCTTGCAGAGGCCGGGCACCGGCCTGAAACCGATGAGCACCTGTCCGTTGCCGTAAAAGCGATGCTGGCAGCCCAGCGCCGCGAAGGAAGTTGGGAGGGCGATCCCGTCTATCAAGGATTCAATACGCCATTTAGAGCCACACAATTCGCGGTTATGGCTTTGTCGACCTTGTATCCAGGAAACACTACAGCGAAAAATTGGGATGCCGCCTATCCCAAGCCCGCTGCAAGTCTCGCGACGAATGATCTTCCGCTCCTTCTGGAGCAACTCGATCAATTCTGGGACATGGAGCCCGAATCGGAGCTACTCCAAATCAGGAGAATCCTGACCGAGAGCGATCAACCGCTGGCGCGTGAAGCCGCAGCGCGAGCGCTGGGTCATATGGCGGACCCTGGGGCCCTATCGGCTCTCATCGTAGGCCTGGGCGATTCGACAAAGATGGTACAAACCGCTTCTGCCAGTGCGCTCAGGATGGTTCTTTCGCGGAAGCCGGACGTCGGGCCGAAAGGGCGCAAAATGCTGGCCGAAGCATTGGCTTCGCCGGATGCACGAACTCGATGGGGAGCGGCGCGCGTTTTCAACCAACATTTTCGCGATCTAACTGACGATCCCCAATTGCTGCACGCGCTCATCCGGGACCTCGATGATCCGGTTCCCTATATTCGTTTTGAAGCGGCGGGGGGCATCTGGCGCTGGTACTACTGGCAAGTCGACAAACCTGAAATTCGCCGCGCCACTCTTGAGTCACTTGCCACGCGCATGAATGTTGAGCTCGATCCGATGGTAAGACGCGGCCTGCAGGAGAGCATATACAACCTGCTGGATGAGAACACGGGATACCTCTCTGCGTGGGTGCGAGCGAGCTCGAAAGACGAAGACAAAGACCGCATCAATGAAGGCTACGAGGCTGTCGTCCGGGACCAGGCGCAAGTGCTGGCCAAGGTGCTGCGCGAAGGCACTCCGCTTGGCCGCGAAAGCATTTTGAACGCGTTGTGGGATTTTCACATCCGCCACTACGCGCTGCCGACACTCAAGTCCGACACCGTTTCCATTGGATTGCCAGCTGTTCTCACGAAATACGTAACCGGCGTACCCGATCTTCATCGACCCGGCTACGAGTACTCACCGTATCGTGAAGCGGTCGACTTCAAGTACGACGTGCACAATGGCTTCTATCAAACCCGCATTGGCAACGATAGCGACCTGATTCACTTTTTCAAGAGTTCCGGCCCGGAACTGGAAAATGCGCTGCTTGCATGCCTGACGGGCGCCGACGACGCCATGAAGATTCAAGTGCTGAAAGCAGGGAGCACTCTTAGCGAAGCGGGCGATGCGCGTTTCACGCTTGCAGCTCTCAATCTGTCGGAAGACTCGAATGCGGACGTACGGCAAGCGGTCCGTTACGTCTATGAGGGTGGCCAGCGAGGGCTGCTCAAGCTAGACACGCCGGATACCCCGGATCCCAAGCTTGTGGACAAAGTCGTCGAAATCCTGACCCACGGGAAGCCGGACAGCATGGCTGTCGTGCTTCCCCTGCTGGCCGCATTGCCCGAAGACTCAAACTGGGAAAAAGAGACCAGGGTCAAAGACTCCCTGCGCTCGATGCTCCAGCAGAACCCTGAGCCCAAGAATTATGCCCAGGTGCTCGATGCAGCTTCCTCTTTTAAAAGCCTCATGCAGGAGCAGGATCTCCGCGAACGCATCATTGCCGGCCTTCAATCCTATGATCCCGATGTCCAGCGAGCTTCGCTGCAAATCTGCTTCGAGCACCTTCTAAGCGATCCGCAGTTTGCGCCGGCGGTTAAGACAGCTTTTGCCAAGCTGAATGCCACCGCGTTGCGATTCCTCATGGACGATGCGGGCGATCCACAATTTCTCAAGAGACGCTTGGGCGTTGCCGCGGGTGCGGTTTCACAAGATCAGGACTATTTGAACGGGCATGCGGCTGTGATGAAGATCAAGGAGCCGCTCGATTATCCCATTGTTGTGGACACCATCCTGGCAAATCTGCTCAACGCCGATGCGAATGTGAGCGCAGCCGCTCTCGACACTTTGCGCAAGGTGAAGGACGTGGAACAGCGGCCGGATTTCAAGGCGGCGATGGTCAAGCTGCAGAATTCCACCAACCCCCGCCTCAAACTGATCGCCACAAGCGTTCAGGAAGGGAAGCCCCTGAGCGAGGCACTGCGCGATGTTCAGCCTGGAGAAGTGCTGGACTTCCGCTATTTCGTCACAAAGGTAGAACCGATTCTAGCTGCTCCCGGACCGGACGGAAAGGCTTGTGCCTTTTGCCATGCGAGTCACGTCATCTTCAAGCTGGAACCACCGAACTCTGACGGCGTTTTCTCAGATCAGGACAGCAAGGAAAACTATCGCTACGCGATGCGCGTGGTCAACATCACCGAGCCCGACAAGAGCCTGCTCCTCATCAAACCCACCCGGCCGACCGATAGTGGTGGAGATGTAGGGAACTACCTTGCCACCCACAATGGCGGGCAGCGCTGGCATGGGAATGTGTCATCGGATCAATATCGGACCATTCTGGAATGGATCCGAGGGGGTCGCCTTGAAGCCGGGAACACGCAGAGATAGCGCCGCTTAAGTCCCGATTTGCATGGGTTCGGGACGGAAGAACTCACAAGCACTTGCCAAATGGCTTATTGCTGCTGAACTTGTTCGGAGAAATCAGCCCGCCACAGGGCGCATGGAGCGGGAGAAGGTGCGACTAGACTTGGCAAGAGTGATTTCTGAAGGCAAATAGCGTTTGTTCTCGCCACAAAGCGGGCAGTCAAGATGCATGGACTGAAAAGGGAAGTCGTGGATACCGGTGGGCACCTCGCGGCGGCACTTCTTGCACGTAACGACGAACATCTTGCGGAAGGAAAGTGCCAAGAACATTGGAGCAGTATAGGCGAGAAGACAATTCGGCAATGAAGAATCGGCGCCTGTTTGACTGGATGCGAACATCCCTCGTCAACCACCCCTCAAACAGCGGACCTGAAGGTGGGAACGACCAGTATCCTGGCTTGTATTTCTTGTACTTTAGGCTTGTCATCAGAGAGGAGATTTTCCGCAATCGCAGGATCGGAATCAAATCATTGCCTCTCAATGATTTAAGGGAATTTATCTTCCAATTTCCAATGGATGGCGGAGAGGGAGGGATTCGAACCCCCGATAGCCTTACGACTATGCCTGATTTCGAGTCAGGTGCATTCAACCGGGCTCTGCCACCTCTCCGAGGTTTCGTGCGTGCCGTTCGAAAGCGGAACCATGCATCGAACGAAAGTAGAGAGCTGAGGTCGCGGCGATCTGGAGCAGAGGCGCCCGTTGCCTCCGAAGCCGCAAAGCTCCCCACCAGACCTGAGAATACAGCATTTTCAGGTGGCTCGTCGAATGGTGGAAATTCTCTCGTGGCGTAGTGAGGGCACGAGACTTGCGAGCAGCCGTCAAGCCTCAAGTGATACTTTTACCTTTGATCCAAGCAGGCGTTGGAAACGAGCTGGTTCTCACAAAGCAGCGCACTTCTGGACGGCTCTAAGTTGTGCCCGTGGCATCGAATGTCGCATCGAAAGTCTTGGAGCGCAGGTCGAATGATGGAATTCCATATTTCGCGGGCGGCGCGTGAACGGTATCAGTTCTCGCAAGCCCTTTTCTCCTTTAACGGCAATGTCGTGTTTGCCGATCTCGATGCCTGCCGCGCCTTTGCCCATCGGATGAACCAGGTACGCGACGCTGCCAAAAATCCAGACAGGGCCGTGCACGCAGGACAATTGTTTGCCATGGGCCTCATAGACGAGGCCAGCCATCTGGTCATGGCGCAATACCGCAAGCAATTCGATCCGGAAGTAATGACCGCGGCAGTTGATTGGTTCGCCGGACAGGTGGGGACCGAGAATTTCGCCAAGCTCCTGCTCACGTTTGTTGAGCATTTTCCAGGGCAAAGCGTGATGCGTGGTGAGGAGTCTCCGAAGCATTGGCTCGCCGGCTCGACGGATGGCATGTCGCATCGCGAAGCAGCACTGGAAGAGCTTCTTCTATTGTGGACCGCTAATCGCAACGAGGCCTTTAAGCCATTCGAAGAGCTGTTCGAAGAGAAGAGCCTGGCAGAAAAGACGGTTTACCGCCAGGTAACGCGCGATTTGCCGACGTATTTCGCTACGCGCCCATTGGTTCCGGTGAAGGGCGCGAAGCCGGTTAACCTGATCGAGCTGCTGCGAGCTCCTGCGACCGGCGCACCAGGATCACTGAGCGAACAGCTGGCGTTGATTCGACGACTTTGGGCGCCTCTGCTTGGCGAGAGCATCGAGCGCTTCCTCCAAATTGCCGGAGAAATTCTCCACGAAGAAGAACAGGCCATCTGGATGCAATTCAATCCTGATGCCGTGCGAGTTCGCGAAGCAGCTGAAGAAGCGGCACGCCGCCGTCGCGAACGCGGTGAGCAGCAGTGGCCTTCGCACGTGAGCGAGTCGCACGTTCCGGTGTTCGGTGACCCTGCGCACGAATATGAGAAATTTTCGCCAGATACGGCTTGGATGCCAAGTACGGTGCTTCTTGCGAAGAGTACGTACGTGTGGCTGGCGCAATTGAGCCGGCAGTATGGCCGACAGATCAGCCGCCTCGACGAAATTCCCAATGAAGAACTTGGGTTGATGGCGCACCGTGGCATGAATACGCTCTGGCTGATCGGGATATGGGAGCGCAGTCGGGCATCAAAGACTATCAAACAGCTTTGCGGGAATTCAGATGCCGTTGCTTCGGCCTACTCGCTCTACGACTACCGGATCTCGGAGGACCTTGGCGGCGAAGGAGCCTACATCAACCTGCGTGACCGCGCCTACCACCATGGAGTCCGACTGGCCAGTGACATGGTCCCGAACCACATGGGTATCGATTCTCCCTGGGTGGTTGAGCATCCTGAATGGTTCATCAGCCGAGCGCAGTCGCCTTATCCGGCCTATCGATTCGACGGGCCCGATCTCTCTAGCGATCCGCGCGTCGAAATCAAGATTGACGACCATTATTACGAGCAGACCGATGCGGCCGTAGTCTTTCAACGCCGCGACAGGGCTACCGGGGACACGCGCTACGTCTATCACGGCAACGACGGGACCAGCTTTCCGTGGAACGACACGGCACAGCTCGACTACTTGAATCCAGAGGTGCGCGAGCAGGTGATTCAGACCATTCTGCATGTCGCGCGGCTGTTCCCGGTAATTCGCTTCGATGCGGCGATGACCCTGGCAAAGCGCCACTTTCACCGGCTCTGGTTTCCAGGGCCCGGGTCGAGCGGCGCCATCCCCTCGCGTGCTGAATACGGCATGAGTGATGCCGAGTTCAACCGGATTATGCCGGAAGAGTTCTGGCGCGAAGTCGTCGATCGCGTTGCTGCGGAAGTTCCAGGTACGTTGCTGCTGGCAGAAGCGTTCTGGCTGATGGAGGGTTACTTCGTCCGAACGTTGGGCATGCATCGTGTGTACAACAGTGCGTTTATGAACATGCTGCGCGACGAGAAAAACGCAGAGTACCGTTCGGTTCTGAAGAACACGCTGGAGTTCGATCCGGACATCATGAAGCGCTATGTCAACTTCATGAGCAATCCAGATGAGCGCACGGCGATCGACCAGTTCGGCACAGGCGACAAATGCTTTGGCGTCGCGGTGATGATGTCAACGCTGCCCGGATTGCCCATGTTTGGTCACGGCCAGATCGAGGGCTTTACCGAGAAATACGGCATGGAATACCAGCGGCCGCGCTACGAGGAGAATGCGAATCCGTGGCTTGTTGAACGTCATGATCGGGAAATTGCGCCTTTGCTGAAACGCCGCTGGCTGTTTGCCGAGAGTAGCAACTTTTTGCTTTACGACTTTTTTGACCCATCCGGATCGGTCGACGAGAATGTTTTTGCGTATTCGAACAAGACCGGGAGCGAGAGCGCGGTTGTGGTCTACAACAACCGATATGGAGCCACACGCGGCATGATCGACTTTTCCGCGGCGTATGCAGACAAGGGCAGCGCGCAACTGCGACGCCAGCGCCTGAGCGAGGGCCTCGGTGTGACCGGCGACCCAGGCGTGATTCTTGCATTCAGGGATTCGCTAACCGGGTTGGAGTATTTGCGCCGCGCCAATCACATTGCCGAACACGGTCTCGCCCTCGATCTGCATGCGTATCAGAGCTACGTCTTTCTGAACTGGCGCGAGCTGCGTTCGAGCGCGGAGTATCCATGGGATCGGCTCTGTGACTCCCTCAACGGCCGTGGTGTAGCGAGTCTCGATGATGCGCTGATCGGCCTGGAATTGCAGCCCCTGCATGATGCGCTTCGCTCGTTGCTCGATGGCGAAGTGGTTCGCCAGTTGGCCGAATTTGCCGAACACCAGAACGGTTCGACCGTGACGGTGCGCAAGACCGCGCTCGAACGGAAGGAATTCGCAGACGCGGCCTGGGCGCGAGCCGAAGCATTCTTGCGTGTAGCCATAGATTCCTATCACATGCGGTTCGCACCTGCGCATCAGAGGAGTTCCGAAGCCGCCGAGACGCAAGGACTTTTGTCGATTTTCCGTGAGCGGCTTGTTGCGGCACTGCGTATCCCGCTGGTCGAAGCATTCCTTCCCAAGCCGTGGCCGGCGGCGGCGCGTCGCGTATTGCCAACGGCGAGCCCGGAGCGCACCGCGACGGCGCTCTGGGCACCAGTGTTCGCGTGGGTGATGCTCGAGCTTCTGGCCGAGGCGTTGGACAAGGAGCACCCGCGCGCGACGGCTATTGAATTGTTTGACCGGCTACGCCTGCGCGAAACCCTCGGTCATGCATTCGGCGCTCTGGGCATGGAAGGCGAGGACAACTGGCGGGCGGCGGCGCGGGTTAAGGCGCTTCTGGTTGTCCGTGCGCAGAAGGAGCGAACCATGGTCGAAGCGCCAAGGGTTGCGGAAGCAGAACTGCCGGCGAAGGCGGCGCTTGCGACGGACGGAAAGGTGGCGAAAGCGGAGCGTGAAGTGCCGAAGGCTCCGGCCGCAATTGCGTTGCCGAAGCCGGAGCCGCTGATTGCGACCGAGCTCTGGCATGATCCCGACGTTCGCTGGTTGGCTGGAGTCCATGCCGCGGAGGGACACGAATATCTGGTAAGAGAGCCCTATGAGGAGCTGTTGTGGTGGCTGCAAATTCCTGCGCTACTTCGCCTTGCCGGCACTGCATCGCCTGACCGCGCTGCTGCTCCTGTGATTCGTGACAAGGTCCAAACTGCACTCGATGCGGCAGCGGCGGCGGGGTATCGCCTAGATAGGTTGACGGGAAACGCGGAAGAGGCAAGGGCCGAGACTGGAGATCCAGCGGCAGTGCAAGTGCCGGAGGACGAACCGGTTGAAAAGGCTGCTGGAGCGAAAGAGGGAACCAAAGAACCGGTCGAGCGTACCGGTGGGGTGACGAAGGCACCCGTGCCTTCCAAGAAGTAGCGATGAAAGGACCATACAGATCGGAAAGCGGCGGGCTCTTGGCCGGCCGCTTTTTTGCGCAGATCTGTTGACAAACTGAACTGAACCGTTCAGTATTGCTTGCTGGAGGTCGCGCATGATCCGCGTCCAAAACCTTGTAAAAACATTCGGCTCTTTCACGGCTGTCGACGATGTTTCGTTTGACGTGGCCGAGGGAGAGATTTTCGCCTTCCTTGGCCCGAACGGAGCAGGGAAGACGACCACTATCAAAATGCTGACGACACTGCTGCACCCGACTTCTGGTTCGATCCAACTGGATGGTCTCAATCCCCAGGGCCATCAGAATGAGGTCCGGCGGAAGTTCGGCATTGTGTTTCAGGATCCCAGTCTCGATGGCGACTTGACGGCCTGGGAAAACATGGAGATTCATGGAGTGCTGTATCACGTGCCGCATAAAGTTCGGCGCCAACGCAGCGAGGAACTGCTGAAGTTGTTTGAATTGTGGGAACGGCGCAAGGAACAGGTGAAGAAGTTTTCGGGCGGGATGAAGCGGAGGCTCGAAATTGCACGGGGATTTCTGCATACACCGAAAATTCTCTTTCTGGATGAGCCGACTTTAGGACTTGATCCCCAGAGCCGTAATCAGCTGTGGACTCATGTGAAGCGAGTGAACGAAGCAGAGCGCGTGACGGTTTTTCTGACCACGCATTACATGGATGAGGCCGATCGTGTAGCGCACAGGATCGGAGTGATCGACCACGGCCGCCTGGTGGCCCAGGGGACGCCGAAGGAGATCAAGGAGCAGACCGAAACGGAGACGCTTGAAGATGCATTCCTGAAGCTGACAGGGTCAACGATTCGCGATGAGAGTGCCGGATCGGCGGACCAGATGCGGCAATTTGCAAAGATGTGGAGCGGAGGCCGGCGATGAGCGCGATTTACATTTTGTGGTTGCGAGAACTGAAGCGGTACACGCGGTCGCGGGCGCAGATTCTTGCGTCGCTGGGCCAGCCGATGCTGTACCTGCTGGTGCTGGGATTCGGGTTGAGCCCGGTCTTCAAACGGGCCGGTTATGGCGACTATCTGCAGTTTGTCGCGCCGGGCGTGATTGGGATGTCGGTGCTCTTTTCTTCGATTTTTTCCGGATTAGGTCTCCTCTGGGATCGGCAGTTCGGATTCTTGAAGGAAACGCTAGTGGCTCCAGTGTCGCGGTTGCAGATTATGGTTGGGCGCACGCTGGGCGGAGCGACCGTCGCCGTGATTCAGGGGCTGCTGGTGACGACGATCAGCGTGATTGCCGGGTTCAGGCCAACGCACTTCATGGCTCTTCCTTTGGCGATGGGATTCATGGTGGCGATTGCTATCGTGTTCGCTGCATTGGGCGTTGCCATCGGCTCGAGCCTGCAGGACATGCAGGGCTTTCAGCTCATCATGAACTTTCTGGTAATGCCCATTTACTTCTTGTCCGGCGCGATGTTTCCGCTGGTTGGGTTGAATCGCGTCCTGACGATTGTGACGCGTCTCGATCCACTCAGCTACGGGATTGACGGCATGCGTTCGATGCTGTCGGCGCACTCGGCATTCGATCCGCGACTCGATATTCTGGTTCTGGCCGCGGTCGGATCCGTGTTCATTGTGATTGGAGCGTACCGCTTCTCGAAGATCGAAATTTAACCATGGCACGCACGCGCAGTTTGAAAGCTCACGACAAAGTGCTTCGAGCCGCGCTCGACTTGTTTGGCGAGCGCGGCATCGACGCCACCAGCATGGATGCGATTGCGCAGGCGTCCGGCGTGAGCAAAGCAACGATCTACAACCACTGGGCTGACAAGGAAGCGCTGCTGATGGAGGTCATGGAGATGATCCATGGCGTGAATCGGCAGCCGGAGTGTTTCGATACCGGTGACATTCGCCGTGACCTGACCGCGGTGCTGACGCGACGCCCGCCGGACGAGTTTGACGCGGTGCGTACGCGCCTGATGCCGTCGATGATTGCGTACTCGGCGGTTCATCCGAAATTCGGACAGGACTGGAGATTCCGAGTGATGGAGCCTCCGCGCCAGTGCATCAAGGAGATTCTGGAACGCGGCATGAAGCTTGGATTGCTTCCCAGCGATCTGGATATTGAGGCGGGCGTTTCGCTGTTGCTGGGGCCAGTGCTCTATACGCACATCTTTCAGAAGGAGCGGTTGGCGCAGGCACCGGATATCGGGCCGAAAGCGGCGGAATCGTTCTGGCGCGCCTTCAGCCAGGTACGGAAAGAGCGGCTGGAACAGGCGGGCGTACCGAAGAAGTTGGACAAGCGGCGGTAGCGGGTGCCGGCCGGGACTGGCCATCGAGACAGGTGCTTCGCGTGGCGCAGCCTGCCGAATCGCACAGTTTCACAGCTTCACAGTTTCACAGCCCGAATAGCGGAGTTCGCGGAGTCAGCGAAATCGAGTGTTCGCCGTTGATCCGGCTAAGATTTTGCGGCCCTAAATTGCGATTTGGTCAATCGGTATACCCCCGGGGGGAGGGGGGAGGGGGGGTACCACTTTTCGCCCTTATCCCATACATTCCCGGAAGGTTAGCGCTGAAAAAGTGCGTTCTATACCGCACTTATGTGCACATTTGCTGCATTGGCTCAAACGAACATTTGCCGCAAAAGGAAGCGGCGACCCGAATGGGGATCGCCGCGTTTCTTCTTCTACTCCTGAAACAATTCTACGCGTTGGAGGGGTATCGGACTGCAAGAGTGCGCGGAGGAATCGAACCGTTGGTCACGGGTGTGTTCCGATTTGGGAATGGGCGCGAGTCAACAAGTCAGCGAGTCGGCGGAAAGGAGGCAGGGAAAGGTCGGAGGTCTCGCACCCGAAGTTCGTCGTAGATCAGCATCGCGAAGTGAATGGGTGCGCCACCCGCGAGTTGGCCAACAGAGGACTCTCCCTGCGGGTTCTTAGTCCTGGGTGTTCCGCATCCGATCCAGGTGGGCCCGAAGTCTCGGAAGCGATCAATTTACTTGAAGTATTGGGCGAGAGCGTCCCAGTAGTTCGACTTCCATCCGCCGGCGAGGTGTTCTGCCTGGTTCACGGGAAAGCCGGTGTGATCAAAGACGATCTTTGCTCCTGTGCCTTGAGCGATCAATTCAAATTTGGCAATTGAGTAAATGTGAGGGGGCCAGCTTGCAGCGCGCCATGCCTCAACGATCCGGCGCTCGGGCTCGAGTTCAAGCTGCCAACCGGAAATGTATCCACCGAAGAGGAGGATCGCTCCGCCGGGTTCCCGGCCAATCTCGGCAGGCTTGGAAACCAAGTTTAACGATTTGGATGCAGCGCTGAGCAGTTGCACCTTTTGAAACTGCATTGGATCCGTCAGGGCGTCGTAGACACGTGTTGGAGTCGCGGAAAAGACCGGCTCCTGATGAATGGTGGCTGCCGAGTAAGCAACTCCATCGGAGGACGCGGCAATGGCAGGTTTCGCTCCAAGAGCGAGACTGCCAAAGGTGAAGGCCAACGTCGCCAGGCTTTCGCGGCGGGTCAGGCCTGGACCGAAGGACGGATCTTCCATCAAGGATTTCCTGTTCATCTCCGTTTTCATTCCTTTTGCTTTACCAGGATGGCTGCGTGCAAGGGCATTGAAACAGTGTGGCTAAATATGTTCAAGATAATATTTTGAGTATCCGGCAGAATGATTCTTGTATTCCAGGAGACTGCCATGCCCTATCCTCCTTCACACCGCACAGAGACCCGGAAGCGGATTGTCGACAGTGCGCGACGGCTGTTCAATCTGCGCGGCTTCGACAATGTTTCGATCGCGCAGATTATGGCAGGAGCGAAGCTCACGCACGGAGGCTTCTACAGCTATTTCCAATGCAAATCCGATCTTTACGCGGAAGTGCTGAACTGTTTTTTTACCGACCCGGAGTGGAAAAACAACTGGGATGGCGTATCCGTTGATATGGGTTCAAAGGATGTGGGGGCGCAGGTTGTGAACGCCTATTTATCACGGCAACATCTGGAAAGCATTGAAAACTGCTGTCCGATGATTGCGTTGCCCACCGATGTGGCGCGGAGCGGCCCCGTCGCGAGGAAGGCGTTCGAGAGGGTATTTGAAGCGATGGTGACTTTGCTGGAGCGGAGCACAAGGAATGGCCGGCAAAGCCGAAGAAATACGGCTCACGCGATTGCAGCTTTGAGCATCGGCGGAATGGTGGTGGCGAGAGTTCTGGTGAATCGAGCGCATGCGGACGAACTTCGAGAGTCCTGTCTTCAGGCTGCCTTGCAGCTCGGCGGATGGCCGAAGCCCTCGAATGTGGGAGAAGCAGCCGTGAAGCGCCGCTCGAAGAATCTGCGTTCCAAGCCGGCGGTTTAGGTTGATCCTGAAAGGAAAACTACGGCCGCCTGAAGGTGGCGGCCCATTCAGTTTCTTGAAGGAGCGGCGCTTGGATTGGCATTTCTCAGCCACTCGGAAAAAGCCGGCGCAACCTGCTCTTTCGGCATGCCGGAAATTCGGAAATGAAACTTTTGGTTAGAACGGGTGACGATTCCGTTCTTGTCGATGCCGGCAACGTCGTTTACCCGGACGGTCACGTTTTTCGCAGGGTCAGAAGCGCACGTGAACGTCATTGAGGCGGCTGCAAAGACCAACGAGCCCTTGCTGCATCCGTTGCTCATGCCATCTCTGCTCGCAGCAAAGTTGCGAAAGTAAGTCGGGGTGATTGGATTTGTGAAGGGTGACGCGGAAGGATTTTGGGGTGAGGCACTTTCCAATGGATTGGCGGGAGCATTGGACATGGGATTGATGGGGCGCGCTTGCGATCCATAGGCAGAAGGGTTCGCTGGGTGCTCGAGTGCACCGGGGCTAGGTTTGGCGTGAGGACCAGGCTGCAAGTTGGCCGGTGCCTGATCTGATTGCGTCGCGGAGTTTTTATCGGCGGTTGAATTGGGGGTCATTTCGTGCAGAGTTGCCCAAACAAGCACACCTGCGCCAAAGAGAAGGATCAAGAACAAGAAAAGGCATCCGGCTGATTTCGATGGACCGCTTGAGGGGCCGTAGTTGGACCCGCCGGCGACGTTTCCGCCCGATGGAGTTTGCTGGGAACTTTGGGTGCGCTTGCGGGCGGCCTCATGGATTTTTAGCGTTTCTGAAGTGCCCCTCCTGAGAATTTCGGCATCGCGAGCGCGCCTGTCCCGCTCAGCCTTGTTTGCGGCGTCGACACCATCTTTCCAGTTGTCCCACGCGTTCGACATCGCCCAACCTTTGCGAGCCATCATAGTTGAACTTGCATGATGTGTGGACGCAGCCCGGTTCGCGTGGCAATTGGACGGACGTTTCCGGGGCTGTTGCTCCTCCCTGCTAATCTAGGCTCGGGCAAGCGACCCTCCTCTCGAGGCATCGCGCCGGGGTCGGGCGGAGCGATGCGATTCCCAAAAAATTGATGCGCACTGTGATCCAGGTTTCCGGAATTCGTAAGACCTACGGCTCGACTGTGGCCGTGGATGAGGTGTCGTTTGACGTGCGGGAAGGTGAGATTTTTGGGCTGATCGGGCCTAACGGCGCGGGGAAGACCACGACGATGGAGTGCATTGAGGGGTTGTTCAAACCGGACCGGGGAGCGATTTCGGTGCTTGGCTTCGATCCGTATCGCCAGGCGCGCAAGATCCAGAACCGCATCGGCGTTCAACTGCAGCAGGCGCAGTTGCAGAAGCGAATCAAGGTGTGGGAGGCGATTGATCTTTGGGCGTCGCTCTATGGAAAGACGGCGGTGGATGCGGAACGGCTGCTCGAACAACTGGGTCTGACTGAGAAGCGGAATGCATGGTTCATGACGCTTTCGGGAGGGCAAAAGCAGCGGCTGTTTATCGCGCTGGCGCTGATCAACGATCCAGAGGTGGTGTTTCTGGACGAGCTGACGACGGGACTCGATCCACAGGCGCGCCGGGCGATCTGGGATCTTGTGCGCGGAATACGCGAACGGGGAAAGACGGTCTTTCTGACCACGCATTTGATGGAGGAAGCGGAACGCCTGTGCGATCGGGTCGCCATTCTGGAGCACGGCAGAATTATCGATGTGGATACGCCCAAAAACCTGGTGGATCGCCATTGTCCGGAGAGGACTGTCGTGCTGACCACAGAGGATGCGAGGGCTGCCGATCAATTTCGTACCTTTGCCGGATTAGAAGGAGCTGCAGATGTGGTGTGCGACGGCGGCGAGATCAGAATCAGCGGTTCGAGTGAAGATCTTGTGACGGATGTGATTCATTGCCTGTCAGAGAATCGCATTCGAGTGACGGATTTTCGCACCATTCTCCCCAACCTTGAGGATGTGTTTCTCAAGCTGACCGGCCGTTCGCTTCGCGAGTAGAGATGATGTTGCGTGGACTTTTAAAACTGACGTGGATTGAGTTAAAGGTGTTCCTGCGCGAGCCGTTGGGTGCAATCGGCGCCATCGGCATGCCGGTGATCGTCTTTCTTGTGTTTGGCCGATTGGCAGGCCGCTCGATACCTTCGTCCAGTGCCGCCGCAGGCTTTCTACGCGCGGACGTGGCTGTGCTTGCTTCACTGCTGATTGTGGTGGGCGCCGTGATTTCGCTGATCACGATCATTTCGATTTACCGCGAGAGTGGGATACTGAAGCGGCTCCGGGCTACCCCTCTGCATCCGCAAACGATTCTGGCTGCGCAGGTGCTGGTGAAGCTGATTTTGAGCGCGGCCACCCTGGTGCTGATGTTGCTCGCAGGCAAACGCTACTTTCCCGCAGGCGCCCATGTCCCCTGGCTGTCGTTCAGTGTTGCACTTGTGATCAGCACCTGGAGCATTCTGTCGCTCGGCTTTGTGATCGCGAGCATTGTGCCGACCGCCCGGTTTGCGCAGCCGATCGGCGCGCTGATTCTGTATCCGATGGTTGCTTTTTCCGGGCTGTTTGTGCCGATCCAACTGCTGCCGCCGGTGCTTCACAACATCGCCAGAATCCTGCCACTCACCTATGCGGTGAATCTGCTGCAAGGGATCTGGAGCGGCGATGCATGGGCAGGTCACCTGGGCGACGTTGCTGCCCTAGTTGTGGTGTTTGTGGTGTGCACCGTCGTATCCACGAAGGTGTTCCGGTGGCAGTAGGGAAGCCGCGGCCTGTAGGGGAATCACTGCGACGCCAAGCGACAGAGATTTTGGCTGGACCGCTATCTCCAGTTCCCCATGAGCACGAAGGGCGCCCAGTAATAAGGATGGGCAAAGCCCTGGGGACCGGGTTTGTCGTCTTCGTCGGTGGAGAGGCCGCGGCCTGCGGCGTTGGGCGTTGCGTTGTAGATTTTGGAATTTCCCTGGAGCAGATCGAGCTGAGCCTGGCGCAGAGCTGCAACTTTCTCGATCTTGCCGCCGCCTTGGGCCCAACGGCGATAGAAGTCGGCCATGAGGGCGCCGGTGCTGGCGTCGTCGACCTCCCACAGAGTGGAGATGACGGCCTTGGCACCCTTGCTGAGAGCGGTTGTTCCCAGGCCGTCGACTTCGCGTCCGTCGCCGGCCGAGCCGCTCATGCCGGTTTCGCAGGCTGAGAGAGTGAGCAGTTCTGTATTGTCCATGGCGAGGTTGGGATTGTCGTTGAAGTTGGCGACTGTGAGATGGAAGGCTTTGCCGGCTTCGGTGTTGTCGGCCAGGAGCAGGTAAGACTGCTTGTCGTCTCCCGGCTTGAAGACGAAGTGGCTGGCGATGTGCACGACGGCGTGAGGGCTGCTCAATTGATCTTCCATGGCTTTCTGCGTGAAGCCGTTGTCGAGCAGGATGGTGCCGGGAAGCACACCGTTGGATCCCTGAACGCGGGGATCTTTGACGACCTCGTCCAATTCGCCGACGACCGCTTTCAGTGCGGGAAGATCGGTCTCATATTTCTTTGAGATGCCCATGGCAGTCGCGGTCATGTTGCTGACGTCGGGCTTTTCTGCAAGGTGAGGAATGCTGACCGGAGTGATGGTGACGGTGTTGTATTTCTCGACGAGATATTGTTTGCCATCAAAGAGCGCGGCCATGGGAACGTAGCGCAGCGCGCCATCGAGCGACCAGACGATGGTTTCGGCATAGGCCAGGTCGAGGTCGGCTTTCACGGGACCGACGAGGATGTTGTAGAGGTCCTGGGCGGAGGGACGGGGGTCGCTGGACTTTTTGCGAAGGGCCTGTTCGAATGCGGCGATCTTTTTGTTCAAGTCTTCCTGGGTGATTGCGTATTCGCGGGCCACGGGGGTGGTCCCGGAGACAACAATAACGCGGTAGCGGTCGCTTGAGACGAGGGTGTAGAGCGCGACGGTATGCGGCATGCGGGCGAGCGCCTGGTTGAGCGCGCTGACGTTGCCTTTCACATCCGCGATCTGGCGATTGGCATTGCTGCCGGTGCCGAGCAGGGTATAGAGGCGTTTGTAGTAGTCGTTGAGGCCGGTGTTGGCGGCCTGAATCTGATCGGAGAGCTGCTTGTAACGAGCATCCTGGTCGGGTGTACGGCTGGGGAGCTTGCGGAGGTCGGCCCACTCCTGGCCGAGGGCGACAATTTGCGCGGTGGATTTCTGGTAATCGGCGGCAGCCTGCTGCTCGGCGGGAGTGAGCGAGAGCGGGCTGAGCGTGTTGGCCGCTTCGCCACGCGTGTAGTCGGAATACTCCTGTTGTTTGAGCAGGTCGAGGACTTGTTGGGCTTCGGGTAAACGTCCCTGAGCGATGAGGAGATCGGCGAGGTTGTGGTAGGTGTCTTCATTGGAGGTGAGGAAGCTGGACTGCAGAGACTTGTCGAGACCCTGGATGTTGCCGCGCAGTTGCTGCAGCAGATTGACGGACTCTTTTCCGTAGAAAATAGCGAGCGCGGGGTCGGCCTTTTTCCGGTTGAGCATGAGGTTGTGAAGAAAGCGGGACTGCAGGAAGGGATCGGCGAGGGGCGTTTCAGCTTCGAGGGCTTGCTGAAAACTCTGCAGTGCCTTGTCGTTTTCGCCCATGGCCTGCAGGACTGCGCCGATGCGGTCGAGAGTGAGGGCTTCGCCTTCGGGGTCTCCCACTTCGCGGTGGACTGCGAGTGCCTGATTGAGAGAATCGAGAGCTTTTTGATTCTGGCCGAGGCCCATGTAGGCCGTGCCCAGAAAGGTGAGGGAATTGGCCTGGCGCGCGCGATCGCTGATGGCGACTTCAATGGCGAGCGCCTGGTTGAGCTGATCGAGCGCTTTGGCCCATTGGTTGAGTTTCATCTCTCCTACGGCAATGTTGTTGAGCAGGTTGGAGAGCGCGTACTGGTTCGATGTTGCGCGGTAAAGCGGGACGGCCTGGTTGTAGTAGTCGAGTCCCTTTTCGGGTTGGCCAAGAACGAGGTAGGCAGTGCCGATGTTGGTGAGCATGTTGGCGCTGCCGTTGTTGTCGGGGATCTGGCGGTAAATCTGCGCGGCCTGGTTGAAGTTGTCGAGAGCTTTCTGGCCGTCGCCCAGGTAGCCGTAGGCGGTGCCGATGTTGCCGAGCGCGGTGGCTTCGCCGTCGCGGTTTCCAACTTTGCGAAAAAGAACCAGCGCCTGGTTGAAGTTGTCGAGCGCTTTACGGCGGTCACCGAGGTCGAGGTAATCTTTGCCTACGAAGTTGAAGCCATTGGCCTGGGCCGCCTCGTCGCCCGAGGCGCGAACCATTTCGAGCGCTTGGCTATGCGCTTCAAGAGCTTTCTGGTGTTGGCCAAGAGCGGAGTAAACGGTGCCGATGGCGGCGAGGGTTTGAAGCTCGTTGATGCGATCGCCAAGTTCGTGAGAGATGGCCAGGGCGCGATTGGCGGCTTCGAGTGCGTTCTGCGGCTGGCCAAGGGCCATGCAGAGGACGCCGATTCCGCGCAAGACGGCGGCTTGATCGGGACGGTCGTTGGCTTCGCGATAGAGACCGAGGGCGCCGACGGCGAGCATCAGCGCTTTTTGGTTCTGCTGGATGCTCTTGAATTGCAGAGCCATCGCCACAAGGGCATTGGCCTGGCCTTTGGCGTCTCCGGCCGCTTTTGCAGAAGCGAGTGCTGCTTCGAGGCTGTTGAGTTTTTCCTGCACCTGCGGAGGGATCGGCGCCGCAGGCGGGGCATTGGACGGTGCAGCGGATTGCTGGGCCCGAAGAGTTCCGGGGGCGCAGGCGAAGAGGAGAGCCAGGCTGAGAGCGGCAGCAAAACAACGTGTCCGGCGCAGGCACGTGTCCAGCGTCTGCAAGGGGAACGGAGCGGCATGGGTGTTCACGGGACGGGGCATCGCAAAGGAAAGTGCAGATGATCCACTGTAACGGTTTTTGCTGCGTAGGGAATCGTTCAAGACACCGGACACCGGCGGCGGCTTGAAATCCTGACCCGGGAGTCGAGGCAAGTGCAAGGCGGGAAGGGGCTGGGGCGAGTGAGACGGTCGTGGGAACCTTTGGACGGGTGCAACCGTACAATGGAGTGCGATGACCGCATTTCGCTTCGCACGAGGGCTACCCTTCCGGCTGGTTCTGGCCGGGCTTCTCCTATCCATCCTCCCGGCAATGAAAGCCGAGCAGGTGAAGGACCTGCCGAAGCCGACTGACTATGTAAGCGATTATGCGCACGTGCTTTCGGCGCAGACGATTGCCCAGATCGACAGCCTCTGCGAACAACTGGACCATAGCAAGGCCAACGCGCAACTGGCAGTGGTGACAGTTCGGAATATGGATGGCGATGATCCGGCGGACTGGGCCAATCAGCTGGAAGACGCCTGGAAGATGGGCAAGAAGGGATCGGACCGCGGTGTACTGGTGCTGCTGTCGGTCGACGATCACCATTACCGGATTGACGTTGGGTATGGCCTTGAGGGAATTCTCAACGATGCGAAGGTAGGCGATTTCGGGCGGTCCATGGTCCCGTATCTGCGCGCCAAGGATTACGACAGCGCCATTACCATGGCGGTGGGCCAAGTGGCGCAGGTGATTGCGCAGGATGCCGGCGTATCGCTGAGCAACGCACCGGAAGTTGCTCCGCAGCCGCAAATGGAACGCCACTCGAGCATTGCCCCCTTCATTTTCTTTCTGCTGATCATCCTGTTCTTTGGCGGCTTTAGCGTTCTGCGCGCGCTGTTGTTCTTTGGAGTGTTTGGCAACAGCTTTCGCGGAGGGCCGTGGTTTGGCAGCGGTGGCGGCGGCGGTTTTGGGGGTGGATTTGGCGGTGGGGGTGGTGGAGGCGGTGGCGGCTTTGGAGGGTTTGGCGGCGGCAGCTTTGGTGGAGGCGGGGCCGGCGGGTCGTGGTGAGAGAAGCAGGGAACAGGCGAAAACAGGGAATAAGGGGACGAAGGATCGAAAGACGGAGAAGTGGAAGCAGGAACCAGGAATAAGGCTGTAGGAATGACGATTTTATTTGTAGGGGTTTCCTTGAGTGGAAGCCGGAGGGGAAGAAAGAGGCTATGAAGGGACTTTGGATTGCGCTGGGTATTGTGGGAGTTCTGGTGCTGGCCGCATTGATGGTTGGCATGAGCTATGTGAGCGCGAAGAATCAGATGGTTTCGCTGGACCAAGAGGTGAAGGCCTCGTGGTCAGAGGTGGACGTGCAACTGGAGCGGCGCGCCGATCTGATTCCGAACCTGGTGGAGACCGTGAAGGGATTCACCAAGGAAGAGAGCACGGTGTTTGGTGACATCGCCAATGCGCGCGCAGGATTGCTGAATGCGCAGGGGCCGGCGGCAAAGATTGCGGCCAACGGCACGCTGGATTCGGCGTTTGGACGATTGCTGGCACTGACGGAGAATTATCCGCAACTGCGGTCGAGCGATCAGTTCATGCGGCTGCAGGACGAGCTGGCAGGAACGGAAAACCGGATCAGCGTGGCGCGGAAACGCTACAACGATGCGCTGCAGACGTACAACACGTTTGTACTGCAGTTTCCGAACAGCATCTGGGCGGGAATGGCGGGATATAAACAGAACACCGCGTATTTTACAGCGAGTCCGGCAGCGCAGCAGGTGCCGAGCGTGAAGTTCTGATCACGTGCGGTAGGGCGGACGCCTCGCGCCTCAAAGCAGCATTTGGAATGTCGATCCGGAACAGCAAAAGGCCATCCCGAAGGGGGATGGCCTTTTTGTACCTGTGCTTGTGGAGGCCCGTAGCAGCCTCGAAGATCTACTTGAAGGAAGCGATGGCGCTGGCTTCGTCGTCGTAGATATCGAAGACGGTGTAGAGCTTGGTGAGCTGGAGTACATCCTTGACCTTTTTGGTCAGGCTCAGGAGCTTCAAAGCGGCGCCCTGATTTTTGGATGTGGTGTATGCGCTGACGAGCTCGCCGAGGCCGGAGCTGTCGATATAGTTCACATCGCCAAGGTTGAGCAGAATCTTTTTCTGGCCTTTGCTGATGAGGTCGCGAATGGCTTCGCGCAACTGCACACTGCCCTCGCCCAGAGTGATACGCCCGCTGAGGTCCACAACGGTCACGCCATCCACTTCACGGGAAGCTAACGTTAGAGCCACGGAAATTCCTCCTTCTGTCGGTGATACGGTTATAGCACCTTTTTGAGCGCTGGTTGAGAGGTTGGAGCCGACCGCAGCGGCAAGAACGTCGCGTATGCGTCCGTTTGGATTCAATGCTGCCGGGTCAAGTCCCCTGGGTCTCTTCTGCGGCCGGCGCCAGATGCTTGATCAGAGTCAGCTCGGTTCCGGGATGCAGTTGACGAAAGTGTACCTCATCCATAAAGGAGCGGATGAGGAAGATACCGCGGCCGGTGCCGCGCAAAAGATTCTCGGGTGCGAGAGGATCGGGAAGGGAATCGGGGTCGAGTCCTTTGCCCTGGTCGGCAATGGTAATGATGAGCGACTTGCCGTCGTTCTCGAAACTGGCGGTGATTTGCTTGGCAGGATCGTAGTCGTTGCCATGAAGGACGGCATTGACAGCCGCCTCGCGCACAGCCATGGTGAGCCGGAAGCGGTCATCCTCATCCAGGCCGGCCTCGGCGGCATATTTCTCCGCCGTGGCTTCCACCTCGCTCACGCTTTCCATCGTTGAGCTCAGCGCAAACCTCAAACGTCCTCCTCCGGGCTTTTCCAAGCGATTCGTCTCCCTCTGTTCGGAGCGCCGCTTGTACTGTGGCGGGCTGCGTTCCGTTTGGGGTTGCGGATTCATCCCGTTTGCGACGACCCGGGTCCCCAGAATCCTGAATGATGTGCCCCTGGATTCGTCCTGCCGGAACTGGAAAGCCATACCGAACCGTGGGAGGAACCTTGGTGGCAGTTTCACGGGTCAAGCTCGTTGTGTCAAGCGCGTTGAGGGATTGTTGGATTGGATTGAAAGGGATGGCTGACTTTCAAGGTGCGCGTTGCGCATCAATCTGCATGAAACGGCTACACTCATCGCATGCATTCTTCTTCCGCAACGCGTGTAAGCCTGACGGCGCTGCTGGGCACACCGGTGACCGATGCCAAGGGGCAGCTTTGCGGGAAGTTGAAGGACATTGCCGTGGCTACAGGGCCGGATGCGGGCAAAGTCGCCGGCCTGGTGCTGAAGACCAAGACGGGGCTGTCGCTGGTGCCGTCGCATGAGGTGATGGAGACACCGGCAGGCACGCTGGAGCTGCGATCGACGAGCGCGATGACGCCGCTGGTGGACCACACCAATTTTCTTTTTCTGCAGCAGGACCTGATTGACCGGCAGATCATCGACATCAATGGGCGGAAGGTGGTCCGGGTCAACGATGTCGACCTGGAGTGGACAGGCGATGGGAGCGGCGGGGCGCACCAGCTACGCGTAGCCGAAGTGGAAGTGGGGATGCGCGGCGCGGTTCGCCGGGTGTTCAAAGGGCTGCTGCCGCGGACATCGCTCGAAGCACTTTCGCGCAAATTTCGTGAACGAGGGATTCCCTGGCAGTTTGTCGATGTGATCGAAGTCGATCCTGCGCGCCGAGTGAAGCTGCGTATTGAACACGAGCGCCTGGCGGACATGCATCCGGGCGAACTGGCCGACATTCTGGAAGATCTGGCGCCTGCCGAGCGCGCCGCGGTCTTTGTCTCGCTCGACGATGAGGTTGCAGCCGAAGCGCTGGAAGAAGTGGAACCGAAGCTGCAGAAGGCGCTGCTGGAAAAGCTCGATGAAGAGACCATCGCCGACATTGTGGAGGAGATGGATCCCGGCGCCGCCGCCGATCTGCTGGCGGAGCTTCCTGAAGAGCAGTCGGACGCAATTTTGGAAGAGATGGAGCCGGAAGAGCGGCAGGAAGTTGCGGAGCTGCTGGAGTTCGACGAGAAATCTGCTGCCGGCGCGATGACGACAGACTTTGTTTCCGTGGGAGTGAATGCGACAGTGGCGAATGCGGTGCAGGCATTGCGGGCATTCGATGGCGATCAAGAAAGCGTGACGGAGATCTACCTTCTGGATGAGAAGAAAGTGCTGCGCGGATCGCTTCCCCTGGCGCGCCTGGTGATGGCACAGCCGGAGACGCGGCTGTCGGTCCTTGCAGAGCCGCGATTCCTCTCGTGTCCTGCAGCGATGCGGCAGAATGAGCTTGCGGAGATGTTTGACAAGTACAATCTGCATGCATTGCCGGTGGTGGATTCGCAAGGGCGCATGGTGGGCGTGGTCCAGGCCGACCATGTTATTAGTTTTCTGCGCGAAAAGTTATAAGCTCGTTCGGGAATTCTGCTACTCTTTCGGCAACAGTTCTTCAATCAAAAACCCTCCCCCCAATTAACCGATTGCAGGCTCGCAGCTGTGCGGGCTGCTCGATGCGATGACGAGGATTGCTATGCCCCAGCAGAGTCCGAATTTCAAGGGCAATGTGCGCCCGCCGATAGAGATGCCGGATCACGTGTTGCAGCGGCCCAAGAACGTAGCGGCCAAGGTGGAAGTGCCGCTCATGATCCAGATTTTTGCGTGGTATTGCGTGGTGCGGACGGTGTGCTTTCTCACTTTCGCCCTGATTGTGGGCATCGCACCCGATTCGCCGACGGCTGCGAGCGTGATTGAGCACTTCGATCGATTTCCCCGTTCGATGCCGCCAGAGGGCATCTTCTACATTTTCACGTTTCTGTACGGCATGACCGCTTACCGGTGGTTCCGGCGTGATTGGAAGGCGCGATGGATCACCATGTTTGTTACCGGGGCAGGAGCGGCCCAGACGCTGGTGAACGTGATTGCGAACCGGATGGCGGGCAATCCGGATGGGCTGCCGCCGGGCGCCGAAGGCATGCTGATTGTGGGATGCCTGTTCAATCTGCTTATTTGCTGTTATCTGGCCTTTTATCCCGGCATGGACCAGGCGTTCGACGAGTCGGATGACGGGCCCTTCGGGACTTTTGGTCGGCTGTAAGTGATTGATGACCAAGGCGCAATAAAAGCGCTGCCAAAAGCGATTTTTGTGAAACAATTCTTGTATGTTCCAGTTGCCTAAGGTCATTCAGGGCGGCATGGGTGTCGGGGTGTCCAATTGGCGCCTGGCCAATGCTGTCTCGCGCCTGGGTCAGCTCGGTGTTGTTTCCGGCACTGCCCTTGACTCGCTCTTCGTTCGCCGCCTTGCCGATGGCGACAAAGATGGGGACATGCGCAAGGGACTGGACGCATTTCCGTTTCCGGAGATGGCGAAGCGCATCTGGCAGGAGTATTTCGTGCCCGGCGGCAAGCCGAGCGGCACACCCTATCCGAACTTGCCCATGCACCAGCGGCTGGAGCCGCGCAAGTTGATTGAGCTGTGCATGGTGTCGAACTTTGTTGAAGTGTTTCTTGCGCGCGAAGGGCATGTAAACAAGGTGGGCGTGAATTTTCTGGAAAAGGTGCAGCTGCCGCACCTGGCGTCGATTTACGGAGCGATGCTGGCAGGCGTGGGCTATGTGCTGATGGGCGCGGGCATTCCGCTGCATATTCCGGGCGTGCTGGATGCCTATGCGGCGCAGACAACGGCGGAATACAAACTGGCGGTGGTGGGCGCGTCTGCGGAGCAGGATACGATGATGCGGTTCAACCCGGCAGATTACGTGGAAGGTCCGCTGCCGGTGCTTGAGCGGCCGAAGTTTCTGGCGATTGTGTCGTCGAATACGTTGGCGACCACCATGCTGCGCCGGGCAAATGGCCGGGTGGATGGATTTGTGATTGAGAGCCCAACGGCGGGCGGACACAATGCGCCACCGAGGGGAAAGCTTCAACTGAACGAAACGGGACAGCCGGTTTATGGCGAACGCGACCGCGTGAACCTGGCGGAGATGCGCGCGCTGGAGCGGCCCTTCTGGCTGGCCGGCGGCTATGGCAATGCAGACAAGCTGCGCGAGGCGCTGGATGAAGGCGCGGCCGGGATCCAGGTGGGCACGGCGTTTGCGTTCAGCGAAGAGTCGGGCATGCGTGCGGATCTGAAGAAGATGTTGATTGCGCAGGCCGTGGCGGGGACAGGCGAAGTGTTTACCGATCCGCTGGCTTCACCGACCGGATTTCCCTTCAAGGTTGCGCAGTTGAACGGAACATCATCGGATGAAGGCGTTTATCAGGCGCGGAAGCGCGTATGCGATCTGGGCTATCTGCGTGAACCGTATGCGACACCCGAGGGAAGCATTGGGTACCGATGTGCGTCAGAGCCAGTAGCAACGTACGTGGCCAAGGGCGGCAAGGTGGAAGACACAGTGGGTCGCAAGTGCCTTTGCAATGCGTTGCTGGCCAACATTGGGCACGCGCAGACACGGAAAGATGCTGCCGCTGAGCCTGCGCTGGTAACGACGGGCGATGATTTGAATACCGTGGTGCAGTTCCTGAAGCCGGGGGCGACATCGTACTCGGCCGTGGATGTGGTGCATTTGCTGCTGAGCAAGGTGGAAGCGGTGAAGGAGCCGATGCCGGAGCTGGTCCCGGAACCGGTGCTTGCTGCGACGGCGTAGAAAACCAGGACACGTGAAATTGAGAGGCGGACCCTTTTCGGGTCCGCTTTTGTTTGGGCGCGCGGATGATGTCTCGACGGAGCGATTGAGCGGTGCAGCGCGCTAGGGCGCTTTATCTTCGTCGGCGAGGAAGTTGCCGAGGCGGTCGAGTTTGCGTTGCCATTCGGTGCGGTGGACGCGGGTCCAATGATCCAGAGCGTCGAAACCTGCGGGTTCGATACGGCAAGTGCGGACGCGGCCAAGTTTTTCGGTGTGCACGAGGTGGACCTCCTCCAAAATCTGCAGGTGCTGGGAGACGGCCGTAAGCGTGATGCCGAGAGGCTCGGCGAGGCGCGATACAGACGTTGGACCGGTGACGAGCCGGTCGAGGATGGCGCGGCGGGTGGGATCGCCGAGCGCGTGAAACAGCCGGTCGATATCGATGGGAGGAGGCTTCATCGAGCTTCCTTTACTCGGCAAGATAAGTGCCCACGCGTTCGAGCAGGGTGGTCCAACCGGCTTTGATCATTTCGGCTCCGCCGGGCCATTCAAGATAGACGGCCTGATGGGTGAGGACGAGCTCGGTTCCAGCGCCGGACGGACGGAATTCGAAGGTAGCGAGCATGATGTTGATGGGCTTGCCGTTCAACGACATTTTTGAGGTCATGACGATGCGTTGATCGGGGACGATGTCGGCATAGATGCCCTCGTTGGCGATTTGCGAGCCGGCGATGGGGTGGCCTTCCTTGAAGCGATAGCTGAGCCGCTCGGAGCCGCCGGCGCGGAACTCCATCTCGAATTCCTGAATTTCGTGTTCGCCTTCGGCGTACCAGCGGCGTTTGCGGGCGGGTTGAGCGAAGGCGGCAAAGACGTGGTCGGGTGGCTGAGGATAGTTGCGTTCGAGGACGAAGGTGCTGTGGAGGATGTTGGGGTCGGTCATGGGTATCTCCGTTTCGGTGGCGAAATAGTGAAGCAACGACTTCAGTATTGAGCAGGAACGAAGAATTGTCAAGTGGTGACTTCAGTATTTTTTAGGCGGTATGTGCGGCGACTTTTTTGCGGACTTGGCGACTCTGTGACTTGCGGATGCGGCTGGTGAGAGCTTCACCGGTGCCGGCCGCAGGGGGGCGCTTCGCGCGGACTTTTCAATCTTAAAGATTCAAGGAAGCCCGACGCGGTGGACCAGGTCAGCGAATCGGGGATCGCTGCGGATGGGGTCGAAATAGGGATGGCTTTTCAGGAACTGCAGGATATTCGATTTCTCGTGGTAGGCCTGCTCGAGCCAGTAGAAAGCCTGTTCGTGATCGTCAAGGCCAAGGTAAGCATTCACAAATGCGCCTGCAGGAATGTAGCCTGCCTGCCTGCGCCGTTTCAAAGCGGCAAGAAGCCGGAGCGCATCGTTGCGCCGTCCCGCGTGGGCATAGGCACGAATCAAAATTCCGGTGGCTGCGGGACTTTCTGAAAGAGAAACAGCCTTTTCCAATCCTGGGATTGCGTCTGCGGGTTGATTGTTGGCGATCAGTGCAAATCCGAGGCCGGTAAGAGCGCCCACATTGTCAGGATGCAAGGCTAATGCGCTGCTCTCCTCGCGGATGGCTTCGTTGTAAAGATGAGCTTGAAACAGAATCCAGGCTACGCTGCTACCTGAAACCCCGATGGGGTCGAGCGCACGGGCGTGGTGGATTGCGGCGACAGCTTCCTCCGTATTTCCCTGGCACACCAGCCAAAGCGCATACCACTGATAGGCATCCGCGCTGTTTGGATCCAAGGCAAGGGCCCGCTTGTATTCCGCTTTCGCTTCGGCCCAGTGCCATTCTTCCTGCAGGACGTTTGCGAGCACGACATGGGCTTGTACCAGACCGGGATCGATTGCCAGGGCTTTGAGGGCGAAGCTTGCGACTTTGGGCCGTGTTTCTTCAGGCGAGACTCCGGCTGCAACTGTTCCGAGCATCGTGTAGGCCTGTGCCAGGCCGAGGTAGGCAGGTGCAAATGTTGGATCTCTTTTGAGCGCATCCTCGAAATAAGGGATGCTCTGTTCAAGCTGAGTCCTATTTCCATTTCCTAAAGCAAATCGGCCTTTCAGATAGCTCTCGTAGACTTCGGGCGCAACGGGGCGCGCAGAACTGAGCCGCTGTTGTTCCTCTCCTGTGACGGTGACTTGTACCTTTTCGGCGATGGACTGCGCCAATTCGCTCTCCAATGTGAGCGCGTCGCGCATTTCACGGTCATAGGTTTCAGACCAGAAATGCGTGTCGTTAGAACCGCGAATCAGTTGGGCGGTGACGCGGATGTGGTCGCCTTCTCTGATGACAGAGCCTTCGACCAGAGCGTCGACGCACAGAGTCCTTGCGATTTCGGGGACGGACATCTGAGGGTTCTTGAAGCGCATTACGGATGTGTGCGAGACCACCCGCAGATTATGGATTCCGGCGAGGCGCCCGATGAGAGCCTCGGTCATGCCATCGGCAAGATACTCCTGGGTTGGATCTCCCGACAGGTTTTGCAGTGGGAGGACGGCCAAGGACTGAATCCTGGTTTCAACAACTTCGGTTGTCCGATGCCGAAGTTCGAGCCACGCAACGGCTGCCAGGCAGAGGCAGAAGACCAGGGCGAGGGGAAACCACAAGCGAGCTTTGGACTTGGCCGGGCCAGGAGTGTCTGGGGCAGTGAGGAGCAATTCTTCGGCAGGCGCGGCTTCGGCATCCGTGCCAGGAGGCTTTCTGCTCTGAATCCAGAGGGTCAACTCCTCGGGCAGGGCATAGACGGAGCCTCGCTTGTCGTGCAGATGCCGGTGGACGGGCATGCCCTCGCGCTTCTCCCAGCGCTGGACCGTCGTGACGTCGCGTTTGAGATAGCTGGCGATTTCCTTCCACGAATCGAGCCGCTGTTCGGGAGGTTTTTCGAGGTTCGGGATTTCAAAGGATGGCTCGCCCATGGGGATCTCCGGCCATTCAAGCTTACCGCAGAGAAAAAAGCGCAAACTCGCCGAGTTTGAACCTGCCGGCCGGTATGGCAACAGACGGTATTAGGCGGCATGGGGCGATTCCGCGAGTTGCCGCTTGATCCGGATGTCGTGTGTGCACGAATGTGTGACCAGTTCAGGCGCGAAATCACAGAAGTTTGGCTCGCTTCTATGAAATTCAGGGGGGTTTGAATGCACTGTGAATGGACCGCCTATTCCAGAATGGAGACACCTCATGAACAGCAAAAACCTGGTTTCGGCCGGACGTGCACTTGTATTCCTGTTGTCGGTTTCGGCCACCTGCGCCCTGGCCCAGGATCACAGGCCAGTGCACTTCAGCGGATTGATCAATGACTATTCACCCTTGAATGCGAGCGTCAAAAACAGCCCCTGGGAGATGCATGGGCAATGGACACTGGACGTCCACCTGGAATCGGGAACCGCCGACTTCTCAGCGGATATGACGATGTCGGGCTTTGGGAAAACCGCAAGCGGCCAAGTGGACCCGACCCAGCCCCTTCAGAATCCTCATACGCACCACATCCGGTTGAAGAACGCCAAAATTACGTGGAACATGACGGGCTGCCCTTCCTATCAGCCTCCTGCGACTCTAACGGGCTTTCAATTCAAGAACACGGTCAGCCTGTTGACGGGAAATGGAAGTATCGCCCCTTTTGAGACAGACCCGCCGACGTCGACGCTGCAGGTTTGCGTGACAGGAGGAGACGACATCCGGTATTCGCTTCCGAATTCGAACATCACGCTGGTCTTCGGTGGTCCGGCTACCACGCATTTTGGGATGCAAGCCATTCATGGAGTCGTGCGTGACACCAAGGAAGAAGGCGGCGGGGAACTCAGGTAGCAAGAGGCAGGGCAGCGGCGCTGCCCGAATGCCTTCCAGAGGACTCTCAGCAAGGCCTTGTTCGCGGCTGCGCAATTCGGAAGGGGAAACGCTGACCACGAGTCAGCAAATCATGAGGGCCGGTCAATGCGTTGCTCGAGGGTTGAGCGGTACTTGGAGCGATTCGCCTGGCCGGTCCCGAGGAGGAATCCATTGAGACGTTATGTTCTGTTGCTTGCTGGAATGTTGACGTGTACGAGTGCGTTGGCCGCGACCGATCCATTCGTTGGGATATGGGTGTTCAACGCAGAAAAGAGCCCAAAACCGACGATCCGATACGCCATCAAGAATCTCGGCGGGGGGCGATACTCGCTGACCGGAAGCACGGGAATAACGGTCGAGATCAAAGCTGACGGTGTTCCCATCAAAACGCCGAGGGGCGCAACTGTCTCTTTCAAGAAGCTGGACGGCCGTGACTGGGAAATGGTGAGGGACGATGGCGTGAAAATGGTGCGTACTTACAGCATTTCTTCGGACGATAAGACGCTGATGCTCCACGATGTTTTCTCGGGCGATGCAGAGGACAACTATGAGACGACCACGAAATACGCAAGACTCGGCCCGGGCAAGGGCATTTTGGGAGAATGGCAATCGACTTCTATGGAAGAAAAGATGCACGGGGAAACTCTGAAGCTGATTATTACGCCCTATGAGGCCGATGGGCTCAGTTTCAACATTCCTGTTCACAAGCATGTGAGTCAGATGAAGTTTGACGGGAAAGTCTATGCCGATAGCGGCGCTGGTGACACGAAGGGCAATTCGTCTTCGGGGAAACGGATGAACGGTTTTGTGCTTGAAGTCGACAGTCAAGTTAACGGCAGGCTGGAAGACCGCGAAGAGTTCAAGGTGTCGAGCGACGGAAAGACGCTGACGATTGTGAGCCGGCCCGCAAATTCGACTGCGGTGTTTACGGAGGTTTGGGATAAGCAGTGAATGAGCTCGCCCGATAGTAGCGATTTAGTAGTGATTGCTTCGTTTTAGCTTTCGGGACACAGTGGTCGACGGGTTCACGAGGAGATTGTGGCGGGATGGGAAGTTGGGTGGAGATTAACCCCGCAGATTTTCGTCGGGGACGCCGCGAGGGCGTGGAGACTTGGGAAGGATTGCGTTTGATCCTCCGGTTGTCATCGCATCTGAGAGCTTTGTGGCTTCGAAACCCAGAGACACTGCGGTCCCCGGAAAGCGATGTTGCGCAGAAAAGAAAGTTCCTGTCCGTTTCTCAACTCGCGGTGGCGCTGACGAGATGGTAGGCGAGCGGGCCGATGGGATATCCGAGGAAGGGCAGGAGCAGTGGCGCGATCACGTTGTTCCAACGAGCAGTCGTCATTTTTCGCGTGCCAAGGACAACCGACGAGAGAAGGAAGTTGAGAGTGACCCAGGGGACATGGAGCACCGAAGGTGTGACGCGGGCCTGCATGGGTTCGATGACGATATCGCAGAAGCCGGCGCTCTCGAGTTCGTGCGCGAACGAATGGATTTCGCCCAGAGTGTCGATGGCCCAGCAGTCGCAGAGCCTGCGATAGAGGATGCGCTGGGGGCCGCGCAGTTTTCCGGGACCGAGGAAACCATCGGCGACGACGAGTCGGCCACCGGAGCGGAGGAGACGGCGGGCTTCGCGAATGAGACGGGACTTGCCGGTGCCGTTGCTGTAGCAACTGCTCTCAATGGCATAGGCGGCGTGGAAGGACGCGGAGGCAAAGGCGGTGTGTTCGTAGTCGTCGAGACCGAGCGTGATGGCGGCCGCTTGCGGGCTGGATTGATTGAGAAGACGACTCTGTTCAAGTTGCCAAGGCACGAGGGTGATGCCGTGCAATTCGGCGGCGGGTTGGCGTCGAGCGATGCTGCGCAGCGTGGCACTGAGGCCGCAGCCCATGTCGAGCACGCGCGGATGAGAGGAAGGCGCCTCCTCGAGATGAAGGCGCTGAAGGATTTCGACATTCATCTGCTCGAGCATGGCTTCGCGGTTGAAGGGATTCATGCCCCAGCGGAAGAATCCGAAGTGCATGTTGAAGGCGGGGCTCCATGCGGCGTAGTCGGGGCCAGCCTCTTCGTAGTAGCGCTGAAAGCTGTCTATGCCGGGCATGGAGGGCGCGTGAGCGGCTGCGAGGGTGGTGGGCATTAGTCCAGCCTCCGGCGGCGCACTTTGGGAAGGAAGCGGGTGACTCCGCTGCCGATGCTGATGAGCGCATGAAGGCTGGAGGGCGGCAGCTTTTTGATCTGCGTGTACCAGCCGTGGATTTCTTCAAGAAAGACCTGCATTGCGGTAATGCGCGCGGTGGTGACGGGCTGCGCGGGGCGCTCCGCGCGAGCTTCGATGGCCAAGCGCTGCAGCTTGGTCATGGTGGGAACGATCTCGCGTTCGACGCGCTGCTCAACCACGGTGAGGAAGAGGGTCCAGACATCGGACGAGGTGTGGAAGTAATCGCGGCGGTCTCCCATGCGGGAATCGACCTGGGCGAGGTTCCAGTTTTGCAGCTCTTTGAGGCTGGTGCTGACGTTGGAGCGGGCCACGGAGAGGGAGTCGGCGATTTCTTCGGCGGTGAGAGACTCAGGCGAAAGGTAGAGCAGCGCGTGGACCTGAGCGACGGTGCGGTTGACACCCCAGCGGGTGCCCATTTCTCCCCAGTGGAGGATGAATTCCCTGGTTGCGTCGGTGAGCGTCATGCGACGAGTATATCAGACATTTCTGTATTGACAGAAATATCTGATATGAGGAGATTGGGGCTCGGGGAAACGGGCAGTGGGAGCGGCGATCGTCAGCTTTTTACGGGGCCGGGGCCGCCGACGGCCATCACGCGCGGGATGCGCGCTTCGGCTCTGGGGAGGGCGGGGAACGCCGCGTGGGGTTCGGTCTGGTACCAGAACGCGGTGGAGTAGAAGTTGTCGGACCGGCAGTTGGCGTGGCCGTGCTCGATGGTGACGCGAATGGATTTCTCGAAAGCGATGGGGCTCTCGGTGTGGAAGCGGTAGAGGCAGTACTGGCCGCCGATGCGTTCGGGATCGACGATGTAGGGAGCGCCGTTGTGGGCGTAGCCGAAGGCGTGCCCGGCAAAGTCCCATGCGCCGTTGTAGTAGTCCTCGGTACCGGTGCCATTGATGGTGGGCTGTGTGTCGCCGTCGATGAAGAACATGTCGTCGCCTTCGCCGAACCAGCCTTCCTGATTTTGGAGAACTGAGTGGGTGACGCCGAGGAAGTGACCTTTGCCGGTGGCTTCGAGGAATACGTAGTTGTCTTTGCCGTCGAGGTTTTTGACGTCGTTGGCGGCGGGATCGCCATTGCTCTTCCAATTATTGGTGGTGCCGTTGCAAGGGGCGGCCTGGCGGTATTGCGCATGGAAGCGGGCGAGATTGGCGGGGATGCCGGGGAGCGCGACATAGTCCACAGCGAAATAGAGAGCGCCGGTGCGCTCGGGTCCTTCGTTGGTGACGGTGATGCGGGCCGCGGTGGAGAAGGGCATTTTGAAGTAGGCGTTGAGGGCCTTCATGGGCGCGACGGCGAGAAGGGAGGACTGATAAGTGAAGTATTCGCCGAGGCCGAGGCCGTAGAAATCGCCGATGGGGGTTTCGATGGACGGAGAGCTTTCGCCATCCCACCAGGCGCGCAGAACGAGGTTCTTGAGGTGCATGGGATCGTCGGAGGCGATGGTGAACCAGATGTGGGTGACGACGCCGGCGCCTTTTACATCGAGGATGGTCGCAGTGCCGCCGGGTTCGACGGGCACAGCGTCGGCGTTGCCGCCGGTGCGATCCCAGCTGGAAGAGCGGCGGGCTTTGGCGTCGCGAAGGCGGGCAGGAGCGAAGAGTTCCTCGGGGTTCTCAGGATGGGAGGCTTCCGGCGAGGATTGCGGCTCGGGTGGAACGGCCGCGCCGAGCAGCGTGGATGCGCCGGCGACGGTGGCCATGGCGCCGATGATCTTGCGGCGTGACGGGAGGGAATTGGGCGTATCAGATAAGGACATGAGATTCCTCGCAATCAATCAATGAAAGCGAGTTGTATTTGGGCATGCCGGGGCGTGTCAAGCGGAGCGGTGCAAGGTGAGGCATGGAGTGGCGACGGCTGATGGCGATTTGCCGAATGGTGAGTGCAGGGGGAAGAATTCACGGTCCTTTGCCGTGTCTGCTTATGGAAATTTTGTTCGATGATTGGTGCGTATTGAGAGTGTGAGGGGAGTTCGCATTCTGCGGCCCTCGCCTGTTATGGTCACTAAGAAACATCAGGATGAACCCACCTTAGAGCGGTTCCACAGTACACGACGTCGTGGTTGCGATTGCAGGAGATGGCTTTTTCTGAATGAAAGAGCCACTCGACCTGAATGGCTTCGGGATAAGGCGACTGTGAAACCGCTGAATTGATCGGAATGCGCGGGCATGTGGAAGCGTTGGCGAACCCGGATACTGCTGTTTCTGGCCGTGCTTGGCCCCGGATTTATTACCGCCAACGTGGATAACGATTCGGGTGGAATTCTCACCTATTCGCAAGCGGGCGCGCAATTCGGTTACACGCTGCTATGGATGATGCTTCCGATCACGATCGCATTGATCGTGGTGCAGGAGATGTGCGCCCGGATGGGCGTGGTAACCGGCAAAGGCCTGAGCGATCTAATTCGCGAAGAATTTGGCTTGCGGCTCACCGTGATTTTGATGGTGATGCTGGTGGTGGTGAACTACACCAACGTGGTGACGGAGTTTATCGGCATTGCGGGCTCGCTGCACCTGTTTGCCATATCGCGCTTCGTGTCGGTGCCGCTGTGCGCGGCGCTCGTATGGTTCATGGTGGTGAAGGGGAGCTACCGGAGCACGGAGAAGATTTTTCTGGTGGCCTCGGTGGTGTACATCGCCTACATTTTTGCAGGCGTGCTGTCACAGCCGGACTGGCACGATGCGCTGCTGGCGACGATCACTCCGCCCAAGCACAAGGTGTGGAGCGACAAGACGTATATCTACATGGCGATTGGCCTGGTGGGTACGACGATCGCGCCGTGGATGCAGTTCTATTTGCAGTCCTCGATTGTGGAGAAGGGGATTCGCGTGAAGGACTACGCGGCTTCGCGACTCGATGTGATTGTGGGGAGCCTGTTCACGGATATTGTGGCTTGGTTCATTATCGTGGCCTGCGCGGCGACGCTGTTTGTGCATGGAATGGGCGCGATCCAAGTGGCTGCCGATGCGGCGGAAGCGATGCGGCCGCTGGCAGGGAATTACGCGTTCCTGCTGTTTGCTTTCGGACTCTTCAATGCATCGCTGTTCGCGGCTTCGATTTTGCCGTTGTCGACGGCTTACACGGTGTGCGAGGGACTGGGAGTCGAGTCGGGCGTAGATAAGAGCTTCAGGGAAGCGCCGTTCTTCTACTGGCTCTACACGCTGTTGATTGCGGGCGGTGCGGCCACGGTGCTGGTGCTGCCGGATGCGCAACTCATCAATTTCGCGATTCTGTCGCAAGTGCTGAACGGTGTTCTTCTGCCGGTGATCATCATTTTGATGCTGATGCTGATCAACCGGAAAGACCTGATGGGGGAGCACAAGAATTCGCGGATTTGGAATTGGATTGCGTGGGGCACGAGCCTGATTGTGATCGGCATGACGCTGGTGATGCTATGGGGCATGATGCCGGGGCACTGAGAGAGCCTGGCTGCGACCGAGGGCAGGATCAGAGCAGATCCAGCTCCCAGGTTTGGCCGACGAGGTCTTTTCCGAAGCTGTGGTGGGGCTGCTCGTTGACGAGGCGAAACCCTGCTGCCTGGTAGATCCGGTGCGCGGCGGTGAGGATGCTCTGAGTCCAGAGGGTGATTTTCCGGTAATGTGCGGCGCGCGCAAAGCTGACACATTCTGCGACGAGTTTGTGACCGAGGCCCAAGCCGCGAGCGGCCGGATCGACATAGAGCAGACGAAGCTTCGCTGTATCCGGTTCATCCGGGTGCTGGACGAGGAAGACATGACCGAGGTGCTGACCGTCGACTTCTGCGATCCAGCAGTGTTCCCGGTCAGGATCGTAGGCGGCAATGAAGTCCGCAACGATGCGCGCGACAAGGGCTTCGAAAGAGTTGTCCCAGCCAAATTGTTCCACGTAGCCGGAGCCCTCGAGGCTGACGATGGCGCCCATATCGCCGGGACGGTGGGAGCGCAGAATGACGGACGAGGGATCGATTTTTTGACCGAGAACGGTCTGGCCGATGGTCGCGAGCGCACTGGAAAATTTGGCGCGTTGGTTTTCTGAGAGTCCGGCGAGAATGGCGTGCGCCTGTTTGTCGGCGCGGAGATTGAGCTTGCGGACCGCAGCCTTGCCTCGCGCAGTAAGCAGCAGGTTGGTGGCGCGGTTGTCATGGGCAGCGGTTGCGCGGACCACGAGGCCGGCTTTTTCAAATTTTGAGAGGATGCGGCTGAGGTAGCCGGCGTCGAGGCCGAGGGTTTCGGCAACCTCTTTGGCTTGTGGCCCAGCGTGCGTTGCCAACTCGTAGAGGACGCGACCCTCGGCGAGGCTGAACTCCGTGCTCAGGTAGGAATCACTCAGGGTTCCGAGAAACCGGGTGTAGGCGCGATTGAACTGTCGAAACGAGGCAGCGGCGGAGGTCAGGGTAAGAGTGGCCGGCATAGGGTCATGATGAAACACGATAGTTGACTTTGTCAACTATCGTGCCGGATGCGATGGCGCGTCGGCCTACTCTTCGGGCAGCGGACCGAGGATGTCGATGCCAAATGTTTCTGCAACGGCGATGAGCTTTGCCATGTCGGGCGGGTTCATGGGCGCGTCGAGGGGCTGCCCGAGCTGCTGCACAAATTGCTCGAATCCGCCGGGAGAGCAGAGGAGGAGCATGCGTGCCGGGGTATCGCCGATGACTTTGAAGCAGTGGGCCAGCTCGCGAGGACCAAAGACGAAGGCGCCGGGCCCACCGCGCTGCCACTTGCCATCGCAAACGAAGGCCATCTCGCCCTCGAGGACGTAGAAGGATTCGTCTTCGCGGTGATGAAGATGGTAGGGCGACGCGAAGCCTGGAGGCATGGACCAATGCTCGATGAGGCCAAAGGCTCCGTTGGTGGTTTCGGCGGTGCTGCGCATAAGGGTGGGGAGACCGAGGAACCGAAAGGCTGCATCTTCTCTGGTATTGAGGTAAGGGGTGGCCACGGTGGCGGGTGCGCTCATGGAATTTCTCCTGGCTGATTTTGCGATCCGTTTCAAGGACGGGATTCGCATTGGATAACCGGATGTGTAACAAATTGGCTAGCCGTTACACATAAAATATGTGCTGATCGTGATTGAGCTGAGCGATGAAGAGATTGTAGTTCGGATTGGCGCGGGGAAGGACCCGGATGCCGAGGCGGAGTTCTGCCGACGTATGGGGCCGCGAATCCGGTTGTATGGATTGCGGCATTTACGCGATCAGCAGGCTGCCGATGATCTGATGCAGCAAGTGCTGATGACCACGCTGCTGGCTTTGCGGGAATGCCGCTTGCGCGAAACGGAAAAGCTGGCGTCGTTTGTGCTGGGAACGTGCAGGATGATGGTGCTGGACCAGCGCCGGAACGTGCGGCGACGGGAACAACTGATGGAGGCGTGGGGCGCGGATTTGCCTCCGACGGTGATTTTTGCAACGCCGCGGCTGGATCAGGACAACCTGGCGCGGTGTGTGCAGAGTTTGAAGGAACGGGAGCGCGCGGTTGTGATTCTGACGTTCTATGACGAGGAAGCGGGCCCTGATGCGGCGCGGATGCTGGGCGTGACCGAGGCGAATGTGCGGGTGATTCGGCATCGGGCGCTGCACCAATTGAGGGAGTGCATGGGGGTGAGGCGATGAACTGCGGCGCGCCCCTGGATGCTGCCCTGCTTGCCGACTACTGGATCGGCGCACTGGGGAACGAGGAAGAAGCAGCTGTGGAAGAGCACGTTTTCGCGTGCGAGGAATGCTCGGCGCGGTTGGCGGAAATTGTCGAGCTGGCAGGCGGGGTGCATGACCTTGCGCACTCGGGCTCGCTGTTGATGGTGGTGAGCGGCGATTTTCTAAAGCAGGCAGAGAAGAACGGATTGCGGGTGCGGCAATATGCGCCTCCCGTCGGCGGCAGCGTGCAGTGCACAGTGACTGCGGAGGATGACTTGCTGGTGGGAAGGCTGGCAGCGAATCTGAGCAAGGCGAAGCAGGTCGACTTGAGTCTTTGCGATCTGCAAGGTGTGGAGCAGGTCCGGTTGCGGGATATTCCATTTGCGCCGGAGGGCGATGGTGTGGTCTGGCAGCAGTCGATCACGTTTGCGAAGGCTGCGCCGACGAGCTCCGTTGTAGCGCGATTGCTGGATGTGGATGCGTCGGGCGGCGAGAGTTTGATTGGGGAATACACCTTCCACCACACGCGGACTTTGCCGGGACCGGGAGCGTGGTGAGGTTTCAGGTCTTTTTGGATTTCGAATCGAGGTCGGGCAAGCTATAGAACCAGGAGAAGAAAGCCTGATCCCACTTGAATTGCCGGGAGAGATCCATTGCAGGCTGGGATGGGTCGTTGGGGACGAGCCGGTAGTAATGGGAGGCGCCTTCGCTCCCGGCATTTTCGAATTCCTGGCGACCACGAATTGCATGGAGCTGGAGCGACTTTTGGCCGAACAGGCTCTGCTTGCAGACGGCGTTCTGGGTAAATTCAACGCGGGCAGTGAGAACGTAGAGGCTGCAAACGACGCCGGTGAGCAGCATTGAAATGGCAAACGCCCAATTGACGGGATTCGGCCTGAGATGAGCGGCGATTTGCTGCTGCGCGCTATAGAAGGTGAATCCGAAGCCGAGAGCGCTTGGAAGAAATGCGGTGACGAACCACGGCCAGCGCATGCGATAGACACGGAATGTTGGCGGCGGTTTATCCAAGGCTGGCCTCGATGGGTGTTGAACAACCTTTTACACCACGGGGCTGGGAGCGCGGAGAGCAGGTCTGCCCTAAAGCAGCTTGCCGGCGGCGAGGTCTTTGATGAGGTCGCGGTCGGCGGCGAGGAAGTCGTAGGTAGGCAGGTCTTCGAGCTTGACCCACTTGAATTGATGGAAGATGCGGTTCTCGAGCTCGCCACTGAACTCGTGCACAGCGAAGAACTGGAGGTCGACGGCGCCGCCATGGCGATAATTGTGGCGGATGTGGGTGACGTGAACGCCGATTTTGGCGGTGATGCCGAGTTCCTCGTCGAGTTCGCGGGCGAGGGCTTGTTCGGGTGTCTCACCGAGCTCGATTTTGCCTCCCGGAAACTCCCATTGGAGAGCCATGGGCTGATCGGGACGCCGTTGGCAAATAAGGACTTCTCCACCACGGATGATTAAGGCAGCGGCGACAAAGCGCAGTGCCGGCGCTGACGGCTTGGGGTTGGCGCTTCCGTTGGTTGGGGCCTGGGGTGCGTCCACGCTCTCAGTGTAATCGCAATAAAGAAAGCGTGTTGCACAGCCGGGGAGGGCCTGCGGTGGTTTTCGTGTGGTGAAAATCCAAGAGACTCAGCGACTTTCCCACGAAAACCGAGATTCTGCCCGAGGTTTATTCGCCAGCGACCGCAGCCTCGATGCCTTCAGCGGATGCGGGACGGAAGTAGCCCCATCCGTGTCTGGCGGCGGCTTCAATGAGGGCTGGAGATGGATTAATGGGGTAGGCATTGCGAGCAATCTCGAGCATGGCGAGGTCGTGGATGGAGTTGCCGAAGACGGCATCAGGGTGGTGCAGACCGGCGCGCTTGAGGGCATCGGCTTTGCCTTCGTCGGTTGGAACGTCGACCAGGGTGCTGGTGATGAGGCCGTCGGTGACGGCAACCTGGGCGGCGAGAACGCGTTCGGCGGGAATATCGAAGGGGCGAACGCCTTCCGCGACCACCCATTTATTGGTGGAGCTAACGGCCCAGAGCTCCACGCCTGCCTTGCGAAGCGCAGCGAGAAGCGAGTCAATTTCAGGAAAGACACGGGCGCGAACGAAGGTATCGACGTAGATTTTGGCCGCGTCCCACAGTTCCTGTTCGCGCAGGCCAGCGTAGATCTGGACCATTTCGCCGCACATCTGCAGTTCGCTGACGCTGCCGGCCATGTAGGCACGGTAGCGTGTGTCGACCCAGTCGTTGGTGGAGCGGGAGACGAGGCCCTGTTCGAGGGACCAATCCATGAAGCCTTTGCCGGAGTCGCCGCTCCAGATGGTTCCATCGCAATCAAATACTGCAACCCGGGGCTGTGCATCGAGCACGAGCCGTTCCAACTCTTTGGCTGTCCACTTGGAGATTTGGATCTGTGTAGCTGTCAAGCAATCCTCACAATCAATCGATAAAAACCGTCAGATTATTCTCTCGCACGGGGCATTGTCTTTGCACGTTACCGAGGAGGTGTGAATCCACTTGTTCAATGCTGGAGTTGATTTTGCCGCAAGTGGATGAAACGAATGTCAATGTGCGGGGTGCACCGGGGCGCGAAGACAATCCACTAGAATGCACGTGTTGCTGGAGGAGATGGAATGCGGCAGGGTTTGGTTCGATGGGCGGCATTGGGTCTGGTGCTGGGGAGCACGGTCCTGGCGGGGATGGCGCAGGTCCCGCCGGCTAATTCGCCGACGAGCGCCTCTGCGATTCCGCAGAATGCATTGGTGCAGCCTGCGGATGTGGCAAAGATGCTTCAGTCCGGGGGCAAGACGGTGATTTTCCAGGTCGGATCCCATTTGATGTTCAGTCAGGCGCATATTCCGGGGGCGGAGTATGCGGGACCGGATTCGCAGGCGGTTGGGCTCGATCTGCTGGCGAGCAAAGTGGCGGCGTTGCCGAAGAATGCTTTGATCGTGATCTATTGCGGCTGCTGCCCGTGGAATCGCTGCCCGAATATGGGACCGGCATATCAGCGGCTGCTTGCGCTGGGATTTACGAATGTAAAGGCGATGTATGTCGCGTCGAATTTTGGCGACGATTGGGTGGGCAAGGGCTATCCGGTTGAAAAAGGCGACTAGCGTTCTGGCGTTGGTGTGTTTAGGCACGGTTGCGGCGTGGCCGGCATCTGCGGGCGAGGGGCTCGTGCATAAAGCGGCGCCGGTATTTGTGCGCCATGATCTGCACGGGAAGCGAGTGAGCCTTCGCGACGAGCGGGGCAAGGTGGTGTTGCTGAATTTCTGGGCGACGTGGTGTGCACCCTGCCAGTTGGAACTGCCGCGTTTTGTGGAGTGGCAACAGCGTTATGGCCCGGAAGGATTGGAAGTGATTGCGGTTTCGATGGATGACGATGCGGGACCGGTGCGCGCGCTGATCGAGAAGCTGAAGCCAGGATTTCCCGTGGTGATGGGCGATGAGCGTCTTGGATTGGAGTACGGAGGGATTCTCGGATTGCCGGTGACATATTTGATTGGGCGAGACGGGCGCGTGGCCGCGCGGATTGCTGGAGAAAGCGATTTGAACGATATGAAGTCGAAGGTTGTGAAGCTACTGGGGCAGCGTGATCGCTGATGCACAAGATGGGGTTGCAGTGGAGGTCATCGATCACGGCGCGCATTGCCGCTCTTGATTCCGTAATGAACGAGGTACGGTAATGTGCGGCTCCACGGTCCCGCCGGCTCCATCCCACTCATAATCAAGGCTGTGGGCGCCCAAGGCAATCTCGCTCTTCTGAAGGACTACCAAGACTATCTCCGCATCGAAAAGGGCTTGCGTCCGCTGACCTGCGAGGCTTACGGGAGCGACCTGAAGACGTTTGCGGAGTTTCTTGATGAGCGCCATGGCACGTTGCTGAATGCAGCGCAGCAGGATGTGGCAGCATTTCTCGAGCACTTGCGCAAGCATGCAGTTGAATCGCGATCGGCGGCACGCAAGCTGAGTTGTCTACGCGGGTTTTATAAATGGCTGTTGCTCGATCGGCGAATTCACCATGACCCGACGGTGAACATTGAGTCGCCCAAGGCGTGGAAGGTTTTGCCCAAGTCGCTGGCTGAACAGGAAGTGAACGAGATGCTGGAACGGGCGGCGATGGCCACGACGCATCCCAAGGCGCATGCCACGGCGTTGCGCGATCGCGCGATTCTTGAGTTGCTCTATGCGGGCGGACTGCGCGTGTCAGAAGTGACGGCGCTTTCGACCGGAGACCTGGGGTTGGACGCCGGGCGGGTGCAGGTAAGGGGCAAGGGCGACAAAGAGCGCATTGTTCCGCTGGGACGCACGTCGCTGAACGCGCTGGAGGAATATCTGCGCGAGGGGAGACCGCATCTGGCGCGAATCAGCACCAAGAAGCGGGCTGGAAACTTGCGACAGGATGGGGCGCGTCTGTTTCTTTCGTTGCGGGGGATGCCGCTGACGCGGCAATGGGTATGGCACCTCGTGAAGGCGGCCGATCCGAGCGCAAGTCCGCATAAGCTGCGCCACAGTTGCGCGACGCACATGGTGGAGCACGGCGCCGATTTGCGCAGCGTACAGATACTTCTTGGGCACGCGGACATTTCGACCACGCAGGTGTATACGCACCTGGCGCTGGGGCGGTTGAAGGCAGTGCATCGCGCGCATCATCCGCGTGCTGCGGCGCGACCGAATACGACAGAGCCGGAGTCGAAACCGAAGCTGCAGATTGTGCATCGCAGGGATCCGTTGTGAGCGAGCAGAAATTGACGGCGGAGGCGGCGCGCGAGGTTGCGACGGAGCAAAAGGACGAGTCGCGCAAGAAAAGCGGGAAGCACACGCTTGGCGAACTTGCTGCGGCCTATCTCCATATGTTGGCCAACGAGCGTGGCGCCTCAGAGCACACGCTGCGGGCCTATGAGCGGGAGCTGCTCGGATTTACCGCATGGATGGGGAAGCACCATGCGGAGTGCCGAGCGCCGAAGCGAATTGAGCATACGCACATTCGCGCATATCTGGGGTCGCTCTACGAACGTGGGCTGTCGAAGGCGTCGACGGCACGGGCGCTGGCGGCGATTCGAAGTTGGTTCAAGTGGCTGGCCAGGGCGGGACATGTGGAGCAGAACGTGGCTTCTCTGGTTTCGACGCCGAGGTTGCCGAAGCATTTGCCCAGGGTTCCGTCGATTGAGCAACTGAATCGGGTTGTGGACTCAGTGAGTGACGACGCGGCGAGCTGGCCGGCACGCGACAAGGCGATAGTGGAACTGCTCTATGGCTGCGGCATGCGGAATGCGGAATTGACGGGACTGAATCTCGAAGACATTCACTGGGCCAATGAAGCAATCCTGGTGCGCGGCAAAGGACAGAAGCAGAGGTATGTGCCGCTAGGGGACGCCGCGGCGATGGCTTTGCGGGAATATCTCGGGGAGCGAGCAGCGCGGGTGGCTGCAGTGGATCCGGCCCATGCGGCTGCGACGCCGGCGTTGTTTGTGAATCTGCGGCTGCGGGGCTTGAACGCACCCGGCGGTGAGGCACGGCTGACGACGAGGAGCGTGGGACGAATTGTGAAGCGCATTGCGGTGCTGCGCGGACTGTCTTCAGATGTTCATCCGCACACTTTGCGCCATGCCTTTGGTACTCATTTGCTGGAAGAGGGCGCCGATCTGCGGGCCATCCAGGAGCTGCTGGGCCACGAGCGTTTGTCGACGACGCAACGCTATACGCAGCTGACGACTGCCCAGTTGACGCAGGTGTACGATCGGACGCATCCGCGGGCAAAATAAGGGCTTTAATGGCCCATCGGTAACCACACCCACTGCCCGTAAAGTGCCATTGTTTCTACGGATACCCGGCCTATACTCCAATTCGTAGGAGAGGCCCATGAGTCGCGCAGTCTGTTGTGAAAGCTGCCAGTCGGTCGGCTTAGATAGATACATTCACGGTGCGTCGTTAAAGCTGGGAGTTCTGCTGCTCCTTCTGTTCGTGGTCCCCGGCGTACTGTATTTTGCCTGGTTCTTACTTTCAAGCCATCGTGGCTGCAGCACATGTGGATCGCGTCACGTTGTTCCGCTGGTGCAAGAGGCGGCGAGTCCTGTGGATCCGGTGAGTAATGTTTCCGCGGAGCCCGGGTACGTTACAGCAGCCTGATCAGCTGAGTCATCGAAACAGCCGACGTCGTTGTGGGACGTCACCAAGATTAGGGGAGCCGGCGTAGTTGCCGGCTCTTCTTTTTTTTGCGATGAGAGCGATGGAGCGGGAGGCTTGAAGCAATCGTTTAGAAACTGACCTTGCGCTCGGGGAACCACGTGAGCTGAATCGTGGTGGTGGTCACATTTTGCTGGCTTGCAGGGTAAAGGGGAATTCCGGCCGGGAAGATGGGAGCTTTCCATTGTTCGTAGGCGAAGCGGCCGTCGATTTGGAAATCGCGACCGATGCGCTTGAGCACCTGAAAATTGATGTCGTTGAGCGTGGTGCCACCGGGAATGAAATCCTTCGAGACTTTCTGGTTGCGCACGCCGACCTGGATCCACTCATTTCCGCTCAAATGATAGGTAAGCCAACCTTGGCCGCCTTTGCCTTCGCGACCGACCCAGTCGCCCATGAGTTGGCCGTTGTTGGTGTAGCCCTGGCGTTGAATGGTCTCCCAATATTCGAAGTGGCCACCCTGACTATCATTGGTGCTTGGATCGGTGTTGGCGTATTCGGCGCGTACGTCGAGCTTAGGAACGCCCGGCACATGCGAGAGATAGAGTCCTGGACGATAGCTCGAACGCCGTGGTGCATCGGGCGGAGATATTTCATCGTGCGCCTCGGAATCGACGTAGAAGGTAAGCCATTTGCGCATCCATGGAAGGCGGTAGGATGCGTCGAAAGCGCCGAAGCGCGCACCAGGATCATCGCGCCCCTGCTTCACCGTGATGGAAGGTGAGGACAAGCTGAAGAAGCTCTTGAGGAAACTATGTATTGTGATCGGTCCGTGTCCCTGGCCTCCCCAGATGACGGAGCGCTCGAAGCCGATTTCCACGTTTTGCGTGGGGCGGAAGCTGACTTTTTCGAGGTGCATCCAAGGGTCGCCCGGGTTGTAGACGTTCGCCTGGCCGTTGGTGGGATACAGCGGATTTGGCACATAGGTGTGGCCGTGAAGGCCGCCGATCAGGAACTCGTACCGGAACGGTCCAGTGATATAGGAAAGACCGGGGACGTGCAGAGGTTCGATGCGATTGATGCGGAAGGTGTAGAAGTTCTCAGCGTTGTTGGAGTAGGCCATGCCGGCACCGAGGCCTGGGCCGAGCCATTCATCCTGCTTGCCAAAGGAGATTTCGTGATTGAGCACATGTGCTGATGCGTAAGCCTCAACCCAACGGACGCGCGTGACGGAAGAAAGGGGGCCGAGAGGGATGGTGGCCTGGTGATAGGGAAGTCCGGTAACCGGATTGAGGAAGGGAATGACATCGACGGCAGAAAGCGCTGAGGCGAGGCCTGCGGAGTAGCCGGTGCCTGATGGGGAGCCCTGGAATTCGCCTCGCGCGTAGATGAGGAATCGACCGGCACCGACATAACCGCTTGCGCCGGAGTAGTTGTTGAATCCGTTTTGAAGGGGACGGCCGTAGTCGTTGACGACGGTCTGGCCGAGATGGAAGCTGTCGTCGAGCGGGGTTCCGCTGATCCCGCGGACGACGGTGTAGACGGACTCGATGCGTGTCTTTCCCTGGAGTATGCCGCATGGCCCGACCATTTCGGGATTCAGTTCGCGATTGACAGACTCATAGATTCCTTCCGCTTCATCTTTGGCAGCGGAGTCGTCTGCGTCTTCGATGTGGGCTCCTGCTTCTTCGATCATGCGTTCCACACTGGAGCGAGTCCATGGGCGCATGCCGAGGTACATGGTGTCGACGAAGCCCAGCGAATAGAGGCGCATCATGGCCGGATAGACCCAGCTGTCGACTGGAATGTAGGGGGAATCGAGGTGCGATGGCTCGCATACCGTTTCGGGCCTGCTGGGGTCGCGGCCTGCCTGCCCGGCACCGTCGGGTGCAGCGGGCGTTGCGGCAGCGAGCAGGCTTGCGGTCATTAGGGGGATTCCTGCCAGGAGAAACGCACGCCGCCTGGCCGGAGAGAAGACCACACTTCCGCTCAACTTCATACCCTCACTTTACCATTGGGTTACAAAGGCTTAAGGCGTCGAAATCAATCGCTTCCCTGGTTGAGCAGCGGGTTCGTCCAGAGTTGCGTATTAGACTACCGGACGCCGCGTCGGGTAGCCGATTGGAGTTCTCGCCTGAAGACTCTCTCGATTTCGGCCCTCTGGCGCACACGATACAAGCCTTGTTCCTTGAGATGCATTTCCATGGCTGCCAGGCTGCGACTTTGTGCGCGAGGCGGGCTGTTTCGTTTGGTTCCTGCGTCGTTGGGGGGAGTGAATTCGGAGGTAACGATGAGCGTGGGGCCGCTGCGCTGGCGTGCGCGAGTGATCGACTCGCTGGCCACGCGGTAAACCGCAACGACGTCGTGGCCATCGACGGCGATTGCAGGAACACCGTGGATGCGCGCTTCAGCCGCGGCGATGCGGTTTCGGTGGGAGGTGTGCAGCCCTTCGGAAGGACAAACGAAGAGGATGGGCAGGTTGCGATGACTCGCCGATTGCAGGATCTTTTTCCACACGGATGCGGAGATGGGAGCGTCCTGGCAAAAGATGACGGTGATGGCGGTGTTCTTCTTCGTCTTTTGCTGACGCGCCGCAATGCAGGCAGTGGCAAGAGCCTCGCGGCCGTCTGGATGGGAGGAGAATCGTTTGCCACGTCCGTTTTTTGCGAGTGCGGCGTAGAAGTGTTGAAGCGCGGAGCGGCCAGCCCTCTTCGGATGCGAGCCGAGACTTGCGTGGAGAAGCAGGTCGCTGCGCAGAAGGTCGCTGGCGACGCCAGCCAGCACGGCTTCTGACACAGGATGAGGTGCGTCGTTTGTTGGGGACGCGGCGCGTGCAGGGGCGCCGAGATCGGCCGCAACGCGGCATTTGACCATTGCGGAGTACAACTCAATCAATTTCACTTTGGAGATCAAACGCTGGCCCTCATTTAGGTCGAATAGTCGGCGTTGATGTGGATGTATTCGTGCGTCAGGTCAGTCGTCCAGAATGTGCACTGGCCTTCGCCCTGGTGGAGTGCGATGCGGATGGTGAACTCGGGTTGGGAAATGTAGGCGTGGGCGGCCTTCTCATCGAAGTCCGGAGCGCGACCGCCATCGCGGCAGATGGGCAGCCGGCCGAACCAGATATCAATCTGCGCGGGGTCGATATCGGCGCCTGAGTATCCGAGGGCGGCCATGAGCCGTCCCCAATTGGGATCGTTGCCAGCCCAAGCCGTTTTAACGAGCGGGGAATGAGCAATGGCCTTGGCAGCGCGGAGAGCATCGACTTCGTTCTTTGCGCCTTCAATTTGGAGTTCGACGACGTGCGTGATGCCTTCGCCGTCGGCAACGATCTGGTGGGCGAGGGACGTGCAGACCTGGCGGAGCGCCGTTGCGAACTCGTGGTTGCCCGGGCCTACGACTGCGCCGCTGGCGCCTGAAGCAAGGAGAAGCACGGTGTCATTGGTGGAGGTGTCGCCGTCGACGGAAATGCGATTCAAACTGACGTCGATCGCGTTGCGGAGATACTCGTCGAGCACTGCAGCGCCAACGGCAGCGTCAGTGAGGATATAGACCAGCATGGTGGCGTGCGGGACGAGCTGAGGATGAATCATGCCCGAGCCCTTGCCCACGGCGGCGATGCGTACCTCTTTGCCATCGATTTCGACGTGAGCGAATGCGGTTTTCTCGACCTTATCCGTAGTGATGATGGCCTGGGCGACTTCCTGAAAGTGATCGCCCTGCGAGCCGATGCGCATAGCGAGGTTGGGAAGCGCAGCGATGAGTTTTTCTGCCGGGAGTGGAACACCGATGATGCCGGTGGACGATGGGAACACTTGTTCGGGCTTGCAGTCGAATTGTTTGGCCGTGGCGGCGCAAGTGGCGCGCGCAGCATCGAGCCCGGCCTGGCCTACGGCGCAGTTGGCGTTGCCAGCGTTGATGGCCACGACGCGCACGCGTCCGCCGCTTGCGGTGAGGTGCTCCTTATCGAGGATGAGGGGCGCGGCGATGACGCGGTTGGCCGTGAAAGCGGCAGCAGCGCTGGCGGGCTGATCAGCGACGATGAGGGCAAAGTCAGTGCGGCCGCTCTGCTTGAGACCGGCCTTGGCGGCTCCGAAACGGAAGCCCCTGGGAATTAACGATGAAGAAATATCAGACATCCATCTCTGAGACTGCGATGCGCTGGGATCGCGCGGTCGCTGGGTTGAAGGTTGTAACTCATTTAATCTAACAAATGAGGACGGAATGACTGAGGGCAGCACAGAAAGTTTGCAAGGCCTGGACCCGAAGGATTTTCTTGAGCTGCGGAAGGTGAACGTGGCGCGCGGGGATCGGATCGTGCTTCACGATGTGAACCTGACGATTCGGGCGGGCGAGCATGTTGCGATTCTGGGACCGAATGGCTGCGGGAAGTCGACTCTCATATTGACGATCACGTGCCAGATTTATCCCATGGTGCAACCGGGAATGCAGGTGCGCATTTTTGGGCGCGAACGCTGGGACTTGACGCAACTGCGGAAACATTTTGGCGTGGTCGGGACGGACCTGCCCGGAGAAAGGACGGCAGTGACAACCGGCCTGGATGCGGTGATTGCGGGATTCTTTTCGGCATCGACGCTGTGGCCGAATCTGGTGGTGACGGACGAGATGCGGTTGCGCGCCGCAGAGGCATTGGAGCGGATTGAAGCTTCGCACCTGGCGGGGCAATTGGTGGGCGAGATGTCTGCCGGGGAAAAGCGACGCATCCTGATTGCGCGAGCGCTGGTGCATCGACCCAAGCAGCTGCTGCTGGATGAGCCCTCGAATGCGCTGGACCTAGCGGCGCAGCGAGAATTGCGAGAGACGATGCGGCGGCTTGCGGCGGAGGGAACAGGACTGGTGCTGGTGACGCATCATCTGGGCGATATTCTTCCTGAGATTGAACGGGTCATCTTGATGCGCGGCGGCCGGATTGTGGGGGATGGTCCTCGCGAAGGTTTGCTGACGGAGCCAAGGCTGAGCCAACTGTTCAACACCCATGTGCGGATTGGGCGGGACGAGGAGTGGCTGCATAGCTGGTGAAGAGGCAGGAACGAGGGAGCAGGGATTCGGTAACAGGGGCGAGGGACTAGGGGCTGGGGACTGGAAGACTAAGGACTCGGGACTAGGGACTAGAAAAGAAACTTGCTTGGCTGTTCTGAAACTGCTTTCTTTCTTTGCGTGAGTTCGAAGGCGCAGTGTGCGTGATCCTGCGATTTAGTTCAGTCGCGTGGTACTATTCCGGCATCAGGCCGTGGTATGGAACCGCGGCGGAGGTCATTGATGAGTCCCTACACAAGGCGCGAATTTATCAAGACAACGATTGCAGCCGGAACGATTGCCGGCGTGGGCACTTTGCCGCTGCAGGCGGAGCGCCGGACGGCAACCGATCTGGTCACACTGGGAAAGTCGGACCTGAAAGTGACGCGGCTGGCGTTTGGCACGGGTACGAACAATGGCGCGGTGCAGGCGGCCCTGGGACAGAAGGACTTTAACCGTCTGGTGGCGTACGCCTATGAACGCGGGATTCGATTCTTTGAGACCGCCGAATCGTATATGACGCCGGCGATGCTGGGCGAAGCGTTGAAGCCGTATCCGCGCGACAGCTACCAGTTGATGAACAAGGTCACGACGGATCCGGGTGTGGATCCGGCGGAGCGGTTCGACGAAATGCGGCGGATTGCGAAGGCGGATTACTTCGACATCATGCTGTTGCACTGGCAGCACACGAGCGACTGGGTTGCGGAGACAAAGCGCTGGCAGGATGGCGTGCTGGAAGCGCAGCAGAAAAAGACGATCAAGGTGCGGGGCGCCTCGGTGCATGGTTTGCCCGCTCTGCGGCAGATGCCGGGCAATCCGTGGCTCGAAGTCGCAATGATCCGCATGAATCACAACGGGACGCGCATGGATGGACCGACGGGCGCGGACAACGACAATCCCGATAACGTGAGCGAAGTGGTGGCGCACGTGCACCAGGTGAAAAAGGATGGCCTGGGCGTGATCAGCATGAAGCTCTGCGGGAACGGGAACTTTACGCAGCACAGTGACAGACAGGCGGCGCTGCGGTTTGCGTTCCAGAATGCGGGCGTGGACGCGGTGACGATCGGCTTTAAGAATACGAAGGAAATCGACGAAGCCATCGACAATCTGAACCTCGCGCTGGCGTAGGTCGGCTGGGTTCGAATCAAGTTGCAAAACAGATTGGGCGCCCTGCAGGGCGCCCAAATCTTTTGCGGAGCGGACGGAGCTTTTGCGGGCTAGGCTTTGGCGGGCTTAAGGTCAACGATCGCCGCGACGATGCACGCCACAATGATCAACTCGAAGAGGACCGGCAAAAGAAAGAAATATAGGAACGAGTTGAGAGAGATGGCCAGGTAGGCGAAGGCAAACACCCAGAGCAAAGGGCGGAGTTTAGGTCCTACGGTTGAGGCAAGCGAGCCGAGAATCCAGAAAACGAGCGCGTCACAGGTGAGCGCAATCGTAATGCCGAGACCGAGGCCGCGGTAGAACTGGAAGTAGGTGCGGTCCATCCCGAAGACGGGAAAGTGAACGGACTGCATGGCTGCCCAGACGGTGGAGGACGGGCCTGGATCGGGCTTGCCGAAGACGCCGCCGATGGTGTGAAGGATGGCGTGAATCAGGGTGAGGACTGACGCCACGCGCAGGAAGATTTTTGCTTTCATTGTTTCTGCTCCCTGTTGATCGGGGATTAATCTGACTCGGGTTTCGCTCCGGGAATGCGTTTGCGAATCAGGGCAATCTGGCCGGTGTGGTGCGCTTCGTGTTCACAGACGTGGAACCACTTGGCGAGGTTGTTGCAGGGGCCCCAGTCGGCGTCATCGATTTTATCGAGGAGCCATTTGTCGTCGCGTTTTTTGAATTCGGCGAGGGTGGACTCGCGCTGTTCGTGGAGGATGTCGACGTAGTACTGGCGGTCGTGGCCTTTGATGGTGGCGCGGCCGGCGTCGCCCAGATTCATGGCTGCGTCCCATTGCTTTTTGATGTCGTCAGGCCAGGAGCCCCACTTCATGCCGCCGAAGGTGTTCATGCCGTAATACTTTTCAGTGGCGGCGAGGTGCAGCATGAGCGCACCGATGGTGTTGGCGTTTTTGTCGAAGAGGAAATCGAGATCGGACTGCGTGAGGTTTCCGGTGGCGCGGAGGACGCCGTTTTGCTCGCGCATCCAGATGAGCTGCGAGACAAAGGTGCCGACTTGCGGCGAGTAGCCGGGCATGGGACCGAGGATGTTGGCGCCAGGCGCGTCGGCGGCAAGGGCTGCGGGCGCGGTTGGCAGGGCAAAGAAGCCGGCTGTCAGCATGGCGGCGCCGGCGCCGAGGAAGGTTCTGCGGTTGGGCTGGATTGCAGAGAGAGAGCTTTCTGGACGAGACATAACGGTCGAACCTCCGGGGAGTGGCTTGAGATGGATTGCGCAGAACTGGGCCCTTGTGGAGGCGGCCAGTATACATGCGCAGTGGTGGGCGGACAGGGGAGCGGCGGCATTTAGTCTCTTGGTGAGGAATTGGGCGCATGACGAACATCGAACTGAACAAGCAGGCGCGGGCGGAAGCGATTGCGTCGATCCAGCGCTATTTTCGGGAAGAACTGCCGGAGCCGATCGGGGATTTGCCGGCCGGATTGCTGTTGAACTTCATTCTGGAAGAGATTGGGCCGGCCATTTACAACAAGGCGATTGCCGATGCGCAGGAGCGGCTCTTGATGCGGGTGCAGGACCTGAGCGGCGAGTTGTATTCCGATGAGTTTCAGTTCTGGCCGCGGGTGGAGGCGAAGCGGAAGAAAAAGAGAGACAGGGGCTAAGGACTGGGTGCTGGACTAAGGGAGTGAGGGCCTGACCGTCCCAGCTTCACAGTTTCACAGATTCACAGGCCGAAACACCAAAAGGCAAGGAACAGGGGCGATGGCTTGACGCGGCGAGGCGTCCGGGTTAGGTTAGGGCTACACGGGAAAGGAGGATGATCCAGCCTATGCAAAATGACTGTTCGAGTTGTTCGTTACGTGAGGTGACTGAGGCCTAGGGCATCGCGCCCCAGACCCCAGATTTGCCCCGGCGGACCGGAAATACCGGCCGGGTCACTGGCACTCGCGGCAGCGCGATGGCCTTAGTCCAATCCCAACAGATCACCGGCAGCGGCCTGGGAGCGATCCCGGGCCGTTGTTGCGTTTGGGGTGCTGGCCGCACGGGCATCCGCGCTTCGCGCAAAAACCTCACAGCTTCACAGGGTGCTAGCCGCACGGGGGACTGGCCGTCCAGGCAGTCGCGCTCCGCGCCGATCACAGATCCACAGTTTCACACATTAACGGTTTCACAGCCCGAAGAGCGGAGTTGGCGGGGTTAGCGGAGTGAGTCAGGCTGGATCAGCCGTTGATCCGGTGAAATTTTTGCGGGTTGAACTTGTGATTTGGTGAAGCGGTATACCCCCGGGGGGTAGGGGGGAGGGGGGGTGCCCATTTTGACCCTTATCCTGAACATTGCCGAGGGGTTAGCGTTGAAAAAGTGCGTTCTATGCGGCACATTTGTGCACATTCGCGGGCTGGCGGTCGAGTCCATTGAGAATTGCGGTGATGTGGCGGGACGGCGAGTCAGAAAGTCGACGAGTCGCCGGGAGCGCTTCGCGCTCACATTCCCACCACTCTTCATTGTGGACTTTTCTTTGAATTGCAGTGCAAGACTCTGGGAAGAATCGTGTGAGTGGAATGAGGGGTTTGCGGAGTATTTTTCGGGCAGGGTCTTGACAGGGTTGGAGCGGGCGGGCGGAGTCAGCCGCGCTTCGCGCATCGGCCTGGGGCGAGGGGTACTTACGGAAAGTACCAAGAAGGGGATGACCAACGAACTACGCCGATTCACGGGCGTGGGATGGCCATTTTTTGCGTCCAAGGCTACTCTCCGGTTCAATGGGAGGGCGAACCCTTATGCAGTGGAAACTCCGAGAATCCTCGGGAAGGATGGAAGTTTTGGTTTCGAGGCTCGAAGACTTAATTGGCGCGTGGAAAGCCTACGGGCCCACGGTGCGTTATCGCATGTCGAAGCCGCTCTCCGATTCGCAGCTGCGCAGACTGCCTCCCGCGCTGCACCGTGCGCTGCAAACGGGGGACTCGGTCGAATGGCTGGAGCAGTTGTACGACCTGCGGGACGAGCGCGAAGAGCGCGCGTAGGCGTTGCGGTGTGGAAGGCTGGGCTTTCTGGGGCTGCTGGGCGGGGATGAGCACCCATTTCTGCGCGGATGGATGTTGAACGAGGAGCAACTGCAGATCTTTCGACTCTCCTTTGCGCGACAGAGGGTCGCTCAGGATGACAAAACAAAAAATCTTTTTGCTTTCCCAGGGTCACCGTTTCGCTGGCGCTCAAGGGTCACCCTGGGCTATTTTCGGCTCGTCCCTCCGGGACGGAAGACGGGATGGGATCGTTGCTTTCCCACCCTTGCTGCGTAAGGATGGGGCACCGACAATGGGACGCATTGATAACACGTAAGTTACAGATTTTACATGCTCCTAGATCTCCAAGAACTCCATAAGGCACATAGCAGTAGCACAAATTAGCACAAAACCACTGGGTCATTCCTGCGGCTGGTTTCTGAGTGCAGGTCTTCCCAAACTTCCAAGTGGGCGATGGTCCGGCCGCAACGATCATGCGCCAACCGACCCGCCAAGAGTTAAAGTCACTATGTGATTTCGGATCGATCAAAGAGAGCAACTAGTGCCGCTGTGTTCGGGCTGGGAATCCTTGGCGGCTTATGGGGCTGTGTCGTTTGCGTTGGGAGTTCGTTCACAATCGGTGCGAATGACAGCGCCCCGGAGATACTCGCAATCATTTTCGCGATGGGAACACCCCTGCCAGCCTGCGTTATGGCTTTATGGAAGCGATGGGTGCCCGGCATGTGGCTTATCTTTGCAGGCTGCTTCTTCCCCTATGGGATGTTGTCTCATCGCGCTTACATGATCGATGTACGACATTTCTATGATCAGCCGACCATCGCACAGACCATATGGTTCAGCCTACCCTACGTTCTAGTGCTCATTGCACTCGGTGCGTTCGCAGTGACCACGCATGCACTGAGGTGGCCGGAGGTAATGCACCCCGCCAAAGATTGATCGTGAGAGCTTTATTTCCTGCTCAGCACGGCGTCCTTAGCGTCGCTGCCTGGTCGGTAGTTTCCTCGTGTTAAACGTAGCTGCGTTAGCACAAAACTAGCACAAATACTTTGGCCTGTTTCTTAACCCATTCATTTAATGATACTTATAGCGCATTTGCAACATGGGGCACCCATTTCTGTACGGATGGATGCTGAACGAGGAGCAACTGCAGATCTTTCGACCCCCTTCGCGTTGCTCAGGGTCGCTCAAGATGACAAAACAAAAAACTCGTTGCTTTCCCAGGTCTCAGGATCGAGACCCGGGGCACCCGTGTTTGTGGGGATCATGCTGTGCTGAAAACAAAAGCGGGTCCTTCGCTTTGTCCCAAAACTTATCCTTCGCAGGACGGCAGGGGATCATGAATTCCTCATGGGCTATATTTATTTGTCTATGCCCAACAATACATGTGAACACTGCGGCAGTTCCCAACTCATCAGCGGTCTCACTGTTTCTGCTTCTGGTGGTGGCGGTGACGTGCATCCCGGCCTCCTCTGCAAAGAGAAAGAGGAAGAGAAGGGCTTTTTCAAATGGTCCGAAAGAGCGAAACGGGAGCCTCTTTTTGCTGACCTGTGCACCTCTTGCGGCACTGTGAAACGTTTCTACGTGAAAGACCCGAAGCGTGATTGGGTCATATAACTTTCACGGTTTCAACCGGGACCGTCCCGGCCCGGTCCGGCAGACTCAGAGTTCGATGAGCGCAAATCGCCGGTGTATTCATTGACAACCGATCACAAGAAGCCGTCGTGGCGGAACTCCAGGAGGAGGACAACCAACAGGCAGAACTGTTTGCGCATCCAATGGTTGTCACCGAACCGATCAAAAAAACGTGAGAAAGGGAAACACGACATGGCAGAGCAGAAGGCCAAAGGAACGAACGACCAGGCGCTGAAGGAACTGGTGGATGCGTTGAACGGAGACCTGGCGCGCGAGTACCAGGCGATTATTGCCTACACGGTCTATAGCAATGTGCTTTCCGGGGCGCAGTGGATGAATATCGCGGCCGAGTTGAAGCTGCATGCCGCGGAAGAGCTGCAGCATGCGATGATCCTGGCCGATCAGATTGATTATCTGGGGGGCATGCCGACGGCAACTCCGAAAGAGGTGAAGCTGTCGAAGAAGGCCGAAGAGATGTTGCGGTTCGACCTGGACAACGAAACGGAGACGATCAAGAACTATCGTGAGCGGGTGAAGCAGGCGGAAGCGCTGGGTCATTACGCGCTGGCCGAGCAGTTGCGGCAGATTATTTCGCAGGAGCAGAACCACCAGCACGACCTGGCGACGGCGTTGGGTATCGACGTTCCCAAGGTGTTTGTGCAGGGGGCGTAGAACCGAGGGAACGAAAGCGACGATTCCATCCAGTGGATGACGGCGGCCTGGGAGATGCTCCCGGGCCGTTGTTGCGTTTGGGGGTGCCGGCCGCACGGGCAATTGCGCTGCGCGCCCTGGTCAATCTCACAGTTTCACGGGTGCGCGCAGGGATGAATCTCGATTCGGTGACGGTTGATTTACACTTGCGGCCATGCGGGTATTCGGGATTGACTGCGGGACGGAGATCACCGGTTTTGGGGTGGTGGAGACCGATGAGTCCGGGCGGCAATGCCGATTGCGGTGCGCGACGATGGGGGCGATCCGGTTGTCGAAGGCGCAGAGTTTGCCGGAGCGATTGGCGCAGGTGTTTCGGGTGTTGACGGCGGAACTGGAGCGCTGGCAGCCGGAAGTGGTGGCGATTGAAGAGGTGTTTTATTCGGTGAATGCGAAGTCGGCGCTGAAGCTGGGGCAGGTGCGGGGGGTGGCACTGCTGACGGCGGCGAACCTGGGACTGCCGGTTGCCGAATATGCTCCGTTACGTATTAAATCGAGCGTGGTGGGGTATGGGTTAGCCAAGAAGGAGCAAGTGCAATTCATGGTGGCCCGGCTGTTGGAATTGGAGCAGTTGCCGGAGCCAGCCGATGTTGCCGATGCGCTTGCGATTGCCATTTGCCACATTCACACGGCACAGACACTGCTGCAGCAGGGAGCTGCGCGATGAAGGTTTTGGGGGTAGCGCTGGGCGCGGTGTTTTTGACGGTTCCCCTTGCAGCGGATTCGGGCGCGGAGTTGCGGGTGGATTTTCGGAATCCGGCGCTCACTCCGTCGAACTGGACCATGGTGGTTCATCCGGACGGGAGCGCGCATTTCCGATCGGACCGGGGCAGTGCGCCGGGGGATCCGCAAGAGCCGATTGAGCCGGTGGTTGTGGACAAGGAAGTGCGGTTGAGCGAGCCGTTTGTGGATCGCGTCTTTGATACAGTGCACAAGCACAACCTGCTGAATTTGAACTGCGAAAGCCACTACAAGGTTGCGTTCCAGGGATGGAAGAAGCTGACCTATACGGGGCCGGACGGAAGCGGCGGTTGCGAGTTCAACTACTCGAAGGATCACGAGATCGAGGAACTGGGCGAGTCGTTTGTGGCGGTGGCGTCGACGATTATTGAAGGAGCGCGGCTGGAGCTGTTGCGGCAGCACGATCCGCTGGGTCTGGACAAGGAAATGGAATATTTGACGGAGGCTGCGGGGGACGGGCGGTTGCAGCAACTGTGCGCGATTCGCGGGATTTTGCAGAAGCTGCAGGACGACCCCGATGTGATGGAGCGGGTGAGGAAGCGGGCGAGGGTTCTGCTGGCACTTTCGGCTAAATAAAGGCCGTGGAATGACTTTTTTGACGCGACTTTGTATAGCGCGGGGGTGTCCAATAGGTGTTGGTCTCCCTGTGGTGGGGCAGGCTGGCTGGTGGGGAAGCCGGAAGGTGGGGCGCCATGAAGAGCGATGGGAAATTCTTGTCAGGGTTGAGCGTGCAAATTGTTGGAGTGGCTTTGGCGGCTCTTGGAGTGGCCGCGGCTGCTCCCGTGACGATGGCCGAGGACGCTGCGCCGCAAGCACGCGCGGTGCGCCTGAGCTACGTGGAAGGGCAGGTTGAGGTTTCGCAGGGTGGAGCTGTGCTTGCGCCGCAGGCGCTGGCGAACACTCCCCTGTTTGAAGGGACCGTGCTGAACACGGGCGAGGATGGACGCGCGGAGATTCAGTTTGAAGATGGAAGCGTGGTGCGGCTTTCGCCTAACAGTGCTCTGACTCTTAGTGTGTTGCGCGAAAACGGCAGCGCGATGGACACCGAAGTTCTGCTCAACAGCGGGCTGGCTTATTTCGAAATGCAGGGCAGCGCGCAGAGCGGGCAGATGCGGGTGCGGTTTGGCGACAATGCGGTGACATCGAATGGCTTTACGGTACTGCGCGTGGATCTGGACAATCCTCCGGGAGAGGTCTCGGTTTTCTCGGGGAACTCGCATCTGGATGGCGCGAGCTCGCTGGCCCTGGATATGCACGGCGGGGAGAGCGTGAAGTTGAACAGCGCCGATCCGGGGAACTATCAGCTTGCGGAGTCGATTGAACCGGACTCGTGGGATGCGTGGAACTCGGATCGCGATCAGGTGCTGACCGCGGAAGAAGCGCAGAAGACGCAGGCGACGGCCAATGTTCCCGAACCCAATAATCCGGCGTGGAACGACCTGGATGCCAACGGCAACTGGTATAACGTGCCGGGACAGGGCTATGTTTGGTCGCCTTATGAAGCGGAGAACGGCGGATGGGATCCGTATGGATGCGGAAGCTGGATGTGGAACCAGGGCTTCGGCTACGGATGGGTTTCGTGCGAGCCATGGGGATTCATGCCGTATGCATTTGGCGCATGGAACTACTATGACGGGTTTGGCTGGGGCTGGATGCCGACGGGCGGCGTGCCGTGGTGGTATGGCGGCCGAGGGTGGGGACTGAATATCGGCTACGCACCCGGGGGTTACAACGGGCCGCATCGTCCGCATGGCGGACCGGTGCATCCGGGAATGGTGGGTCCACTGCACGCGGGCGGGCGTTATCAGCCGTACCCGGTGATCAAGGTGAACCGAATTCCTTCGACGGGTGGGGAGCCGGTGCGGACCCACAATGCGCCGGTGATGCTGGCGGGGAATACTGTGCAGCCTTTAAGGCCGGTAGCACCGCGCGCGACGTATGATCACAACGCGTTTGTCGCGGCAGGGAGCCGTGGCCAGTTGACGTACCAGGGAACCGGCGCTCGTTATGGATTTGCGCCCAGCACGACGTCGGGTGTGCGATCGGGTTACGCGAACGGCGGCCCGGTGCGGCCTGCGGCGGGGTATTACGGCAACTACGGAGCGCGGTCTTCGGCGCAAAGCCGCAGCTACTCTGGCGGTTCTGCGAGCCGTCCTTCGGGTGGCGGCGGTGGGGCAAGCCGTCCTTCGGGCGGCGGTGGGAGTGCTTCGCATGCCAGCGGCGGTGGATTCAGCGGCGGCGGTGGTGGTGGCGGATCCCACGGTGGAGGTGGTGGCGGCGGCGGTGGTGGTGGCGGTGGCCATCACTGAGGAGTAGCGACACGGGAACAAGCCGGAACGAAGCGATGAAGTTGAGGACCGCGGGGAGCAATCCCTGCGGTCTTTGTTTTTTGAAAAGAGCGCCTTGGGGTTTTTGGGAAAAGCGTGTTGGGTTTTTGGGGAAGAAGCAGTGTTGGGCTAGTGGGGGGCGAGAGCGGTGGAGATTGCTGCGAGTTCGGCGATGGTGAGTGCTTCGGCGCGGGTGCGCGGATCGACGGATGCGGCTGTGAAGGCATGGGTGATGGCGGTTGGATCGAATCCCGCGGCGCGGAGGTTGTTGGAGAGGGTCTTGCGCTTTTGGGCGAAGGCTTGCCGCAGGAAGCGAACAAAGGTTTTTTCGTCGACGTGAAGTTCTGCGAAGCGGGGAGCCATGCGCCATCGGATGACGGTGGAGTGGACATCGGGGGGAGGAGTGAAGGCGCCGGGCGGCAAGGTGAAGAGTTTTTCGACCGGGCCGTAGAGCTGCACGGTGACAGAGAGCAAGCCGTAGTCGCGCGAGCCGGGTTCGGCGGCGACGCGGTCGGCAACTTCGCGCTGCATCATGAGGACGGCGCGATCGATGGCAGTATGACTGGCCGCGAGCGCTGTGAGGATGGGCGAAGTGATGTAGTAGGGAAGGTTTCCGATGACGATGAGGCGATCTCCGACGTCTGCAGCAGCGGCGGCAAAGTCGTAGTGAAGAACATCCTTGTGAACGACGGTGACGCGGTCTGATGGGAATCCAGAGCGGATACCGGCGGCAAGATCGGGATCGAGCTCGATGGCGATGAGGTGACCGACGCGTGGGATGAGCGCGCGGGTTAATGCGCCGCGGCCAGGACCAATCTCAATGACCGTGCGATGCGAGCAGTCGCCCAGGGATGCGGCGATACGGTCAATGGCTTGCGCGTCGTGAAGAAAGTTTTGGCCGAGCTTGGGCTTGGCGGGCATGGGCACTCTTGATGGTAGCCGAGGCAGGCCGGCGATTACCGATCGTTGCGGAGTGCGGCGACGTGGAGCGTATGGCGATGGATGAATCCGAGATCGCGGTAGACGCGAATTGCGGAGTGATTGTGCGCCCATGCGTGGAGATACGAAGTGGCGCCGCCGCGGCGGATGTCGTCCATGACGGCGAGCATCAAAGTGCGGGCGTAGCCTTTGCCGCGCGCATCGGGATGGGTGCAGACGGCGCTGACTTCGACGAAGCCGGGGCTGCGCGTGCGTTGACCCGCCATGGAGACCAGGCGATCGTCTTCAAAGATGCCGAGGAAGAGGCCGAGCTCGTGGGTTCGCTCGCGAAAGGGACCAGGCTCGGTGAGTTCAGCGAGCGCGACCATGGCGGGCACGTCGGATGCGGTGAGCGTGCGCATGGTGGCGCCGGATTGCAGAAGCGCGTTTGCGGCTGAGGGCGGATCGAGGCAGATCATCTGAGTGAGCGGTCCTTCGCGGACAAGAGTCCAGCCTTCGCGCGGCGAGAATGGCCGCGGAAGAAAGAGCACGAGGATGCCGCCGGGGCCGGCGAGTGTACGGAGGTCGTCGCACGCGGCGTCAGACTCTTCGGCGATGCCGCTGAGCGGGCCTATGGCGGTTGGATAGCGGCGTGCGAGGCCGGAGCCGAGGGCGAAGCCGGCGTGCGATGTGGTGAGCGAGTTCCAGATGGGATTGTCGAGTGAATGGATATCGGCCATTGGGTCAAGGATGATGCGGAGCGATGAGGCGATGCTGATTTGTTGGAGAGCGAGGGAACGACGGATGCGGGAGATTAGTTGAGAGTGATTGGCGTGGACGCGCCGTAACGGCGTCGCACAATCCACAGGACGGGAAGACCGAGCAAGATGAGAGCGGTACCGAGGAGCGAGCCGTGGAGGTTGCCGATGTAGCTCCAGACAAGAACGACGGCGGCGCATGCAACGAAGATGGCCGGCAGGATCGGGTAGCCCCAGACGCGGTAGGGCCGAGCGAGGTCGGGGCGTTTGCGGCGGTAATAAAAGACGGTGGTGGTGGTGAGCATGTAGAAGAGCCACTCGGCGAAGACGGCGAGTTCGAAGTGCTGCTGAAATTTCGAGAGAAATAGCAGCAAGATGGTGGAGAGCGAGCCCTGCACAATGAGCGAGGTGGACGGCGACTGGAAGCGGGGGTGGATGTGCGCGAACTGGCGGAAGAAGAGACGGTCGCGTGCGGCAGCGAAGGGGATGCGCGCACCCGACATAACGGTTCCGTTGAGCGCGACGAAGATGGAGATGGCCATAGCTGCGGCGACGAAGCCAGCGCCACGGGGGCCGGCGACGATGGAGAGCGCGGCGACGGCGGGGCGTTCGCTGGCTGCGATTTGCGCGGCGGGGAGGATGTATTGGATGGCGGCGTTGGTGGCCATGAAGAGGATGCCGACGATAAAGAGTCCGCCAATGAGAGCGACGGGCAGGCTGCGCTCGGGGCGACGGACTTCGCCGGCGACCATGGTGAGGTCGTTCCAGCCGTCGTAGGCCCAGAGGGTGGCGATGAGGGCGAGCATAAATCCACTGAAGCCGCCGGTGGCATTGGGCAGGCCCGTGGAGAAGTTTGACCATGAGCCGGAGGCGGATGCAAAGCACAAACCGGCGACGATGAGGATGAGAACGCCTTTGAGGATGGTGAAGACGAGCTGGAAGTCGCCGGCCTTTTTGATGCCGAGGTAGTTAAGGCCGGTCATGAACCAGGTGACGGCGATGGCGAAGACCTGGGACCAGAGAAGCGGCAGACCCGGAACGGGTGCGGTGAGCCAGTGGAATGCGGCGAAGACGCCGAGAGTGCGCGCGAGACCGCTGGTGACGGCGGCGATGGAGGCGGGTTTGGCGACGGCAAACCACGTCCACATATAAAGGAAGGCGGTTGTGTCTCCATAGGCGCCGCGGAGGTAGACATATTCGCCGCCGGCGTAGGGAAGCATGGCGCCCAGTTCGGCGTAGGTCATGGCGCCAAAGAGCGAGAGCAGGCCGCCGACGATCCATGCGAGGTAGACGAGTGAAGATGAGCCGGTGTCACGCATCATTTCGCTGGGCACGAGGAAAATGCCGCTGCCGATGATGGTGCCGACAACGATAGCGGTGGCCTGACTGGCGCCAAGGACGCGCGGCAGGTCGGCAGGAATTTGTCGCGCAGGGGACGCAGGGGCTTGGCTCATGCGGTGATGTGAGGGTAGCACAGGGTGTGACGGGAAAGACGCGAAGGTGGCGACGAAGTCCTGAGATGGCGGGCGATGTGCGTGAAATGGCTTGACGACTGGTATGCCGTATGCTACATAGGGTACGGACAGACATCATGCTTGAGCTACGGCGAGTATCAAAACACTTTGCGAGCATTCCGGCTGTGAATGATGTGAGCTTCTGCGCGCGACCGGGGCAAGTGACGGGTTACCTGGGACCGAACGGCTCGGGAAAATCGACGACGATGAAGATGATCACCGGGCTCATCGAGAGAACGGCTGGGCACATCCTGTTCGACGGCAAGCGGATTGAGGACGATTTGATTGCCTACAAGCGTCGCCTGGGCTATGTGCCGGAAGAACCGAATCTCTACAATCACCTCTCGGCAGTCGAGTATCTGACGATGGTGGCACAGCTTCGCGATCTGCCGGCGCGGGTGTCGTCGGCGCGTATTGACGGGCTGCTGCGACTTTTTGCACTGCACGGCGACCGTCACGCTTCGATATCCGGCTACTCCAAGGGGATGCGGCAAAAGGTTCTGCTGGCTGCCGCGCTGTTGCACAATCCGGATCTCATCCTTCTGGACGAGCCGTTTTCAGGACTCGACGTGGGGTCGGCGCTGGTGCTGCGCAGCCTGATCCAGGAGCTTGCAGCGCGCGGCAAAGTGGTACTTTTCAGTTCGCACGAACTGGATACTGTGGAGCGAGTCTGTTCGCGCGTGGTGATTCTTCACCGCGGCAAGATTGTTGCTGACGACTCGATTGAGCGATTGCGCTCGCTGATGGCGCTGCCGACGCTGGAGGCGATTTTCTCGCAACTGGCCGTAGAGCAGGACACGGCGACGATGGCGCGCGAGATTGCGGATCTTGTCGATGCCTAAGCTGCTTGAGCAGCTGATCGCGCGGATCCCGCTGCCTTTCCGGGTGCTCTTTCGCCAGTTTCTGCTGCGCGTGATCGATCTAGAAGCACTCTCGATTGAAGCGGATGTGCCGCGATTTCTGGGGCAGTTCGCAGGCATTCTGATTTTGATCAGCGGCATGCGGGGAGTGGGCGCGCTGTTTTTTCCGCCGCCGCCCGAAATGGCGTTGACGATTGAACTCTCGGCGCTCTCAAACATGCTGTTGGTGGTGGGACTGATCAGCGTCGTTACCTGGGACGCGACGTTCCCCGATCGGCGCGACGTTCTCGCTCTCGGCCACCTGCCAGTGAAGCCGATTACGATCCTGCTGGCCAAGGTGTCGGCTTCGGGAGCGCTATTGGGGTTGGCCATGATCGGGCTGAACTGGGCGTCTGGTTCGGCCTGGTCCATTGTGCTGAGCGGAGGATCGATGCTGAGTTCGGCGCGTTTCTTTCTGGCTTTCTGGTTCTCGATTGGATCGGCGAGCGTGTTTCTGTACGGGGCCGTATTGGCGCTGCAGGGGATTGCCGCTTTGATTCTGCCGCGAAAGCTGTTTCTACAGTTCTCTGCGATCGCCCAACTGGCGGCGTTTGGTTTGTTCATGGCTGTCTATTTTCTGGAACCGACGCTGGAGAGTCTCGGGCAAATGGGTGACCCAGCGAATCGATGGCTGGTTGGCGCGTCGCCGGTTTACTGGTTTGCGGCCCTACTGAATCAAGTGAACGGCACGCTCCCCGACGAATTGATGTGGGTGGCGGAGCGCGCATGGGAGGGCCTGGCGATCGCGCTTCTAGGCGCAGGCGCTGCGCTTGTCTTGTGCTACCTGCACACGATGAAGAAGTCGGTGGAAGAACCGGACCTGGTGCCGGGATCGGCAGGGATGCATTGGGCTCCGCGACTGGGTGGGAGTTTGCGGACGGCCATTCTGTACTTCAGCATGCGCTCGCTCAAGCGCAGCCGGCAGCACCGCGTGGTGTTCGCGTTTTACTGGTCGATTTCGCTTGCACTCGCGCTGAATTGTTTGCACGGAGAGCTGGGCGCAACCGTGCCGGGAGAAGTGCTATCCGAGTTTCTCATTTCAACTTTGCTGATCATGGTCTTCGCAGTGTTCGGGCTTCGCAATGTGTGTGTGTTGCCAATTTCGCTCAACGCGAACTGGGTTCTCCGGTTGACGCAACTTCGACCGCCGGAAGAGTATTTCGCGGTTACGCGGAGCCTGTTTTTGCTGCTTGGTGTGATTCCTGCGCTGCTGGTGGCAGGGGCCCTGGGACTGTGGTTGCGGCCCTGGAGTCAAGTCATTATTCACCTTGCAGTGCTGTTTTTGTTTGGGGCTTTTCTGGTCGAGGTTGCGCTGCTGAAGTTCGATAAGGTGCCATTCACCTGTTCATACATGCCAGGGAAGACGAATATGCAAGCCGTGTTTTGGGGAGCGGTCTTTGCGCTTTCGTTGCTTTCGATTGTGGCGTCACTTTATGAGCAGCAGGCGCTGCGGGACCCCTGGCAAGTTGCGGGAATGCTGGCCTCGGAATGTGGCGCCACAGGAATTCTCTGGGTGATCAATCGACGACGGGCAAAGGGAGCCCAGTTGTATTTCGAGGAAGTAGCTCCTGAGGTGATCCTCACTCTCGGATTGGCAGACGGAATGCGCTACGAGCCGATCGGGCCGGATTTGCAAAAGACTCAACCTTGAAACGAAGCCTTCCAAAACGGGCAAGTCTTGAACGGGTAAATCTTGAAAAGAGAAGTCTTGCGGACCGGCAATCGAAACGCAGTGGGGGTAGCACGCTGCCACCGGCACAGCCAGCCGAGCAAAGTGAGTTTGAAGGGGCAGAGTCCGGTGACTGCCATTGCGATTCTCCTTCGTCACCGGCAAGCCAGGGAAATCGCGAAAACCCAGCGCCCCTGCCCTCAAAGAACGCCTCGCCCGCGAGGGGTTGGTGCGCTCTGCAGGATAGAAGCAACTGGTGCGGCGGCGGTTGCCTTGGTGCCGGCGAACAGCGATGACAGAGACGAGGACGCGAGGGTTGACTCTCGCGGATGGGAAGACGCACACGTCAGAGCTGCAGCGCGCCGCTTTGCCGTGGGGCAGGCCGAAGCTGCTAGCGCGGTTCGGTAGAGGCGCTCTGGGCCGAAGGAAGTGTGGAGAGCGGGGACTTTTGGCTGATGGTTTCGGGCTTCATGGGAATGGTGCGGCGCATTCCGACATGAAGACGAACGATCTGGCCGGGCGCAGCGTGGACGGGAAAGAAAGCTGTATCTCCGACGACTTTGGAAGGCTGCGGGTCGGAGTCGATGGACCAGTCTTTGGGAAGCTGTTGCTGCACGACAAAGACCACGGGATCGGGTGCGATGTTTTGCAGCACGAACTCATGCTCGGAGATGCGGACATTGTCTCGATAGAGTCGAGTTCCGAGGATATGTTCTTCAGTGTGCGCGGAGCTATTGATTGATTCCAGATGGCAGATGTGGGAATCCTGAAAGGGGCGCTGTTTTTTGGGAGGGGCGAACTGATCGGGAACGGGCACGATGCGGCAGTCATCGAGAACATGAATCTGGAGCGGCGCGTCGGGCGAGTCGGAGCCGTCGTAGGTTGGGCGCGGTGCGGGGTTGGCCTGTTGAGCCGCTGCCAAGACGGGCACAAGCAACGACACGAAAGCGAGAGCGGGAATTGCTTTGGCTCCGGTCATGGAAACATCGTAGCACCGGAAATGAAATCTGCAGTGAATGCCCTGGGATGGTCGATGGGCCCTGCTGCCGACGTCTTAGCCGGCCGAGGTACTCGGTTGGGCCGGTTCGGTGGAAGGAGTCTCGTGGAAATGCCGCCAGATGGACTCGGCAGTTTTGCGGGGCACGACAGCGGCGAGGGAATCGGCGGTGGCCTGCTGGACGTCGCGCAAACTGCCGAAGTGGGCCAGCAGGCGCTGGCGGGTCAGGGAGCCTACGCCGGGTATGTTGAGAAGCTCGGAGTCGCGGTCGCGCATGGCTCGGCGCTGGCGGTGGTAGCCGACCGCGAAGCGATGGCTCTCGTCGCGAATGAGCTGGACAAGATGGAGGACCGGCGAACGGCGGTCGAGGACGACGGGTTCGTCTTCGTTGCCGTAGAGGTAGATGACTTCTTCTTTTTTGGCGATGGATGCGAGAGGTTGCGAAGTAAAGCCGAGGGATTCGAGCGCATCGGCTGCGGCGTGAAGTTGACCAAGGCCGCCATCAATGAGGATCAAGGACGGCATCGGCTGGTCTTCTTCTTTCAGACGTTTATAGCGCCGGTGTACGACTTCGCGCATGGAGGCAAAGTCGTCGACGCCGAGCACGGTCATGACTTTGAATTTGCGGTACTGGGATTTGTTCATTTTGCCATCTTCCCAGACGACGAGGGATGCGACGGTTTCTGCGCCCTGGATGTGGGAGATGTCGAAGCACTCGATGCGCCGGGGAGGTTCCGGCAGCATGAGCGAGTCGGCGAGAGCCTCTTGAATGGCCTTGCGGGAGGGCTCGAGGACGCGGAAGCGCTGGGTATGGGATTGACGCGCATTTTGCCCGGCGAGGTCGATGAGCGACTTTTTGTCGCCGCGCTGGGGGACAACGATTTCGACGCGATGGCCGGTACGTTCGGAGAGCAGATCGGAGAGCGCTTCGCGATCGGCGAAGTCGGAGGGGACGAGAATGGAGCGCGGTACGTATTGCTGGTCGATGTAGAGCTGCTTGAGCAACGCAGAGAAGACAAGCCCGGCATTGAAGACAGGTTTTGACTCGGCGGGTGAAGAATCGACGTTCGGATCGGCTTCACTGGATTCTTTGCCGAGGGCTTCCAACAGTTCGGGTAAGTCTTCCCAAAAGAACTCGCGGCGATCAACGATTTTGCCGGTGCGCATGTGGAAGAGGTTGACGGCGAGGGCGCCGTCTTCGAAGTGATAGCCGAAGACGTCGGCATCGTCGCTCTGCTCAGCGGTGGCGATGCGCTGTTTTTCCTGCAACTGATGGACAGTTGAGAGCTGATCGCGGAGGCGCGCGGCGGCTTCGAACTGCTGGGCTTCAGCAGCGGCGAGCATGCGCGCGTTGAGCGAGCGTTCGAGCTCGGTGTGGCGGCCTTCAAGAAACATCTGCGCGTCGTGAACAGCGGTTTTGTAGGTTTCGGGCGTGGTGAGATCTTCAACGCAAGGACCGAGGCAGCGATGGATGTAGTACTGCAGGCAAGCGCGCGGATGGTAGCGGGAGAGATCGACCTTGCAGCTGGGGATGAGGAAGCTGCGGTGAATGAGTTCGACGACACGGTAGGCAAGATTGCCGGGAAAGTAGGGCCCGTAGTAGGCGGAGCCGTCTTTGCGGAGGCGGCGCGTGACGAAGACCTTGGGGAAGCGGTCGGCGAGGGTGAGCTTGACGTAGGGATAAGTCTTGTCGTCGCGGAGCAGGATGTTGAAGCGGGGCTTGCGCTGTTTGATGAGGTTGTTTTCGAGGGCCAGTGCCTCGTGCTCGTTGGCGACCAGGATGTAGTCGAGGTCGACCGCCTCGCGCATGAGCGAACCAGTTTTTGCGTTGGCCTGCGAAGCTTCGAGGAGATAAGAGCGGACGCGCGAACGGAGGTTTTTGGCCTTGCCCACGTAGATGACTGCGCCTTCGGCATTTTTGTAGAGGTACACGCCTGGCTGTGTGGGGAGAGTGCGGATTTTCTCGTAGAAATCCATGAGGAAAGTGGAAGGCCGAATCAGTTCTAAGAATAGCGGGCGCGGGCGTTCTGGAAGGAAAACGCACCGATGGCATTGCAATCCTTACCACAAACGGTAAAAATTACATGGTTCACTCTGTTGAAATCAAAACTTCCTGCACTTGTAACGTTATGTGCATCAAAGAGATAGTAGGCAGGCCCCGTTTGGCGGGGTGGATGCATTTGTATAGCAAACAGAAAGACATGATCTGCCTGGCGTGTGGCCGAGGTCAACTCAGGCGGCGGGAGGAAATGAATCAATGGCGAACTACAGATTTGCAGTGTGGATGGCAGTGAGTGCGATGGCAGTTGCGGGTGCTACCGGTTGCGCGACGAAGAATTGGGTGAAAACGCAGACGGCCCCCATCGTCGATCACACAGGACAGCTGGAAGACAAGACGGCGGCAAATGGCCGCGCGATTCACGATACCGATGACCGCGCGCAGGCGGGCATCAAGCAGGCGCAGGGTGCGGCGGATACCGCGACACAGAATGCGCAGGCAGCGACAACGGCGGCCGGCAACGCCCAGACAGCGGCCAATGACGCTGTGAATCGGGCCGACTCTCTGGACACCGTGGTGAAGGGCCTGGACAACTACAAGTCGATGGCAAACGTGACCGTCAACTTTGGGTTCGACAAAGCCGTTCTGACCAAGAACGACAAGGATCAGCTTGATCAGTTTGCGGGCCAGCTTGGCTCGGCAAAGAGCTACATTCTTGAAGTGACGGGCGGAACCGACTCGACGGGCCCTGCCCAGTACAACTATGACCTGAGCCAGCGCCGTGCCGATGCAGTGGTGCAGTACCTGGCCGCGAAGTACAACGTGCCCGCGCACCGCTTCTACCTGATCGGTATCGGCAAGGACAATGCAGTGGCCGATAACGACACGCGCGATGGCCGCAAGCAGAACCGCCGTGTGCAGATCCAGCTGCTTTCGAACATGAGCGGCGATCAGCAGGCAGCACCCGCAGCCACGGCGCCCGCAGCGGCTCCGACCGGCCGGTAATTGCTGAAGCGAAGCAACTGAACAAGTCACAAGAAGTAAGCAGGCCATCCGTGGAGAGACGGATGGCCTTGCTGTTTGTGGGCGCTATCGCTGCGCAGTCAGGATTTGGCAGCTTCGAGGTGGCGTATGTGCTCGGCGCGAACGTCTTTCGCGGTGAAGAGGCGGAGGAACGGCGAATTCTTCGCGGCGGCTTCGACCGCAGGGCGGCCGTTGGATTCTTCGCGTTCGACGATGCAAACGACAGCGGCGACGACCATGCCTGCTTCCTGCGCTGCCTCGATAGCGTTGATGGTGGACGCGCCGGTGGTACAGACATCGTCGACAATGACGACGCGGGAGCCTTCACGGCAGAAGCCTTCGATGCGACGGCCGGTGCCGTGAGCCTTTTCTGCTTTGCGCACCAGGAAGCCGTGAAGAAGGGGCGCGCTGGGCTGGGTCTGGGCTCGCCAGGCGCTGGCTGTGGCGACATTGGAGACGATGGGGTCGGCACCCATGGTGAGACCGCCGACAGCTTCGGCCTGAATGCCGTGCTGCTCGAGCAATTCGAGGATGGCGTGGCCGGTGAGCCGACCGCCCTCGGCATGGAGGGTGGTAGTGCGGCAATCGATGTAGTAATCGCTGGTTCCGCCGGAAGACAGCTTGAATTGGCCGAGTTTGAAGCTGATGCGGGAGAGAAGCGAGAGAAGCTGCTGCGTGTGGGTTGGGCTGGTCATCAAGGGAGATTGTAAAAGAGACAGGGAACAGGGAACAGGATCAGGAACAGGGATCAGTTGTCAGCGGTCAGAGAGGAGTGGTCAGGAGAGCAGTGGAGGTCACATGTTTTCGAGGTGTTTGAAGCCGCTGGTGCCGAGGAACATTACGGAGAAGAGCAGGAAGTTGTAGCAGGCGTGGACGACGATGCTGGCAGCCACGGAACGCAGGATCAAGCGCGCTGCGCACAGCACGAGGCTGACGCAGATGAGGAGAAGGAACGGTCCGATGGAGTAGCCGGTCTGGTCTGCATGCAAGAGGGCAAAGAGGATGCTGGTGATGACTGCGGCAACGGCCATGGCGGGCATTGACCATTGGGGGTGGTCGTAGAAATCGAGGGCCGGCGCGGGTTGATGGTGAAATTTTTCGGCGATCCAATCGAAGGCGGTGCAAAGGGCCGGCAGAAGGAAGCCGCGAAAGGCCAGTTCTTCAAAGAAGGGCGCAAAAGTGACTCCGAAGGCAAAGAGGATCCAGGCAGCTCCGGGGGCGCGGAAGATCTTATCGATGGGGGCGTCGGGAGGTCCCGGCATTATGAGGCCGCTGAGGAGCGCGAGGCCGAAACAGACGGCAGCGGCTGCGATGAGGTAACCGATGTGCTGCACCGCGACGGAACCACGCCACTGCAATCCGGTGAGAAGACCCTTGTGCCAGACGAGCGGAAAGATCAGCAGGGAAGCAAACAGCGTAAGCAGATAGAAGATTCCCTCTGTGCCAAGGGTGAAGTGAATTTCGGATGCGGCCTGCGTCAGGTCCTTGACGCCGAAAAGGTGGTAGTGCACGCCGAGGCGCGCCACGAGCGCGGAAGCGAACAGGGAGCACAAAGCAAGCAGAGTGAGAATGACGACGTGGCCAATATGAGGAATGCGTTCGCGCGGCGGAAGAATGCGGGTGAAGACGTCGGGTGATTGCAGCTCTTGAGTCTGCTGTGCGGCCCCTGTGGCGTGGAAGGGAATCTGAGAGGGGTAGGTGTCGAACGAGGGAAATTGTTCCGGCACGGGGATCAGGGATGGTGCGGATTCGGGCGTGGTTTCGGTAGGAGATGGTTGTCCCGAGCCGTCGGGAGGCAGGTGCTCGGGCACTTCCATCATGAGGCCACCGTCTTTTTGACGCGGGACGGGCGCGCTTTCTCCTGATGGGAAGATTTTTTTTCATTTCTTGCAGCGGTGGTTCCATTGGATGCATGGAGTCCGTTCGAGCCTGGGAGTGCGCCGTTGCTTTTGGTGAGGAATTCAGCGGTATCGTCGACGATTTCAAGCTGGCCGCTGTGCGAGGCGTAGTAGCGGGCGAGGAACTTGCCCGTGTAGGAGCCCGGAGTGTGTGCGATGCGCACGGGCCGGCCTTCTCCGACGAGGTGACCGCCGTCTTCTCCCCCTTCAGGACCGAGATCGAGAATCCAGTCGGCGTTGCGGATGACGTCGAGGTTGTGCTCGATGATGATGACCGAGTTGCCGAGATCGGTGAGGCGGTGAAGGACTTCGAGCAGCTTGCGCACGTCATCAAAGTGCAAGCCGGTGGTGGGCTCGTCAAGAAGATAGAGGGTCCGGCCGGTTTGGCGCTTGCTGAGTTCGCGGGCAAGCTTCATACGCTGGGCTTCGCCGCCGGAGAGTGTGGTGGCGCTCTGGCCAAGGTGCACGTAGCCGAGGCCGACGTCGACGAGTGTCTGAAGCTTTTGGCGAACGGTAGGTACGTCGACCAGCAAGGTGAGAGCGTCTTCGATAGTGAGATCGAGTACGTCGGCGATGGAATGGCCGTGGAATTTGACTGCCAGTGTTTCCTGGTTGTAGCGGCGCCCGTTGCAGACTTCGCACTGGACGTAGACATCGGGCATGAAGTTCATTTCGATGCGGCGCTGGCCGTCGCCTTCGCAGGCTTCGCAGCGACCGCCGGCTACGTTGAAGCTGAAGCGGCCGGGCTTGTAGCCACGCTCGCGCGCTTCAGGCAGCATGGCGAAGAGATCGCGCAATGGAGAGAAGACTTGCGTGTAGGTTGCAGGGTTCGACCGGGGTGTGCGACCGATGGGCGACTGATCGATGCGAATGACTTTGTCGATCTGGTCTTCGCCGAGGAGCGCTTCGTGGGCGCCGGGTTCTTCGCGTGAACCATAGAGACTCTTGGCGAGGGAGCGATAGAGAATGTCGTTGATCAGCGTGCTTTTGCCGCTGCCGCTGACACCGGTTACGACTGTCATGACGCCGAGAGGGACGCGGATGTTCAGGTCCTGGAGATTGTGCTCGCGCGCCCCGGAGACGGTGATCCACTTGCCGGTGAGCGGTCGTGGTTCTGCACGCTGCAGGATGCCTTCTTCGCCGGCGAGGTAGCGGCCGGTGAGCGAGGCGGGGCAATCCATGATCTGTTGCGGAGTGCCTTCTGCAACGACATAGCCGCCGAGGCGGCCTGCGCCTGGTCCCAGATCGACGACGTAGTCCGCGTGGCGAATGGTGTCTTCATCGTGTTCGACGACGAGGACTGTGTTGCCGAGGTCGCGGAGTTGTTCGAGCGCCTGGATGAGGCGTTCGTTGTCGCGCTGGTGGAGGCCGATGGAGGGTTCGTCGAGTACGTAGAGGACGCCGCGGAGGCGCGAACCGATTTGCGTGGCGAGGCGGATGCGCTGACCTTCGCCGCCGGAAAGAGTCGCCGCGCTGCGGTCGAGAGCAAGGTAGCTGAGGCCGACTTTGCAGAGGAATTCGAGGCGCTCGGCAATCTCGCGGCGGATGCGTTCGGCGATGAGAGCTTCGCGCGCGGTGAAGGTGAGATTGATGGCGGCAGAAAGCGCGCGATTGAGGGGCAACGCAGTGAAGTCGGCGATGGAGAGACCGCCGACCTTGACTGCGAGGGACTCGGGACGGAGGCGCTTGCCGCGGCAGGCAGGGCATGGGGTCGCGGACATGAAGTTCATCATGTATTCGCGATAGCCCTCGCTGCGGGCTTCAGAGATGGTGTCGCGGAGATAAGCGAGGATGCCATGGAAGCCGGTGCGCGGGCCTTCGCCTTTGGGCGGCCCGTAGACAAGGATGTGTTGTTGCTTGGCGGGAAGGTCTTCGAACGGCGTCTTGAGGTCGATCTTGTAACGGTCGGCAGCGAGTTGAACGAGCTTGATGAGGTACTGGGATGCAGAGCCGGGACCAAGGCCACCGTCGAGCAGCGGCTTGGCCCAGTCGGTAATCACCTTGGCTGGATCAAGGTCGTAGAGCGAGCCGAGGCCATGGCACTCGGGACAGGCGCCGAACGTGGAGTTGAAGGAAAAGCTGCGCGGCTCAAGTTTGGGCACATCGAGGCCGCAGTCGGGGCAAGCCATCGAGGAGGAGAAAAGCTGTTCTTCGCCGCCAGCCATGGCGACGAGGACGAGGCCGTTGGCAAGTTGCAGGGCTTTACTGACGGCGCCATCGAGACGTTTTTCGATCAAAGGTTTTCCGGGAGCCGGTGGTGCGTCGGACGAGGGCTTGAGGAGGACGCGATCGACGATGGCCTCGATGGAGTGGTTCTTGCGCTTGTCGAGTGAGGGTGGTTCGGAGAGGTCGAGCATTTCGCCGTCGACGCGAGCGCGGAAGCCCTGCTGATCCAGTTGATCGAGGAGGTCTTTGAACTCGCCTTTGCGGCCCCGGACGATGGGCGCCATGACGGTGACGCGTTCACCCTGGCCAAGTTCGAGGATGCGTTGCACGATCTGTTCTGAGGTCTGGCGGGCAATGGGACGGCCGCAGTTGGGGCAATGGGGCGTACCGACCGAGGCGTAAAGGAGGCGGAGGTAGTCGTAAATCTCGGTAATGGTGCCGACGGTGGAGCGGGGGCTTCGGCTGGTGGTTTTCTGCTCGATCGAAATGGCGGGGCTGAGGCCTTCGATGGAGTCGACGTCGGGGCGCTCAATCTGGTCGAGGAATTGGCGAGCATAGGCCGAGAGAGTTTCCACGTAGCGGCGCTGGCCCTCAGCGTAGATGGTGTCGAAGGCGAGCGAGCTCTTACCGGAGCCGGAAAGGCCGGTGACCACGGTGAGCGTATTGCGCGGAATACGGACGTTGATGTCGCGTAGATTGTGCTGGCGCGCGCCGCGCACCGAGATGTGAGTGATCGACATGATGAGGCGAAGGGGGTGGTGGGACCAATCGGGAGTCGAGTACCGGCGTAACTACCGGTTTAGAACGCCCTAGGGGTATTCTATTTGGCAATAGAAACAAGGGTCAACGCAGCGGCTTTTCTGCGAGAATCGCAGAGGTAAGCTTTCGCGGGCTAAAGAGACCCAGGAATTGACTAGATTTTGAAGAGTTGCAGTGCTGCTTGCCAGGTAGATTGAGACGGAGCGAATGGCAGACTTCTTTAACTTAATTATGTTGATTTGTGCAGCGATTGGTTCCATGGGGTTTGGCGTGTTGAGCGCGTATGCGATTTTTCGCGTTGGTTTCGCGATGATGCGTCCGCAGAAGCGGCAGACCGCTGTGAAGACCCGGCCAGAAACCGCCAGCGCACTTTAAGCAATCCCTGAAAACCGAGTGTCGGCGACCCAAGCGCACACCTGCGCGATGGGATTCCACCATTTCAACCAGAAGGTATTCGCGGGTAGTCCGGAGTCTATGTGTCTACTCGTTAGGCTGTTGGGTAGGCTGCTGGTTCTGTTGTTGTTGCTGCTGCATCTGCTGTTGACGCATCTGCATTTCCTGCATCAGCTGCTGAGGTGTTCTCGGCGGACCCTGCGGTGGCTGGTTTTGTTGGGGCGGCTGATTGACCGGAGGCTGCGGATCGGGCGGAATCGGATCTGGGGTGTCCTCGGTATCGTCTGCCTGCGATTGAGCGGGATTGGCGCGAGGGGCAGTGGAAGGTGTGCCGCGGGTGCTGAGAACAATCTCACGCGGGAGCCCTGGGCCGCTCTCGCCAACCAGAAGGAAGTTGTAGCCGGAACCCAGCAGCAACTGTGCGATGACGTCGCGCGCGCGGCCCGGTCCGAAGTCGCCGAAGATGCGCTGATCCTGACCGATGCCTTCGACCTTGGCGCCGGTGTCCTTTGATACTTCATCGAGAATCTGCTGGAGGCTGGAGTTTGCGGCGATGATCCGGAGGCCGCTTCCGTCCCAGTTGACCGAGGCGGGGGCCGGCTTATCGTTCATGGGCCAATTGGGAGGTGGGGGATCAACCGGCACGGGCGCGGCAACGACCGCGGCCTGAGGCTTATGGGGGTGGTGAGACGAGGTGTGAGGGTGCGGTGGGGCCGTTGCGCTGGACGCGGGCGCATCGGATGCGGGCGCCTGTCCGGCGAGAAGTTGAGTGTTCAACGCGGCAAGAATCGTGAACGCGGCGATGAACAGGAGATACGGCCGCACTACAGACGTGGCGTGCATCGAAATGAAGGGTACGTGTGAACGCATCGCAATCGGCTCGCCCTAGCCGCAGGAGGACGTGGAGGCGGGTTCGCTGGCCAACCGCCCTACGTACTAGACTAACAGTGCCCCGCAAACGCTCGTTGGTTGAAATTGCGGGTAGAGAGGGATGTTCAAACGATGGGCCTTAGCTGGAGAGGTTGGGTTTTGGCGCTTGCGTTCGCAGCACCGCTTGGGGCGAGCGGCGCCACCTGCACCACGCAGGCTGAATTGCAGCCACAGGACCGGGGCGCACTGGCGACTGTGGCGCAGCGCCTGGGTATGGCGATTTTGCAGCAGGATTACTCGACTCTGCAGGGACAGCTTTTGCCGGCGATCGCCTCAGACTGGGATGGAATTCACAATGAAGTGGACCTGGGCGCGCCGCTGCTCAAAGGCGGGCAACTGGAGATCCAGGGGATGTACCTGCTGGATGCTTCGACGCAGGCGGCGGTGACGGATACGCAGTTCTTCTGCTCGAATGCGTCGGGATCCTTGACGGTAACCGTGAATATGCATGCTTTGCCACCCGGGAAGTATGCGGTGATTCTGATTGGGGCTCCCGGCGCGCAGCTAGGCGGTCAAGTCGGATTGGTTGTGGTTTGGGATCCGACGGGCGCAGCGCCAACCTGGAAACTGGGCGGTGTTTCCATTCGGCAGGGTGCGATTGATGGACACGACGGAGTGTGGTTTTGGAGCCATGCGCGGCAGCTGGCTGCGAGCGGGCAGCCCTGGAGCGCCTGGTTCACCTACGAAATGGCGCGGTATCTGCTGTTGCCGGTGGATTTCATTTCGTCGCCAAATTTGGAGAAGCTGAACCACGAACAGGCGGAGATCAAAGGCGGACCGGGCGAGTTTCCAATTTCGATTCAGGATGAAGCGCGCACATGGAAGATCGATGGAGTCCGCGCGGATGCTTCCTTGCGCGAGGACGATTTGGGTGTGACGTACGATTCGCTGGGCATTGCCGATCCTGCGGCGGCGCGCACAGAAGCGACGGCGGTGTTGAGCGCATTGCTGAAGGTGCATCCTGATCTTAAGCAAAACTTTCACGGGTTATGGGCGTATGCCTCCAAAGACGGGAAAGTTACTCCTGTGATTGAGTTGCCCATGGGGCAGATCAAGTAACGCAGGGTATCAGCAAGGACTGGAAACCACCCCGGCTTTCCTACGGCCGAAATCAGAGGGAGATTCATTGTCCACAATCATTGATTTACGTTCAGATACAGTAACGCGCCCGACGCCGGAAATGCGCGCTGCGATGGCTGCGGCGGAAGTTGGCGACGATGTTTACGGCGAAGACCCCACGATCAATCTGCTGGAGAGACGCGCGGCCGAGATTTTTGGGCGCGAGGCGGGATTGTTCGTTCCCAGCGGCACGATGGGAAACCAGATTGCGATTCGTCTGCATACGGAGCCCGGACAGGAAGTGATCTGTGAATCGCGCTCGCACATCCTCGATTGGGAAATGGCGACGACTGCGGTTTTCTCGGGATGTCTTGTGCGTGCGGTGTCGACGCAAACGGGAACGCTGACGTGGCGAGACATCGAACCGGTGATCTACGGGCGGAGCTCATTCAGGGCGGCGACGGGACTGATTGAGATTGAGAACACGGCAAACCTGGCCGGTGGGCGGGTGACGTCTCTAAAGACGATGGAAGATATCTGGAACCATGCGAGCGATCGCAAGATTCCCATTCACCTGGATGGAGCGCGCATTTTTAATGCAGCGACGGCGCTCGGTGTGGATGTAAAAACCTTGACGCGCGGATTCGACACGGTGATGTTCTGCCTGTCGAAAGGGCTTTGCGCGCCGGTCGGATCGATGCTGGTGGGTACTGCTGAGGCGATGGAGCGGGCGCGGATATTCCGCAAGGCGTTGGGTGGGGGAATGCGGCAAGCGGGAGTGCTGGCGGCAGCCGGATTGATTGCGTTGGAGAAGATGCCTGCCCGTCTTCATGAGGATCACGCGAATGCGCGTCTGCTGGCCGAAGCGCTTTCGCGGATGGAGCATGTTGCCATCGATCTTGATACGGTGGAGACAAACATTCTGATCTTCAAAGTCACAGGCAACTTGTCGGCGGCGGATCATCGCAGGATTGAAGGCCCAGGGAGTCCTGGCGAGTACTGTTGGGCCGGATGCGATTCGACTGGTCACGCACCACGATGTCAGTCGCAGCGACTGCATTGCGGCAGCCGAGGCCCTGACCCAACAAATCGAGGTAACGTCGGCAGCGAAATAGATGTTGACCCTTCAGAATTCCAGGTAGCAGAATTGCCTCCGAGTCAGATTTTGCGCCGGACTGCCAGAAGGTAACATGATCCGCGCCGCAACTTTTGCTCACTCGAAACGTTGAAGTAGAAGTAGCCGGACAGCACGATCGAAATCCGGCGCCTTAAAACCACGCTGAAGGAGTTTTTGACAGTGAAAAAAATTGTTTTAGCAGGTTTGCTTGCGTTGACTCTGCTTCCCGCAGCCTCGTATGCACAGGTCTATGTGCGTGTCGGGCCCCCGGCTCCGGTCGTGGAGCACTACGGTCCTCCTCCGCACCCGGTTGG